>Ga0306926_10006316_pt1 | contig 12706 bp, 21 predicted proteins | sample flu12Cox44000178_FD_203759 | JGI IMG/M metagenome (GOLD analysis project Ga0306926, IMG submission 203759) | Lab enrichment of tropical soil microbial communities from Luquillo Experimental Forest, Puerto Rico - flux8day.12C.oxic.44.000.178 (v2)... | ecosystem: Environmental > Terrestrial >... | reverse complement strand
GAGTGCCTTTCCCGGCTCCCGGTGGTCCCAGCAGGATCACAGGGCCGACAATGCGCGAGGTTCCCTCGACCATCAGCGCGGCCACCTCTCCACTTCGAACTGGCCTAGCAAGACGTGGCTAGGCAATGCGGAACCACTCAAAACGTGCAGCACGGACGGACGCTTACCAGTTCCGGCGACCCTTCATGCGGCCACTCCGCGGCGTGAAGCCGTCGTAGTGACGCATGATGAGCTGAGCTTCAATCTGGCTCACGGTATCCATCGCCACGCCGATCACGATCAGCAGCGAGGTACCGCCAAAATAAAAGTTGACCCCCAAGCCGTTGGTCATCCAGGTTGGCAGGTGCTCAAAGAGCCCACCTCCAAGCCAGGTCGGCAAGTGGTTGAGATGGATGCCGGTGATCATCCACTCGGGAATAAACGAGATCAGAATCAAGTAGAGCGCGCCGACCAACGTAATGTGCGTGAGCACCTCGTTGATGTAATCCGCGGTGCGCTTGCCGGGACGAATGCCGGGGATGAAGCCGCCATACTTCCGCATGTTGTCGGCAACCTCATTGGGGTTGAAGACAATCGAGATGTAGAAGTAGGCAAAAAAGATGATGCCCAGCGCGTAGAGCAGCGTGTAAAGCGGCTCGCCCCAGCCGAGGGCCTTGATCATGTCGCCGAAGTAGCGGTTGTTCCGCAGGCCGTAGCCGACAGTTTGCGGCAATGTGAGAATCGAGGAGGCGAAGATGACGGGCATCACGCCTCCGGCATTCACGCGCAAGGGCAAGTGTGTCGACTGTCCACCCATGACGCGCCGCCCAACGACGCGCTTCGCATATTGCACAGGAATTCGGCGCTCGCTGCGCTCGACGTAGACAATGAAGGCTACGACAACGATCATTACCGCGAGCAACATCAGGATCGCGGGAACGGTGAAAGCACCCCAGGCATCGGTACGAATCTTGTCCCAGAGATCAGCCACGCCGCGCGGAAGGCCGACGACGATGCCAGCGAAGATCAGCAAGGACATGCCGTTGCCCACGCCGCGCTCCGTGATTTGCTCGCCGAGCCACATGATGAAGGCGCTGCCCGTGGTCAGAGTCAGCATGGTCATCAAGATGAAGCCGGGACCGGGGTGTACGACGAAATCGCCGCTCTTCTGTAGGCTGACCGCGATACCAAGCGATTGCACCGAGCTGAGGATGACGGTGAGGTAGCGCGTCCACTGAGTGATTTTCTTGCGGCCCAGCTCGCCTTCCTTCTGCAGCTTCGCGAGCGGCTCGTACACGACCGTGAGCAACTGCAGAATGATCGACGCCGTGATGTACGGCATGATGCCGAGGGCGAAGATGGTCAAGCGGCGCAACTGGCCACCCGAGAACAGGTCGACGAAGCCGAGGAAGCTGCCGCGATTCTGTTCGAAGAACTGTTGCAGCCGGTCGGCGTTGATGCCGGGGGTCGGAATATGCCCGCCAAGGCGGTACACGGCCAACATCGCCAGCGTGAAAAGGATGCGCTTGCGGAGATCCGGAATACGAAAGATGTTGGCCAGTTTCTGCAACATTACTGCAAGACCTCGAACTTGCCGCCTGCTTTGGTGATCTTTTCCTGAGCTGACTTCGAGAACTTGTGCGCGTGCACGGTGAGCGCGATCTTTACCTCGCCTTCACCAAGGATCTTCACGGGCAGCTTCGCCTTAATCAGGCGCGCCTTGCGGAGCACGTCGGGGGTAATGGTGGTTTCGCCGAGCACGACCAGTTGGTCGAGATTCACGATGGAATATTCTTTGCGGAAGATGTTCGTGAACCCGCGCTTCGGCATGCGGCGATGCAAAGGCATCTGGCCGCCTTCAAAGCCGCGCATCATGCGTGAACCGCTGCGCGAGCGCTGGCCCTTGTGGCCGCGCGTCGAGGTCTTGCCCATGCCGGAGCCCATACCGCGGCCTACGCGCTTGCGCTTTTCCGACGAATTCTTGGGTGCCCGGATATTCGATAGATTCGTGGTCATTTTCTTCTCTCTGTCGAGACTAGGCTGGCCTCGTCTCAGGCGCGGCGAGCCGCGTCGCTACGCAAAACTATGCTTCTACGACCTCGACCAGGTGCGGCACCTTCTTCACCATGCCGCGAATGGCCGGGGTATCCGGACGCTCGATCACCTGATTCAGCCGCGTGAACCCGAGGCCTTTGACGACCAGTTTCTGCTTGACCGGGGCGCAGATCACCGAACGAACATACTTCAGGTGAATGGTGCCCACTTTTTTATTTGCCATAAAATCACGTTCCTCAATACATCCGATACGAACGACCAGCCACGAACAACCGTCTTACAACTCTTCCGCAGACTTGCCGCGCAGAGTGGCAATCGCTTCGCGATTCTTGAGCTTTTTCAATGCGTCGAAGGTCGCTTTGATCACGTTGTGCGGGTTGGTGGTGCCGATCGACTTGGTCAGGACGTTCTGAATCCCGGCCGAAGTCATCACCGCACGCACCGCGCCGCCCGCGATCACGCCCGTGCCTTCCGGCGCCGGCTTAAGCAGTACGTGGCCCGAACCGAAGCGCCCGAGGACGAGGTGCGGAATCGTGGTCTGCGTAAGGTTGACACGCACCAGGTTCTTCTTCGCGGACTCGATGCCCTTGCGAATGGCCTGCGGCACTTCCTTCGCCTTGCCCGAACCGTAGCCTACGACCGCCGCGCTCGGATCGCCGACCACGACCAGCGCCGCGAACGACATGTTCTTGCCGCCCTTGACGACCTTGGTCACCCGGTTGATGGCGACTACCTGATCCTTCAACTGATACTGTCCTGCATCCAGCTTCCTGGTTACTGTTGGCATTCTCTAAGCTCTTTTCTCTTCCTGCTCTCGACTTCCGAATCAGAGATCCGGGTCCGTTTTTCGATTAGAACTTCAGGCCGCCTTCGCGCGCCGCTTCCGCCAGCGCCTTGATGCGTCCGTGATACAGGTAGCCCCCACGGTCGAACACGACGTGCTCGATGCCCTTCGCCTTGGCGCGCTCGGCGATCGTTTTGCCGATTGCCTTGGCTGCCGCGACGTTGCCGCCGGTGCGACGATTCGCTTTTTCGCCTTCGGCGGTGCTGGCGGCAACGATCGTCTGCCCGCTGAGATCGTCGATCACCTGCACATACATGTGGTTCAGCGAGCGGTACACATTCAGCCGCGGCCGCTCCGCCGTTCCTTGCACCTTTTTCCGGATGCGGTCATGCACGCGTTGCCGGATGATGTTCTTTCCTTCTCGTCTTAGCATCTGCTTCCCTCGCGGTCGTTAGTCGTTGCTCTTTGGTCGTTCGCCGACCTTTGCCACGCGACCGTTCTGTAACTCTCTCTAAATTCTATAAGGCCGTTAATCCCGAACTGGTGGAGCTAACGACCAACGACCGCTATTTCGCGCCCGTCTTGCCAACCTTCTTTTTCAAGCGCTCGCCGGTATAGCGGACGCCCTTGTTCTTGTAAGGATCCGGTGGACGTAGCGCGCGCATTTCGGCGGCGACTTGTCCTACTTTCTGCCGGTCGATGCCAGTCAGCGTGAGCTTGGTCTGCTTCGGATCGACCGCAACGTCGACCCCGGTCGGCAGCGGATACTCGATCGGATGTGAGTAGCCCAAGGTGAACACCACCATGCCCTTGCCCTTCATCTCGGCACGGTAGCCGATGCCGACGATTTCCAGTTCGCGCGTCCAGCCCTTAGTGACGCCTTCGACCGCGTTGTTCACCAGCGCGCGCGCGAGGCCATGCACAGCGGCCTGCGAATCGTTCTCGCGGACGGCAAGCAAAGTGCCATCCTTCTGCTCGATCTTGATGCCCTTCGGAAGCGGCGTATCCACCTTACCCTTGGGCCCCTGCACGAGCACGACGTTGCCTTCGACTTTGACCGTCACTCCCTTGGGCAGTGCGATCGGCTTTTTTCCAATTCGTGACATAAGATCAGCTCTTAGCTTCTGGCTCCTAGCTTGTAGCTAGCGCCTTATTCCTGCTATCTCTCGCCCGGGCTAACCAGCCCACCTACTAACTCACGTCGCCTTAGCTAGTAGCCAAAAGCTAGTAGCTAGAAGCCGCTCTACCAAACTTCGCAGAGCAACTCGCCGCCCAGGCCTTCTTTGCGGGCCTGGCGACCAGTCATCACGCCCTTCGGTGTGGTGAGAATGTTGATGCCCATGCCACCCAACACGCGGGGAATCTCGGTGCGGCGCACGTACACGCGGCAGCCTGGGCGCGACACGCGTGACACATTCGAAATCGCCGCCTCGTTGTTCGAGCCGTACTTCAGGTACACCCGGATGACCTTGTGGCCTTCCTCTTCCGTCGGCTTGAAGTTCGAGATATAGCCCTCTTCTTTCAGAATACGGGCAATCTCCACCTTCAGCTTGGAGGCCGGGATATCCACTTTCTGGTGCCGCGCGTTCGCCGCGTTGCGGATGCGCGCCAGCATGTCTGCGACCGGATCGGTCAACCTCATCGTTTGCTTCTCCTCTGCCACCCGTTCGCTCCGCACTCAGCGGAGAACCAGCAGCGGCGTATTGCGCTTCGTTGGCCGCTCGTCGCAGTGCACTTACACCTCGACCAGCGACGCTTCTACCAGGACGACTTCGAAACTCCAGGAATCTCCCCACGCAGCGCTAGGCCGCGAAAACACAAACGGCACAGCCCGAACTTGCGGAGAAACGCGCGCGGGCGGCCGCAGATCTGGCAGCGGTTGTGCTTGCGCGACGAAAACTTCGGCTTCTTGGCGTCCTTGACTCGTTTTGCTGTAGTTGCCACTTAGCTTTTAGCTCCTAGCTCTTAGCTTTTAGCCGTCAGCTCTCAGCTGCCAGCCTTTGCCAAACCATCGACCGCTCTTCAAGCTGACGATCTTTGAAACCCTGAAACTGAGAGTTTGAAACCTCACGCCCTGAACGGCATGCCCATGTGCTTCAGCAAGCTGCGCGCCTGATCGTCCGAGCGCGCGGTGGTCACGATCGTCACATTCATGCCCTTCAACTTGTCGACCTTCGCGTAATCGATCTCCGGGAAGATCAACTGGTCGTGCAAGCCGATCGTGTAATTGCCGCGGCCATCGAACGACCTCGTCGAGACGCCCTTGAAGTCGCGCACGCGCGGCAGCACGATTGAAACCAGCCGGTCCAGAAACTCGTACATGCGGTCGCCACGCAGCGTAACCATCGCACCGATCGGCATACCTTCGCGTACTTTGAAAGCCGCAATCGACTTCTTCGCGCGCGTCACGACAGGTTTCTGCCCGGTGATCTGACCCAGTTCGTTTACGGCCGGGTCGAGAATCTTCGCGTTCTGTGTCGCTTCCCCCACGCCCATGTTGACCACAATCTTGTTGAGGCGCGGCACCGCGTTCATGTTCTTGAGCTCAAGCTCTTTCAGCAGCGCGGGCGCGATCTCTTTTTCGAAGCGCGTGCGCAGCCGCGGTCGCTCCTTCGCGCTGTGCCGCGGAGCCTCCGCCGAACGCTCCTGCTGCTCGCTCGCCTTGCCCTTCTTCTGTTCTCTCTCTTTTGCCATTGCCTGCGTTACCTTCTCTCATGGTTTCGGGTTAGCTTCGGGCTCCGAGCTGCGAGCCTTCAGCCATCTTCCGGTTCATGAGCTTGCTCTAAAATCAATTCTCTCGGACGCTTCCACTTACTGGCCTCAAGGTCGCAGCTCGAGGCTTGTAGCTACTTATCCAACGTCGTTCCACACTTCTTGCAAACCCGCACCTTACGATCGCCGCGCACCTCGTGTCCGATGCGCACCGGCCCGCAGGTCCCGCACACCAGCTGCACATTCGAGATCGCAATCCGGCTTTCCTGCTCGGCGATGCCGCCCTTGGTCTTCTGGCTTGGCCGCACGTGCTTCTTCACCATCATCACGTGCTCAACCAGGACTTTCGAGTCTCCGGGGAACACACGAAGCACTCGCCCCTCTTTGCCCTTGTCCCGCCCGGTGATGACCTTCACTGTGTCATTGCGCCGGATATCTACTCGAATGTGTGCTGTCGAAACTGTTCTTGGCATATCTTCCACTCGCTCACTGACCAGCTATCTGGCCGTCTGCTTCGTTCTAACCAGCTTATTGTCTAACTGCTGCTACCGCCCCGGCCGCCAACGACCGGAGACCAACGACCAACGACCGCTCCTACAGAACTTCCGGCGCCAGCGAAACGATCTTCAAAAATTTCTTCTCGCGCAGCTCGCGGGCTACGGGGCCAAACACGCGGGTCCCGACCGGCTCACCGGCTTCGTTGATCAGAACCGCCGCATTCTGATCGAAGCGGATATAGGTGCCGTCGCGACGGCGATGCTCCTTGCGCGTGCGCACAATCACCGCCTTTACCACTTTGCCCTTCTGCACCTGCCCGTCCGGCGAAGCCTCCTTCACCGATGCGGTGATCACATCTCCCAGGCCAGCGCGCAAACCTGTCGAGCCACCCAGCGGCAGAATGCACTGCAGCTTGCGGGCGCCCGAGTTATCGGCGACCTCGAGCATCGTTCTCATCATTACGGCCATAATCGTATCTCCCTGATCTCGCCCAGCCGCACGCTGCGCGCGTTACCACGCCGCACTTACTGCGCAATGGTCGGATCGAGGTTTGCCACCTCGGGCACCAGCGCGGTCTTGCGAACAATCTCTTTCAGCTTCCAACGCTTCAGCTTCGAGAGCGGGCGCGTCTCTTCGAGTCGCACCACATCGCCCACGTGCGCTTCGTTCTTCTCGTCGTGCGCGTAGAACTTCTTGCCGGTGGAAATGACGCGGCCATAGAGCGGATGCGACTTCTTGCGCGTCACCTCGACCACAATGGTCTTCTGCATCTTGTTGGAGACGACTTCACCCACGACTTCTTTGCGCCGTCCAGCGGCTTTCTGTTCAGTTGCTTCTGTCATTACTTCTTCTCCGTTCCGGCAGGGGCGGCGATCTCGCGCTGCCGCAGCACGGTCTTCACACGCGCAATGTCCTTGCGCAGCCCGCGCACCTTCTTCAAGCTCTCGGTCTGTCCCATATTCATCTGGAACTTCAGCTTGAAGAGCTGGTCGGCAAGCTCGCGCTCCTGCGTGTGAAGCTCAGCGTCCGTCTGATCGTGAATCTTGATGGCCTTCGTTTTCATAATTCAGTTCCTAGTTCCTGGTTGTAACTTGCCGGTAGTTAGATTCTCTTCCGGCTCTCGACTCACAGCCTTCCGTATCGGGGCATCGCTTCAGCGATGCCGTCAAGCTCGCGCCCTGCCACACCTTGAGGCGCTGCTCACTCTAGTGCGCGCTCTCGCGCTTCACAAACGACGTCCGCAACGGCAGCTTGTGCGAAGCCAACCGCATCGCCTCCGCCGCATCCGTCACCGAGACGCCTTCCATCTCGAACAGGATCTTTCCCGGACGCACCACAGCGACCCAGTGATCGGGAGCGCCCTTGCCTTTACCCATACGAGTTTCGGCCGGCTTCTTCGTGACCGGCTTGTCCGGGAACAAACGGATCCAGATCTTGCCGCCGCGCTTGATGAAACGCGTCATGGCCACGCGGCTCGCTTCGATCTGGCGGTCGGTGATCCAGCCCGGCTCAAGCACCTTCAACCCGTAATCTCCGAAAGCCAGCTGGCTGCCGCGCCAGGCCTTGCCGGTCATGCGGCCGCGCTGCTGCTTGCGATACTTCACTTTCTTTGGCATCAACATAGTGATTTCCCTGTAGAGACGCGGCTTGCCACGTCCGGAGACGGGGCGAGCCCCGCCTCTACCAATCAGTTTCTAGAACGCGCCCGAAGGCACAGCTGCAGACTGTGACTCACGCTTTTTCTGCGTAAAGATCTCGCCCTTGTAAACCCACACCTTCACGCCAATCACGCCATACGTCGTACGCGCTTCGGAGAAGCCGTAATCGATGTCGGCACGCAGCGTGTGCAGCGGCAACCGCCCCTGCAGATACCACTCGGAGCGCGCGATTTCGTTGCCGTTCAAGCGGCCGCTCACGCGCACCTTGATCCCCTTGCAACCGAAGCGCAGCGCCGAGTCCACCGACTTGCGCATCGCGCGGCGGAAGCCCACGCGCTTTTCCAGCTGCAGCGCGATCGCTTCCGACACTAGTTGCGCATCCAGTTCCGGCTTGTGCACTTCCTGGATATCGACGAACACTTCGCGGGAGGTGCGCTTCTGCAGCTCCTGCTTCAGCTTGTCGATTTCCGCGCCCTTGCGCCCGATGATGATGCCCGGCCGCGCGGTCTTGATGATGATGCGCAACTTATTACCCGGGCGCTCGATCTCGATGGCGCTCACACCGGCCGACTTCAGCTTGTCCTTCAGCTCGGCCTTGAGCTTCACGTCTTCGAGCAGCAACTTGTCATAGTCCCGCTCAACAAACCAGCGCGACTTCCACGGCTTGGTGTAACCCAGCCGGAATCCGTAAGGATGGACTTTCTGACCCATCGTAGCTCCTTAAACTTCTAAACCTGTCTTGGTCGTTAGTCCCTAGTCGCTGGCTTTTGTCTGCGTTCCGCGCGTCGTTGCTAACGACCCACGACCAAGGACCAACGACTGCTCTTCTACTTCGCGACTACCTTCTTCTTGCTGGCCCCAGCTGCCGACTTCTTGGCCGCCGTCTTCTTCTTCGCTGGCGTCTTGGCTTTTGCCGAGACACTTTCTTCGCCGACCACGGTCGCGAGCGAGTGACCGTTCTGCTTGTTCTTTTCCGCCAGCACGATCTCGATGTGCGCGATGCGCCGCACGTAGCGGAACGCCCGGCCCATCGGCGCCGGACGAATGCGCTTCATGCGTGGACCGTCATTCGCAATCGCACTCTTCACATAGAGCTGATCGAGATCTACATCGATGTTCTTCTCGGTGCTAAGGAAGTTTGCGTTGTCGATCGCCGACTGCAGCAACTTGCCCACTGTCGCGGCCACGCGCTTCTTCGTGAACAGCAGCGTGTTGCGGGCATCTTCGACGCGCTGGCCCTTGATCAGATCCAGCACCAGCCGGGCCTTCTGAGGCGAGACGCGCTTGTATCGGGCTATGGCTCGAAATTCCATGGTCGCGTCTCCTTTATGCCTTTGGCGCCGCGGGCGCTGCCGCTCCAGCTGCCGGAGCCGCTCCACCCGGTGCTGCCGGACGCGCCGCCGCTTCCGTCGCAGCCTTCATCGAGTGGCCTTTGAAGGTGCGGGTGAAGCTGAACTCGCCCAGCTTGTGGCCCACCATGTTTTCCGTCACGTACACCGGAATGAATTTCTTGCCGTTGTGCACCGCGATGGTGTGTCCCACCATCTCCGGGATCACGGTCGAACGCCGCGACCACGTGCGGATCACTTTCTTCTCGTTGCGCGCGTTCATGCCTTCCACCTTGGTTGCCAGGTGGCTGTCGATGAACGGGCCCTTCTTGGTTGAACGTGCCATAATTCTGTTCTCAGCTTTCAGCTCTCAGCCTTCAGCAAGCCAGGCTTGAGGCGTTGCCGCCAGCCCGCAGGCTAGCTTCGATTCTTAACTAGCTCTTCTTGCGGCGCCCGACGATGAACGAATCCGTACGCTTGTTGTTCCGCGTCTTGTAGCCGCGCGTCGGCTGACCCCACGGGGTCACTGGATGCCGGCCGCCCGAAGTCTTACCCTCGCCGCCGCCGTGCGGGTGATCGACCGGGTTCATTGAAACCCCGCGGTTATGCGGACGGCGTCCGAGCCAGCGCATGCGTCCGGCCTTGCCGATCGTAACGTTCTCGTGATCGGTGTTTCCGACCTGCCCGATCGTCGCCATGCAGTTCTGCAGGACCTTCCGCGTTTCACCGGAAGGCAGCTTGATCAGCGCGTAGTCGCCTTCTTTCGCGACCAGCTGCGCCGAACCGCCCGCCGAGCGCACCATCTGCGCGCCCTTCCCAGGACGCAGCTCGATGTTGTGAATGGTCGTGCCCGGCGGGATGTTCTTCAGCGGCAGCGCGTTGCCGACCAGAATGTCAGCCTCGGGCCCGCTCAGAACCTTCTGCCCCATCTTCAGCCCGTCAGGCTGCACGATGTAGCGCTTCTCGCCATCGGCATAGGCGAGCAGCGCGATTCGCGCCGAGCGATTCGGATCGTATTCGATCGAGATCACCGTCGCCGGGATGCCGGTCTTGTCGCGCTTGAAATCGATCAGACGCAGCTTGCGCTTGTTCCCGCCCCCACGAAAGCGGCTGGTGGTATCGCCCGAGTTGCGGCGTCCGCCCGTGCTCTGCTTGGGCTCGACCAGCGGCTTATGCGGCCGGTTGGTGGTCAGATCGTCGTTGACCAAAGTCGTCCGGTAACGCAGCGTCTGGGTCGTCGGTCTGTAAGTCTTGATTGCCATATGTGCTCTCAGCTTTCAGCTCTCAGCTTTCAGAAACTCTCTATCGGCCGCCGCCCTTACTGAGAGCTGACGGCTGATAGCTGATAGCTGCCCTACAAATTTTGTGCGTACTCCGGCATCTTCTCGCCGGCCTTCAAGCGCACGTACGCCTTTTTCCAGTCCGGGCGGTAGCCCGCGAAACGTCCGCGGCGCCGCTCTTTCCCCGGATAATTCGCCGTGCGCACCGAATCCACCTTCACCTTGAAAATGGACTGTACAGCTTCCTTGATCTCGGTCTTGGTCGCTTCCTTCGCTACCTGGAACACCAGCGTGTTCTCGGTTTCCTTGATCGCCAGGCCTTTTTCGGTGATCACCGGCTTGCGGAGAATCTGATATGCCGATTTCATTACGCCACCTCCGCCGCAGCGTCATGCCGGGCGCGCTTGCGCGCCGACGCTTTCTTCCCGCCCCTACCTTCGTCCGCTTCCCGCTTGTGCTGCCGCTTCGAAGCCGACTTTTTTAGCGAGATCTGCAGCTTCTCGATCGCCGGCTGCGAGAAGATCGCTCGATCATGCCGCAGCAGATGGTACGGATGCACTTCATTACTCGCGATCAACTCGAGCCCCTGAAGATTGCGCGAGCTCAGCTCGAGGTTCCGGTTGCCGTGATTTGCGACTTCGACGACCAGCACAGTCTTATCGACATTCAGCTTGTCGAGCGCCTCGCGGAACGCCTTCGTCTTCGGATCTTTCAACTCGAAGGTGTTCACCACCACCAGCTTGCCGTCGGCAAACTTTGCGGCCAGCGCCGAGCGCAACGCGCCCAGCAGCTTTTTGCGCGGGAACGCGTAATCGTAAGAGCGCGGTTGCGGCCCATGCACCGTGCCGCCGTGGCGCCAGATCGGAGATCGCACCGAACCCACGCGAGCCCGGCCCGTGCCCTTCTGCTTCCACAGCTTCTTGCCCGATCCCGACACCAGCTTCTTGTTCTTGGTGGCGTGCGTTCCGGCACGTTGCGCGGCGCGGAAGTGCTTCACCGCTTCCCAGAGCAGGTCTTCGTTCACTGCGCCGAAGACTTCATCGGCCAGTTCCAGCGTGCCGACCTTCGCTCCGCTCAAATTGTGAATATCAATAGTTGCCATGTTCTTCTCTCGGTACTAGGTACTGGGTACTAGGTACTGTCCTAGCCCTTCTTCGCGGCGCGCTTCGCGGCCTTCAACGGATCGACTGTCGCAGAACCCGCAAATCCGCGGCGCTCCCGCGGTGGCTTCTTCGCCTTGGTAATGACGATGTATCCGCCATTCGCGCCCGGCACGCTGCCTTCGACCACCAGCAAGTTCTCGTCTTTGTCGATGCCGAGAATCCGCAGGTTGCGCACCGTCACTTTTTCGTCGCCCATGTGTCCCGACATGCGCATGCCTTTAAACACGCGCGACGGGAACGCCGACGAACCGATCGAGCCGGTGATTTGGAACATCGAACCGTGCGACTTCGCACCACCTGCGAAGTGATGTCGCTTCACAACGCCCGCAAATCCGCGGCCCTTGCTCACGCCCACGATATCGACAAACTTGTCGCTCTCGAAGATATCGACCAGCACGCGGTCGCCAATCTTCATGGCACCATTGGCGCCTTCTTGCGGCTGCTCATCAAATTCAAGGGGAACTTCGCGGAGGAACTTCATCGGTGGGAGGTTGTTCTTGCCGAAGTGGCCTTTCATCGGCTTCGTCAGGCGCTTCTCTTTCACGAACTCGACCAGGCCAATCTGCGCGGCTTCGTAACCATCCTTCGCAGCGTTCTTGTGCTGCGTGACTATGCATGGCCCCGCCTGCAGCACGGTCGCGGGACGCACTTCGCCCTTCGAATCGAACAACTGCGTCATACCGACTTTCTTCCCGAGAATCCCTGTAACCTTTGCCATTTCCTTCTCCATTCCCAGCGTGGCGATTCAGCTATTGGCTGGGGTCGAGTTCTAGCTCGCAGCTAGAAGCTCGCAGCTCGCGGCTATTTATGCTCTTTCCCGAACGCCTTGATCTCAACGTCCACACCCGCGGGAAGATCGAGCTTCATCAATGCATCCACTGTCTGCTGCGTGGGCTCGAGAATGTCCAGCAGCCGCTTGTGCGTGCGAATCTCAAACGCCTCGCGCGACTTCTTGTCCACGTGCGGCGAACGCAGCACGCAATATTTGTTCTTCATCGTAGGTAGCGGAATCGGCCCGGCAATCTGCGCGCCGGTGCGCTTCGCTGTTTCCACGATCTCGCCCGTCGACTGATCGAGAATGCGATAGTCGTAGGCTTTCAACCGGATGCGGATTCTTTCTTTTCCAATCACAGTTTCACTCTTTCACCCTCCCAGCTGTTCTGGGAGGAAAGATCAGGCGGCAAGCTGCAGGCCGCTGGTTTATGTGGCGCGGGCAACGCAGTCGCCGGCCCGAGAACATACAAAACAA
>Ga0306926_10006315_pt1 | contig 12706 bp, 10 predicted proteins | sample flu12Cox44000178_FD_203759 | JGI IMG/M metagenome (GOLD analysis project Ga0306926, IMG submission 203759) | Lab enrichment of tropical soil microbial communities from Luquillo Experimental Forest, Puerto Rico - flux8day.12C.oxic.44.000.178 (v2)... | ecosystem: Environmental > Terrestrial >... | reverse complement strand
ATCGATGCCCAGGTCACCCAGGCCCTCGCTCTCCAGCCCAGCGCCCCCAGCGCCGCCGGATCACTCTGGGCGCGCATCGACCAGGAGATCGTCGGCCAGGCGCCCTGGGTGCCGGTCTACAACCCGCGCTCTCTGGTGGTGCTCTCCGCGCGTGTCGGCAACTACCAGTTCGACCCCTACTGGTCGGTGCTCATCGACCAGCTGTGGGTCCGTTAAGCCCTCCCGGGCTGGCATGCCCTTCATCTGCACCGACGCGAACTTCCACCGTCCGGTGAGAACGCTGCCGCCACACGGGCACCTGCTGAGCCGCCCGCCAGGAGCGCTGGCTGCCCGCGTTTATAGCAGACCAGGCTGCCAGGCGATGGTGGCACCCCGAACTCGCGCACCTGCGCCTGCTCGGCGACGAGTTCGCCGTCGCCAACACCCTCGGCCTGCTGGGCAGCATCATCAGCCGGACCGGTGCCGTGGCCCAGGCGGAAACCCTCCTCCGTGAGGCACTTACGCTGCATGAACGCGCCGGGAACATATCCGGCATCTTGTGGATGCTGCATGAGCTCGCCGCCACCGCGGCCGCCCGCCGCCAGCCCGAAAAGGCGGTAATGCTCAGCGGCGCTGGCGATCGCTCGAAGGCGAGTTCGGCGGCGGCATTGGTGTCGACGTCCTCCAACTCACCCAGCAGGCGCACACTGCGCGGGAACAGCTTCCCCCTGCCCAAGCCCAGCGCGCCTGGAACAGCGGACAAGACATGGACCGCCAGCAAGCGATCAAGGCCGCGCTTGACGCCGTCTGAGGCAAAGGGAACGCTGGCGGCGCTGCTCATCCACATCGGAGATGGTGACTACTACGAGATTCGCGGTGCCCATGGAGGACTACCCTCCGCGTCAAGGAACAGGCTCGGTCCTCACGCTCAGTCACGGCCGACTACACCGCTGCTTGCAGCTGCGTCATCGATGCCAACCAGGTCGGCACCATCCACTGTCAGCACCTTGTTCTGTCGCGTGGGATCTGCGGTGGGTGATAGCCGGCTCGCCGGCTCCCAGAGCGTCCGCGGCCCACCCGGCGATGCCGTGCTCGCCGAAGACGCACACCCACTCGTCGGCGAGGCAATCTCCCAACGAGATGCCTGTTGTTCTCGGGGCGAAGCCGGCGCTAGTGAGGTAGAGCAGGTCGAGATTGCCGGGGGTCAGCAGGTTGTAGACGATCACTCCCCCGCCCAGCCCGAGGCGGGCGGTGTTGACGGCGAACAATCCTTCGGTTAGGGCGGCGTTGAGATGGTCGTGGCCAGGCAGGTACGTGACCCCGGTCCATAGGCCCGCGCCGAACGATCCTGCGGGGGCTGCCTTGATGACGGCCTGCTCGGGTTCAGGCAGCGTGCCGAAGTAGGTGCCCCTGGTCTTAGCAGCGGTGCGCCAGGTCGAGCTGTTCAGGTCCACGCTGTAGGAGAACCCGGTGATGGAGTCGTCGTCGGCGAGGGCGATGACCGTTGACGGCCGCGCCAGGTCGAAGTCGGCGTTCAGTTGCCTGATCCGTTCGGCGGCAGGCAGGCCGCACCGGGTGATCCCGATTCTGCACAGCTCGTTCAGCCGTGGCAGGTCGTCGGCTGTCGCGAGCCGGATCCGCACGCCGGGATGGTCGGACTGGGCGTGGACCCGGGCCCGGGGCGAGGACGCAGCGGCCAGGTGGAGCAGTTCCTGGGCGTACGGGCCCGGATCTGGCGAGGAGGCGGCCACTGTCGTGAGGTAGGCGCAGGCGCGGCGGCACATCTCCTGGCTGGCGGCCGGGGCGCGCCAGCGCAGGCCTGCGGCGATCGATTCGCGGACCAGGTCGTGCAGGCGTGCGCCGGCCGGGACAACCCGGACGACGCTCAAGCCGCAGAGCCCGGCGAACGAGGCAGATACGTCACGGCCTGTCATCTCCTCCAATAGCTCCTGGTTGAAGGTGCGGACCAGCGATGCGGCCTCCAGGAGCCGCCGCACGCCCGGGTCGGCAGTCTCGCTGGTCATCCGGCCGATCAGGGACTGGGCCACCGCATGGGAAAGATCAGCGTCCCATGACCCGCTTGTCCGGGCGCGCTGGGCGGCGACGGTGAGGAAAAGTGGATTGCCGCGTGCGAACGTGGCAATCGAGTCAGCGGTCACCCCAGCGGCCACCCCGTGATGCTTGAGCAGCCGGTGTGATTCGGCTGCAGACAGCGGGCCTAGCTCCATGTCCTCAACCAGTCCACGCCAGCGCATGGAGGCGGCAGGTGCGGGAGGAGACTGCCGCCCCGACAGGGCTACCAGGATGGGGCCGGCCAGACCGGGCAGGAAGACATCCCAGAACTGGCGTTCCATATCCTGCATTTCTTCGAATGTGTCGAGCACAAGCAGCGCCGGGCGGCCTGTCTGAGTTGCTCGCGCTTGTGCGCGCCGCGCCGCGACCGCATCGCTGAGTGCAGCCGCATCATGGCCGAAGTCGCGGCTATCCAGGATGACCGCCGGGTGTCCCCGCCGGTCGCACAGGCGGGCCAGCGCGTACGCGAAGGCGGTCTTGCCTATGCCGGGCGGCCCGTGGATCTGCACTATGCGTGGCAGCCGCTCCGGTGCGGTTAGCAGCCGCCATATTCTGGCCAGTTCGGCCATCCGGCCCTGGAACGCCAAAGCCTCCTGGGCCGCCAGGGCCTGCCCCAGCGTGCCCCGCCGCACGCCGACCTCAGACCGCCGTGGCTGTCCGGGGGCGCCGTCGCCGCGGAGAATGGCCGCCTGCAACTCGCGTAGGCGCGGGCCTGGTTCCAGGCCAAGCTCGTCCGTCAGTAGCTGCCGCGCCTCGGCGTACACCTGCAAGGCTTCGGCGCGCCGCCCCGATTGGGTGAGCGCGGTCATCAGATGCGCATGCAACTCCTCGTCGAGGGGGCTGCTGGCGATCAGCGCCCGCAGCTTGGCGGCTGCCTCGGCGTGCTGGCCAAGTTTCAGATCAGCTTCGATCTGCGCGCTGGCAGCCTGGCGGCGCATCTCGGCCAGCCTGCCGCACTCTGCGGCGGCCGCACCCGCCAGGTCAAGGCCAGCGAGGGCGTCACCGGACCACAAGGCCAGCGCACGCTCGAGATGGCTGCGGGCCGCGGTCGCGTCCCCCGCAGCCAGCGCGCTCAGACCGGCCGTGGTGAGCCGCTCGAAGTCGTGGGCATCCAGCTCGTCTTCGGCGACTCGGAGCAGGTAGCCATCCGGCTGCCAGGTGATCCGCGGCTGCCCTCCCTGGGCGTCGCGCCCTGCGAGCAGCCGGCGTAGCCGCCAGATGTAGGTGTGTATCAGGCCGCCCGCGCTGGCCGGGTAGCGCTCGCCCCACACCTGCCCTATCAGCCCCACCGCCGAGACGGTGTCGTTAGCGTGCAGCAGCAGCACCGCCAAGACCGCGCGCTGGCGTGGCGAGGTGACCGGCACGACCGTACTTCCGGCCTCGACCCGCAACGACCCCAGAATGCGGAACCTCACAACGGCCCCTGATTCATGCCAGTCCCCGGCGGTAGGCCGCCGGACTCGCTGCCCATCATACGGACGTGGTGCCGGCCCTGACGGTTCCGGCTTACAGCGTGACTAGAGCGACCCTAGAGCGCGGCCGGTCACGCTAAGGGAATGCTCGCCCGGCAGCCTGGCCGGGCCATACCGACGGGAGAGACAGTCATGTCGCAGACCCTGGACGCGCCGGCGGTCAAGCTCGCTCGCGCTCATGTGGAGGCATGGGCCAGCAAGGACTTCGACGCCGCGCGAAACAGCCTGGCGGCCAACGTCACGGTCACCTCGTCAAGCACGAACCCGGACATCCCCCACACCGATCTCGCTGGCATCGAGGACTACATGCAGGGCCTGGTCTTGTTCGCCCAATCGATCGTGCCCGGCAGCGTGCGGGTGACCGACAGCTCCGGCGACGACCAGTACGCACTGCTCATGGTGACCACGAAGGTGGACGGCCCGCCGTACGGGAACCTGACGATCCACAACGCCCGGCTATACCGGTTCGACGAGCACGACAAGATCGCGGCCGAGCAGGTCATCTTCTACACGACTCCGGGCTGAACAGGCGCGGCCGTTCGCCCTTGACCCGAAACCAAATCTCCGCGCCCATGGACCACCGCCCTTGCCGTCGGCCCGCCCCGGCACAGGAGGAATAGATGAACCTTCCGCAAGTCGCAACACCAGATGAGTGGCTGGCCGCCCGCAAAGACTTGCTTGCCCAAGAGAAGGAAGCCAGCCGCACGAAAGACGCGCTCGATGCTGCCCGCCGCGCCCTGCCGATGGTCGAGATCGTCAAGAAATACGTCTTCACCGGGCCAGAAGGGCAGGCAGGCCTGCTGGATTTGTTTGAGGGCCGCCGCCAGCTCATCGTCTACCACTTCATGTGGCGTCACGAGCAGTCGGGCTTCCCCGGCCAGGATCAGGGCTGCCCGACCTGCTCGGTCGTGGCCGACAACATCGGTCACCTGTCCCATCTGCATGCCTGCGACACCACCCTGGTCCTGGTGTCCCGCGCGCCGTCGGCCAGCATCAAGCGGTTCCGAAGCCGGATGGGCTGGGCAGTGCCGTGGTACTCCTCGCTCGGCAGCGACTTCAACTACGACTTCCACATCAGCTTCGATGAGAACGTCGCCCCGGTGGAGTACAACTACACGAGCAAAGCGGAACTCGAGAAGAAGATGCCGTTTATCCGGTCCGGGCGGGACGCTCACGGGGTGAGCGTTTTTCTGCGCGACGGTGACCGCGTCTTCCATACTTACTCGGCGTACGCTCGGGGCGTCGATCCACTGATCGGCACCTACGCCTACCTCGACTTGACCCCGCTGGGCAGGCAGAAGTTTGTCGTGGAGTTCCCTTACCACGACTGCTACGACGCAGGCTCGTGATGGTGGAGTCGTTGGCGGCCAGATGGCTGCTCACCGCCGTCTTCGCCACGGCCGGGCTAGGATCAGTGCCAATCCGGGGAGGGCGGGCACAGCGCGGGCAGCCGACGGGATCGCTTGGCTGGGGTGTTTAGTCAGTCGTTGGCCCGGGCGCGGGTATCGGCTCCCGTGCGGCGCGCCAGGTTGCTCGCTGCCGCGCGAAGTGACCGGCCAGCGCGCTCGCACCAGTGATTACTCCCACCGGCGCCGACGCTGCCAGCGTGCCGGTGCCGGCTTGCACGGCAAGGCCGAACGTCCCGCCGATCAGCACGCTATTGACCACGGCAAGTGCCCCGGCGATGGTCAGGAACTGATACCAGTCCGGGCTGGACACCCCGGCCTGCCGTGCGATGGCCCACGGGGTGTCCAGGCCAGGCGTAGGCAGATACCGGCCGACCTGAGGCGCGGCGTCGAAGTAGAACTGACGGATGCGGTTGATCCGCTCGGCCAGCTGGACATCCTCCACCCCGTTGCGCAGCGCGCGGTCGAAGGTGGTGACACCGACGAAGGCCAGTGTGGGAAGCAGCACCAGCCCGAAGACGTAGAACGCTGCGCCCAGCCGGGACAGCTGCCCGACAAATGCCAGCGCGATCAAGCCGCTGGACACGGCCGCGAGGTAGATCGCCGCCCGCCCGACAGTCTCGGTAATCCCCGCCGAGCGGGCGGTCTGCAATACAAAGTGCTCGGTCGTCATGACGGTGACCATCATCGGCGAGTTCTGGTAGTCCACTTCAGGCTGCGACATCGCTGACCGCCTCCTCTACGGGCTCGGCTCGCGCCTCCATGGCCGAGACTATTGACCCTTCCATGACCGGGGGAGGCGCGGCACCCGCCCGCCTGTACTAGCGGCTCCGGCCGACGACCGGCGTCGTAGCCAAGGTCAGCCGGAATGGGCCCGTCAGGTGCCCTAAACCGGAATGGGCCAGTCAGGTGCCCTAATAAGGCAAGTCGGAGGTGGCGCTGTGGCCTTTGCCGAAGGTGATGGCCGCGCAGCTGGCGTGGTTTCATCGCCGGTTGCGTCTTGCCGTGCCTACCGGGGCGCCACACTGAGCGGAACTCGCCGCATTGTCCCGGCCGGGTGCGGCTGGCGCGCGGAGCGCGCTGGCTCCTGGCGGCCGTAGGCAGCCGGGGCCATGTCCGGCGCGGGAACGGCGCGCTGCCGCCAGCCGGGGTGGCTGTCGGCGTGGAAGACCAGCGCTATCCAGACACCGAGGCCGAGCATCACGACGATCGGGATGACGATGGCGGCTAGGTTCGATCCGGTCATGACAATCATCTCCTCCGAGCGCCTGCCGCCTTTGGTGGCGGGGTGAGTGGCGCTGCTTCTGGTTCTACGTTGGCCCGGCCCGCTGGCTTCCGGTAGCCCTCAGTCACTGATGTACTCCTAAGTCACGCTTATGGCTGCACCGAAGATTCTTCTTCCAGGCCTCGACGGGGCTAGGCATTACGGCCTTGACCGGTGCCTGCTCAACATCGTTACGGCATAAGCTCACGCTATGAGTTGCTGAGAGGTCCTCAGGGTGAGGGCTATGTTTTCGTGGACTACCTACCTTTTGTCAGAGTCATGATGGTGTGGTTTCGGTGGCACGAGGAAACGCTCCACGTCCGGCTCGGTCCCGGCGCGCAGGAACGCCTGGAGCTGGGCCAGCCACAGCATCCGGAACGCCCGGTGCCGCAGCGGCGCCCACGCCGACACCCGCAGCTGCGGGCCGACCGCAGAGGCTGGCGCCGGGCCGCTACCCATCCCCCGCGCCCATTCCTGCCCAGCCGGTGACGTTCACCGCCCCGGCCGCGCGGGCGGCGGGAGCCAGGACTGGCTGGTCGCTCAGGCTTGGACCCTGGTCGGCGGGCCCCGTGCCGGTCACGGCGCTAGCCGCTTGTCGGGGTCATGGGTGGCGCGCCCCCCCACGATGGTGAACGCGGGGGTCAGCTCGGCCAGGGCGTCCGGGTCGGCAGTCAGCGGGTCTGCCGGGTAGGCGACCAGGTCGGCGAGCTTGCCGGGGGCGACGCTGCCGAGGCGGTGTTGCTCATGGTTGAGCGCGGCGGTGCCCATGGTGTACAGCTCCAGCGCGGTACCCACGCTGATCGCGTGCTCGCGTCCCTGGATCCCGGCCGACTTGGTGCCTCGGGTGACCATGCCCCACACATTGGTCATCGGGTTGAACGGCCGCACGAGATCGGTGCCCGCGGCCAGGTCCGCGCCTGCGGCCACCCACTGGTCGAGCGGGGTGACTTGGCGGGTGCGCTCGGGTCCCCAGGTGGCCAGCATCTCGCTGCCCATGTTCCACAGCACCGGGTGCTGCACGGTCACGCCGAAACCGCCGCGGACGGCCCGGTCCCGCAGCGTCGCATCGCTGAGCATGGCGTGTTCGATGACCAGCGTCCACGGCGGTACCGGGCCGTTCTCCGCGACGACGGCCTCGTACACGCTTAGCAAGGTCCGCAGCGCCCGGTCACCCACGGCATGGGTGCCGACTCGCCAGCCGCGCCGCACCGCCTCGGCGCACACCGCGGTCATCGCGGGCGGGTCCCAGTTGAGGTGCCCGGAATTACCCGGGTCGTTGGCGTAAGGCTGGTCCATTGCGGCGCCCTCCACCCCGCCGTCCAGGACAAGCTTCAGGCCCCATATCCGCAGCCAGTCGTCACCGAACCCGCTCCGCGGGCCGAGTCCGTCGATCAGCGCGATGGCCTGGTCGGTGGTCTGCTCGCTGCCGACCCGGATCATCATCCGGACCCTGACCTTCAGCAGGTCCCGGTCCAGCGCATCCTGGTAGGCAAGCAGCTCGTCGAGGTTGATCATCGCTTCGCGGATGGTGCCCACCCCCAGCGCGGCGTAGCCGGCCGAGCCAGTGCCGAGCGCGCCGGCGAGCTCCGCCCGGGGCGGCCCGGGCGCGAACGCCGCGACCTGGTACACGGCCCCGCCCTCCAGCACACCATCCCGGCTGCCATCAGCCAGCCGCCCGATCTTCCCTCCGGGCGGATCCGGCGTGTCCGGGCCGACGCCCGCGGCCGCGAGCGCCGCCGAATTGACCACAGCCAGGTGCCCGCCGCGTCGGGCCAGCACCGGGTGATCGGGTGCCGCCGCGTCCAGTTCCGCCAGGGTAGGCAGCCGGTTCTCGGCCAGGTTCGACTCATGCCAGCCGATCGAAGTCATGATCCATTGCCCTGGCGGGGCGGCCCGCGCGGCATCGGCGACCATGCCGGTGAACTCCGCCACTGACCGAGCCTTATCGACCGGGACCAGCAGCGTGTTGCGGCTGGCCTCCATCAGGTGCTCATGCGAGTCCGCGAAGGCGGGCAGCAGGGTTAGATCACCGGCATCGACCACTACCGTGCCCCGGCCAGCCAGATCGTCCAGCCCATCCGGCTCGGCCGAGACCGCCACGATCTCCGCCCCCCGCAGGCCCACCGAGCGGTAGGTCCCGCCGGTCACCGAATGGATAGCCCCGGCCCTGATCAAGTAGTCAAGCAGCAGCGGCTCGGCAGGTTCACGCGTCATGAGTGGCGCCTTTCTCGTGCTGTGGGCCATGCCCTCGCCGCGTTCGGTGCTGTCGGCCCACTGGCCAATGGCTCCCGGATTCCACCCACCGCTGCAGTGTCTCGGCATGGCACGTGGGCGCCCGGTTAGCACTCCTCTGATGCTGCGCCACTTGGCACCAGGAAAACACCCGCCAGATGGCCAGTGTTTCCCACAGGGCCGGGCGCACAGTGGCGAGCATGATGACGAAGACGAGGAAGTTCGCGTGGCCGATTGGAACTCACGTGATGGGAGGCTCGCGATAGGGCTCGACGCACCGCGGCAGCCGCATTCCGCTCCGCCCGCAGCCAGCAAGAGCCCAGCGCCAGGGCAGGAGACGATGACCACCCGGGCGATGACATCATCATCAGGGCAGGCGGCATCCATTCCATGGCAGAGACCCATGGCGGCACACTGCCCGCAGCCCGCGCCCCGTCTTGACTGGAGAGCCGTGATGACCGTCGATATGCACGCTCATTTCTGGACCGACGGCTACCTCGATAAGGTGGCCGCGCTCGGCAAGACCGACACCGCCGCTCAGCGCGGCCGGGGCGCGGGGGACGGCGCCGAACTGGACGCCCGGCTAGTGCTGATGGACCGTGCGGCGGTCGGCATGCAGGTCCTGTCCGCCTCCCCGCAGCTGCCCCACGGCCCGGACCGGGCTGCCGCGATCAGCGCCGCCCGCTACCTCAACGACCAGTACGCCGGGCTGGCCGCCCGCTACCCCGGCCGGTTCGCCGCGTTCGCGTCCCTTCCGCTGCCGCACCTCGACGCCTCGCTGACCGAGCTCGGCCGTGCCCTGGACGACCTGGGCATGGTCGGCGTGGCGATGACCACCACCGTCCTGGGACAGCCGCTGGTCGACAGCCCCGCCGCGGAGCTGTTCGCCGAGCTGGACCGCCGCGGCACCGTGCTGTATCTGCACCCGGCCGGGAACGCCGCCTGCACCCCGTTGATCGCCGAGCACCACGGCACCTGGACCGTCGGCGCGCCGGTCGAAGACACCATCTCGGTCCTGCACCTGATCACCCACGGCATCCCGTCCCGGTACCCGCGGATGAAAATCCTCAACTCGCACCTCGGCGGGGCGCTGCCGATGCTGCTGCAGCGGATGGACAATCAACTCCCCTGGGAGGCACCCGAGACCCCCGAACCACCCTCGGCGGCGGCCCGCCGGATGTGGTACGACACGGTGGGACATGGCCACCCGCCCGCATTGCGCTGCGCCGCCGACTCCCTCGGCGCCGATCGCCTCGTCCTCGGCACCGACTTCCCTTACCAGAACGGAACCGCTTACGAGCGCGCCGTCAGCTACATCACCACCAGTGGCCTGGCGCCTGGCGACGCCGACCGCGTCCTCTCCGGGAACGCCCAGGCGCTCCTCGGCCGAGGCCGGTAACGCGGCGCCGGTTGCTTCAGGCGGGCCGCAGGCTATCCGGCACGTGCCCGGTAATCTGCTGCGAGATTCTGGCGGCGGCCGCCGCCGCGGAGCTGACCGCGTCGGGAACCCCGTCCCGGGTGGCGCATTCCGCGCACTGCTGGGCCAGTACGGTCGCCCGTTCGGACAGCAGCACCCAGGCGGCGTTTCGCCACGGCACGAAGTTTCCCATCTGGTAATACATCTGGAACGCCGCACCGGCCGTGCGACCGGGGTTCCCCGGCCCCATGGGCAGCCGGGTCAGCGCGGCGCCCAGAGGCTTCAAGACCCCGGCCATGATGCCGAGCGCGGCCTGGACCAGCGCGTCCAGTTGCTCATCGGTCTCATCGGTGTGGGTGAAGAACCGGGTCAGCAACTGAAGTAGCACTTCGTATCCGAGGTTGAACAGCTCGGCAACCTCCCGGGTGACCGGTTCGGTCGGCTGCGGCTGCGGCTGGTCGATGTCGTAGGGCTGTTGCGTGAAGGCGGGCAGGACCGGCCGGGCGGGCTCAAAGGACGGGTCCTGCCCGCGCAGCTTCTGGTATTCGGTCCAGATCGCGAAGAACCGGCCGTAATGCGCCGACCGCCAGTCCCCGCGCGCCCCCTCACCCTGCTCGATGATCTCATCGAGAGCCGCACGCGCCGACGCCAGGCCGGTCACCGCGATCAGCTGCGGCCAGCGGAACCGCTCCGGCGTGGCCTGCGCCCGCGGCTCACCCACGAACAACACCCGCTCGCCGAGCCGGCCGGCCAGATCGCTCAGGCCCTGCTCGATCCCCCGGTACAGGTGCCCTACAGTCAAGAAACCCTGCACGCGGGGCATCACCTCCGCCCCGCCCACCGGGGCGGGCGGCGGCGCGGCCGGGACGAACTCCGCCGCGTCCACCCGCTCCATGCCCTCCGGCCGCTCCAGGTACAGGAAATGCGTGAGCGAATCGGTGCCGAACGGCAACAGCGCGAACTCCACCCCCGGCGGGAGAAACTCAGAATGGCGCGGGAAGTTCGGCCGCGACAACGACGGCGCAGCCCCGATCGCCGTCATCACGTTCATCACCAGCGCCAGATGCAACATCTCCTCAATGGCGATGCCGGTCACGGTCTCCTGCCACCGGGCGACCGCCTCAGCCTGCCCGGCGGTCAGGCCCTCATCCAGTTCAGTCTTGAGGCTGAAACACGCATACAAGTATTGGCACATGATCATGTGCTCGATCTGCGCCGCCTCGACCAGCAAGCTCCACAGCTGCTCGCGGTGCTCCACCACAAGCCTTGTCTCCGCCATGGCAGCCCTCCTGTCGTCCGGTTCGGCCAGGAGGGCATCGCCTGAGGTGCAACTAAATCAAGGTCCAGCCAGAAGGGCTGCTGCCACATCGCCGCCGCGCCGGGCATCTCCCATGATGCTCTTTCGCCCTCACCTCCGCCACTGCCCGCGGCCAGACCAGACGTCAGTTCCCACTTGAAGCACGCCGGGTGCCGACGGATACTAGTTGCCGGTATTGAAGCAGCGCATCCGAATTCGGTATGCGAGAGCCCAAGCAAATCGCTGAGACGCGACCCGCCGATGATCTTCTCTGTATACCTGCAGGTCGGTGACCTTGGCCGGTCGCTGTCTTTCTACCGGGACGGGCTGGGGCTAGGGGTTGCCTGGAACGACGACATGCTCGCGGTGCTCCGCGGTACAGATGAATCCGCGGCAAGGCTGGTTATCCGTGAGGTTGCCGCAGGCGCCAAGCAAGGCTTGGGCCAAATCGGGGTCGCCCGCATCGGGTGGCAAGTGACCAGCTCAGCTGAGCTCGACAAGGCCGAAGAACGGCTCGGCAGACATGGAGCGCAGTACCAGCGCGTCGACGACCCGGACGGCGGCAGGATCGTCACACACGACCCCGACGGGCTCAGCGTCGTCTTGTTCCTGCCTGGCGAGCCATCCCTGGCCGGAAAGCCGCCGCCGTATATCTACTGGTATCGCTGAAGGACATCCGCAACCGGCATGCAGCCAGCGAAAGCGCCGATGACGTCACGATGAGTGACGCATACCCGCGCCCGCGTGGGCGCGAGGCCACGGCGGCTACTGACTCTGGCTTATGACGAGGCGATGCTGAGCAGGTCTCTGGCCAGGGGCGGCAGTGGCCGGTCTGTCGGCCATACTGCCCGCAACGATCTGGTCAGCTTGATCCCCTCGGTCGACACCGCGACCAGGCGGCCGGTGTCGAGATCGTCGGCGACTGCCAGGGCGCTGAGCACCGCGGGTCCTTCACCGCGGCGGGCGGCAGCCAAGATCGCCGCGGTGGAGCCCAGCTCCAGGTGGGAACGCAGACCGCCGAACGCGCCAAGGGTGTCTTCAAGGACCTGCCGGGTGCCCGATCCCGGCTCGCGGACGATCAGCTCGGCCGTCGCCAGCTCCGGTCCGGTCACCGGGGACTGCCGGTGCGCCCACGGGTGTGACGGGTCCACCACCATCACGAGATGATCGGTGCGCACCACCACCGCCTTCATACCGCTTAGCCGGGGCTGGTGGCCCTCCACGAATCCCACATCGGCGTGATGCTCGGCTACCCTCACCACGACCTGCGCCGAGTTGGTCACCTCCACAGCCAGGATCGCGTCGGGAGACTTACGGTGCAGCGCGGCGAGCCAGGCGGGGAGCAGGTACTCGGCCACCGTCAGCGAGGCCGCGACCCGCAGGTGTGAACTCTGCTCGGCAACTAGGGCCTCTACCCCGGCCATCAGCTCCCGCGTCTCGCTGAGCACCCGCCGGCTCAGCGCTACCACCCGCTCACCGGCCGGCGTAAGCCGCGCACCCGCCGGGCTACGTTGCAGCAAGGTGAGGCCAAGCCTGCGTTCGAGGTGGCTCATCCGCATGCTGACG
>Ga0306926_10006313_pt1 | contig 12706 bp, 10 predicted proteins | sample flu12Cox44000178_FD_203759 | JGI IMG/M metagenome (GOLD analysis project Ga0306926, IMG submission 203759) | Lab enrichment of tropical soil microbial communities from Luquillo Experimental Forest, Puerto Rico - flux8day.12C.oxic.44.000.178 (v2)... | ecosystem: Environmental > Terrestrial >... | reverse complement strand
AATCCTCCAGGCCGATCGGAGCTGTCAGAACGAGATGGCCGACGCGGCTGGGATAGGCACGCGCAATGCGCACCGCGAGCATGCCGCCCATCGAATGCGCGACAATATCGGCTTTCGGAATTTGCAAGGCATCGAGCAGCGCAATCGTGTTGCGCGCTAGCGCGTCGAAATGCAGCTCGCCCGACGGCTTTGAGGATTTGCCAAAACCGATCTGATCCGGCACCACCACGCGATAGCCGGCCTCCGTCAGCGTCTTGATGACCGGCGCCCAGTAGCTCGACGGAAAATTGCGGCCGTGCAGCAGCACGACGACCCGGCCGTTCGCCTGGGCAGGCCCGACGTCCATATACGCCATCAGCAATGGCTCGCCGTCATTGACGAGCGGCAGCAGGTTCACGGGATACGGATACGGAAAGCCTTCGAGGTCGATTCCGTAGGGCTCGCGCGGAATGCCCTCGGCTGCGGAGACGGGAGAAGCGACCAAGAGGGCTGCGAGCGCAGCAAACAAGATTCGGCACATCACAGAGCTCGAAAACGTCTGTTCGATATGCGCGGCCTTGTGCCGGGCGTTTGCGTTTTTTTTGCGCCTATAACAGCCCTTAACAAGACACACGGATGCCTGCGACGAGCGCGGGCATGGCGGTGCAAACAAGAGCGCGTGACAGCTAGCTCTCGCCGTTCGGAAACAGCGCGGCAAAGCGCTTCTCGCCGACCCGGGTGAAATTTACGACGCGGCTGCCGGGTGCCTGGTCCCGCGCTGCCCATTTTAATTCGGTGAAGCGCGACATCATGGCGGCGCCGAGCGTACCCGCGAGATGATGGCGCCGCTCGCTCCAGTCGAGGCAGGCCTTGCAGACGGGGCGGCGCGGATGGGCGAGCATGTCTTGCGAGATCTGCAGGTTCTTCTCGAGGAACCGCGCGCCCTCGGTGGTCAGCTCGATGTCCTGCTTCTTCTGTCGCACGAGTTTCTGCGTCCTCATGCTGTCGAGCATCTGCACGCCGAGATCGCCGGCCAGATGATCGTAGCAGATACGGGCGCGGCGCAACGCCGGATCCTTCGGTCCGGTACGCACCCGCATGTGGCCGGCGCGCGCGGCGAGCCCCGCAAGCCCTTCGAGCACGCCGGCGACATCGGGATCGGTGAGGCGGTAGTAGCGGTGGCGGCCCTGCTTTTCCGGCTCGATCAGCCCGCCGGCCTCGAGCTTGGAGAGGTGGGAACTCGCCGTCTGCGGCGTGATGCCGGCCTCCTGCGCGAGCTCGCTTGCGGTCAGCGCGCGGCCGGTCATCAGTGCGGTCAGCATGTTAGCGCGCGCGGGATCGCCCACCAGCGAGGCGACCATCGCGATATCGGGTCCTGCTTTCATTCTTCGATGGTAACCGAAGCATTGATGCAAGGCAAGCGGTTATGTTGGAACGAGTAGCCGGACGTCGTCATTGCGAGCAGCGAGAGCTCTGAGGCAATCCATGATGGTTCCACAAATCATCACTGTACGGCGTCGTTCCGCTCGCGATGACGAAACGGTTTGTCGGAGGTTGCCATGGCCGTCACTTGTTTCATCCGCTACCAGCTCGATCCATTCAAGCGCGCACAGTTCGAGGAATATTCCAGACGTTGGCTCAAGATCATTCCCCGCTGCGGCGGCGAGCTGGTCGGCTATTTCATGCCGCACGAGGGCACCAACAACATCGCCTTCGCCCTGATCTCGTTCGAAAGCCTGGCAGCCTACGAGGCCTACCGCGCGCGGCTGCGCCAGGACGCGGAAGCCGCCGCCAACTTCAACTTCGCCGAAGAAAACAAGTTCATTCTCGCGGAGGAGCGAACCTTCCTGCGGAAGGTTGTGGCCTGACTTGCGCATCGCTATCTTGAGCGCAAACAACAGCACGACGGGAGAGAGCCATGCCGCTGACAACTGCTGACAAACGCGCCACGTTTCGCAAGATGCATGAGGGCGGCTGCTTCGTGCTGCCGAATCCGTTCGACGTCGGCACCGCAAGGGCGCTGCAGCATCTCGGTTTCAAGGCGATCGCCTCCACCAGCGCGGGCTTTGCCTGGACGCTCGGCAAGGCCGACAATCGCGTCACCGTCGACGACGTCTGCGCGCATCTCGATGCGATCTGCGCTGCGGTCGACATCCCCGTCAATGCCGATTTCGAAGGCGGCTTTGCCGTCGAGCCCGATGATGTCGGAAAGAACGTGGCGCGCGGGGTCAGGACGGGCGTCGCGGGATTGTCGATCGAGGATTCGACCGGCAACAAGGAGCGGCCGCTCTACGATCGCAACGTCGCGATCGCGCGGATCAAAGCCGCACGCAAGGCGATCGACGCCGACAATTCCGGCGTGTTGCTCACCGGCCGCTGCGAGGCTTTCTTGTGGGGGCAGACCGACCTCAAGCTCGTGATCGATCGGCTGCAGGCTTATGCGGACGCCGGCGCCGATTGCCTTTATGCGCCGGGCCTCAAGACGAAAGACGAGATAGCGACCGTCGTCAAAGCCGTGCATCCGAAGCCCGTCAACCTCCTGATCGGTGCCTCGGGTCTCTCGCTGAAAGAGGCGGAAGCGCTCGGCGTGCGCCGCATCAGCGTCGGCGGTTCGCTCGCGCGCAACGCCTGGGCCGGCTTCATGAAGGCCGCCAAGGAAATGGCGGAGAAGGGGACCTTCACGGAACTCGCCTCGGGTTACCCCGGCGGCGAACTCAACAAGATGTTCGGCTGATCCTTCGGCAGATCAAAACAAAAACGCAGCGGACAAAGCGTCCGCTGCGTTAGTCCCCTTCAATCGCTTCTATTTCGGAGCGCCTTCCGCGGGCTGGCGGCTCATGTCCGACGGCGGGGTTGCCGGCCGTGCCGGCGCTGCGCCCGTCGTCGTCCCCGGCTGGGTGTTGAGACGCGGTGTCGTGTCGTTAGCACCGGTCTGCGGCGTGGCTGGAGCACGCTGCGCGGTTTGCGCGGGCGGCTCCGTTGTCGCCTGGTGCACGCTCGTGTTGTTCAGCCCGTAAAACACGGCGCCCAGTATCACCGCGATGCCGACTGCAAACAATGCGACCCTGGTCCCCGACACCGGACCCTCGCGCAATTCCGGGTCGAACTGATAATCGTTGTCGAAGCGTGATGCGCGGTCGTAGTCGTCGTCCCTGAAGCCGGAACGAGTGGGATCGAACGGATCGTTGGCCATGGCTCGGTTCCTCCTTTAGTTGTAAGACAACCGGCGGCGTCCGCGTTCGGTTCCGGCGCTGCGCCGACTTGTTGGCGACGGAACCCGCTGCTTTTTCGGTTCCGGAATCGATCCTGCGAGGTTGCCATGTGGAGCCTGCCTCCGAGCGACAGCATGCTGCATGTCCTGTCCTATGTTGCGTTGGCGGCGCAGGCGATGACGGCGGCGCTTGCCGCGGGCCGGCGCAGCATGGATTGGGTTGGCGTCTGCCTGCTCGGCTGCATCACCGCACTCGGCGGCGGCACGATCCGCGACGTCCTGCTCGGACACTATCCGCTGGTATGGATCGAGCATCCGTCCTACCTCGGGCTCACGATCATCGCCGCCTTCCTGACTATCCCGATCGCCCGCGTCGTGCACCGGCTCAACGTCATGTTTCTGGTGCTGGACGCGATCGGGCTCGTGGTGTTCACGATGGCGGGCTGCGACGTTGCCTGGCAGGTCGGTGCATCGCTGCCGATCGTCATCGTGGCGGGCATGATCACCGGCTGCGCCGGCGGCGTGCTGCGCGACATTCTCTGCAACGACGTGCCGCTGTTGTTTCGCTCCGAGCTCTATGCCAGCGTCTCCGTCATCACGGGGCTGTTCTATGCCACTGCTTTCGGGCTGAAGCTCAATGACGAACTCTGGACGGCACTGACCTTCGTGCTCGGGTTCTCGCTGCGGCTTTTGGCGATCCGCTTCAAATGGGAAATGCCGAAATTCGTCTTTACCGGCGAGCAGAAATAGCCTCGGCTGCGCGATCATGGCGCGCCGCATCCGGGGACGAGCGAAACTATTTGGTTGCGCGCGCCTGCGCCACCTGGTCCGCCGTCACGAGCGGCGCCGCATTGCCCCAAGAATTGCGGATGTAATTGGTGACGTCGGCGATTTGCTGATCGGTCCATTGCTTGGCGTAGGCCGGCATCGATCCTTTGTTCGGCGCGCGCGGCGTGGTCACGGTCTGCGCTCCGTCGAGGATGATGCGCAGCGTGGAGGTGGGATCGGCCGATTGCAGAAGCGCGTTGCCGGGAAGCGGCGGATAGATGCGCGGCGCGCTCGAGCCGTCCTTTTCGTGGCAGGCGACGCAGGCGTGCTCGTACATCGCCTCGCCTGATTTCATCCGGTCTTCCGGCGGCAGGATGACTTGCGGTTCCGGCGGCCCGGCGGGCAGCGACTTCAGGTAGACCGCGATGGCCCGCGCATCGCCGTCGCTGATCTTCGAGGTGGAGTTGACGACGACCTCGGCCATCAGTCCGTCGGCATGGCTCCTGGCGTTGCGGCCGCTTTGCAGATATTCGACGATGTCATCGACGCTCCAGGATTTCAGGCCGCTGCGCGCGGCCCCATCGAGCCTCGGTGCGAACCAGTCGCCGACCCGACCGCCGGCAAAGGCCTGGCCGCGCCTGTCGGCGCCGAACATGTTCTTGGGAGTGTGGCAGGCGCCGCAATGGCCGGCGCCCTCGACAAGATAACGCCCTCTGTTCCAATCGATATCTTTCTGCTGGTCCGGCTCGAGGATGCCCGGCTTGAAGAAGAAGTAATTCCAGACCCGCATCACCACCCGGAAATTTAGGGGAAAGCGCAGCGCGGGCGGCGGCTCCTCATTCCGGAACGGCGTCAGCGTCGAGAGATAGGCGCGGATCGCCAGGATGTCGCCGCGGGTGAATTTCGTGAAATAGGGGTAGGGGAACGCCGGATAATAGCGCGAGCTGTCCGGCGCTACGCCGAAGCGCAAGGCGCGGACGAAATCGGCATCGCTCCAGTCACCGATGCCGGTTTCACGATCGGGCGTCAGATTGGGCGAATAGATCGCGCCAAACGGCGTGTCGATCCGCTTGCCGCCGGCAAACGGCCGCTGCGGATCGGCGGTGTGGCAAGTTGCGCAATCGGAAGCTTCCACCAGCGACTTGCCGTGTGCGACCACTTCCGGTGGGGCTGGCTCGGCCAGCGCCGGAAAGGGCGCGAATGCACTGCACAAAACGAGCCACGCGAGAATCGACCGCATTTCGTCTCCGACCAGTTAGCCGCCGGCATTATAGAGGCGTTATCTCGTTTCGCGACGGCACGGCACCGCGACACAAGCGGAAAATCGCAAACGCCGCCAAGCCATGAAATTGCGATTTGCAAAAGCCGGCGTCAGACCGTGAGAAATGTGCTGCGCGACGTTAAAAAAACGAAATAAACTGGCGACCACAATCAGTATTACCTAGCTGACAAAGAGCCGGGACAGCAAAAGGCTTCAAGAGGGCTAAGAATGGGCATCAACCAGGGTCCGATCAGTCTCGACCAAAAATACACCCAATCAACCGGCCACGTGTTCCTGACGGGCATTCAGGCGCTGGTGCGGCTACCGATGGCCCAGATCCGCCGCGACCGCGCCGCTGGCCTCAATACCGCGGGCTTCATCTCGGGCTATCGCGGCTCGCCGCTCGGCGGCTATGACCAGCAGCTCTTCGCCGCCAGAAAGCATCTCGAGCAGTACAACATCAAGTTCCAGCCCGGCGTGAACGAGGACCTCGCCGCGACCGCGATCTGGGGCAGCCAGCAGCTCAACCTCTCGCCGGGCGCGAAATATGACGGCGTCGTCGGCATCTGGTACGGCAAGGGTCCCGGTGTCGACCGTTCGGGCGACGTCTTCCGTCACGGCAACGCCGCGGGCTCGGCGCGAAATGGCGGCGTGCTTTGCCTCGCCGGCGACGACCACGGCGCCAAGTCTTCCACCGTCCCGCATCAGTCGGACCACGCCTTCATCTCGGCGCTGATGCCCTATCTCTATCCTTCCAGCATTCATGAAATCATCGAGATGGGGCTGCTCGGCATCGCGATGTCGCGCTACTCGGGCTGCTGGGTCGGCATGAAGGTGATCACGGAAGTGGTGGAAACCACCGCCGAGATCGACCTCTCCGACGAGATGACGCCCTTCATCATCCCGGCCGATTTCGAGCTGCCGCGCGGCGGGCTCAATCTGCGCTGGCCGGACGACCGTTACGAGCAGGACCTGCGGCTCCAGGACTACAAGGGCTATGCCGCGATCGCTTTCGCCCGCGCCAACAAGGTCAACCGCATCACCATGGATTCGCCGAATGCGCGCTTCGGCATCATGGCATCCGGCAAGAGCTATGAGGATATCCGTCAGGCGCTGCGCGAGCTCGGCGTCACGCCGGAAATTGCCGCCAAGATCGGCTTGCGCCTTTACAAGATCGGCATGCCCTGGCCGCTCGAGCCCGAAGGGGTGCGCAACTTTGCCGTGGGGCTCGAGGAAATCTTCATCGTCGAGGAGCGACGCGAGATCGTCGAGAACCAGGTCAAGCAGGAGCTGTTCAACTGGCGCGACGACGTCCGTCCGCGCATCGTCGGCAAGATGGACGATCACGACAAGCGCTTTCTCACCTTCGCCGCCGAATTGAGCGTGTCTTCGCTTGCCGTTTCGCTCACCGAGCGCCTGCTTCGCCTCAACCTCAATCCCGAAATCGCCGACATGCTGCGCGCCAAGGCCGACTGGTTCAACGGCCGCGAAGCGAGCCAGGTTCAGGCGATCGCACCGGTCACCCGCACGCCCTATTTCTGCTCGGGCTGCCCGCACAACACCTCGACCAGGGTGCCGGAGGGCAGCCGCGCCATGGCCGGCATCGGCTGCCACTTCATGGCGCTCTGGATGGATCGCTCGACCGAAACCTACACCCACATGGGAGGCGAGGGCGTGCCGTGGGTGGGCATCGCGCCCTTCACCAACGAGAAGCATATCTTCGCCAATCTCGGCGACGGCACCTATTTCCATTCCGGCATCCTGGCGATCCGCCAGTCGGTGGCCTCGAAAGCCAACATCACCTACAAGATCCTTTACAACGACGCGGTCGCGATGACCGGCGGCCAGCGCCATGACGGCGACCTGTCGCCGCAGCAGATCACCTTCCAGCTCCACGCCGAAGGCATCCGCGAGATCTGGCTCGTCTCCGAACGTCCGGATCTTTATCCGGCCAACACCATCGCACCGGGCGTCAAGCTTGCGCATCGCGACGAGCTCGAGAACGTCATGAAGACGTGCCGCGAGTTCAAGGGCACGTCCGCGATCGTCTTCGTACAGACCTGCGCGGCCGAAAAGCGCCGCCGCCGCAAGCGCGGGCTGATGGAAGATCCGGCCCGCCGGGTGATGATCAATCCCGCCGTCTGCGAGGGTTGCGGCGACTGCTCCGTGCAGTCGAACTGCATTTCGGTCGAGCCGCTCGAGACCGAACTCGGACGCAAGCGCACCATCAACCAGTCAACCTGCAACAAGGACTATTCCTGCCTGAAGGGCTTCTGCCCGTCCTTCGTCACCATCGATGGCGGCATGCCGCGTCACCGCGCGCCGGCCGAACTCGGCGAGATCGGCCCGTTGCCGGAGCCAACTTCGTCTCCGCCGCTGGAGCGGCCCTACAACATCGCGATTGCCGGCGTCGGCGGCACCGGAGTGCTGACCATCGGCGCGCTGCTCGGTATGGCCGCGCATATCGAAGGTAAGGCCAGCATGATTCTCGACATGTCGGGCCTTGCTCAGAAGGGCGGCGCGGTCTTGAGCCATGTGAGACTCTCCGAGCACACCGCCGACGTCACCTGTTCGCGCATCGTCACCGGGACAGCCGATCTCGTGATTGCCGCCGACGAAGTTGTTGCATCCTCCAAGGAGTTGCTGACGCTTTGCGAAGGAAGCCGCACCGCCGGCGTCATCAACAGCCATGTGATCCCGACTGCGGATTTCATCCGCAATCGCGACTTCAACTTCCAGAGCCGCAAGATCAACAGCATCCTGGAGAGCGCGCTGCGTAAGGATTCGGCGTTCGTCGATTTCACGAAGCCGGCCGAAGCGCTACTGGGCGACTCCATCGCCACCAATATCATGATGCTGGGCTATGCCTATCAGAAGGGCCTGTTGCCGCTGTCGGCAGCCGCAATCGAACAGGCGATCGAGGTCAACGGCGTCTCCATCAAGATGAACACGGAGGCGTTCAGGCTGGGGCGTCTCGCGGTCGCCGAGCCCGCGCGGCTCGAGGCCATGATGAAGGGCCAGGACGCCCCGGTCGCACCGAAGACGCTGGATGCGATGTCGCTCGATGAGATCATCGCCCATCGCACGCAGCTTTTGACCGACTATCAGAACGCGAGGCTTGCCGAGCGTTATCGCAAGCTGGTGGGCGAGGTACGGGACGCTGCCAACAGGGGCGGTTATGGCGAGGCGCTGCCGCGCGCGGTCGCGATCAACTACGCAAAGCTGCTCGCTTACAAGGACGAATATGAGGTCGCGCGGCTCTTCACCGATGGCAAGTTCGAGCAGCAGCTTCGCGAACAGTTCGAAGGCGATTTCAAGTTTTCCTTCAATCTGGCGCCGCCGATCCTCGGCGGGGGTAAGGACGCCCAGGGCCGGCCGAAGAAGCGCGCCTTTGGGGCGTGGATGCTGCCGGTGTTCCGCGTGCTGGCAAAGCTGCGCTTCCTGCGCGGTACCGCGCTCGACATTTTTGCCAACAGCCCCGACAGAAAGCTCGAGCGCGAGCTGATCGTTTCCTACGAAAAAGATGCCGCCGCCGCGCTCGCGTCGCTGTCGCCCGCCACGATCGACACGGCGGTCGAGCTGCTGTCGCTGCCCGATCGCATTCGCGGCTACGGGCCGGTGAAGGAGAAGGCGGCAAAGGAAGCGCAGGCGCGCCACACGCAATTGATCGCCGATCTCGCGAACCCGCCGCCCGCGCCTCGGCAGATCGCGGCGGAGTAGGCGCACCTTTGTAGGGTGGGTTAGCGAAGCTAAATATTTTTGAGATACGCGGTGTGACGGCCTGATACGGTGTGAGACGAGGAAACGCCTGCGTTTATAGGCTTTTCGACGTATCTCGACCTTGTCTTGTCGTCTCTCCGCATACCATAGTGTATCGCCATTTTTGTTAGCGCAAGCTAACAGCAAAATTGAGAGACTGCATCGTGAAAGCAAAGCTCACCGACACCGGCATCCGGTCCTACCACCCGCGCGCCACCCAGTACTCCATCGGCGACGCCGCCTGTCCCGGCCTCTGCATCCGGGTCACGCCGAAGGGCGTCAAGTCGTTCGCGTATGCATATCGCAACAAGGGCACTGGCAAGGTCGCTTGGCTCACGCTCGGCCGCTACCCGGACGTGCCGCTGGCCAGAGCGCGCGAAATCGCCAACGACGCCCGCAAGACGGTTGCGGGCGGCGGGACGCCGGTGACGCCCAAGGTCCAGCGCGCCGAGGCGGAAAAAAAAACTAAGACCTACGCCGAAGTCGTCGCGCTCTATAACGACGCCAAGCTGGTCTCGCTGCGCTCCGCAAAAAAGACGCTTCAGACGCTAGAGCGCATCGGCCGCGTCTACGGCTGGAACGAACGGTCGCTGTCCTCGATCACCGACGACGATGCGGCCAAAATGCTGCACGACATCGCCGACAAGCGCGGCAGGAAGGCAGCAGCGAACCAGACCAAGCACATCCTTCACACGATGTTCAAATGGGCGAAGCAGCCCGGGCGTAAGTTCACGGCGGTCAACCCGTTCGCTGATCTTCCTGCACCCGGGGGTGTCATCGCCGCGCGCGCCCGTTTCCTGAGTGTCGCCGAAATCAGGCAGCTCTGGCGGGCGCTGGCCTCGCCGGAACGGTTCAAGGTGTCGCGCGACGCCGCAACCGCGCTGCGGCTGATCCTCGTCACGGCGGCACGTCCCGGCATGGTGGCGGGCATGGTCGGCGGCGAACTTCGCGACTTGAGCGGGCCGAGCGAGCACGGTCCGCACTGGTCGCTGTCCGCAGAGCGCATGAAGGCCGGAAGCCCGTTTATCACGCCGCTCAGCGGCTTGGCGCTCGAACTTCTGCGGCCGCACCTCCAGAGCGACCCGGAAGTGCGGATGTTCAAACTTGCCGGACGGAGCCAGTTGCACGAAGCGGCCAAACGCATCGTTGAAGGCCTCGGGATGGAACGATGGACGCCGCACGACCTTCGGCGCACGGCGGCGACGATCCTTGATCGGTCGGGCTATTCGCTCGGACAGATCGGCGCGATCCTCGCGCATACCTGTAAGGGCGTGACGGCGGTCTACGCGCGGTGGGACAAGTTCGACCTTCGGCGCGAGATGGCAACGGTGATAGAGCGGTCATTGCGCGAGACGCTGACCGAAACGCCCGCACAACTCGCCGCCTGACCGGCGCGTCCATTTCATTTAAAGCAGCCCGGTCAGCGCGACGCTGGCCGGGTTTTTTGGCCGCTGATGCGGTCGAGGCCTCGTCCGGTGTCTAGTAGCTCGCACCCGAAAAAACGCTCAGGCGGCCCGCGCGTGTACGGCCCAGAGGACTACGAAAGAGCGCAGCGGGAGTTCGTCCGGTCTCTCCGTCGCACTTGGGAGTGACCATCATGAAACGTCATTTCGAAAAGCTCGACACGATCGCTCCTTGAGTTAGCGCAGTCCTGGTGCGCTGGCACTAACTCGACTACCTCGTCCTCGACCAATCCGATCAGAATGTAGTCGTCCTCATTCTCGATTGCTTCATTGCAAAAAAAACACGTATCCATGATCACCTCGCTCTGGTGAAAATCTCTACGCTTCACTTCAGCAACCCATCGAACTTGCTCGGCGGAGACGCCGGGTTGATGCCTGAGAGCCGTAACCGCGCGTTCGGCGACAAGCCGAACTCAGCGCCAATCCGCCGCATGTCGTCCATGGCTTGTGAAGCGATCCGCAGCAGTGGGTTGGTGATCTGACTGCCGGCGCTGCCCTTGACTGTTAACACGTGGCCACGCGGGTCCTGCTTCGCCATTTCCTCGATGGCCTCGTCGGCTTGTCGCCACATGGCATAGGCGGCGCAATAGACGCTGAATGGGCCGACATCGAGAGTGGTCAACAGGTTCAGCCTATGCAACTCCGGCGCAAGCTCAAGCCAAGCCTCTTTCGCATAGCCTTGCAGATGCCTTGGCGGCGGAGGGCATTCCTTGGTGCGTGCAGGCTCGGGCAGCTTACGCGCCGGGCGCTTGCCGGGGTTGCCCTTGAGCAAGCGTAGATGCGGATGTTCAGGCGGCGGACCGGGCATGAAAGCCTCCTTTCCAGCCTCACGGAGCAGTCTACCACGGTTTCTGTCAGGTCGGGCTGAGGTCCGTTTGTAAGGGTCATACCGGACGTTGGATGCTCACTGCGGGCATGTCGCATGTTGACCCGATGCAGACCTCGCGAAAAGCTGCACTAACCTTTGGCAATGATACCGTCGCCTCCGACGGAGCCGTGTGTTCATTCTTTTCGACTCGGTGGATTGATCGATTCTTTCTAGGCGGCTCACTCATTTGCGATGATTGCATCCAGCCAGGGGCAGTCCGAGACACTAACCGGCGCCCGCACGCCTCGAGCTGCGGCAGAGAGGCGCATCTCGCGCAGGCGGGCGCGCTGCTCCGGCTCCATGTAGAGGCGCTCGTGGCCCCAAAAGCTTGGTCCGTCGTGTGTCTCGTGCGGCTGCCAGGTTGCGGGGTCGATGATGCGACCGCCCCAGCCGTACTCAACAAAGAAGCCCGACGGCGTGTGCGAGTAGAATGAAGTCATGTGGTCGTTGGTGTGCCGGCCGACTGTATAGGCCACGCGCCCGTTCTCCAGTTGGGCAAGGTCATAGCCCTGGCCCACGTCGTCGAGGCTGTAAAGCTCCACCATGAAGTGGTGGAGGCCCTTCTTGCCAGAACCGACCATGGCGAAGGAATGGTGTCGGCCGTTGATGTGAAAGAAGTACAAGCCGTAAGGCTTGAGTCCATAGTCGGTGACGCGGAACCCAAGCAAATCGCGGTAGAAGGGCAACAGCGGCTCCACGTCCACAACGTTGAGCACGGCGTGTCCCATGCCCAGTGGCCCTGTGCGGAAGCCTGAGATCGGCCGGCCGGGTCGGAATCCATCGCGAGCCGTGGCCGGTCCATGGAACACCTCCAATTGATTGCCCGCGGGGTCGTGGAAGACGATTAGATCGGTGACGTGACGCTCGTCGGCCAGAACTCGGGGCGCGCGGCGCACCTCCACCCCATGCGCGTCCAACCTCGCGGCTAGAGCGTCAAGCGCCGCCGCGTCAGCCGTCTCCCAACCTAAGAAGGCGAGGCCCTCGCCCTCGTTCCCCGTGACGATCAGACGCTGCTTGCGGTCGTCCATGCGGAACGCCCGGACGAGGCCACCGCGGTCGACCTGCTGCATGCCGAGCAATTTGGTGGCATAGGAACCCCAGTCGTCGAGTCGCGCGGAGCGAACTCCGATGTAACCCAGTGCGGTCAGTCCTGCAGCTTCTTTCATTACGCTCTCCCAGATGCTGTCCTGATACCAGGCCGCTCAAATCGCCTCGGCGACGACTGGGTTACGAAGCACGCCAATGCCGCTGATCTCGACCTCGGCGACGTCGCCCGGACGCATGAAGAGAGGCGGAGTGCGCTTCACGCCGACACCGCCCGGTGTGCCGGACACGATCACGTCGCCCGGCAGCAGCGGAAGGATCGTGGAGATGTAGGCGATCTGCTCTGGCACTGG
>Ga0306926_10006310_pt1 | contig 12710 bp, 11 predicted proteins | sample flu12Cox44000178_FD_203759 | JGI IMG/M metagenome (GOLD analysis project Ga0306926, IMG submission 203759) | Lab enrichment of tropical soil microbial communities from Luquillo Experimental Forest, Puerto Rico - flux8day.12C.oxic.44.000.178 (v2)... | ecosystem: Environmental > Terrestrial >... | reverse complement strand
CTGTCCGTTGCCCGCTCCTCCGGCATGCACGATGGTCTTGCCCATCTGCTCGAGCAAAGGACGGGCCCGATCGAACGCATCACGTGGCCCTCCCACCATGAAGGTCAGCGAGGCGGCCTGTGCCCCGGCAACCCCTCCCGAGACCGGCGCATCAATCATGGCTAAGCCTTTGGCCTCGGCCGCCGATGCAACTTGGCGCGCGGTGTCGACATCGATGGTGGAGCAATCGATCAGCAGCACCTGCGCCGGCGCGGCCGCCAGCACGCCTTGCGTGCCGAGATAGACATCTCTCACCTGCTCGCCCGCAGGCAGCATCGTGATGATCACCTCGGTGTTGCTGCATGTTTCGGGCATTGCATGCGCCCGCCTGCCGCCTCCCGCAGCCAGTCTCTCGACCGCACCCTCGTTTAGATCGAAGCCAATGACGGCGTTCCCGGACTTGACCAGGTTTTCTGCCATGGGCAATCCCATATTGCCGAGCCCGATGAAGCCGATCGCTGCCATTAGGATTCTCGCTCGTTAGGCAATTCATTCATTCCGGCTGCTCTCGCGCGCCCATCACCACCAGCCACAGATAAATGCCGAGCAGCGCCATCTCGAGCACAACGAGCAGTATGTTTCCGCCATAGACCTGCGGAAACAGGATCTCCACCGCCGCCATTGATATGACCGAAGTCAGCCAGACCACGGCACCCCAGGGCGCTGCCAACCACAACCCTACTCCCGCCACCGGATCGATCACCGCAAAGAAGATGGTCGCTACCTGATAGGGCGTCGAATAGGAGTCGAAACCGGAAGGAAACGGCGCCCCGATCCCGCAGATGACTGCCCAGTGATAGAGTCCTTTGCAGAGCGCCAGGACGGCCATGGCCCGCAGAAACACAATCAGCCAGAAGGACCACTGCCTTGCCTCACCCTCGCCCTCGTCGGCGTGCACCGGCTCGAGCGTCTGCGGATCCTCTCGCGGCATCATGGCAGCTCAAGCTCGCACGGCAACGGCTCGAAGTAACGTTCTACCGCGCTTGCCGTGACTGCTTCGAGCGCAGACGGTTGCCAGCGCGGTGCCTGATCCTTGTCGATAATGGCCGCTCTGACCCCTTCGTAAAAGTCATGCTCGCGCATCACGCGGGACACTATTCGGAGCTCGGTCCGCATGCACTCGGCAAAATCCATTGCCGGGCCGCGGCGCATCTGGGCAAGCGCAATCTTCAGGCTGGTCGGTGATTTTGTGCGGATCGAGGCAGCCCCGGCTGCAGCAAGCGCAGCCTCATGTCCCTGCCCCGCCGCCGCGGCATCGAGTGCGGCCAACACGTCCTCGACGCTCTCATGGCTAAACAGGCGGTCGAGGGCACTCCTTTGCGCCAGGACCAGTCCCTCCTGCTCAGGCTGCGAGAATGTGTCGAGCACGGTTGCAACTGGATCGGCGGCAGCGAGCGCATCGGCAAGATCGGCAAGCCGGTCTGACGACACGCGATGGGTGGCAATGCCCGCTCCGACTGCATCGGCCGCATTGAGCCGCTCGGCCGTTAGCGCGCAGTAGGTGCCGACCAGTCCGGGCAGACGCGGAAGAAACCAGGTTGCTCCAATATCGGGAAAAAAGCCGATGCCGACCTCGGGCATTGCGAATCCGAACCGGTCGCCTGCCACCCGGTGCGAGCCATGGACCGAGATGCCGACCCCGCCGCCCATGACAATCCCGTCGATCAGGGACACGTAGGGCTTCGGATAATGCTTGATGCGATGATTGAGCCTGTATTCTGCGCGGAAGAACTCCAGCGCCTCTGCGTGCTGGCCGGCGCGACCCAGCTCGTAAAGCGAGCGCAGATCCCCGCCCGCCGAGAACGCGCGCCCGCCGTTCGCCGTCACGATGACCCGCGTAATCGATGAATCGCTCTCCCACTCATCGAGCTTTTGCGCGAGCGCGCGCACCATGGCGAGGGATACGGCATTGAGCGCGCGCGGACGGTTAAGGATGACACGACCCGCTACGCCCTTGCGCTCGAACAGAATATCCGGTTCCGAGCCTGTCAATTTCCCAATATATCCCTGCTGATGATCACGCGCATCACCTCGTTGGTGCCTTCGAGAATCTGGTGCACGCGAAGATCGCGTAGAACGCGCTCGATCGGATGGTCGCGCAGGTAGCCATACCCGCCATGCAGCTGCAGGCAGCCGTTGACCACATCGAACCCGATGTCGGTCGCGAGCCGCTTGGCCATGGCCGCCAGCCGCGTTGCCGCGGGCTGCTTGCGGTCCACGGCGTCGGCGGCGCGATAGAGCATGAGCCGCGCGGCCTCGATATCGGTGGCATAGTCCGCGACACGAAAGCCGAGCGCCTGAAAGTCGGCAAGCCGGGAGCCGAACTGTTTGCGCTCCTTCATGTAGGTCACGGTGCGGTCGAGACAGAACTGCGCTCCGCCGAGCGAGCAAGCCGCGATATTGAGGCGCCCGCCGTCGAGCGCGCTCATGGCAATCCTGAAACCCTGGCCTTCCACTCCGACGCGGTTGGCGGCCGGCACGCGACAGCCATCAAACATGACCATCGCGGTAGGCTGTGAGTGCCATCCGAGCTTCTTTTCGGGCGTGCCGAAAGAAAGTCCAGCAGATCCCTTCTCGACCAGAAAGCAGGAGATGCCGCGCGCGCCGCCCTCCCCTGTTCTTGCCATCACCACGTACACATCGGAGACGCCGCCGCCGGATATGAAGGCTTTGGCGCCGCTCAGCAGGTAATGGTCGCCGTGACGCACCGCGCGTGTCTTGAGGCTCGCCGCATCCGATCCGGAATCGGGCTCGGTCAGACAATAGCTGGCAAACTTGGCCATGCTGCAAAGATCGGGAAGAAAGCGTGCGCGCAGCTCGGCGCCGCCATAGCAGTCGATCATCCATGCCGCCATGTTGTGGATGGAGATATACGCAGCCGTCGAGGTGCAGCCTTTTGCCAGCTCCTCGAAGATCACCGCTGCGTCGAGCCGCGACAGCGCAGAGCCACCCACGTCGGCGGCTACATAGATGCCAGCAAAGCCCAGCGCTGCCGCCCGCTGCAGGGTCTCGACCGGAAGGAACTCCTCCTCGTCCCACTGGCGGGCGTGGGGCATCATCTCGTCACTAGCAAAGGCCTGCGCCGTTTCCCGCATGGCGCGTTGCTCTTCGGAAAGTTCAAAATCCATATCCTTGCGGTCCGGGCTTGACTTCGCCGAAGGGATATACCCGAGTGGCGGAAACGACTGCCAGAAAGCATATAGCCCAATCCGGGATTCCGATCCCGGCCAGTCGCGTATCAACCGCAAGGTGCCTGCATGGCGATCAAATATGGCCGCCCCATCGAAGCCCGTCTTGCACCGGTCGAGAGCAAACCCGCATTCCGTCTCGAGCTCGCGAACCGCCCGCGCCGCAACCGCAAGGCCGAGTTTGCGCGCCGCCTGGTGCGGGAGAATGTCCTGACCACGGACGATCTGATCTGGCCGCTCTTTGTGGTGGAAGGGTCGAAAAACCGGGTCCCGGTTCCCTCCATGCCAGGGGTCGAGAGACTTTCGATCGAGGAGGCGGTGCGCGAAGCCGAGCGCGCAGCCAGGCTCGCCATTCCCTGCCTCGCGCTCTTTCCGTATACCGATCCCGGCTTGCGCGACGAGCGCGGCAGCGAGGCTCTCAATCCCGACAACCTGATCTGTCGCGCCATCCGCGCCATCAAGAAAGCGGTACCCGAGGTCGGAGTCCTGTGCGATGTCGCCCTCGATCCCTACACCAGCCATGGCCATGACGGGCTCATACGCGACGGCACCATTGTCAACGACGAGACGGTGGAGGTCCTGGTCAAGCAGGCGACCATCGAGGCTGAGGCCGGCTGCGACATCATAGCCCCTTCCGACATGATGGACGGGCGGGTTGGCGCAATCCGTGCTGGCCTCGACCAGGCGGATTTTGTTGACGTCTCGATCATGGCCTATGCGGCGAAATATGCCTCGGCCTTTTACGGCCCGTTCCGGGATGCAGTGGGTTCCTCGGCTACCCTGAGCGGGGACAAGCGCACCTACCAGATGGACCCAGCCAACACGGACGAGGCTCTGCGAGAGGTCGAGCTCGACATCCTGGAAGGCGCTGACATGGTGATGGTCAAACCCGGCATGCCCTATCTCGATATCGTGCGGCGCGTGCAGGAGGCCTTCGGCATGCCAACCTTCGCGTATCAGGTTTCCGGCGAATATTCGATGATCATGGCGGCGGTGCAGAACGGCTGGCTGGACGCCGACAAGGCGATGATGGAAAGCCTGATCGCGTTCAAACGCGCCGGCGCCTGCGGGGTATTGACCTATTTCGCACCGCGCGCTGCGCAGATGCTCGCGCGCTCACCATGAGCCGTGGAACGGGCGAATGATCGCCGGGACAGCGCTTGGCTTGGCGGCCGGCAGTCTGGCCTGCGACCTGGATCTTGCTGTGGGCTGGGGCTTGGCAGCTTCGGGGTGATCACGGCGCACGCTCGCCAATGTGGGCGCGGGCGTTTCGACCGGCTTTGGCGCGAGCCCGTCGGTCGGCTTTGGCGCGGCAGGTTCAGCTGGCGCAGGCACTGGAACCGAGGCCGGCTTGGGCGCGGTTTCGGCTGGGCTCGGCAGCGCAGGCTCGGCGGGGGTCGGTGCCACAGCTTCGTCGGGCTTGGGTAGCGCGACCTTCGGCGCCGCGACTTCGGTCGCCGTAGGCGCCACCGCTTCGATCGGCGTTGGCGTCATGGGCTCCGTCAGCGGCCCTTTCAGCTCCGGGACGGCAACAACGGCGGGCTCGGCTGATTTCTCAGCCGGTGCGACGGCCGGCCTCGTTTCGGGGGCCATTGTCGGGGCCGCGGGCGCAGCGATCTGCATGCTCGCCTTCGGAATATTTGCCTCGATCAGCTGACGCATGCGGTCGTTGCGCGTGGCGCCGGAATTCCCCCCGAGGACCACCGCCACGATGCGCCTTGCATCGCGCCGCACCGATGCCACGAGGTTGTATCCCGACGCCTCGGTGTAACCGGTCTTGATGCCATCCACACCCGGCACCTGTCCAAGCAGGCCGTTGTGATTGTGGATCTCGGCGCCGCGATAGCGGAAGCTCAGCGTCGAGAAATATTTGAAGAACTCCGGAAACCGCTCCTGGATTTTACGACCGAGAATCGCCTGATCGCGTGCGGTCGTCACCTGCTCCTCCGCCGGCAGCCCCGAGGCATTGACGTAGGTCGTATTGGACATGCCCAGCTCTCGCGCCTTGAGGGTCATGAGACGCGCAAACTCGCCTTCACTACCCCCAACCGCTTCTGCGACCACCACCGCCCCATCATTGGCCGATCTCGTGCACAGGCCTTTGATGGCATCGTCTACACTGATGGTTTGACCGGTCTTTAGGCCGAGCTTGGTGGGAGGCTGGATGGCAGCCTGGGAAGAGATTTTCAAAGGGGTATCGAGCTTGAACTTGCCGGCCTCGATCTGCTCGAACAGCAGATAGAGCGTCATGATCTTGGTCACGGAGGCGGGATGGCGCGGCTCGTCCGCGCTTTCCTCGTGCAGGACCTGTCCGGAATTGGCATCAACGACGATTGCCGCATAAGGCGGCCTATAGCCGGGCCCATGATACACGTGATGCTTGGACCCCTCCTTCGCGCGATGGGAGGCGCGCGCCTGCGCATGCTCACAGTCAAGCCCTGCAACCAGCAAGGCGAGCGTACCGACAAGCGCCATTCGGAGAGGCGAGAGATAACCCAAGCTCATTGAAGACGCCCCGATTACCAGCCGTAATGCGGCGCATCATACGAAGCCTTTCGCCTGCTGACTGTGATCCGCTTGCCACAGTCGGAGGGAAAATGCGGGCCGAGCGGCGATCCCATTAATCCATTTTCACCCCCGACTCCTTCACCGCGGCCTCCCAGCGCCGCGCCTCCTCATCAAGCTCGAGAGAAAATTCGCGGGCGCTCATGCGCCTTACCTCGATACCAAGCCTCGTAATGCTTTGCTCCAGCTCGGGCAAGGCAAGCCCCTCGGTGACCGCCGCATTGAGCTTGTCGACGATTGCCGTGGGAGTCCGCGCCGGAGCAAGCAATCCGAACCACAGATACGGAGGAATCCCGTCGAGCCCGACCTCATGCAGGGTGGGCACCGCGGGGAACTCGGACCAGCGCTGCTTGCTGGTGACAGCAAGTGCCCGCAGCCGACCCTCCTTGATGAGCGGCAGCAGAACTGCCTTCGAGGTCATGCCAATCTGAATCTGACCGCTCAGCAAATCAGCAACCGCGGGCGCCGCCCCCTTGTAGGGAATGAAAGCGATCTCGGTACCGGTTCTCACCCGCAGCAGCTCGAGGCTGATGTGCGGACCGATGCCCGCGGTGGCGCCGGAGGAAAGCTTTCCCGGATGCGCTTTTGCGTATTCCACGAGCTCCTGGAGCGTTTCGGCCGGCACCTGCGGGTTCACAACCAGCACATTCGCGTCCACCCCAATAGGTGCAACGGCAGCAAAGTCCCTGATCGGCTCGAAGGTGAGATGGCGGAAAAGCGATTGGGCGATCGCGTTGGGATTGGTGCCGCCGAGCTGCAGCGTGTAGCCGTCGGGCGCCGCTTGCGCTACCGCCTTGGCGCCGGTACGTCCACCCGCGCCCGCGAGGTTCTCGACGACGACGCTCTGTCCGAGCCGCGATGAGAGTGCCGGAGCCACGAGGCGCGCCGCGACATCGGCTGGTCCCCCGGCAGGGTACGGCACAACGATCTTGATGGGCCGCTCGGGGAAGGGCTGCGCACCGGCCGGATCGATGCCGGTCAACCTGAGCACGATGGCGACAATTGCCGTGAGGCCAAGGTCCTTCGTCACCACCGGCTACCCTCCCGCGAATAACCATTGGCCTGCCGAGACAGCATACCTATCTCCCCTGCACCTGCGAAGCTTTCATGGCTGCGCCCCTCGCCGCGTGGAGCGCTCCGCCGGACACCGGGCATGCGGCTTTTGAAGGAGAGGCGAATGAAGGCAATGCTGGAGAGGCACGTGGTCGCCGAGAGCAACGATATCGTTGAGAGCGGCGGCTATCACTACTTCCCTGGTTCATCCGTGCATATGGAATGGCTCCAGAAGTCGCCGAAGACAGCCTCCGACCGCGAATGTCCGCACGGGGTCCAATTCTATGACGTGGTCATCGACGGCGTGCGACACGAACGTGCGGCCTGGTCGTATGAGGCACCGCTTGCAGCAATGCAGCCGGTGGCGCGGCGGTTTGGGTTCTGGAAAGACGTCAAGGTGGCCTGAGGCGGGCATCGCCGATCTGGCCGACAGAGCGGCGCAGCGCCTCGATAAGCTCCCTGCTGCGGCCGAGATTCTTCTCCTCCCGATCCAGGATCGATGCAAACCCGCGTTTCTTGAGGGCAAGCACATCGATGCTCTGCTGCGCCAATTCAAGCCCTGCCGCATCGCAGACGATATCGATCAGACGGTCGAGCGCGTGCAGGCGTCCGAGCAGGTAATCATTCTCCCTGTAGGAGCGCGACAGGAACGCCGCAAAGTGTCCGAAACCGACCCCCTTCAGATTCTCGATCGCATCATAACCCTTCAGCGTGCGCGCATCCCTCGGGCTGATGCGATCGATGAAAATCTCGCGCAACTCGCCCATATGGCGCGCGCTGGTCATTGGAAAGGTCAAGACGTCCCAGAACGGAAATCCGAGATAGTTGATCAGCACTTCGCGGTGTGCATCCGGATGCCATTGAGTCCGGTCGAGCGATGCCAGCAGCTCATCGAGGCCATGCGTGCTGGAATTGAGATCGATCTCAGCACCCAATTGCTCGATCAGCAGGTCGAGACTGCCGGCATGCTCGGCAGCAAATGAGTTGGCATACGATTCGATGTGCTCGACCTGGTCCGCCGAAGGGGCCTCGGGAAATGTCTCGGCAACGAGCTTGCGCACGTCGGCGCTGTAGAAGTCTGCATTCTCGCGACGGCGCAGCTGGTCAAGCCGATCGTAGAGCGGGCGCTTGAGCCGATCGACGACCTGCGGATCAAACCCGCTGAAGCGTTCCTGGTCGATCAATTCATAGAGCCGGTTCTGGCCTTCGATCAGAAACTGCAGCCGACGTTGGCGATACTTGACGTCGAAGGCCATCAGGTAATTGACCCAAGGGGGCAAGGTCCCTGGGTCCTGCGCCTCGAATTCAAGCCCGCCGCGCTCCGCGCTCTCAAACACGATGCCCTTGCGCACGGCCCACGCCTCGATGATCTCCGCCACCAGGCGCGCCAGCGGCGATCGGGCCGGCAGACCGCGCAGCTTGACGATCAACTCGGCGCCGAAGGCGCGTACCGAGGCGAGCTTGAGCCGGACATAGGCCTGATAGGCAAATCCGGCATCCCTCGCCACGTGCGAGTTCACCTGCTCACGCCAGGCACGCAGCCTCTCGGTTGATATCTCCTGCTCCAGCCCGCTCGTGATGACGCGGACGACCAGCTCGCTGACATGGGGGCGTGCGCTTTCGATGATCGCACGCAGCCGCCGCACCTGCTCATTGAACTCGACTACCCGGCCAAGCTCCTCCGCCACCGGTTGCGAGCTCGGAATATCGGACAGCGCGCCACGCAGCGTGGCGAAGAAGCCAGGAATTTCCTGCGTCCGGTTGAAAACCAGCGTCGTCGGATGCGGATCGATATAGACCACGCGGCGGTCGATCTCGCGATAGGCCGGCCGGCCATGAATCGCCGCGATCGCCTCCTGGAACGGACGATTGTTCAGGACGGAGCCGTCAATGAACGATGCGGCCGCCGGATCGATCCCCGCGCGCAGATGGTCGGGAAAGCTGCTGGCGATGAATGCCGCGCGCCGCGGCCAGCGAGCGTTCCTTTGCGCCACGACGTCGTCCATCTCTACGATCCGCGCCGGCGGAAAGGCGCCCGGGAACGATGAGGTTGCCCGCGCTGCGAAAGCCAGAGCAGCGGTATTATCGAGATCGAAATCGCTCTCCACCTTGCCGTTCGCATGCCGGCGGTAGCCGAAGTGCAGGATATGGCGATGCTCCAGCTCGTGAATGAGCGGAGGATTGTGGATTTGCACCAGCTGCTCGTAACCATGATAGTCGGTAACCGTGACGAACAGGTCCAGCGCATGGCCGGAGGGAAGGAGTGATGCCTGCGGATTGCGGGGAACTCCCAGCGAGGCCACGGCATCGTACATCAGCCCCGCCATCGCCCGCCCACCGAGCGGCGGCTTGAACCAGCGCGAACGCAGGAACAGCGAAAGCTTTTGCCGCACCTCCAGATCCCGCATGGAACGAATCCACCCGGTCGCGGCGGCGGCCCAGATCACCGGCAGCAGAAACCACTTGCTCCAGGTACCGGCACGCGCCTCGGAGGCGAGCAGGACGCTGACATCGGCATTCTCAAGCCACAGGTCGCGCAGGGCATCCATGCGCAGGTCATGGCTGAGCGCACGCGCCAGCATGGTGGCGTTGATCCCGCCCGCCGAGGCCCCGGCAATGATATCGACGATGACCCGCAGATCGACGTTGCGCCCGATGTCGCGCAACAGCTCGAAATAGACCTGCTCGGTGTCATATTCCGGATCGCTTGCATCGGAACGGTCGAAGAAACCCGCTTGTGCGCGCTGCGAGCGGTCCCTGATCGCATGCAGCGCGCTCGAGGCACGCACCAGCTTGAGAATTTCCTTGCTGATGCCATGCATGTAGACGGCAAGCGAGATGCCACCGAAGCAGACCAGCGCAATGCGCAGTTCCTTCTCTCGCAAAAGATCGGCCTCCGATCACTGTGAGCAGTTGACGGCAGATGGACCGCCAGATGCCCGCTGCTCGCCTATTGCATGGCGGTCGCCGTATCGATCCATGCCGGATGGAGCCCTTCGGCCTCCAGCGCCTCGAAGATCTCTTCCCCGTGCGCCTGGTCGCGCGTCTCCATCGTCACGTCCAGCTTGGCGCCCTTGGCGGGCACGTCCAGAAAAAGCCGACGATGATCGACAGCAAGAATGTTGGCGCCGAGCTCGCCGAGCCGGGTGGCAATGTGGCCAAGCACGCCGGGACGGTCGGGAATGGTGAGGCGCAAGGAGATGATGCGGTCTTCCCGCTCCAGCTCGCGGACCATGACGGAAGCGAGAATGCGCGGGTCGATATTCCCACCACACAGGATCAGGCCGACCTTGCGGCCGCGAAACCTGTCCGGACACACCAGCATGGCGGCAAGCCCGGCCGCCCCGGCGCCTTCGGCCATGGTCTTCTGCAGAGTGAGATACGCATTGACCGCCCTTTCGATATGGACCTCATCCACGAGCACAATCTCGGACACGAGATCGCGCACGATCGGCAGCGCAATCTGCCCCACATTCTCGACAGCGATCCCCTCTGCGAGCGTTGCCCCGCCGCACGGCCGGTGGTCTCCGCGTAGCGCATTCCAGAACGAAGGATAGAGCGCCGCCTCGGCGCCAACGATCTCGATCGAGGCGCAGGCCGCGTGCGCCGCAATGGCATTGCCGGCAATGAGCCCTCCACCCCCGATCGGGATCACCAGCATGTCAAGGGCCGGCATCTCCTCCAGCATCTCGAGGGCGATCGTGCCTTGTCCTGCAATCACCAGCGGATCATCGTAGGGATGCACCCAGGTGAGAGCGCGCTCCTGCGCGAGCAATTCGGCGCGCCGCTGCGCCTGGGCCACGCTCTCGCCCTCGAGCACGACCTCGGCATTGTAGGCTGCGGTCGCTTCGACCTTCACGAATGGAGTGGTCACTGGCATGACAATGGTTGCCGGGATAGCAAGCCGCTCAGCGTGGTAGGCAACCGCCTGCGCGTGATTGCCGGCCGACATGGCGATCACCCCCTGCGCACGCTCCAGCTCGCCGAGGGACGCCAGCTTATTGAAAGCGCCGCGCTCCTTGAAGGAGTTGGTGACCTGCAGGTTTTCGTATTTCACGAAAACTTCGGCGCCGGTCAGAGCGGAAAGTCTGGGCGCCGGCAGCATCGGGGTGCGGAGCACCTGCCCCGCGATGGTGCGCCGTGCGCGCTCAATGTCTGCAATCGTCACGCTCATGTGGACCCTTCCCCAAACGCGATCCGGATATTACCGTGCCTCTTGCGGCGGAGCCATTTACCCTCCACTTCGACGATTGAAGGACTGGTTTACGATGAGCGACAGCGGACCGCGCAGGATCGGCGTGTCGATTGATGTCAAGCCACACGCCTATGATCCAGTAGCCAATCCAGAGCTGTTCGAAGGCGTGCTCCCGCGTCGGTGCGTCGCATTCCTCATCGACCTCACCATCATTGCCGTTCCTGTCCTCGTCGCGGCGGTCCTGATCCTGATCATTGCGCTCCTCACACTCGGGCTCGGATTTGCACTTTACGGCCTATGGTTGCCGGCAGCGGTGATCTGGGCGCTTGCCTATTACGGCTTCACCTTCGGCAGCCCGGCTTCGGCGACCGTGGGCATGCGAGTCATGGACCTCGAGATGCGCACCTGGTACGGCGCGCCGGCTTATTTCGTCCTGGGTGCGGTGCACCCGATAGCTTGGTGGGTCACGTTATCGTTCCTGACGCCCTTAGTTCTGCTGGTCGCATTCTTCAATGAGAGAAAGCGGCTTCTGCACGACATGCTGGTCGGCACCATCGTCATCAACAATCCAGTCCGCGCCGGTGCGCTGCGCCAGCCGTCCTCGCCAGGCATGAGGCAGCAATAGGATTTGACGGGATGCGCCGAGCGGGCAATGCTGGTGGACGGAAGCAGACGAATCCGCCCGGGTTGTTGAGATCGTGACCCAGCACTCCCGCAACACTCCCCAATTCTATCTGACCGCTCCCTCCCCCTGCCCCTATCTTCCGGGGCAGGAAGAGCGCAAGGTTTTCACGCATCTGGTCGGCGAACGAGCCGCCGAGCTCAATGACTTGCTGACGCACGGCGGGTTTCGGCGCAGCCAATCTATCGCCTATCGGCCGGCGTGCGAGACTTGCCGCGCCTGCATCTCGGTGCGGGTTGTGGCGGAGGAGTTCCGGCCCACGCGCAGCATGCGGCGCAACCTCGAGCGAAATGGCGATCTCGTCGGCGAGATGCGCGTCGCCGTGCCGACATCCGAGCAATATTCGGTGTTCCGCTCCTATCTCGACGCCCGTCACCGTGACGGTGGCATGGCCGATATGACCGTGCTCGATTATGCCATGATGGTCGAGGACAGCCATGTCGAGACCCGCATGGTCGAGTATCGGCAGCGCGACCCGGACAGCGCCAGCAATGGCCGCGGCACCGGAAAGCTGCTCGCCGTGGCGCTGACCGACGTGCTCAGCGATGGGCTGTCCATGGTCTACTCGTGCTTCGATGCGGAGGAATCGGCGCGATCGCTGGGCACTTACATGATCCTCGATCACATCGCACGCTGCCGGCGCATGGGCCTGTCTTACGTCTATCTGGGCTACTGGGTGCAGGGCTCGCGCAAGATGGATTACAAGGGTCGCTTCCTGCCGCAGCAGCGATTGACCCCTGACGGCTGGAAACTGGTGGAGGCCTGAGTGCCGGCGGAAGGACCCTGCGTCCGGAGCGGCGGAAATGGACCGGGCGCAGGACAGGAACGATTCCCGCCCGTCCGGGATTAAAACTTCGCCTAGTGTCCCGATTCCGAAGTTCGCCTCAGTGTGTGGCACGCTCGTTTGCGAACTTCGGAATCGCAGGACACTAAGCAACTTATGGATCTAGTGTGGCTTTGGTTCAGAAGTCCGCATCTCGGACTCGCT
>Ga0306926_10006309_pt1 | contig 12710 bp, 11 predicted proteins | sample flu12Cox44000178_FD_203759 | JGI IMG/M metagenome (GOLD analysis project Ga0306926, IMG submission 203759) | Lab enrichment of tropical soil microbial communities from Luquillo Experimental Forest, Puerto Rico - flux8day.12C.oxic.44.000.178 (v2)... | ecosystem: Environmental > Terrestrial >... | reverse complement strand
CTTCCGGTTGCAGTTCGATGCGCTGCCGAGCCATGATCCCCTCCCCACTGGCCGGCCGATGATAGCATCGCCTCTTCTCTCTGCAATCCTATTTCAGAGACATCACACTAGCATATGCTTAGACCTATGCCAGCAGGAGGCGACCGTGATTTCCGAACGGCACGTCAAGCTCTTCAAGAACGGCCGAAACCAGGCGGTGCGGATCCCCCGCGAGTTCGAGCTTCCCGGCGAAGACGCCATCATGCGCAAAGAGGTGAAAGGCCGATCATCGAGCCCGCCCCGCCAAAATCCCTGCTGGCCCTGCTGGCCACTCTGGTGCCGCTCGACGAAGAGTTTCCCCCGTCCCTGACGCAGCTCCCGATCCCGTCGAGCTTTGATGCGTTACCTGCTCGATACCAACATCGTCTCCGACCTCGTCCGCAATCCACAAGGCCGAGCGGCGGAGCACATCTCCAGGGTTGGCGAGGTGCGGGTCTGCACCAGCATCATCGTCGCGGCAGAGTTACGCTACGGGGCCACGAAAAAGGGATCACCGGGGCTCGCGAGACAGCTCGAGGCAGTGTTCCGCGCGTGACGTGCTCCCGTTCACCGCGCCCGCCGATACGGCTTACGGCGAGATCCGCGCCCCGGCTCGAACAGACCGGCAGACCGATTGTGGCAACGATCTGCTCATTGCCGCTCAGACCATGGCACTCGGGTAAACGATCGTCTCGGACAATGAGGCGGCGTTCGCGCGGATCGACGGGCTTTTTGCGAGAACTGGCTGCGGCGAGCATGAGGAACCGCGACCGCGCAGCGCACGGCATCGACGACGCTGGCAAACTCCGCCAGCATGCCGTCGCCGGTGGTCTTGGTCCCCGGGCTCGACCCTGGGATGCGGCCACGGTGCTCGGCGATCTTCGGATCGATGAGCTCATGGCGCAGGGCTTTGAGGCGTTCCAGGGTGCCTTCCTCGTCCGCTCCCATCAGCCGACTGTAACCGGCGACGTCAGCCGCAAGGATCGCAGCGAGCCGGCGGGTCTTGCTCATTTCGCCTCGCCGGCCGCCAGGCGCAGGCCCGACAAGTACAGCTCGCGCTGCTCAGCATCTCGGTAGGGCGTGACTTCGGGCACCACGACCGGGGTGATGGCGCGCAGTCGTTTGACAACCTCACGGGCTTCGTCGAGCCGCCCCATATGCGCATAGCAGGACGCGAGACTTCGGTATGGCTCCGGATAGGAGGGATCCTCCTGGATCGCGAGGAGTAGTTTCGAAACCGCCTCGTCGAAGCGCCGATTCAGGAAGTGTGCCCGGCCTATAAACGCGAGCGAGCTCCCGACGCGAGCGCGGGGACTAAGACGCAGCGCGGCTTCAAGATGCTCGATCGCGATCTCGGGCTCGCCCGCCCACATTCTTAGGGCCCCGCTGATGTGCCAGCCCCGCGCAAAGTTCGGGTTGAGTGCCAGGGCGCGATCGACCAGCGCCATCGTGGCACCAATGTCGTCACCGAAATAAGCGAGCGACTGGGCTGCATTCGCCAGGATGGCCGGATCGTCGCCGGCGACTTCGAGGGCTCGCCTTGCGAAATCGACGCCCTTCAGAGCCTCCGCGTCGGGATCCTTGCTCCGGCCGTCAACTACCAAGCGAACACAACAGATTGCGGCCTGCGCGAGTGCGGGCCCGTACCGCGGATCGCGCGCGATAGCCTGCTCCATAAGACCGAGAGCCTCGGGGAATTGCTTTGCCGACGACAGGGTCATCGAATGCGCACGCAGGTAGAGGTCATAGGCGGTGAGATCGCTTGTCGGCCGATGCGCCGAACGCGCGGCCTCGGCGGTTTGCAAGGCCGGCTCGATGACGCCGGCGACGCTCGATGCCACCTTGTCCTGAAGGTCAAACACATCTTCGAGCGAGCCGTCGAAGCGGTCGGCCCAGAGATGCGTTCCATTGGCCGCGTCGATCAGCTGCGCGGTGATCCGCACGCGTCCGCCGGCTTTGCGCACCGAGCCTTCGAGCACATAGCGCACGCCAAGCTCATGCGCGACCTGCTTCACATCGACGAGTTGGCCCTTGTAGGTGAAGCTCGAATTGCGGGCGATGACGAACAGCCAGCGGATACGGCTGAGCGCGGTGATGATCTCTTCGACCATGCCGTCGGCGAAGTATTCCTGCTCGGGGTCGCCGCTCATATTGGCGAAAGGGAGCACCGCGATCGACGGCTTGTCGGGTAGCGGCAGCGCCGGTGCAGGCTGCGATGGGGCCTTGGTGGCCGTGCCGTCTCGCACCCGGTAGACCCGCACCGGTCTTGTGATGTTCTTGACCTGCTGCTCGCCCAAATCCTCAAAGACAAAGGGCAGCCGGTCGCGAACGTGGTCATGAACCGTATTGGAGACGAACACTCCGCCGGCATCGGCCAGGGCCTCGATCCGCGCCGCGATGTTGACGCCGTCGCCATAGAGGTCGTCGCCCTCGACGATCACGTCGCCGAGATTGATGCCGATGCGCAATTCGATGCGGTCGTCCGCCGCGACGCCGGTGCTCCGCTCGGGCATCGCCCGCTGCACCTCGACCGCGCAGCGCACCGCATCGACGACGCTGGCAAATTCTACCAGCAGGCCGTCGCCGGTGGTCTTGACGATGCGGCCGTGGTGCTCGGCGATCTTCGGATCAACGAGCTCGCTGCGCAGCGCCTTGAGGCGTTCGAGCGTGCCTTCCTCGTCTGCCCCCATCAGCCGCGAATAGCCCGCCACATCGGCGGCGAGGATCGCGGCGAGGCGGCGGGTGGCGATCATACGGTCTCGCCCATGGCGAGCCGCAGGCCCGACAGGAACAGGTGGCGGTGCTCGGGGTTCCGCAGGTAGCTGACGTCGGGTATCACCACAGCGGTAATGGCCCGCAGCCGCGCAACGATCTGTCGCGCGTCGCCGAGCCGGTCCATGTGCGCGTAGCAGGCGGTGAGATAGCGATACGGCTGCGGGAAGCTTGGATCCTCCTGGATTGCGAGGAGCAGTTTCGGCACTGCCTCATCAAAGCGCCGACTCAAGAAATGGGAGTTGCCTATCAAGAAGAATGACGAGCCGACGCGGGCGCGGGGACTGAGGCGCAGCGCAGCTTCGGCATGCTCGATCGCGATATCCGGCTGACCCGCCCACAGCCTGAGAAGGCCACTGATGTGCCAGCCGCGAGCGTAGTTCGGATTGAGCGCCAATGCGCGGTCGACCAACGCCATCATGGCACCGATGTCCTCGCCAAAATACGCCAGCGCGTGGGCAGCTTTCGCCAGGATTAAGGCGTCGTCGCCGGCCACTTCCAGGGCGCGCCGTGCGAACTCGACACCCTTCCGACGGTCTGTCGCCGATCTTCGCTCCGACCGTCAAGAACCAACCGAAGACAGCAGTGCGCGGCCAAGGCGAGCGCCGGCCCGTAACGCGGATCACGCCCGATCGCCTGCTCCATGAGACGGAGCGCCTCAGGGACTTGCGCCGACGACGAGAACATCGCAGAGGCGCGCAAATAAAGGTCGTAGGCGGTCAGATCGGTGGTCGGGCGGCCGGACGAACGGGCGGTCTCGGCGGCCTGCAACGCCGGCTCAATGACGCCGGCGACGCTGGAGGCCACCTTGTCCTGGAGCTCGAAGACATCTTCGAGCGAGCCATCGAAGCGGTCGGCCCAGAGGTTGGTGCCGGCGAGCGCGTCGATCAGTTGGCCGGTGATCCGCACCCGCTGGCCGGCTTTGCGCACCGAGCCTTCGAGCACATAGCGCACGCCGAGCTCGCGGCCAACCTGCTTCACGTCGATCGCTTGACCTTTGTAGGTGAAGCTCGAGTTGCGGGCGAGGACGAAAAGCCAGCGAATGCGCGACAGCGCGGTGATGATCTCCTCGACCATGCCGTCTACGAAATATTGCCGCTCGGGGTCGCCGCTCATATTGGCAAACGGCAGCACCGCGATCGAAGGCTTGTCGGGGAGGGTGGGGCCGAAACTCGCCCGCGTGAACGCCGGGCCGGAGGCCGGCCCCACGCGGTACGCCCGGACCGGCCGCGCGATGTTCTTGAGCGACTGCTCGCCCATGTCTTCGAAGGCAAGGTCAAGCTTGCCTGCGGTGTCCTCTTGAACGCGCGCCGAAACGCAGATGCCGCCCGGCTCGGCTAGGCCTTCGAGCCGCGCCGCGACGTTGACGCCATCGCCAAAAATGTCGTCGTCCTCGACGACGTCGCCAACATTGACGCCGACACGGAATTCGATGCGACGGTCCGGCGGCAACGCGGCATTGCTTTCGGCCAAAGCCGCCTGGATTTCGGCCGCGCATCTGAGCGCGTCGACGACGCTCGCGAACTCCACCAAGAGGCCGTCGCCGGTCGTCTTGACGATGCGGCCCTTATGGCCGGCGATTTTCGGATCGATCACCTCGGTACGGAGCGCCTTAAGCCGGCCGAGCGTCCCTTCTTCGTCGGCTTCGATCAGCCGCGAATAGCCGGCGACATCGGCCGCGAGGATCGCCGCGAGCCGACGTACAACGCGAGCTTTCCCTGTCGGCTCCATGGCGCCTCCGTGGTGGCCGCTGATCCTACCCGAACCGGCGCCCGCCGCGCATTAAGCATGAGGCGCTTGAGCATGAGGCCACGCCAATCGGGACGCCATCTTCGGGTCAAGATCGACGCGTATCATGTGTGGCAGGTTGGGCGCCTCATCCGAGCGATCAGGGCCATTTCCCGGTTATTTCCCGGTTATCGCAAGTTTTCCCGGTTTTGCCGGGCACAAAATACCCGGCTGCAACCCCGGCGGTGGTCCAGTATCGGATATACTAAGTATTTGATTATTTTCGACTTTTGGGGGAGATGACCACCGATTTTTGCGCCCGATACGGTTTTTTTCCGGGAATTTTCCCGTGCAATCGGGAATTTACGGACTTCCGCAACCAAAGCAAACAGGGCCCGAAAGGCATCCCCCCTTCCGCTGCGAGGCAGGTCTTCAGGTCTTGTAGTCGGAGAACTGCGCGGTTGCCGCCGAACGCGGCCCCTCCACGGGCCTGCGCAAGGTCAGGAGCCCGCAGAGGAAGGCGAGCGTCAACGAGGTGCCGACGACCGCCACCATCGAGACCGCGCTATTCCGCGGCAGCAGGCCGAGCAGTAGCGTCCCGAGTGCGGCGACTGTCATCTGCATAAAACCCAGTAGACCCGAGGCGGATCCCGCGATCCGCGGATAGACGCTGAGCCCGGCGGCCACACCGGGCGGTTGGCTCATGCCGTTGCCGACCGAGCTGATCGCCATCGGCACAAAGAGCGCCCACGACGTCAAGTCGCCGAGACACCAGAGTGCCAGCATGACCCCCGAGGCGAGCGATAGTGCCAGGCCCAGGACGAACAGACGCACGCTGCCGAGGACCGCCGACAACCGCACGACTCCGGCATTGCCGAGGATGTAGCCGGCCATCGGCAAGAGGATCATCAAGCCGTAGGTGCTCGGGGGCTCGTGCAGCAGCTCGGCCAGCAGGTAGGGTGCTGCCGCCAGAAAGGTGAACCAGGAGGCGCTCGTGAATGCCGTGGCAAAGGCAACGCTGAGAAAGGCCGGCGAACGAAGCAGCAGGATGAAGGAGCCGATCATGCCGACGAGGTTCACTGGTGCGGGCGCGTGGGTCTCTTCGAACTTGAGCGCGGTCAGGATCAGAACCGCCGCCCCGACCATGCCGAGCAGGACGAAATCGGCGCGCCAGCCGCCCCATTCCGCGAGATAGGCGCCGATCGCCGGCGACAGAGACGGCGCCAGGCTCATCACCATCATGATCGTCGCCAAGGCGCTCGCCGAGCGCTCGCGGTCGTAGACGTCGCGCACGATCGCCCGGCCCAGCACCATCCCTGCGCAGCCGCCCAGCGCCTGAAGCGTGCGGCCGACGATCAGCGCCGGCAGCGACCAGGCGACCCCGCACAGCACCGTGCCGACAAGGAACAGTGCCAGCCCCGCGAGCAGCACCGGGCGGCGCCCGAAGCGATCGGAGACCGGGCCGTAGACCAGCTGTCCGGTCGCGATCCCGGTGAGAAACAAGGTCAGCACCAGCTGGACGTCGGCAGGTGCGGCGTCGAAATCCGCCGCGAGCAACGGAAACGCCGGGACCAGCATGTGCAGCGCTGCCGGCGCAATCGCGGTAACGAGGGCGAGCAGAGCGATCGGCGGGGCGCGCGGGCTCGCCCTTCCGCCGGCGAGCGCTACCGGCATGACGAGGAGAGAACGGTCAGAACGGGATCGTGCCTCTGACGACGCTGCGGTGCATGACGCGTCGGTATTTTGCCATGTCGTAATTGGCGACCGCGCGATGGAGCAGGCAGCGGTTGTCCCACATCACGAGATCACCCTTCCGCCAGCGGTGCGCGTAGACGAATTGCCGCTGCGTCGCATGCTCGAGCAGCTCGTCGAGGAGGGCGGCTCCCTCGGCCTCGGGCAGGCCTTGGATGTGCGAGGCATGGTTACCGAGATAGAGCGCCTTGTGGCCCGTGTCCGGATGGGTCCGCACGAGCGGGTGATCGACGGGCGGATCCTCACGCATTGCTGCGATCGAATTGTCCCCACTCGCCCCCCAACAAAAGACCACGCGCAGTCCGGCGATGCGCCGCTTTGTTTCTTCCGACAGCGCGGCGTAGGCCATCAAGGTGTTGGCGAACTCGGTGTCGCCGCCCGACGGTGGAAGCTCGACAGCATGGAGCATCGTCAGCAAAGGCGGCACTGCGCGATAGGACTTGTCGGTATGCCAACGATAATTGCTGACAGGAGAAGAAGACCGGTCGACGGGGTTGCCGTCCTTGTCGAGATTGGAGATCACATGGGCGACGGCATACCGCTTGCCACCCGGTTGGCCCGACGGCTCTACCTCGCCGAAGTTCCGCGCGTATTCGTATTGCCGTTCTCTCGTTAGCGCCTGACCGGGGCACACGACGACGTGGTGATTGCGAAAGGCCTCGAGAATGCGCGCCTTCGGTTCCGGCGACAGCGGTTTTGCGAGATCGATGGCGGTGATCGCGACACCGCCAGCCGGCGACAGGCGTGGCCCTACGACAAGCCCCATGGGCGTTCCCTCGCCGGTCGACACACCGTTATTGAGGCAGTTTCAAAAATCCGTGCAGCGACCGTTATATTCCCAGTCCCCGTAACCAGTTGGCTCCGGACCTTGCGGGCCGCCGATCTCACGCGGCTGGGCGACGGGCGCTTGCACCTTCCGGGCCGATGCGACGGGCCGCGGCTCGCTTGTATCTCGCGCTCGATCGTCCATGACGGGAATATGGGCACGAAGCTCTCTCTCGCTCAACCGTTTCGGTGGTGCCGCGGAGATGGCTCCGGGCCGGTAAATAAAATCGGAACGAAACTTGTCGCACAGCGTTGGACCGGGCAATTTGTGCCTATCAGCCTCCGGCGCTCCTAATGTTTGATATAAGAACCTTGATGTCCCAAGCGCCAACCGCGCGGAACGTTGCGCTCGACCTGATCGGTGCGGTGCTCCGCCGCAAGCGGCCGCTCGACGACGCGATCGAAGACAATCCGGCGATGCGCGAATTGGCGGGCCGCGATCGTGCGTTCGCGCGCCTGCTGGTGGCGACAGTGCTGCGGCGCCTCGGCCAGATCGATGCGTTGATCGCCGATTGTCTCAACGTGCCGTTGGCGCCGCGGGCGGCGACCGTGCACGACATATTGCGGCTCGGTGTCGCCCAACTTTTGTTTTTGCGCACCCCACCGCACGCGGCGGTAGCGACCAGTGTCGACATCGCCCATAGCCGGGGCTACTTGTCGCATAAAGGGCTCGTCAACGCCGTGCTCCGGCGCTTGAGCGTCGAGGGAGCCGCGCGCATCGATCAGCAGGATGTCCCCCGGCTGAACACGCCGGACTGGCTGTGGCAATCGTGGAGCCGGGCCTATGGCGAGCCCATCGCGCGAGCCATCGCCGCTTCGCACCTCAGGGAGGCGCCGCTCGATCTGACATTGCGCAACGATGCCGAGGCGTGGTGCGTCAAGCTCCAAGGAATATTGTTGCCGACCGGGACGGTGCGCCGAGCAGCCGGCGGTTCTCTCGTGACTTTGCCGGGCTATACCGAGGGCGCTTGGTGGGTTCAGGACGCCGCCGCTGCACTGCCGGCGCGCTTGTTTGGCGCCCTTGGCGGGCGCGAGGTGGTTGATCTCTGCGCGGCGCCGGGCGGCAAGACCGCTCAGCTTGCCGCCGCTGGCGCCCGGGTGACGGCGGTCGATCGCTCGACCCGTCGCCTCGAGCGGCTCGTTGCCAACCTCCGGCGTCTCGCTCTGCCGATCGAGGCGGTGGCGGCGGACGCGTTGACCTGGCGCCCGGCGCGGCCGGTCGACGCGGTGCTGCTCGACGCCCCCTGCAGCACGACCGGCGCGATTCGCCGGCATCCGGACGTACCGCATCTCAAGGCGCCGGACGATGTTGCCCGCCTTGCGGTGGTGCAGGACAATCTGTTGCGCGCGGCGATCGATATGCTGCGGCCGGGGGGTACCTTGATTTATTGCACCTGCTCGCTCGAGCGCGAAGAGGGGGCGGATCGGATCGCGGGACTGCTGGGTGCCGGCGCGCCGGTCGCGCGGCGAGCGATCGATCCCGGTGAGATCGGCGCCCGACCCGAATGGATCACCGTCGAGGGCGATCTGCGGACGTTGCCCTGCCATTTCGACGAATACGACGGCATCGACGGCTTTTTCTGCGCGCGGCTGGTCAAGGACGGCTCGCCAGCTTCGAACAGATGACTGCAGCGCTGTCGGTGAGTGCCTCTCGCCGGCGCTGACCGCTCGTTCGCTTGCGGCATCGCCGTTTCCTTGTTACGAAAAGGCATGGGTTCCCCTGTCCGGCGCGCCATCAGTGACCTGTGGGTCACCCGGCCTGCGCGGACTTGCGGACTGGGCCCGAAGCAATGACGCGGGTTTCGACCGACAAGTCAGTCGGACCCATCCGCCGGCACCTGGCCGGCGATGCTCCCGGGCTGTTGACGCGGCTGCGCCGCGACGCGCTTCAAGCGCTCGCCGCCAGGCCGCTTTATCGTCACACGCTGATTGGCCGGGTTCCCGGCGACCTAAAGCTGCGCATCGGTCTGCGCTGGCCGGGCGACGCCGAACGTGGCGCGGCGATCGCCGGCGGCGAGATCGAGCTTGGCGGAGAGCTGATCCGCAATCCCTCGCCAGTTTGGCTCCCGCCTTCGGCCGGGCCGGAATGGATTGCCGCCTGGCACGGTTTTGGCTGGATCGCCGACCTCACCACCGCGGGGGGGCCCACGCGCGATGCGGCCGGCGATCTGGTGCAGAGCTGGCTGCGCGAGAACACCGCTTGGCACGGTGTCGCTTGGCGGTCCGACGTCCTGGCGACGCGGGTCTTCGCTTGGGTCGCGCAATTCGACGAGATCGTCAGACGCGATCAGGATCACACGCTGCGCCACGCGATGTTGACGAGCATCGCCGCCCAATTGCGCCATCTGGCCCGGACGGCAAACTGGGAAGTCGCCGGTGCCCCGCGGCTGCGCGCGCTCAAGGGTCTGATCGCAGGCCGAGCCGCGCTCGGCGATTCCGCGACGCGGCTCGCCAAGGTGCTGAGGGCGCTGGAGCGCGAGGTGCAGGTTCAGATTCTTCCGGATGGCGGCCACCTGTCGCGCAATCCTTCGTTGCAGCTTCAGGTTCTGCAGGATCTGATCGATACGCGCGCCGTATTGCGGGCGGCACAGATCGAGACACCCGGCGGGCTGCAGCACGCGATCGAGCGAATGGCGCCGATACTGCGTTTTTTCCGGCACGGCGATCGCCGCCTCGCGCTGTTCAACGACTCGCTCGAGGACGACGGGGTTCTGATCGACCTGGTTCTGACGCGGTCCGAGACCAAGGGGGGGGCACCAACACAGGCGCCCCAGACCGGCTTCGATCGGTTGCTGGCCGGCAGGAGCCTCGCCATCGTGGATACCGGGAGACCGCCACCTCGCGGTTTCGATGAGGTCGCCCACGCCGGCATGCTGTCTTTTGAGATGAGCCATGAGCGCGAGCGCATCATCGTCAATTGCGGCGCCTATCGCGGCCCCAAATCGAAGTGGTCGCGCGTCTCACGGGCGAGTGCGGCGCACTCGGTGCTCGTAGTGGCCGACACCAACTCGGTCGAGATCCGGGAAGATGGCACGCTCGGCCGCGGCCCACCATCGATCGCTCGTGAGCGCGCCGAGCACGAAGGCCAGCAATGGATCTCGGCAACCCATGAGGGCTATCGCGAGCGGTTCGGGCTGACCTATGCGCGACAGCTCTTTCTCGCCGCTGATGGCGAGGATCTACGCGGCGAGGAGAGGTTAACCGGCCGGCCTGGCGCAGCCTTTGCCGTGCGCTTTCACCTGCATCCCTCGGTGCAAGCGTCGCTGGCCCAAGACGGCGCGGTTTTGTTCCGATTGCCGAGCGGGATGTGCTGGCGGCTGCGCGCCGCCGGCGCCGAAATGAGTCTCGGCGAGAGCGTTTATCTTGGCTCGGGTAAGGTGCGAAAAACCCAGCAGGTGGTGTTGAGCGGAACGGTCGGAGCGGAAGGCGCGGCAGTCCGCTGGGCGCTGCGCCGCGAGCCCAAGGAAAGTCTCCGGGACGAGCTTTCCGGAAGTCGGCCAGTGGGGACTGGCTGAGGCGCTCTTGCCGGCAGCGGTGGCCGTTGCGACCGGCGTCTTCTGTTGGCTCGCTACAGGGGCACTGATCCCTATCTTGCGTCGGCGAGACATGCTCGATTACCCAAACGAGCGATCATCACATTTCGCTCCGACGCCGCGAGGCGGCGGGATCGCCGTGACGAGTTCGGTACTGCTCGCCTGGATCGTCCTCCACAAGGTGGGCTTGGTCGCTTCGAGCCTGATCAGCATTGCGCTCGGTACCAGCCTTTTGGCGCTCGTCTCCTGGATCGACGATTTGCGTGGCCTTTCACCGGGGATGCGCCTCGTGGCGCAGGGTGCGGCGGTGACGATCGGTATCCTAGTGCTGCCCGGCACGCGTAGCGCGCTCGAAACCTGGTTGGGTGCCACGCTCTTTTTCGTCGCGGCAGGCCTTGTATGGGTCTGGTGGATCAATCTGTTCAATTTCATGGACGGGATCGATGGGCTCGCCGTAAGTGAAGCCGCGTCGATCTGCGGCGGGTTGCTGCTCTTCGCCATCGCCGGCGATGGCGCCGATCCAACGGCGGCGTTGCTCGCCGCCGGCATCATCGGTGCCGCGATCGGGTTTCTTGTGTGGAACTGGTCACCCGCGCGGATCTTTCTCGGCGATGTCGGCAGCGTCCCGCTCGGCTATCTGTCGGGGTTTCTGCTACTGGATCTGGCCACCCGCGGTGGCTGGAAGATAGCGCTCATTCTGCCGCTCTACTTCCTCGCGGACGCCACCATCACTCTCTTTCGGCGGCTGCTAGCCGGTGAGCGCGTTTGGGAACCGCATCGCCAGCATTTTTACCAGCAGGCAGTGCGCAACGGGCTCACCCACAGCGCGGTGGTCAAGCGCGTGATCGCCGCCGACCTTTTGCTGATCGGGTGCGGTTGGGCGGCGGAAAACGGGCGCGCTGCGATTTCGCTGGGTGCGGCAATCGTGATTGTCGCTGCCCTGTTGGTGGTGCTCGCGACCGGGCGCTGATTCGGCCCGCCCAGACCCGAGCGTTGAAAGTCTACCGCGCGCCGATAGTCGCGGAATGGCCTTTGGGAGATGGTTGCGCCGGCCGCTTTTGCCCGGCACACTCCGTCATACTAACCAGTTATCGATTTTGGCATGCGAAGTCCATTCACCATCGGCCTGCTATCGGTTCTCCTCGCAAATCTTGCCGGGGGTTGCACCCCTTATATTCCGGTCGAGGACGCCTTCACCACCAGCGCTCTGAAGCCAACCGGTAACATTCCGCCCGAATTCGCCGAGTTCAACAACTACGACCCCGAAGTCAACGGCTTGCTGGCCGACCAAGTCTGCGCAACGCCCCACATCCCGCTCCAAGAGAAATCGCTCCGGGCCGCACCTGGGGAGCTGATTGCCGAGACCGGAAGATGCCGGCCCCACGTGGTCAGCATCCACAACCTAGAGGAGGTCTTCCTGCCATAAGCCCGGCGCCTCAGACTGCAGTGGGCTCGACGAGCCCAGCGCTTCCCGGCCGTTCGCTGAGGAGCTTATCGAAATAGGCGATGGTTCGGGTGAGCCCGTCGGCGAGTGGGGTGGTGGGTTGCCAGGCGAGCAGGGTGCTGGCGAGGGTGATGTCGGGGCAGCGCTGGACGGGGTCGTCGGCGGGGAGCGCGCGGCGGGTGATGGGGGAGCGCGAGCCGGTCAGCGCGAGGATCAACTCGGCCAGTTCCGCGACCGAGGTTTCGCAGGGGTTGCCGAGGTTGACGGGTCCGGTGATGTGGTCTGCGGCGGCCATCAGCCGTAAAAACCCCTCGATCAGGTCGTCGACAAAGCAGAAAGCGCGGGTCTGCGAGCCGTCGCCATAGAGGGTGATCGGCGTTCCCTCCAAGGCCTGGACGATGAAGTTGGAGACAACGCGCCCGTCATTGGGGTGCATGCGCGGCCCGTAGGTATTGAAGATGCGGGCGACGCGGATCTTGAGCTGGTGCTGGCGGAAATAATCGAAGAACAGCGTCTCGGCGCAACGCTTGCCCTCGTCGTAGCAGGCGCGTGGCCCGATCGGGTTGACGTTGCCGCGATAGGCCTCGGGTTGCGGATGCACTCCCGGGTCGCCATAAACCTCGGAGGTCGAGGCCTGG
>Ga0306926_10006304_pt1 | contig 12713 bp, 7 predicted proteins | sample flu12Cox44000178_FD_203759 | JGI IMG/M metagenome (GOLD analysis project Ga0306926, IMG submission 203759) | Lab enrichment of tropical soil microbial communities from Luquillo Experimental Forest, Puerto Rico - flux8day.12C.oxic.44.000.178 (v2)... | ecosystem: Environmental > Terrestrial > Soil... | reverse complement strand
GACTTTCTCGTTTATGACTGTCGACCATGATGGCGTGATCCGCATGGACTGCTCCAGCCCTTACGCGATGGCCCGTCTGGTCGGCTTAAAGGATCGCTATCGGGTTGCCTTCGGCAATGACGCGGATGCCGATCGGCACGGCATTGTGACGCCGACTGCGGGGCTGATGAATCCCAACCATTACCTCTCTGTGGCGATTCTTTATCTGCTCACCCATCGACCAGACTGGCCGGCGGCAGCCGCAGTCGGCAAGACCCTGGTCAGTAGCAGCATGATCGACCGCGTCGTCGAGAAGCTCGGGCGCCGGCTTTCCGAGGTACCGGTCGGCTTCAAATGGTTTGCGCCCGGGCTGTTTGACGGCTCCTGCTGCTTTGGCGGCGAAGAGAGCGCCGGCGCCAGTTTCTTGCGGCGTGACGGCAGCGTTTGGACGACCGATAAGGACGGGCCGGTCATGGACCTGTTAGCGGCCGAAATCACCGCCCGCACCGGCAAAGACCCCGGCGAACATTACAGCGTCCTGACGGCGGAATTCGGAACGGCTTATTACACGCGGATCGACGCGCCGGCAACACCCGAGCAGAAAGCGAGGCTGGAAAGACTGTCGCCCGAGGCGGTCAAGGTGCCGGATCTGGCCGGCGAACCGATCCTCGCAAAGCTCACCCGCGCTCCGGGTAACGGCGCTCCGATCGGCGGGCTCAAGGTCGTCGCCGGCAACGGCTGGTTCGCCGCGCGCCCGTCGGGAACCGAGCCGGTGTATAAGATCTATGCAGAAAGCTTCAAGGACGAGGAGCACCTGCAGGCGATTGTGGACGATGCACAGAGTATCGTCGCTGGCGCTTAGCAGCGGCCGATGGACCGCTATCCAACACCCTCTGGTCGGCAAGGCAAGAGCTTTCCTCTCGGCGCGGCGCTCGTCGAGGGCGGCGCCAATTTCAGCGTCTTCGCCAAGCACAGCACAGGCGCGCAATTGCTGTTGTTCGACGAGGCGAACGCCGCAAAGCCAACGCGAGTGATCGATCTCGACCCGCGGACCAACCGCACCTATCACTACTGGCACGTTTTCGTCCCCGGCGTGACCGCCGGACAGATCTATGGCTACCGCATTGCCGGGCCGTTCGACCCAGAGAGAGGGCTGCGCTTCGACCCGACCAAGCTGCTGCTCGACCCGTACGGGAAGTGCATTGCGCGGCCGGCGGGTCGCAGCCGGGATGCCGCGTGTCGTCCAGGCGACGATGCCGCAACGGCGCTCAGGAGCGTCGTTGCCGACCCAGCCCGATATGACTGGGAGGGTGATGCACCGCTCGGCCGGCCTTTCGCCGAAACGATCATCTACGAGCTGCATGTCGGCGGCTTTACCCGGCATCCCAGCTCCGGCGTCGCGCCGTCGCGGCGGGGCACCTATGCGGGATTGATCGACAAGATCCCCTATTTGCGAGAGCTCGGCATCAGCGCCGTCGAACTGCTCCCAGTGTTTGCGTTCGACGAGCAGGATGCCCCGACGAGTCTCGAGAATTATTGGGGTTATCAACCGCTCTCGTTTTTCGCGCCACATCAGGGTTACAGCTCTCGACCTGACGCGCTGGGCGTGCTCGACGAGTTTCGTGACATGGTCAAGGCGCTGCATCGCGCTGGCATCGAAGTCATTCTCGACGTAGTCTACAACCATACCGCAGAGGGCGGCGCCGACGGTCCCACCTTTTGCTTCCGGGGACTGGCGAACGAAAATTATTACATCCTGGCGCAAGACAAAGCTCGCTACGGCGACTACACCGGCTGCGGCAATACGCTAAACGCCAATGAGCCGATCGTCCGGCGACTGATCCTCGACAGCCTGCGCTATTGGGTCAGCGAGATGCATGTCGACGGCTTTCGGTTCGACCTCGCCTCGATACTGTCGCGCGACCAGCAGGGCCAGCCGATGGCGTCGCCGCCGATCCTCTGGGACATCGAATCCGATCCGATCCTTGCCAACGTCAAGCTGATCGCCGAGGCCTGGGACGCGGCCGGCCTCTATCAGGTCGGCAGCTTTGTCGGCGACAGCTGGAAGGAGTGGAACGGCCGGTTTCGCGATGACGTACGCGCCTTCCTCAAGGGGGACAGTGGAACGGTTCACGCAATGGCGTTTCGGTTGACGGGAAGCCCGGATATCTACCAAGGCGAAGAGCGCGAAGCCGAGGGGAGCATCAACTTCGTCACTTGCCACGACGGGTTCACGCTCAACGACCTGGTTTCGTTCAACGGCAAGCACAACGAGCCGAACGGAGAGAGAAATCATGACGGCAACGATTACAATGTCAGTTGGAATTGCGGCGTGGAAGGGCCGACGGCCGACCCCGAGATCGAGCGGCTGCGCAATCGCCAAATCAAAAATTTCCTGACACTGACCTTACTGGCGACCGGGACCCCGATGCTGCTGATGGGCGACGAAGTGCGGCGCACCCAAGACGGTAACAACAACGCCTTCTGCCAGAACAATGAAATCTCCTGGTTCGACTGGGACCTCGTCGCCAAGCACGCGGATATTCATCGTTTCGTCAAGGAGTTCACGGCCCTGCTCATGAATCGGGCTCTGCCGGTCGAGCGCCTCGATATGACGCTGACCGAGCTTCTGCGCCGACAGCCCGTCCAATGGCACGGGGTGAAGTTGAACTCTCCGGATTGGAGTTACGACTCGCACACGCTCGCGGCAACGGTGCCGTTGCTCGGATATCAGATGCTACTGCACCTGATTGTCAACGCCTACTGGGAACCACTCGAGTTCGAGATCCCCCCGCTCGAGGCGGGATCATGGCGACGCTGCATCGATACATATCTCGATCCGCCGGACGACATCTGCAGCTGGGTTCAGGCTCCAAGCCTGCAGAGCCTAACCTACCGGGTTCAGCCACGCTCTTTGGTCATGCTCTTGGCGAGTCCGGGAATTGAGCAGCCGGCGCGCGCACGCGCGGTAGCGATTTGATCGCTGCCGCCAGCCTTCGCTTGGCGGATCAGGCGGCAGAGGAAGCGCCCGCAGCGTTCGGGGGCGGGCCACCAAACAGCGCCTCGACGCGTTCGAGCCTACGGCGGCCCTCTTCGGGAAGCGCGCCGCGCGCCGCGAGCCCCTGGCGTACCAATGCCAGCGCCTCCTCGCATTGCCGGCGATTGGCGGGCAACAACTTTGGAAGTGCGGCAATCGCCCGTTCCGCGTCTAGCAGCAGGATCAGGTATTGCTCTTTGACGATCTCCTTGAACCTCGCGAGCCCGACGCGCTTGGCCGCCGGCAGCTCGGCGCTGATCTGCTTCAGCGCGGCAAATCCGCGCTCGTCGACCTTGCCTTCGGGAAGGCGCACATAGATCAGCGCGCGAACCGCTGCCTCGATCAGGCCTCCTTTCTCGATGCATTGCTCGAGATCGGCAGTTGCTTGCTTTGCAGCAGCTTCGCGCGCCGCATCGCGCCCGATATGACGGCTCGCCGAGGCTTGGTCGGCGTGCAGACCGACCATCGCCTGCAGGACCGGGGACCCGTAGGTATTAAAGAAGAACGCCTCGGTCGCCGCGTCTCGCGCCTTGCCCCACATTTCGAGCCCGCCGGAGATCATGTCCGACACCATGCGCTCGCAAGCGAGGAATGGATTGCCCGGGCTTACCGGCCGTCGGTTCCCGCGCACCGCCTCGGCCCAATCGGCGACCGGCCGCATCAGCGGGTTCTCGTCGGCAAACATCTCGAAACGCAGGCGGTTCGGATGACTGCGCCTCAGCAGCTCGGCGCTCGTTTCCGTCACCATCGCGCGGACCGCCGGCTGCATCAGAGTGCCGTAGATACCCTGATTGATTTCGGAAACCCTTGCCGCGGTCGCAAAGGCGAGGTCGTCCTCCGGGCAGTTGCCGCCGAGCTTACGGATGTCGTCGAGCGTGCGACTTTCGAGACTGAACAGATAGTCGCCCTGCACCAGCTTGCGGTTCTCGACGGTTTCGTCGATACCGGCGATGACCGCTTCGTAAAGACCAGGCGGCATCAAATCGATCATATCCATCGCGAGCGCGAACTCGCCGTGCTCCTTGGTCGCCACCTTGCCCGAGACGAAGATGCCGAGATGGCCGATGCTCTGGTGCAGGCAATAGACTATCGTCTGGCCGGCTTGGACGATCTCGCCTTCGTTATCGTAAAGATCAAGGATCCAGTCCAATGCCTGCTGCGGTGGCGTGATGTCGTCGCCCCACGAGCAGAAGACGATGATCGGCGATTTGATGTTGCGCAGGTCGACGCGCAATCCGTTGGAGCTATGCAACTCGCCTGAGGACAGCTTGTTGCCGACAAACAGCTGATCGGCGATCGCCTGCATTTCCTCGGCATTGAGCAGCACCGGACTGCCCCACCATTTCTCGAATTCGAGAAAACGCGGCGGCTCGGTGTCGACCTGTGAATAGACGTTGTAGATTTTCTTCCAATACGTATTGTCGGGGTGCAGCGACTCGAAATTCGCTACCAAATTGGCGCCGTCGAAGATGCCGTTGCCGAGGTCGCCGGCGAGCGAGGTCAGCCAAGTGCCGCCCAGCAGCCCGCCGAGATAACGCATTGGGTTTTTGCCGTGAACGCCGGCCCAATAGGAGAGTGGCGATCCGGCGAGCATGATCGGGCCGACCCGCTCCGGGTGCACCGCGGCCATCATCATGATTTGCCAGCCCGCCTGGCAGTTGCCGATCAAACACGGCTTGCCATCGGCGTTCGCGTGGCGCTTGGCCACCTCCTCGACAAAACGGGCTTCGGCCTCGCAGACGTCCTCGATCGTTTGACCCGGCACCGGGTCGGGCAGAAAGCCGACGAAATAGCAGGGATGACCCGCGGCGAGCGCCACCCCGATCTCGCTGTCGGCTTTCATGCCGCCGATGCCCGGGCCGTGCCCGGCGCGCGGGTCGAACACGACGAACGGCCGCTTGCCCGGGTCGACCGCGGTGCCTTTCGCGGGCGCGATGCGCACCAGCCCGTAATTCACCGGGCGCGGCAGCGAGCGCCCATCTGACACGAGCTCTGTCTCGAAGCTCAGCACATGCGGCACCGCGCGGGCATTGTGCGCAGCACAATTATTGCCGCGCTGCCGCAACACATCCAGCAGCAGAACAGAACGCTGCCAAGCGTCGGCCCAATAGTCGAGAAAATCATTCCCTCCAGGAAAGAGCCAGGCAGAAGACGGATTTTCGGCTGTCTGCGTCAGCCTTATATCAGAACTATCGTTCATTTCAGCCTCCTAGTTCCTCAACTGGAGTCGACAACATCTCCCTTTTGTTTTGCAGTTTTGTGAACCTGCCAGCCGCCGCACTAGGCCAAGCCCAGCGGATCATCCGGTTTGGTCCTTTATCTAAACCAACGGACAGCCGAGCGGCAGACGAGCATGTTGCGGTGCAGCAAACGCCGTCAGGTACAATCCAGTCAAATGGTTTCTGCGACTCTCTTCCGGCGCAAGGCAAATTTCGCCACATCCCGCCCGGCGCTCCGGCAGCAGAGCGATCAAGGCAAGGCATCTCTCAACTCTTTGGCTGCGGGACGGCATCCGACATCGACAAAACCTGACGCAGAACCCTATTACAGGCCCCATTCTGGAATTCGATTTGGCAGGGTTTCATCCGCCCCGGCGTTGACCTGGATCAACGATCTGCCCAATGATGCCAACGAAAATTGCTGCGGGCCCATTTAAACGCGGCCGTGGTGACCGTTGCCGACTCTAGTAACATCAGTGTAACGGTGGCTCTTTTCGAGAACCAGGAGACAATTATGCCAGAGCAACCGAGAGTCGAGCGTGCCAGAACGGCGGAAGAAGGACGTCTCGACGAGGCGCGCGAGCGAGGGGTGCCGTGGAAGCAATGGGGTCCATACCTCAGCGAACGCCAGTGGGGTACGGTGCGCGAGGATTACAGCGAGAACGGCGACGCGTGGAATTATTTCACCCATGACCAGGCGCGCTCGCGCGCCTATCACTGGGGGGAGGACGGCCTCGCCGGCTTTAGCGACGACCACCAGCGGCTGTGCCTTGCGATTGCCTTGTGGAACGGCAAGGACCCGATCCTCAAGGAGCGGCTGTTCGGCCTGACCAATAGCGAGGGCAATCACGGCGAGGACGTCAAGGAGTATTATTATTACCTCGACAGCACGCCAACCCACTCATATATGAAATACCTCTATAAATATCCGCAGAACGCGTACCCTTACAGCAATTTGGTCGAAACAAGCCGGCGCCGTGGTCGCAGCGATTGGGAATACGAGCTTCTCGACACGGGTATCTTTAACGGGGACAAATATTTCGACGTATTTGTCGAATACGCCAAGGCAGCAGCGACCGACATTCTGATCCAGATCAGCCTGAGCAATCGCGGTCCGGCAGCCGCCACCCTGCACGTGCTGCCAACCCTATGGTTCCGCAATACCTGGACATGGTGGCCCGACCAGCCCAAACCTTCTTTGCGGCAGAAGCCGGGTGAAAACACGGTTACGATCGAAGCGTTGCATGCCGATCTCGGTGGGTTTCTGCTCCATTGCGACGGCAGGCCGAACCTGTTGTTCACCGAAAACGAAACCAACAACGAGCGATTATTCGGCACACAAAACGCCTCACCCTATGTCAAGGACGGCATCAACAATTACGTCGTGGCGGGCCGGCAGGAGGCCGTCAACCCGACCCAGATAGGGACCAAAGCCGCTGCGCACTACCAGCTGGACATAGGCGCAGGCGAAACCGGCCTCATTCGGCTGCGCTTGAGCAACACGGTCTCCCGAAACCCGTTCGGCAGGCAATTCGATCAAATCATCAAGCAGCGCCGAGGCGAGGCCGACGCATTCTATCAAGCCGTGACGCCGTCCCGCGTTAGCGAAGACGCCGCCAATGTGATGCGGCAGGCGTTGGCCGGGATGCTGTGGAGCAAGCAGCACTTCTTTTACGATACCGATAAATGGCTCGAAGAACACGGCGCCGACCCAATGCGGCCGTCGCCCCGCCAGGTGCGCAATCGCGAATGGTTCCACGTGATCGGCAATCATGTCATCTCGATGCCCGACAAATGGGAATATCCCTGGTTCGCCGCCTGGGATCTGGCTTTCCACACGCTCGCTTTGTCGAGCGTCGACATCGATTTCGCGAAGGAGCAGCTCGACCTGCTGCTTCGCCAGATGTACCTGCATCCGACCGGACAGATCCCGGCTTATGAGTGGAATTTCAGCGACGTCAACCCGCCGGTCCAGGCCTGGGCGACGGTCTTCCTCTACCGGATGGAGCAGGCGCTTCGCGGCAACACCGACCTCAGTTTTCTCAAGCGGATGTTCGGCAGACTTGCCTCGAATTTCGGCTGGTGGGTCAATCGCAAAGATCGCTTTGGCCGGAGCCTCTTCGAAGGTGGGTTTCTCGGACTCGATAATATCGGGGTCTTCGACCGCAGTGCGCCATTGCCGACCGGCGGCCATTTGGAGCAGGCCGACGGCACCGCCTGGGTTGCTCTGTTCTGCCAGAACATGCTCGAGATCGCTTTCGAACTCGCGGCGAGCGACCCGACCTACGAGGAGTTGGCATCGAACTACGCGATGGAGTTCCTCTTTATCGCCCGGGCGATGAACGCGATAGGCCCGCAAGGAATGTGGGACGAGGAAGACGGTTTTTATTACGACGTCCTTCGCTTGCCGGACGGCACCGCGACGCGGCTCAAGGTCCGGTCGATGGTGGGTCTTTTGCCGCTTTGTGCCACGACGGTCATAGAAAAATGGCAGCGCGAGCGGGTCCCTACGCTGACAACCACCATTTACGAACGTTGGCGGCGCATGCCGGAACTCCACGAATCCATCCATCCAACGGGACCAGGGCACCTCGGCATCGCGGAACGGGGCATCATGGGACTGGTGAATGAGAACAGACTGCGCCGGATCCTGACGCGCATGCTCGACGAGAACGAGTTCTTGAGCGCCTATGGTATCCGCTCTTTGTCCCGTTACCATGCCGGGCATCCCTATGTCTTTTCGGCAGGCGGCCAGGAATATCGGGTAAGCTATTTGCCGGCGGAATCCGACACCGGCATGTTCGGCGGGAACTCGAACTGGCGCGGACCGGTCTGGATGCCGGTCAACGCGCTGATCATCCGCGCCCTCTTGCACTACTACGCCTATTACGGCGACAACTTTAAGATCGAGTGCCCGACCGGCTCGGGCAAGCTGATGAATTTGTTCGAGGTCGCCAGTGAAATCGCTAATCGCCTGACCCGCATCTTCCTGCGCGACGAAGCCGGCCGGCGGCCGGTGTTCGGTGGGGCGGAAAAATTTCAGCGCGATCCTTATTGGCGCGACCATCTGCTGTTCTACGAATACTTCCACGGCGACAACGGTGCCGGCCTCGGCGCCAGCCACCAAACCGGTTGGACCGGTGTCGTCGCGGTGCTGATCGAAATCTTTGGCAAGCTCAATCCACAAGCGCTCCTGGCGGCCGGGCAAGGAGCGGCCTTTGGCCGAGAGATGGACACGGCCTAGCCGGGGACCGGCCGGCGCGATGCCGCGCAGAGTTGCCGCGGCTGTTCTTGCGTCCGTGGTTGCCGGATGCAGCAGCATCGGACCGGCGACCGTACCGCACGACAGGATCGACTACGGGAGCTCGATCGGCAATTCCTGGAAGGAGCAGACCCTGCTCAACATCGTCAAGCTCCGCTATGGGGATATGCCGATCTTTCTCGAAGTCGCACAGGTGATTGCCGGCTACCAGCTCCAGAGTGCGGTTACCGGCAGCTTCACCTTGGGAAACTTCACGGCGAGCCTCATCGATCGCCTGACCGCCGCCGGTACCGCAACCGCAGGCGGCACCTACACCGATCGGCCCACCGTGGTTTATCAGCCGCTCACCGGCGTCGATTTCTTGAAAAGGCTGATGACGCCGATCCCGCCGAGCTCGGTGCTGTTCATGCTCCAGTCCGGTTATGCGGCGGACCGCATCATGCCGATCATGTTGGATTCGATCAACGGCCTCAATAACGGATCCAACCGGCTCAGGCGGCTGGCCGACCCAAAGTTTACGCGGCTGGTCGAGCTGCTTCGCGAGGGTCAGCTCGCTGGAGCAATCCAAATCCGGATAGAACGTCCCAAGGATGGTGCCGAGAGCTCTGTGCTGATTTTCGGACCGAGCAGGGATCCGCAGCTCGCAGAAAAAGGCAGGGAAATAAAAGCCATCCTCGGGATAAAGCCGGACCTGCGGGAGCTCAAGGTAAACTACGGCGGGTACTCGGGAAAGGACGATGAGATCGACATGATGACGCGCTCGATGCTGCAGATCATGCTCGAGTTCGCCGCCGTCGTGCAGGTGCCCGACGCAGACGTCGTGCAGGGGAAAGCGACACCCGGGCTAGTCGATACTCCGGGCGCAGGGGCGCTGAACGGGCCGCCGTTACGGGTGCTTGTCACGGACGCGCCACCACGAGACGCCCACGTTGCCGTGCAGTACGACGGCAGATGGTTCTGGATCGCCGACACCGACATTCAATCGAAATACACGTTCGGGATCGTCATGCTGTTATTCTCGATCGCCGATACCGGAATCAGGGGGTCGGCTCCCGTCGTAACGATCCCCGCTAACCAGTAAGCGCCCGGGTCGGAGCAGAAAGCGGGGTGCGGGCCAGCCCGTTCCCTCACAACGGTAGTCGCCTGGCCGAGTCGACTTTGTTGCCTCGAAAACGGGCCCCAGCTGGCCGACGTCCTCGATCTCCTACCCACGTAAAAAAGACGTGGAAATGGGATGTTTTGCGTCTCCTTAGCTCCGGCAAGTCTGAGGCGGGTTCTCGACGCCGAGGTACTGCCTTGCTTCCTGTGGTGTCAGGTTGCGGCGCAGGCGCCGGCACGCCGTGTCGACCATCGCGTCGAGACCGGTTGCCCATATTCGTGCTTCACCGTCGCCCGAGGCTGTGACAAAGAATTTCTCGTCAGGACTGAAGGACGTGTCGTACATGAAGCCGGCGGCCAGCACGCTGACATATTGCCGGAGGGCTCTTTCCTCGACCATGGCGCGCAGCCGCTCGGCGATAGCCTTGCGCACCACATCCAACGGCAACCTGGCCCCCGGAATGCGCTGGTCCACCGTCACAATGTGAAACCCGAAACGGGTTCTGACGACCTCGCGCAAAAGGCCGGTCGGCCGCGGTGGGCTCCGAGAACATAATTTTAACAACGCTATGCAGGCCGGTCGAGCGGACCCGCTCGCCGCGGCCCGAGCGGCGCCAACCGCTGCGCCTTGGCGGTGGCGCGAGCCGAGACCGGCATCGTCTCTCGATCATGACGGGAGCCGTCGGCGTCGATAGACTTGCGGCGATTTCGGGAGCCGTGATCGAAATGTATCAGAACGCCGCCTTCCTCGCCGCCTTTCTGCTGATCTACAGCGCGGTCGCCGGCCGGATCGAGCGCTCCTTGATCAGCGGCCCGATCGTGTTCACGGTGGTCGGCCTGCTGCTCGGTCCCGATGGGCTCGGCGTGCTGCGCACCGAGATAACTGGCGAGGGGTTGCGTCTGCTGGCCGAGCTGACCCTTGCCATGGTCCTGTTCACCGATGCCGCCAACGCCGATTTTGGTGTCGTCAGAGCCAACCTCGGGCTGCCGGAGCGGCTGCTCGGGATCGGCCTGCCGCTGACGATCGTGCTCGGCTTTCTGTTCGCCGCCATTGTCTTTCCCTCGCTCGACATTTTGGAGATGGCGTTGCTGGCGACGATCCTGGCGCCGACCGATGCCGCGCTCGGCAAGCCGGTAGTGGCAAACCCGATGGTGCCGGCGGTCATGCGCGAGGCGCTCAATTTGGAGAGCGGTCTCAACGACGGCATCTGTGTGCCAATTGTAGTGATTCTGCTGGGGCTGGCGGTCGGCACCCAGATCGAGGGCGGGACCATGGGGCATGTCGCCTGGGTGGTCGTCGAAGAGATCGGTATCGGTCTTATCGCCGGGCTCGGGCTTACCTGGCTGACGATCCGGATGCTGCGCTCTGCCGAGGATCGCGGCTGGATCAGCGAGCACTGGGTGGAAATCCCGATCGTGGCGCTCGCGGCGGCGTGCTTTGCCGCGGCGCAGGCGGCCGGCGGCAGCGGCTTCATCGCGTGCTTTGTCGGCGGGCTGTTGCTGAGCGGGCTCGGCGCGCGTCACAAGGCGGAATTGCTGCGCGGCGCCGAACATATGGGCGAAGCGCTGGCGCTGCTGACCTGGGTGGTGTTCGGGGGCATCGTCATCCCCCGCATGATCGACCGCGTTACCTGGCCGGCGGTGGTCTATGCCGGGCTAAGCCTGACGGTGGTGCGGATGCTGCCGGTCTTTCTGTGCCTGATCGGCACGCGCACGAGTGCGTCCGACAAGCTGTTCATCGGCTGGTTTGGTCCGCGCGGGCTGGCGACGATCGTGTTTGCGATCCTGGTATTGGACGCCAAGCTGCCCGGTAACAATACGATGATGGTGACAGCCGGCTGGACGGTGATACTCAGCATCGTTGCCCATGGGGTGACCGCCAACCCACTGGTCAAAGCGATCGGGAGACGTCGCGAAGGACTGACGGAATGAGAACCAGAACGGTCCCGTATGATCAGAGCCACCCGACGGAGCCGGGCGAGGTGCCCGCCGGGGTCGCTCGCCGGATCGGCAGCCGGCTCCTGCACGAGGCGCGCGAGGCGCTGCCGCCGACGATCTTCTTCTTTATCGGCTTCAATTTCATCGTGCTCACGACAAATCTTCTCGTCGCCCAGTATCTGGTCGCGGTCAGCAATTTCATGCTCGCCACCGTGGCGGCGCTGGTAGTCGGCAAGGCAGTGCTGGTCGCCAACAAGATGCCGTTGTTGCGGCGCTATGACCGGGCTCCGCTGATCCAGCCGATCCTCTACAAGACCGCCTTTTACTGGGTGATCGTGTTCCTGGCTCGCCTGCTGGAGCGCTTCGTGCACTTCTCGGTCATCGAGGGCAATCCACCCGGCGATTTCTTGCCGTACCTGATCACCACCTTCTCGTGGCGCCGGTTCCTGGCGATCTCCTTGTGGATCCTCGTCCTGTTTCTGATCTATGTGACGGTGTCGGAACTGAGCCACCTCTTCGGCCCCGGCGAGCTGCGGCGGTTGTTCTTCACTTCCCGTCCATCCGAGCTGCAGCTCAACCGGCGACAGCGCATCCGCGAGCTGCTGCAGCTCAGCCGGCTCATGGACTCGCATCCTGCGGGCGAGCTCCGCGACCCGGCGAGCCCGGCGCATGGCCAGCTGATCGATATCCTGCAGCGCTTGGCGCGATGATCAGCCGTGACATTAACTAGAGGTGGCGGCCGTCCAGCGGAGACGGAGAACGTTCCACCGGACATCTGTCCCTCCGCTATTTTCGTGATAAGAGTACGCCGACCAAACTCACTAAAGAAAGCGAAGAGGAGCGCGATCTAATGAAAAGGACGCGCGCGATGAAACGCCTGGCCATCCTGTCTGTCTGTGGGCTGTTGACGTTGGCGGCGGCACCCGATGCTTTCGGCTGGGGCGCGGTGACCGGACCGCGCGGTGGGGCAGCCTATCGCGGCCCGATGGGGGGTGCTGCCGTCCGCACTCCCTCGGGTGCCGCGGCGGCTCGTGGTCCCTACGGCGGCGCCGTGGCGCGCGGCCCTTACGGCGGAACCGCCTATCGTCCGCCGGCCTATGGCGGCGGCGCCGTGGCGGCGGGTGCTGCGGTCGGTGCGGCGGCCGGCGTTGCCGTCGGTGCGGCGGCGGGTGCCGCGGCG
>Ga0306926_10006300_pt1 | contig 12717 bp, 10 predicted proteins | sample flu12Cox44000178_FD_203759 | JGI IMG/M metagenome (GOLD analysis project Ga0306926, IMG submission 203759) | Lab enrichment of tropical soil microbial communities from Luquillo Experimental Forest, Puerto Rico - flux8day.12C.oxic.44.000.178 (v2)... | ecosystem: Environmental > Terrestrial >... | reverse complement strand
CGGCAATCACGGCAATGTAGCTGACCGCATTGGCGAAGAAGCACCATCCCTCGCCCACCCACGCCACCAGGATTCCAGCAACTGCCGGGCCAAGAATCCGCGCGCCGTTAAACATCGACGAGTTCAGCGCGATAGCATTCATCAGGTCTTCCCTGCCCACCATGTCCATGAGGAAGGCCTGCCGCGCCGGGATGTCGAACGCGTTCACCACCCCCAGCCCCGCAGCCAGCACCATGATTTGCCACACTTGCACGCGATGCGTCAGGGTGAGCAGCGACAGACTAAACGCCAATATCATCGATGCGGTCTGCGTCGCGATCACCACCCGATGGCGGTTCGTTCGGTCGGCCACTGCCCCGCCAATCGGGGCAATAAGAAATACCGGGAGCTGGCTGGCGAAGCCGACCGTACCCAACAGCAGTGATGAGCCGGTCAGGCGATAGACCAGCCACGACTGCGCCACCGTCTGCATCCATGTTCCGATCAGCGAAATCATCTGGCCCGCGAAGAAGAGCTGGAAGTTGCGATGGCGAAGGGCACGAACTGCTGTCGCGAATCTCGACCTCGGCGATGCGGGGGCAACGAACTCTTCCTTTACCTCCGCCAGATCGGACTCAAGCGCCTTTACTTTCGGATGTGGCACATCGGGCTCGGCCATAACAGGATTTGATGCTCAGATGAGCTGCCCCGTGGCTTTCCTGCACTCAGCGCAACAGGTCGCCTGCACTCCAGAATACGGCAAGGCGTCCGCATAATGGTCCTTTGGGTTTGCCATTCATTGAGGCGGCAGCTATCGTGCTAACGAATGCGCATCACCGAACCTTTCCTAGCCACTGACCTGTCGCCCTATGCCCACGTTCGCCGCCGTTGACATCGGTTCCAACTCCGTTCGCCTCAAGATCGCTGAGGTGGTGAAAGGTCACTTGCACACCCTCCACGAAGACCGCGAGGTCACGCGCCTGGGCGAGAGCGCCTTCGCCAACGGGGCACTCGACCCGCAAGCAATGGCTCTCACCATCCGCATCCTGAAGCGTTTTCATCGCGCTGTCCAGGAGCACGCTGCCGAGCGCGTTCGAGTGGTCGCCACTGCTGCCCTGCGCGACTCGCGAAACAGCCGCACCTTCCTCGACTGGGTGCGTTCCGCCACCGGTTGGAGAGCCGAGATTATCACTGGTCTGGAAGAAGGCCGCCTCATTCACCTCGGGCTTCTATCGCAGGCGCGCATCGGCGGTAAGCGCGCTCTATTGATCGACCTCGGCGGCGGAAGCTGCGAGCTGACGCTGTCGGTCGCAAGTCATATTCAGGATATGGTCAGCTTGCCCATCGGCGCGGTGCGGCTGACCCAGACGTTCATCCATCACGATCCTCCGAAAGACGTCGAGGTCGATCAGATGCGGCGTTTCGTGCAGCGGGAAATTTCGCGCATTCAGAAGCGCATCACCGAGGCCCGGGTGCAGACGGTCATCGCCACCTCGGGCACTCCGGCGGCGCTATCCGGGCTGTATCAGGCCAAGGTTGACGCCGCCGACGAATCCAAGGCCCACACCGTTCCCCGGGCAGCCGTGTCGGGACTATTCAGCAAACTTGCCAAGCGCTCTCTGGCCGAACGACGGGCTTTACCGGGCATCGGTCCGCGCCGGGCCGAAATCATCGTTGCCGGCGCCCTGGTCTTCGATGAACTGATGGAGATGTGCTCGCTGCGAAGCTTCCGCTACCTGCCTCTCGGCTTGCGCGATGGGTTGCTGGCGCAAATGCTAGCCGACTATGCCCAAAGCCCCGCCATGAAGGAGCGCGTCGAGGCCGAGCGGCGCGACGCCCTGCTCGCCGTAGTCAGGCACTACGGCGTCGATCTGGTGTTTGCCCAGCGGACTCGCAACTTCGCTATGCAGCTCTTTCGCCGCCTGCGATCCGTACACCGCCTGCCCCGGCAATATGCAGACTGGCTCGAAGCCGGGGCTATGCTCAATGAAGTCGGTGCTTATATCAACCGCTCCGGACGCAGACGTCATACTTACTACATCATTGCTAACTCCGAACTCTTCGGTTACACGCCGCTCCAGCGCCGTGTCATTGCGGCCATCGCCCGTTATGTCGGCAATTCACTTCCCGCAACAGGCGATGCCGTGATGCGAAGCGTTCCGCGCGCTGATCAGCTCCAGATACCAAAAGCCGTGGCCCTCCTCCGCCTGGCACGCGCCCTAGACCAGGGCCGCCGGGGCGCGGTACGCGAGCTACACGTACGCCTGATGCAAGACGGCGCGGTCCGCCTGGGATTGACAGCCGCTGGCCACGAAAATCTCGAGCTGGAATTGTGGGCTGTGGAACGCGAGCGAAACTATTTTGAATCGGTCTTCGGCCGTGATCTTCTGGCCGAGGTGCTCTGAATCTTCTGTACGACTTTGGGTGTCATGCACCAGCGCAAAATGGCGGGCCTGCGCAACTCTTTCTCCACCTTGGCTACCCCCGCTTTCTTCAGCTCGACTGCTTCCAAAGGTGCGCCGTTGGAAAGCACCTTGTTCACGAACTCGGTCATGCTGGGATCATGTCCGACGACCATGATCGAAGGCTTGTCCTCGTAACGACCAAGTAGTACCTTGAACTGCTCAAATGTCGCATCAGGCCGTAAAGCCTCGTCGGTCACAATTCTCTCTTCGTGCCCCAGTTCCTGTGCCACGATCGCTGCTGTCTGCGTGGCACGGATCAAGGGGCTGGAAATAATGACATTCGCCTTTACGCCAATAGCAGCCAGGGCACGCCCCACATCGTGGGACTGCTCTATCCCGACTTTATCGATCGGCCGCTTTTCGTCTCTCTCAAGACTGCTGAAGTGCTTCTGCCCGGCGTTCGCGTGTCGCAGGAAATAAATAACCATTTTTGTATTTTCCACCACATCCCGAGTTTGCGCGCGGTGTCCTCATTTTGAGCTGGCTTCGCAATAAGGAGGCGCACCTGCGCGCACCACAATATCACCAACTTGGGTTGTGACTCTTGACTGCCGCCTACAATCGCGGCTGACGCGGCCTCGGCAACTGTTCCGGATTCGCGAAGTTCGCTTGTGCAATCCGGATCTGCTCCTTGAAATTATCTATCATGTCGTCGCGCAGCCGCACTTCCGTCGGCTTCTTCGCGATGGTCATCTGGTCGATCTTGTCCTGCAGGCGCAGCAGTCCGTAAAACAGGTTCTCCGGCCGCGGCGGACATCCTACAATATAGACATCTACCGGCACGATCCGGTCGACGCCTTGCAGAACGGCATAGGTATTAAATGGTCCGCCGACCGACGAACACGCACCCATCGACATCACCCATTTCGGTTCGGGCATCTGGTCGTAGATTCGCTTCACCACCGGAGCCATCTTCAGCGTCACCGTACCGCTTACGATCATCAGGTCACTCTGCCGCGGACTAGGACGGAACACCTCTGACCCGAATCGCGCAATGTCGAAGCGCGAAGTCGAGGACGCAATCATCTCGATGGCACAGCATGCCAGGCCAAACGTCATCGGCCAGATCGCCGATTTCCGCGCCCAATTAAAGACGTAGTCGACGGTGGTGACCAGAAAATTCTTTTCGAAGCGGTTGTTAATCCAACCCATGAAATCCTCTCTCGCGGTAGGCTACTGGCGACCATCTTTTGCCAGCCGCGGCAACCAAGGGCTGTGATTCCATCAAAGCCAGCTATCCCCCTCAAGGATAAGTCTAGGCTTCAGGTTCGCCCTTCACAAGGCGTTTTGTGAATTGGCAACGCATGTATTTGAAGGCTCGTAACCCTTACTTTCGCTTATTTCAAGCAGGCATTTCCTGCTTAGCAGACTTTCGTGGTTAGCAGTCCTTGGAGGAGAAGAATCAGCCTCGAAACCGCACCATCGTGACCGCGCCTCCTTTCCTGTCCCGGTCGTAGTTGTTTTGCTTTCCCGTGCCTGAAACCAAGAAGGCTGATTTTGTAACGATTGAATAACCCGGAAAGCCGGGATCAAAAGCACCGCGGCTACGGCGATCACCCGGCTCCGGTTGCGTTAGCCGGGCATGGTGAAACCCCTGTGGCCAGCCAGCCCAAGTACGATCCAGCGGGATTAAACCATATCCACCGCGTAAGAGCCGAAGAGCAATAAGATACAATTTTTCTTGGCCGCATGCCTTCGACTCCCCAACCGACGGAATCCTTGCCTTCATTCACCACCTGGCATTCGCAGCCGAGCTCCCGATGGCATCACATCCTGCACTCGCCGGGATGGATGGTGCTCATTGGGTTCGTCGTGCGGGTGCTTTACATTGCCCTCACCCACTCCTACCGCTTCCGGACAACGGACGCCAACTTTAGTGTTGGATGGGAAATCGGCCGAATCGCTTATTCCCTGGCCAATGGTCACGGTTTCAGTTCGCCTTTCGGCGGAGATACCGGGCCCTCTGCCTGGACGGCGCCGGTTTATCCCTGGATTGTCGCGCTCGCCTTTCGCGCATTCGGGAGCTATTCGCACGCTGCCTCATTCGTCCTGCTGACTTTCAACAGTCTGTGCGCGGCGGCGACCTCGTGGACCATCTATCGCACTGCGCGCCGGATCTTCGGCGAAACTGTCGCCGTCTGGTCCGGCTGGATTTGGGCATTACTTCCCTACATCATCTACTGGTCGGTGCGCTGGATTTGGGAAACCAGCCTCACCGCCTTTCTACTCAGCCTGGGCTTCATGCTGACGGTCGAAATGGAGGGTGACGACCGCCTCACCTCGTGGATAGGGTATGGGGTGCTCTGGGGAGTCATGGGGCTCACGAATCCTTCAACCCTTTCGTTCCTGCCCTTCGCTGGGGGCTGGCTCGCCTATCAGCTGCTCCGAGGCGGCAAACGCTTCCTACTTCCTGCTGCCGTCAGCGCGGTGGTTTTCTGGATGACTATGATGCCGTGGTTGGTGCGCAACTACGAGGTCTTTCACAAGCCTGTCTTCGTTCGCGATAACGTCGGGGTCGAGGTTCGCTGCGGCAACAATCCGCTGGCCGAAGGGATCTGGGTTGCGATGTACCATCCCAGCCAGAATCCTATTCTTTACCGCCAATATCGGCAGATGGGCGAAGCTGCTTACACCGCCGAGCAGGCTCGTCTCGCCAAACGTTGGATCGCGGAAAATCCGCGCCAGTTCGCTATCATAACCTTTCGGAAGTTCGTCTTTTATTGGAATGGCCTGCCGCGCCTGTCGAAGATTCAGGCGCTGGAGCAGTTCAAGAACTCGCTCTTCCTTGCGTCGTCTCTGCTGTCGATTGCCGGACTGGTGCTCGCCATTCGCAATCGTGTTCACGGCATATTTCTGTTTGCCAGCCTGCTTATCGTCTATCCCCTGGTTTACTACGTGAGTTTCGCGCAACCCCGTTACCGGCACCCCATTGATCCCGAGCTGCTGATACTCGGGGTTTACCTGTTCTCCCAGGCGGCTCCGCGGAACGCCACCCTGAAAGACGTCCACCAGCCCGTCCATGCCGACTGAAGACGCAGGCGATTCGCAGTTTCGGACGCTTTCCATCATTATCCCGGTCTATAACGAGCGCCGGACTATTAGGCAGCTGCTGCAGCAGGTGGCTCGGCAACCGGTAGCATTGGCTAAAGAGATCATCATCGTGGACGATTGCTCCACCGACGGAACCCGCGAATTTCTACAGCAGTCTGACTTGCAGAATGTCCTGGGCAGCAACGGCGCAGACTCGATTAAACTGGCGCTACACACCAAGAACCAGGGCAAGGGCGCAGGCGTTCGCACGGGGTTGGCGCAGTCCACCGGCGAAATCGTGCTGATACAGGATGCCGATCTGGAATACGATCCTGGCGACTATCCCCTGCTGCTTGCACCCATACTGGAAGGGCACGCCGACGCTGTCTTCGGAAATCGTTTCCACAGCGGCCCCCATCGTGTTCAGCGTTACTATCGCTTTGTCTTGAACCGCGTTTTTTCTATCATCTGCAACTTGCTTACGGGACTCGCAATCCACGACGTTACAGCTTGTTATAAGGTCTTTCGGCGCGATTTACTCGAGCGCATGCATCTGCGCTCTGACCGGTTCAGCGTCGAAACCGAGATGACCGTCAAGGTGGCCAAACTTGGTGCTCGCATTTATGAAGTGCCCATCGTCTATCGCGGCCGCACTTATGCTGAAGGTAAAAAGATCAGTTGGCAGGACGGCTGGAGGGCCTTCTACGACCTGATCCGCTATCGCTTTAAAGATTAGTTGTTGGCAAGGGCCGCGCGCCCCGCAAATTTGGAACTAATCCATCTAACGCCGCGTAACTCACTGCGTCTAACCCGCGACAGGAGGAGTTATGCATCACATCCGCAAGTCGTCTCTGATCCGGCTTGTTTCTCTGGGGGCGCTGATGGCTTTCGCTCTCGCCATCTTTGCCAGCGCGCAAGTAACCGAAGACTTTCATCGCACCGTTCCGCTTACTTCCAATGGCCGGGTTTCAGTCGAAAACGTCAACGGCAACGTGACGATTACGGGCTGGGAGCGCAACGAAGTTCAGATCAACGCCGTCAAAAGAGCCAACAGCCAGGAGAAGCTGAACCAAGCTCGCATTGAGGTTGAGAATACCAGCGACTCGGTGCACATTCGTACCCGTTACTCCGAGGGCAACAACAACAATCCCGCCAGCGTGACCTACGAATTGCACGTACCCAGAACGGCACGGTTGGATAACATCAGTCTGGTGAATGGCTCGCTCGACGTTTCACAGGTTTCCGGCGACATCAAAACCAGTCTGGTGAACGGCAAGACCAATGTGCATGATTTGGCTGGCCACGCCCACTTGTCGGCTGTAAACGGGGCGATCAACGCCTACTACAGGTCGCTCGACAACGTGAACGAAATCCAGTTGAAATCCGTGAACGGGGCGATCAACCTTGGATTACCCTCCTCGCCTAACGCCGACGTCAGCGTCTCGACGGTAAACGGGGGCATCACTACTGACTTCCCGCTCCAGGTACAAGGGAAGTTCGTGGGTCGCCGCGTTGAAGGGAAGCTGGGCAACGGTGGAACGCGTATTGAAATTAGCAATGTAAACGGAAGCGTTCACCTCGGGCCAGGTGAAGGTAAGTTGTAGTGAACATTGGGGTTGCCTGCACATCCCGGATTGCGATCTTGACCATCCAGGGATGGCTCGGGGGCAGAAAATTGGTGCGATTTTCTCGTAACCCCCGGGTTCGCTTACGGGTTTTGGACGCTAGGCTACGGCTAATATACCTGGTACGCCGGCGGCGGAACTTCGATGTCCGGCTTTCGCGCGATCAACAACAACGCTCCAATTCGTTTGAAGTCACGCAACTCTTCAGCGTTCCTGAACCAGCGTCCGCTGTACTCCTCGGGAGTCGGACTCAGGTCGGGAACCCGCAAAGCTCGCACACCTTCGAAGGTGTGCCGTTTGAGCAGCTCGATGTATTCCCGCTCGGAAAGCATCTGTACAGGTACTTTCAACTCTTCCACCCAGCGCAACGAGTAAGGATTGTCGCGGTACAAGTTGATCAGGATGTATAACTTGCCCTTGGGTGCTATTACCCTGAACAATTCCGCCAGCGCCCGTTCTTGGTCCGCATAGTAGTAGAAAGACTCGACTGACAACACCTTGTCAAAAAAATTCTCTTCCCACGGAATCTGTTGCGCCGAACCCACCACAAACATTACGTTGTCGTAAGCAGTTGATCCGGCACGCGCGCGCCGAATCATCTCATCCGACACATCGAGACCCACGACTTGTCCGGGCTTGTCGTCATCGGCGATGGCTTTCGCCATCAGCCGGCTTGCCCATCCAGCTCCGCAGCCAAGGTCCAGCACGCGTTCCCCCGGTTTCAAATTCATCAATGCCAGCGTTTGTTCGGTGATACTGAGGTGGTGGGCTTCCATCTCTTCGCCCTTTCCCTGTTCCGCCCACTGGTTAAATTCATCGCGCAACCGCTCATCGGCGGATGAGAATTTGCCATCATTCATGGGTTCCCTCGCAGATTTCCATGCTCTATGCTACAGTCTCGGAAACCGAATGGCTTCCGACCCCCCAACCGACAACCCAGACCAAGGCGCGGCTTTGCTCTACTGCCCCAACTGCGCGCGTGAGGTTAGCGATCCCCTCACTTGCGGCGACTGTTCCGCCGTGATTTGTCGCATCTGCGGCACGCCATTGGAGATGCCCGAAGACCTGGGGATCGGTTAGTCATGGTTAATGCGGCGCCGACCACCGTCCCTGACACTTCGATGCAGGGCCCGACGCTTGTGCGCGGCCTTTCGCTGCTCGATTCGGTCATGCTCATGGTTGGTGGCGTCATTGGCTCAGGCATCTTTCTCACCGCCGGCCAAATCGCCACTGCGGTTCATAAACCGGTGTACTTCCTGGGCGTGTGGTTCATCGGCGGGCTCATCTCGCTGCTGGCCTGCTTTGCCTTCGCCGAAATGGCCGCGATGTACCCGGAAGCTGGAGGTCAATATGTCTTCCTGCGCGAAGCTTACGGCGAGTTCCCGGCGTTTCTCTATGGGTGGATGATCTTCACCGTCGGCCAGAGCGGAACCATCGCCGCACTTGCTGTAGGGTTCGCCGAATACTTTGGTGCAATCCTGCCGTTTGCTTCCGCGCACCAACCGATCATCACTGTTCTCGGCTTTACTCTAACCCGTGGTCACCTCGTTTCCACGGGAGCCATTGCCCTGCTGACTTACATCAACGTGATCGGACTCAAGCGCGGCTCATCGCTGATCAACGTCGCTACCTGGGCTAAGTTCGCGGCTGTCGGAATCTTTGTCCTGCTCGGCCTAGCGATCGGCAAAGGCTCGTGGTCGAACTATGGGCTTAGTTTGCCGCTCGATCAGCCCGCATCTGCCTCGCACCTCATCTCGGGATTCGGGGTCGCGCTAATTGCCGTATTCTGGGCATATGACGGTTGGGTGTACATCACCTGGGTTTCCGGAGAAATCAAGAATCCGCAGCGCGTTCTGCCGCGTGCTTTGTTATTGGGCATCGTACTCGTCGCAGTCATCTACTTCAGCGTCAACGTAGTTTACCTGTACGCGCTGCCGATTACGCGAGTCGCGAATGAAACCACCATCGCGCAAGCTGCGGCTATCGCTCTGTTTTCTTCAAACGCCGCGCGCTGGCTGGGAGCTACTATTGCCCTGTCGTGTTTCGGCGCGGCGTCGAGCGCGATTCTTTGCAGTGCACGCGTGTCCTATGCCATGGCCCGGGATGGAGCTTTTTTTCACGCGATGGGGCGCGTTCATCCCAAGTACAGAACGCCCGCGTTCAGCTTGATCGCCCTGAGTTCATGGTCAATCGTGCTCGCCCTTAGCGGCAGTTATGACCAGCTGTACACCTACGTCATGTTCATGATGGTACTTTCGTATGTTGCCGCCGTCGCGGCGTTGTTCGTACTCCGCCGCAAGCGTCCGCAGGTTCCGCGCCCCTACATGTGTACTGGATACCCGTATCTGCCGTCGCTCTATCTGCTGATGGCAGGAGCCTGGGCACTCAATTCCGTCGTAACACGCCCGAAGGAGACGCTTATTGGAATCGCGATTGTCCTCCTCGGGGCTCCGTTCTATGCCTTCTGGCGTTGGCAACTCCAGAGGAATCCCAGCGAATTGCAAGAGTTCGACTAACCGTTTGCGTTCATATTGGTGGAATTAAGCGCGCCCATCGACGCTAGTTTCCCCCGAAACATTTGACGCTTTTAATTGACGGACAAAATCTTCCGACAAGAGAGGGTTTTTCGACCGGTTTTCGGTGGACCCCGTTGTGCGAAATCGAAAACGCGACATAGCAAAGTTAATCGGTGTTTACTAGAGTGGAGCGGAGCAGTCATCCGTAAAAAGCCGCGCATGCTGGCTGAGGGACATGCAGTTTAATGACATACCCATAAGGCACTGCGGAACAGACGGCGGTCGCGATAATGGCCGGACGGCCTATTCAGTTTCGCGTGTGCAATAGGATCAGGCAGGAGCATATGTCTCGACTTGTCGTGCTTTGTCTATTATTCGTCTTCGCGGGAGGTTCTGCGTTCGCACAAACCGCCTCTCCTTCCTCCGAACAGCCGAGTTCGTCTCGCGCTCAGCCCGATTCACCACCATCGCCGCCCCCCGACGCACCGATGCCGGACGCCGGCACGCCTAACAATCCACCTCCCAAATCGAAGTCCAAGAAGCTGGCAAACAAGTTCGACCCTCATTGTATTGACGTCATCTTTCATGCTTGCTGGTCATCGCCTGCGCCCCCGCCACAGGGCAACGTACTGACAGAGGAGCAAAAGAGGGCCCAAGAGGTATCAAAGGACATCGAAGTCGGCTATTACTACCTCAATGAGAAAAATTACATCGCGGCCGAATCGCGTTTGAAGGAAGCTGTGGAGCTGGATCCCGATTCTGCCGCCGCCTTGATTGGACTGGGCCAGGCGCAGCAGAGGCTCGGCAGGAATGCTGAGGCGCGAGAAAGCTACGAGGCGTATCTGAAGCTCAGTCCGGATAGCGCAGACGCGCAAAAGGTAAAGAAGGCGCTGGCGGAGTTACAGAAGTGACTTGGCCTCTGTCCAATTTCACCAAGGGGGCAATAGGTGGCGGCTGCCCATGTAAGCCCCTTTTGCAACGGGGCAGTTGTGGGCCACCGGTCAAAGCCGGTGTTACGGGTGGATAATTGGGGATTCCGCGTCACGGGGATAACGACTCCTCGGCCTTTCAGAATTCGCGGAGTCGCCATTGAAAGGTTGCCGAGTTGAAGTGACCCCGTAGCTTGCGCAGGCGGTAGAGTGTTGCCGGTCGAAACCGGTTCCAAGTTCCAGCCTAACCCAGATTGGCTTCCCAACAGCCAACCGACCCTTTGCGGCAAAAATACGGATTGTCCGGATTATGTCGGGCCCGGAAAGTCCGGACGAGCACAAACCGTGCTTGTGCAGGCCGGCACAGAAGGTGGCCGAACGTTCATCAGACAGAAGCAAGTTTCGGTTACTTCACGACAATATTCACCAACCTGCCCTTCACTACCAGCACCTTGACGATGTCTTTGCCTGCTATCGCGGCCTTAATCTTCTCGTCGGCGAGGGCGGTTTCGCGGATTTGGGCTTCCTCCGCATCGGCCGGTACGATGATGCGCGAGCGGACTTTGCCGTTGACTTGTACTGCCATCTCGATTTCGTCTTCCTTGGCGAGTGCCGGGTCGTACTGCGGCCACGGCTGGCGGAGAAGAGGTGAAGTCTCGTCCAGCGTCTCCCACAACTCGGCGGCGAGATAGGGAGCAAACGGAGCCAGCATCAGCACCAGCTTCCGTTGTACGTCGGCCATCAGCGCCGAGGGTGCAGCCGGTTCGGTACCGCCCTGCATATTTTCTTGATAGGCGTACAGTTCGTTCACCAATCCCATGATGGCCGCAATTGACGTGTTGAAGTGCCAGCGTCCAGCGAAATCTTCGGTGATGCGCCGGATGGTCTGGTGCAGCTTGCGCTGCACCTTGCGCGCGCCGGGGGAGAGCGATGGCGCCCCTAACGAAACGCCTGATCCCTCGATGCCGCTCGCGGCGACACCGTGAAGGTTTTGAGCTTGGCCCGCCGGCCGCGCATTACGCATCACGAACCGATAGACGCGCGACAGGAATCGGCTGATGCCCTCGACACCGGTGTCCTGCCAATCAAGATCACGGTCGGAAGGCGCGGCGAACAGGGTATACATGCGGGCAGCATCGGCGCCATACTTCGCCACGATTTCGTCGGGAGAGACTATATTTCCCAGGCTCTTCGACATCTTGGCCCCGCCTTTGGTGACCATACCCAGGGTGAACAGGCGTTCGATCGGTTCCGAGTCCTTCACCAGCCCAATATCGCGCATGAACTTCGTCCAAAAGCGCGAATAGATGAGGTGCAGGATGGCATGCTCCGCCCCGCCGATGTACTGATCGATGGGACACCAGTACGCTACCGCGTTCACATCGAACGGGGCTGTCGAAACCGACGGGTCGGTGTAGCGATAGAAGTACCAGGAGGAGTCGACAAATGTGTCCATGGTGTCAGTCTCGCGCCGGGCCGGACCGCCGCATTTGGGGCACGTGGTGTTGACGAACTCCGGGACCTGCGCCAGGGGAGAACCACCGGCCAAAGTGATGTTCACATTATCGGGCAGCATAACCGGCAGGTCGTTTTCCGGCACCGCAACAACGCCGTCTTTGGGGCAATACACCATCGGGATCGGCGTGCCCCAATAGCGCTGCCGGCTGATGCCCCAGTCGCGCAGCTTGTAGGTAACAGTTGCTTTGCCGAATTCATGCTGCTCGGCGTATTCCGACATTTTCGTGATGGCTTCTTGGCTCGGCATACCGCTGAACTCGCCAGAGTTCATCAACAGGCTGTTGGTTTCGGTGAACGGCAACACCGGATTACGGGGTTCGCCGTTGGGAGCATCACCTTCGCGCCTTGGCATGATAACTACGCGAATATCGAGACCATATTTCTTGGCAAACTCGTAGTCGCGCTCGTCATGCGCCGGCACCGACATGATTGCGCCGGTGCCGTATTCCATGAGCACGTAATTGGCGACCCAGATTGGCACCTTCTCGCCGTTGTAAGGATTGATAGCGAAGTGCCAGGTATCCACGCCATGCTTTTCAATGCCCCCCACGTCACCGGCCTCCTTGGCCTTGCGCTGCTCGAGCATCAACTGATCGACCTGGCGGCGCAAGATGGGATGATTCGCGACGAGGTCCGCCACCATGGGATGCTCGGG
>Ga0306926_10006298_pt1 | contig 12718 bp, 9 predicted proteins | sample flu12Cox44000178_FD_203759 | JGI IMG/M metagenome (GOLD analysis project Ga0306926, IMG submission 203759) | Lab enrichment of tropical soil microbial communities from Luquillo Experimental Forest, Puerto Rico - flux8day.12C.oxic.44.000.178 (v2)... | ecosystem: Environmental > Terrestrial > Soil... | reverse complement strand
GGCGCTCAACACCCTGCCGCCCGATGTCGAGCCGCGCGCGACCGAGTACGTGCCGCAAATGATCGCGCTGATCGAGCGGCTGATCGCCGCCGGGCATGCCTATGCCGCCGAGGGCCATGTTCTGTTCGCCGTCGCCTCCGACCCGCATTACGGGCAGTTCTCGCGCCGCAACCGTGCGGAGATGATTGCCGGCGCCCGCGTCGAGGTGGCGCCCTACAAGCGCGACCCCGCCGATTTTGTGCTGTGGAAGCCGTCGGACGCGGACACGCCGGGCTGGGACAGCCCGTGGGGGCGCGGCCGCCCGGGCTGGCACATCGAATGCTCGGCGATGAGCGAGATGCATCTCGGCGAGACCTTCGACATTCATGGCGGCGGTCTCGATCTGGTCTTTCCGCATCACGAGAACGAGATCGCACAGAGTGTGGGCGCCCATGCCGGCCGGCCGTTCGCCCGGTTCTGGGTGCATAACGGGCTCTTGACCGATGCCGGCGCCAAGATGTCGAAGTCGCTCGGCAACATCACGACGGTCCGCGAGCTGCTCGACGAGGGTGCCCGGGGCGAGGAGATCCGGCTGGCACTCCTCGCCACGCACTATCGCGACCCGCTCGACTGGACGAGCGACCGGCTACACCAGGCGCGGCAGACCCTCGACCGTTTCTATCGCGCGCTGAGCCTGCCGTGCGGCGCCGGCGGCGAGCGGTTCGGCGAACCCGAGGAGGCGCTCCGGCCGGTGCGTGAAGCGCTCGACGACGATATGAACACGCCGCTCGCCCTGACCGAGCTCCACGAGCTCGCCGGTGCCGTCAACCGGGCAAGCTCCGATGCCGAGCGCTCCGCGTTGCAGCAGGCACTAGCCACCGGCGGCCGGCTTATGGGCCTGCTCGAACGCGACCCGCTCGAGTGGTTGCGCGGCATCGATAAGGCGGATGCAACGGTGGATGCAGCCGGCATCGAAGAGCGCATTGCCGCACGGGCGGCGGCGCGCCGCGAGCGCCGCTTTGCCGAGGCCGACCAGATCCGCGCCGAGCTTTTCGCCGAAGGAATCGTGCTCGAAGACAAGCCCGACGGCACGACGGTCTGGCGGCGCAAGGATTGACATGGCCGGGACCAATCATCGCCGGCCGGCGGTGACGGGAGGTCCCGTGGTCATCCTGGTGGAGCCGCAACTCGGCGAAAACATCGGCACCGCGGCGCGCGCCATGTTGAATTGCGGCCTCGACGATCTGCGGCTGGTGCGGCCGCGCGACGGCTGGCCCTCGGACAAGGCAGTCGCCGCGGCGAGCGGCGCCGATACGGTGCTCGACAAGGCCCGGCTCTACCCGAATGTCCCGGCGGCGATCGCCGACCTCGTCCATGTCTATGCCGCGACCGCGCGCGATCGCGGCATGGTACGGCGCGAGGTGACGCCGCGCCACGCGGCCACCGAGATGCGCGGCTGGCTCGGCGCCGGTGAGCCCTGTGGCGTGCTGATCGGGCCGGAGCGCACCGGGCTCGTCAACGACGATGTGGCGCTCGCCGACACAGTGCTGACCGTGCCGCTCAACCCGGCCTTCTCGTCGTTGAACCTCGCCCAGGCGGTCCTGATTATCGGCTATGAGTGGTTCATTTCGGGTATCACGGCACCGCCCGAGATCCTGCGTCGGGGCGGCAGCCGGCCGGCGACCAAGGCGGAGCTCCTCAATTTTTTCGACCATCTCGAAGAGGAGCTCGAATCGAGCGGCTTTCTGCGCAACCGCGAGAGCCGGCCGCATATGGTCCGCAACCTGCGCAGCCTATTCCAGCGCGCGCAATGCACCGAGCAGGAATTGCGCACCCTGCACGGCGTCGTGACCGCCTTCGCCGGCCGGCGCGAGCGCTGGCACAAGACCAAGCGGGTGGCCGGCCTCGATTGCTAGAGCTAAACCCGGCAAAGGTGCTGGGTTTCGTTAATCGATCCGATCGCGAACGAGCCGTTGTCGAAGAGCAGCTCGTTGACGCAGCACGGATCCTGGCGCAGGTGCCAGTAGCGCGACAGCGGCAGCTCCAACACAAAGAGCAACAGGACCCGATTGACGCTGTCGTGCCCGACCAGGGCGACCGTCCCGTCGCGATGGTGCCGCACAATATCCCGCAGCGCCGCGGTCGCGCGCGACAGCACGGCCGCCAGAGTCTCGCCACGAGGGATCACCGCGAGATGGGGCGAGCGAAACCACAGCTCGGTTTCGTCCGGCCAGCGTTGCTCCGCCTCGTCCCGCGTCAAGCCCTGCCATTGGCCGTAATCGATGTCGGCAAGCCCGTCGACCGGCCGCGGATCGAGACGCAACGGTGCGGCGATCGCGGCAGCGGTTTCACGACAGCGGCCGAGCGGGCTCGTGTAGACCGCCTCCGGTTGCCAGGTCGCGGCGATGTAACCCGCCACCGCCTGCGCCTGGCGGCGGCCGAGCTCGGACAACGGCAGCTCGGCGCGCCCGCGAAACCGCTCGGGTGCGAGCCAGTCGACGTGGCCATGCCGCACGACAATGATCCGGGTCATGCGCTGCCGGGCTTCTCCGGTCGCGCCGAGCGGCCGTGGACGTGCACGTGGCGGCCACCGGCTTCCTCCAGGATACGGGTCGCCGCAAGCTCGCTGTCCGGGTCCGGGCAGCGCACCCACAGCAGCGCCGCGCCGGCCTTGAGTGCCGCCACGAAGTCTTCGCTGTGGCGTGCCGCGGTGTAATCGTCGAAAAATTCTTTGAGCGCTGCACCACCGAGACCCGCGCCGACCAGTGCCGCGATGGTGAGCGCGATCGGCCCGCCCGACAGCACGATGATGCCGGCCACCGTCAGCGGCGCAATGTACTTGATCTCGTCGGTGAGCCCGGCGCGCACGACCTCCTTTGGGGTCCCGGCGGCCTCGTCGGCGACGGCCAGCGAATCGTGGGAGGCCAAAACCGAGAGATCGTCGTGCGCGAACCCGCCGGCGAGCAGCGCCGACACGGCGTTGCGAAAATGCTCGCGGTCGGGAAACGAAGCGACCGCCTCGCGAATGACCGGAAAGGATTTCGCAGCCTCGCTCATGCCGATCCTCGCTTTCGTGGTCTGGCGGTGGACATGCTACCGTCAAACACCAGCATGCGTCAGCCACCCCCGTCCCGCCCGCCGATGACCGAACCCGCCGCTTCGCCGGTCATGGTCCAATACCACGAGATCAAGCAGGCCAACCCGGGCTGCCTGCTGTTCTTTCGGATGGGCGATTTCTTCGAGCTGTTTTTCGAGGATGCCGTTGTCGCCGCGCAGGCGCTCGACATCGCGTTGACCAAGCGCGGCCGGCACGACGGCGCCGACATCCCGATGTGCGGGGTGCCGGTGCATACCGCCGAGGCTTATCTCGCGCGACTGATCCGCGCCGGGTTCAAGGTCGCGATCTGCGACCAGATCGAGGACCCGGCCGAGGCCAGGCGGCGTGGTGCGAAGATGCTGCGGCGCGCGGTGGTCCGCGTCGTCACCGCCGGCACCCTGACCGAGGAGGGTCTGCTCGACGCGCGCCGACACAATTATCTTGCGGGGCTCGCCGAGGCCGGCGGCGAAATGGGTCTCGCCTGGCTCGATCTGTCGACGGGTGCGTTTGCGCTGGCACCGACCAGCGAACCCGCTCTCGCCGGTGACCTCGCGCGCCTGTCGCCAGGCGAGATCCTGCTACCCGAGCGGCTGCTAACCCGCCCGGCACTGTTCGAATTGCTCGCCGAATGGAAGCCGGCGCTGACGCCTCTACCCAACCCGCGCTTCGAGAGCGAGGCCGGCCGCCGCCGGCTGCAGGAGTTTTATGGGGTCGAGGCGCTCGACGGGTTTGGCAATTTTGGCCGCGCCGAGCTCGCCGCCGGCGGTGCGCTGGTCGATTATGTCGGGCTGACCCAGCAAGGGCGAGCGGCACATCTCGACCCGCCGCGGCGGGTCGTGCCCGGCTCGGTCATGCAGATCGACGCGGCGACAAGGCGCAATCTCGAGCTGGTGACGACCCTCGCCGGCGAGCGCCGGGGCAGCCTGCTCGCGACGATCGACCGGACCGTCACCGCGGCCGGGGCGCGGCTGCTCGCCGAGTACCTCGCGGCCCCATTGACCGAGTGCGCGGCGATCGCGGCTCGGCTCGACGCGGTCGAGTTCTTTGTCGACCACCCGGAATTACGCGCGCAGCTGCGCGAGCGCTTGCGCCGTTGCCCCGACATCGAGCGGGCATTGACCCGGCTGAGCCTCGGGCGCGGCGGGCCGCGCGACCTCGCGGCGCTGCGCCAATCGCTCGGCGGGACGGCGTCGTTGCGCGAGATGCTTGCGATAGCGGATCTGGTGCCGCTGCCGGAGCGCCTCGCCGAGGCGCGGCGCGGGCTCGGCGAGCATGGTGCGCTGGTCGAGCGCCTCGGCCGCGCGCTCGCCGAGGAACTGCCGCTCTTTGCCCGCGACGGCGGGTTTGTCGCCGCCGGCTATTCGGCCGAGCTCGACGAATGGCGCGGGCTGCGCGACGAAAGCCGACGCATGATCGCGGCGTTGCAGGCGCGCTATGCCGAGGAGACCGCGGTCGCGGCGCTGAAGATCCGCCACAACAACGTGATCGGCTACTACATCGAGGTCACCGCCAACCACGCCGGCAAGCTCGGTCCCGAGTTCATCCATCGCCAGACGATGGCCGGGGCGCAGCGCTACACGACGGCCGAGCTCGCCGACCTCGAAACCAAGATCGCTAGTGCTGCCGAACGGGCCCTGGCGCTCGAGCTGCGGCTCTATGAGGATCTCGTCGGCGAGATCATGGCCCGCCGTGCCGAGATCGCCGCCGCCGCGGCGGCGCTGGCCACCCTCGATCTCGCCGCGGCACTGGCCGAGCTCTCGGCCGAGGCCGGCTGGGTGCGGCCGCAAGTCGAAGACGGCACCGCCTTTGAGGTTATGGGCGGGCGCCACCCGACGGTCGAAGCGGCGCTGGCCGCGTCGGGCAACCGCGGCGGGTTTGTCGCCAATGATTGCGTCTTGGGCGACGACCGGATCTGGCTCCTCACCGGCCCCAACATGGCCGGCAAGAGCACGTTTCTGAGGCAGAATGCGCTGATCGCGATCTTGGCGCAGATGGGCTCCTTTGTCCCGGCGCGCGCGGCGCGACTCGGCATCGTCGATCGGCTCTTCAGCCGCGTCGGTGCGGCCGACGATCTGGCGCGCGGGCGCTCGACCTTTATGGTCGAGATGGTCGAGACCGCGGCGATCCTCAACCAGGCCGGGCCGCAGGCATTTGTCATTCTCGACGAGATCGGCCGGGGAACTGCGACCTTTGACGGCCTGTCGATCGCCTGGGCGACACTCGAGCATCTGCACGAGACCAACCGCTGCCGCACCTTGTTCGCCACCCATTACCATGAGCTGACGGCCCTCGCCGCCAAGCTCCCTGGCCTCGCCTGCCACACGATGCGGGTCAAGGAGTGGAAGGGCGAGGTCGTCTTTCTGCACGAGGTCGGACCCGGTACCGCCGACCGCTCCTACGGCATCCATGTCGCCAAGCTCGCCGGCCTTCCGAAGAGTGTGACGGCGCGCGCCGAGGAGGTGCTGGGGGTGCTGGAGAAGGGCGAGCAAGGTGGCGCGTTGGCGCGGCTCGCCGACGACCTGCCCCTGTTCAGCGCCGCTCGCCGCCAAGCCGAGCCGGCGCCGAAGGAATCGGCGGCCGAGGCGCTGTTGCGCGACACCCGTCCCGATGAGCTCAGTCCGCGCGAGGCGCTCGACCTCCTCTACCGGCTGAAGGGGATTGTGGTGACGTAAAAAGCAACGCCCATTGCCGCTCGCGCGATTATCCGCCCCCTGCTCTATGGCCGATATCAGGGTGAAAATCGACCCGCCACGCCGAATTCATATTGATATCGGTATCAAATTGCTTTATATCAATGGCTTGTGATTTCGATATCCCGCACCCAAACAGGGGCGTCTTTTAGGGGCTTGCAGGGGAGAAAACCGGGTATCAGGGTGGAAGCAGGGGGCGAGAGCTAGCTCGGGTCCCCGCGGTCGTCGGTCGTCGTCGACTGCATGGTAAAGCGGACGAAGAGAGCCACGGTCTCGCCGCCGGCGAAGCGAATGAACAGCGCGCCATCGCCGTTGATGCGATTGTCGTTGGCGAAGCTGCCGGCGTTGCCTTGCATCATGTGGATGTCGTGCACGCCGAGCTCGGGGGAGAAGCCAAAGGTCGAGTCGCTACCGCGATCCTGAAAGAACTCGCCAAAGGCGATGACCACCGCGCTGTGATCGGCCTTGGCGCGTTCGACCTGCCCGTCCAACAAGTTGCGCAATGTCACACCCTGGCCGTCCGGCGGGATCGGCGCCATCACGTCGATCGGGAACAGATCGTCGCGCAGATAATCGAGCCCCTTCCCGCCGGGACCCGTCGGCAAAGCCGTAAAACCCTTGGCGCCCGCCGCCAGGCCGGCGAGACCGAGCTTGGTGGGGTTGGTAAAGTTCGGATCGTAATGGGCGACGACGTCGCTGCCGTCGACCGACCGGACGTTGACCGCGATCCGGTAGTTCTGATCGGCCTGGACCCAGATCTCATAATGCGGTGAGTGGCCGGCTGGATCCTCCTGGCCCGTCGCGGATGGTGCCGACGAGAACACCGTAGCTCCGCTGCTGGCTCGGCGGCTTGGTTCGCGCATGGGTCATGATGGTGTTCGTCCTCGCAAATTGCCGCGACGGGTCTTTACAGGATCGCGGTTTTCGTCTCCTACAGCAGATAATCGGCGCGTCATGTGAGGCGGCTCACACTTGCGCGATAATTTGCCTCGAACATCGTCATGGAGATGCGCTGATGGGTAAGCTCGACGGAAAGGTCGCTTTGATCACCGGCTCCGGCCGCAATATCCGGCGGGCCACGGCGTTGAAACTTGCCGGCGAAGGCGCCCACATCGTCGTCAATGCCCGCACCAATCAGGCCGAGGCCGACGCAGTGGCGCGCGAAGTCGCGCAGTCGCGAATCGAGGATTCTGCACGGCCAGCAGGCCGGTCGCGACCCTCCGAGTTTGTTGAGACCGTCAACCGGCAACCGCCCCATATCGGTCTTACCGTCAAATCAAATGGCAACCTCCAGGTAAGCGCTAGAGCCTCCGCCGTTGTCGGGAGAAACTCAAGCTTCAATATCGCCGGTACTTGCTCATGTAACGTCATCGGTCAAATGCGGAGGACGGAGCTCGCGGGTGAGGCCGGATCAAGCCGGCGCAGTGATCAGATGTAGCGGTGGCGGTGTGCGAAAGGGACTGCCTGTCGTCATCGCTGGCACCGGCTTTGCGGCAGCTTGTGCCGCACTCAGGCTGCTCGCCGAGGGATTTCGCCCGGTGCTGCTACACTCGCCGCGGGCGCGCGATATCGGGGGCGTCGAGATCTTGCCCACCGCAATGGCCGATCAGCTTGCCGTGCTCGGTCTCGGCGATGCGCTGGCACGCGCGGGCGCCTTCCTGGCAGAAGGGTTGGACGCCCGCTGGGGCCGCACCGATGACGGTCCTCGTTCTTACCGGACACTGCATATCGACCGTTTGGCGCTGAGACGTGAAACTCTCGCTGAGGCAGTGGCCCGCGGTGCCGAGATCCGCGACGTCGTGCGCCTGCCGGATCTGTCGGCGACCGGGAGGGAGTCAGTCGAGTATGCCGGCGACCGGTTTTTCGCGGCGCTCGACGCCACCGGTCGGCGCGCCGCCTGGGCGCGCCCCGTGGAGCGTCTCGGCCGCACCTATGCCGACATCTTTGCGGTTGCGACACCCGCCTTCAGCCGGCTCGCGCGCGTGTTGCGGCTCTCCGGCGGCTGGGCCTACGCTGCCGGCTCCGGCGCCAAAGCAACCGTGGGTATTATCCACGACGACAAACCATGTCGTGAGGTATCGCTGCCTGACGAGATCCGGCAAGCGCTGCGATTGCCGCACTCTATTCCGATCCGGAAATTAGGAAGACGGCCGGCCTTTCCGCAATACGCGCGCGCGTCGGTGCAAGGCCGCTTGCTGGCGGTCGGGGATGCCGCCTTCGCCCACAACCCGCTCGCAGGCCGAGGGTTGTCGTTCGCCCTCGGCAGCGCTTTTGCGGCGGCCGCGGTCGTTGCGTCATGGCGTAATCGCCCGAACGACTATGCCGACGCCGCCACTTATTATCGTGAGTATGTCGCCGCCGAACAGCGGCGACACCTCGCGTTCCTGGCTTCATTCGATAGTAATCCGCCGCCAGTCCGACCGATTAATCCGAGCCACGTCTTGTCCTGGGATGCTCGTGTCGCCATGGCCCCTCTCGCGCGCGGCAAATGCATCCGCCGGGAACCGGCGATCAAGCTAGACGACGGCGGTTTCGTCCGCTGGCTGGGCGACTTCGATCTGCTCGAATTGCAGGCCCTCTCTGCCGCTTCGATTGGGCCCGACGCTCTGATCGCAGGACTGTGCGCGCTCGGCCTCACCGGCCAACAAGCGGTGCTGTTGCTGCACTGGGCGGTACAGCACGGCGTGCTGGCGGTAACGGAGGTAGAACGCGGAGAGCGAGCAGCAGCGTCGATTTGACGTTGAAATGATTGGCTCTCCTGGGCTAGGCTCCAGCCGGTATCGATCCAAAATGCCGCGAGCAGGGGGGAGGGTCGATGATCTGTAGTACCGCTGGCCAGGGCTCGACCATGGCTCCCTGGATGCACCTGCTCCATGGCAGCGTCGATCCGCTGATTTTTTTGGTCGAAAACTCGCGCCTTTTTGCCGCGACGTCGTCTTTCTATGACGCCTTGGCGAACGGCGACGAAGGCGCAATCGCGAAGCTGCGCGACATCGCGGCGACACAGCAGCCCCGCGCCACTGCGGTGCGCCCGCGCCGGCCGACCGCGCTTTCGCTGAACCTCGCCCAGAGCTGCAATCTCGCCTGTGTCTATTGCTACGCTGATCAGGGCCGCTTCGGCAGCTCGCCGCGGCTCATGACCGAGCCTGTTGCTTTTGCCGCAATCGACGCGTTTCTCGCCGACGCCGAGGGAGCGCCTTTGACGCTCGGTTTTATCGGCGGCGAGCCGTTTCTCGCGAGCGACCTCTTGCACGCGTGCGTGCGCCGCGCTGCGATTGCGGCTGCGCGTCACGGCCTCGATTTGCGGTTCTCAGTGACAACAAATGGTACGCTCCTGACCGAAGCCGATCGCGGGCTCTTGCGGCAACACCCGTTCGCCGTGACCGTCAGCATCGACGGCGGGCGCGGCGTGCACGACCGTCAGCGTCCGAGCCGCGCGGGCCACGGATCCTTTGCCGCGGTGCTCGCCGCGATTACGCCGCTGCTGCGCGACCCCGGCAGGGCCCGCTTGTCGGCGCGCATGACCATCGGTCGCGATAATCTCGACATCGCCAAGCGGGTTGCGGAGATCGCCTACCTCGGTTTTCGCGACATCGGGGTGAGCCCGCTGCGCGCCGCACCGGATCCGGCGGCGATCCTGCGCGATGGCGACTGGCTGCGCTTTCTCAAGGCGATGATCGAAGCGGCCGACATCGAATGGCGACGCGTCCTCGACGGCAGCGCTCCGCGCTTTGCAAATTTGTGGATCGCCCTGAAGGAGATTCATCGCGGCAGCGCCAAGCCTCTGCCTTGCGGTGCCGCGTTGTCCTACGTGTCGCTCGACGCCGAGGGCCGCTATCACACCTGCCATCGGACGATCGGCGATGCTCGTTTTGCGCTGGGATCATTGGCGACCGGTCTTGATGATTCGGCGCGGGAGGCATTCCTGTCCGCGCGGCACGTGGATCGGCAAGAACCCTGCCGAAGTTGCTGGGCGCGTTACCTTTGCGGCGGCGGCTGCCATGCCGAAGTTGTATCGGCCGGACGCACCGGCTGCGAATACATTCGCGGTTGGCTTGAATATTGCCTTGCCCGCTACGACAACGTGATCAGGGACCGCCCCGAGCTGATCGAGAACTCGCAATGACGCAGCGGATTGTCTCTCTTCTAATACTGCCGCCGCTTGCCGTCGCACGACTTGGCGCCAGCGACACGCCCCTCGAAGCATTCGAATGGCGCGAGGATCCGACCATTCACGGTGATGGCCGGACTGTCATCGCTCCGGCCGTAACCTTGTCCGTGCAGCGCGACGGCTCAATTTTTCCATATGTGCCAGGGCATCTCCGCTTCAAGGACGGCGGTCTCTACCGGCCGGTCGCGCCGTTTTTTGAGCTGTGGGTCGTAGTGCAGGACGAAGGAGAGGCTGCCGCCGCGGAGCCAAAGCCGACGCCTCTTACTCATAAGCTGCTGCGCGAGATCGGAGGCTCGTTGGAGGGAGTCGCCTGGGTCGTGAGTGTCGCCAACCTAAAGGCGGCGCGACGCACCGGCGACCGCGCCTGCAGTTTCTCCGCCGAGATCCGGCTGCACGGCGACCAATACGCGGCGCGCCCGCTACTGGCCTGGAGCCCGCGGGCACCTGGCGGCGAGCCGCTGGTCTTGGCCGAGAGGCCAATTTTGCTGGGCCATGCCCAGGTCATTCGGCCGATCGCCGCTAATGAGATGGGCGTCGATCTCGATGTGCTGCGCTTCCGTTTCACGCCGGCTTCCGGCGAGGTGTACGGGCCGCCCGGGGCGGACACCGGGCCGGCCCCCGGGACCATGCGGGATCATCTGATCGTGCGGCCGGAAAACCGAATCCTTAATCCAAACGCGTCGTGGATCAGCTACGATGCCGACTACGCCCGATTCAACAATCCTGAGCCTTCGGATACCTACGACGGCGCCGACATTGGCTCGGGGCGCTCCTGGGGCGTCGTCGATGACACCTGCGATGGGATCATCGAGGCGCAAGTCGTCATCGACGGCGTGCGCAAGGTCGCAAGGGCCCGCATCGTTACCGCGCCGCCGGATTTTGCTCCTGATCGCCGGCCCTTCGTGTCGCTTGCGGACGATCTCGCCGATCGAGAATTGGCGATGCCGGACGTCGACGCGGCAGTGACCCTTGCGGAGATCGCCGATCTGTTCCGGCGCGTCTTTGAGACGGTCAGCCTGTTCAACCTGGATGCGCTACGCAGCCGCGCCATCAGCGAGAATGCCAGTCGCGACGGAACGCCGGTCACCGGTCTGCCGCTGACCGATGAAGGCAGCATGACCGATAAGGACAAACCTTTTGCCGACGACAAGCTCATCGATTCACTTGGGCCGGGACCAGCGGCGCGCCTTCCGCTGGGCTATGCCGCAGCGGCAAGCAGCATTCACGGGCCGCTTACCGATCTGGATCAGCTGCTGTTTTTCCTGACCAGCAACCGAGACCGGGTTCGCGCAATCCTCCGGCCGCCCTGGGGGGCCTTCCCGGAACTATCCCCAACCACGCCACACGAAACGGCGCCGCGGGAGCGGCGAGACCCCCGAGTGGGACGCGATCAGATGCACGACATGCGCATGCCTCCATACATGCGCGATTCGGACGCAACCGCATTGTCGATTACTCGTCGGCAATATGACACGATCATGGCAGTAGCCGATCGGCTCAGCGGATCGAGGCGGTCGCCGGCAGAAGCGCAAACCCTGGCCGCAGCCATTCCGGCTCGGCCGGTCACGCCGGCGGAAATGTCTCCGCTTCGGCAGCGGATCAGGGCCGCTGTCTCACTACATGAGGCACGGCGGCAAGCCAGAGCGGCAAGCGAGGATAACCGGTGAGCGACGATAGACCGTTTATTTTTCCGCGCAACCTGACCGCGCGTGCCGACATGCCGATCGCCGGCAATCCGGTCAACACGCGTCTTGAAGGCGGGGTCGGCAATTGCTATCCGGGTCTCGAATTCGACCACCGCAACCTCGACCGGCGCTTCTTTCCTGGTCTCGTAATCGAATTCATCTCGCAGGACGACGCGACGCAACCGGATGCGGCCCGCCGCGGAGCCAAGATTGTCGCCGTGGAGCTCGGAGATCCCGGCCTCTCGCCACCGCTGGAAGCCGACGATACGCGCCGCGCCCGCGCCGCGACGCTGCGCACTGCTCTGGCGAACGCCGTGGGCACGATCGACAGCGGCTCCTGGTTCATAGAGAGTATCCACCAAGGCGGCGTCGAGATAGCGTTGCGCGACGAAACCGGTGACCCGCTCGACGGCATTGTCGTCTGGCGCATTGTCCGCGGCCTGCTATCCGACAACGTCGAGCTGCTGCTGCGAGATCGGTCGCCGCGCCAGCAGTCGGGCGCAGGCAGCGCCCTGTCACTCGAAGGCTGGCGCCGTCGCTTCACCGATCCGGTTTCTGGTGTCATTCCGAGCATCTATCGTCCGGGGGAGCTGACCCAAAGCCTGTGCTCGCCTTGGCAGCACGACTTCCGCGATTGCGGCTGTCACTACTGGGCGTCCAACCACCCGGATATCGTTCTAGGCGAAAACCGGCTGGACGACCCGGTCCTGCCGAACGGGCTCGCCGCCGATCCCGCGCGCGCCAATACGCCGCTTGATTGGCTGCGTGCCGACAGATCGCGCGGCGCTGCCGCGGCAGCGCAAAATACAATGAGCGCCAATCGCCCGTTCCAACTTGACCATTACGAGATCAACCAACGTTGGCAGGAACTCGCTATCGTTCTCGGCAATACCGAGATCGATGAGATCTATCGGCCTCGAGTTGCAGAAAACGCAGACCCACTTCCCAGCACCACTGCCCTGCTGGACCAACTGGTCGGGCTGGCGCAGCTCGAACACGTGCTGATCCTCGAATATCTCTACGCCTACTATTCGCTGCGCGATCCGGACAAGCTGTCGGCCGACGACATGCGACGCTGGCCGTTACTGCGGGACGA
>Ga0306926_10006296_pt1 | contig 12720 bp, 10 predicted proteins | sample flu12Cox44000178_FD_203759 | JGI IMG/M metagenome (GOLD analysis project Ga0306926, IMG submission 203759) | Lab enrichment of tropical soil microbial communities from Luquillo Experimental Forest, Puerto Rico - flux8day.12C.oxic.44.000.178 (v2)... | ecosystem: Environmental > Terrestrial >... | reverse complement strand
ATTGTCCAGTTCTCGCGGGCCGCCGTCAGTTCTTCCTCGACCCGTTCACCCTTGAGAAACAGACACTGGCTGTCGGGGCCGAGAAACGGCTCGGCCAGGCCGAGCAGTCGGTCGAGCGGCGCGCAGGCGCGGGCGGTCACGAGATCGACCGGGTGCCGCGGCACCGCTTCGATCCGGCACGGGCGAATGAGCGCCGTGGCCCCGGTGATGCGCAGAGCCTCACGCAGAAACGCGCATTTTCGCGAATCGGCCTCGACCAGCTCGACACCCGGCACCCCGAGGATCGCCAGGACCAGTCCGGGCAAGCCGGCACCACTGCCAAGATCGGCCATGCTGCGCGCCTGATCCGGCACGAATGCCAGAAGCTGTGCCGAATCGAGGATGTGTCGCCGCCAGAGATCCGGAAGCGTGTCGCGTCCGACGAGGTTGATGCGCGTCGACCAGCCGGTCAGCAACTCGGCATAGGCTTCGAGCCGCGACAGTGTTTCACGTGAAACAGGAATTATATCGGCAAAGCCCTCCGGTCCGAGCGCAGGCTCAGGCCGCACGGCGCTTCACATGCTTGAGCAAGGCGACCAACGCTGCCGGTGTCACCCCCGAAATCCGCGCCGCAGCACCGAGCGTCGAGGGTCGCGCGAGGACGAGCTTGTCGCGGATCTCGCGCGACAGGCTGCCGACCGCCCCATAGTCGAGATCGGGCGGCAGCAGCAACGCCTCGTCGCGGCGGAACGAGGCGATGTCGCGCTCCTGCCGGTCGAGATAGCCGGCATATTGGGCATCGATTTCGAGCTGTTCGGCGATTTCCGGGGCAAACCGTGCGAGCTCGGGCCATATCTGCGCAAGCCGTGCGAGATCGATACCGGGATAGGCGAGCAGCTCGGCGGCACTGCGGACAACCCCGTCCTCGTTGACCGCGACGCCGTGACGCTTCAGTGCTGGTGGGGCCATGCGCAGGCCGGCGAGACATCGGCGGGCCTCGGCGAGCGCGGTCATTTTCGCGGCAAACCGCCGGCCTCGTGCTGCGTCGACGCAGCCGATGCGCAGCCCGACCGCGGTCAGGCGCTGGTCAGCGTTGTCGGCGCGCAATGTCAGCCGATATTCGGCGCGCGAGGTGAACATCCGGTAGGGCTCGCTGGTGCCCCGCGTAACGAGGTCGTCGATCAGGACGCCGATATAGGCGGCGGCGCGGTCGAGCACGAGCGGCTCCGCTCCCGAAGCCGCGAGCGCGGCGTTGAGGCCGGCGACGAGGCCTTGGGCCGCCGCTTCCTCATACCCGGTCGTCCCGTTGATCTGGCCCGCAAGGTAAAGACCCGGGACCCGCCGCGTCTCCAAGCTCGGATAGAGCTCGCGCGGGTCGACAAAATCGTACTCGATCGCATAGCCAGGCCGCCGCATCACCGCGCGTTCGAGACCGGGGATGGTGTGCAGCAGCGCCTGCTGCACGTCGCGCGGCAGCGAGGTCGAGATGCCGTTCGGGTAGATCGTGTCGTCGTCGAGCCCTTCCGGCTCGAGAAAGATCTGGTGCCGCTCGCGCTCGGCAAAGCGCACGATCTTGTCTTCGATCGACGGGCAATAGCGCGGACCGATGCTGGCGATCTGTCCTGAATACATCGGCGAGCGGGCGAGATTGGCGCGGATGACCGCGTGCGTCGCCTGGGTCGTCGTCGTGATGTGGCAGGCGACCTGCGGCGTCGTGATAGCGTCGGTAATAAAGGAGAAAGGCGAGGGCGGCTCGTCACCGGGCTGAATTTCGAGCCCGGCCCAGTCGATCGTCCGGCCGTCGAGCCGCGGCGGCGTGCCGGTCTTTAGCCGCCCAAGGGCAAAGCCGAAGCGCGCAAGCGTGCGCGACAGGCCGAGCGAAGGCTTCTCGCCGACCCTGCCCGCCGGGGTCTTTTCCTCCCCGATGTGGATGAGCCCATTGAGAAAGGTACCGGTCGTCAGCACGACGCAGCCGGTCGCGCACTGCCTGCCGTCGCTGAGCAAGACGCCGGATATCCGATTGTCGCGGTCGAGCAGCAAATCCTCGGCCGCGCCCTCGGCGATTTCGAGCCCTGGCGTTTCCGCCAGCAGTGCCGAGACGGCCTGCCGATAGAACTTGCGGTCAGCTTGCGCGCGCGGGCCGCGGACGGCAGGTCCTTTGCTGCGGTTGAGAATGCGGAACTGGATGCCGGCGCGGTCGATGGCCCGCCCCATGATGCCGTCGAGCGCGTCAATCTCGCGCACCAGGTGCCCCTTGCCGAGCCCACCGATTGCCGGATTGCACGACATCTCGCCGATCGTCGCGCGCTTGTGGGTCAGAAGCAGCGATCTGGCGCCGAGCCGGGCGGCGGCCGCGGCGGCCTCGCAACCGGCATGCCCGCCGCCGACCACGACGACGTCGTAATGCCCATTAAACTGGCTCACGCCGAGAAATGTATGTGGTGGGACAAAAGCTGTCGAGGTCTGCGCAACGGTGGTGGCGCTACCTACTCCATAGCGTGATCAGTATTTGAAGACGATCGAGCAACGCCGAGTCAAATCGGTACTGCGCGTGATATTTGATGAAGAAGTCATGCCAGGGTATCGGGTCCGGTTCCGCAGTTTCCGGGGCATAAGCATTGAGGAGCCGCATCTCGGACCGACCGAATGTGCTGGACCAGCCGCGGATCCGATCTATTTGAATGTCTTCGTCGGGACTCCAGGAAAACGTGGAAAGAGCCGAATCGAACTCGAGGCGGTCGAGCACCGGCGTGAGGCTCAGGTCTTTGCCCACATCAAGCAAAGCGGCAAAGAGGGCATGCCCATAGAGCTTGTAGAGCGGCCTGTGAGTGTTGATGTTGTCCGTGCTGTGCCCCGGTAATGCATGCCCGTACGGCGCCGCGTACATCGTAGAAGAATCCGCATCGCTCTGACGATGCGCGAAACTATCCCCTAATGCGTGCAGCGCCAACCCAAACTTAACCCAACAATCAGGAGCAGATCGTTGCAGGTCGCTTATCATATACTTGATGATGTCGCGGCGATACGCGGTCTCTGACTTTGAATCTCGTCCGGTGAGGCAGTGGAGCCCTTCCTCCACCTTCATCAATTTGTCCATGTTATGTGTGTAGTTGCGAGCGTGAACCGGTCCCACGAACACAGGTAATGCTGCCTTGAATGCCCAAGCGAAGCCGGAGGACTTCGCATCCAAATTGAACACCTGGTCGGGCATCTGACAAAAGAATGCGGCGCGGGCCGCCAAGTCATCGGCACAGCCTGCGGCCTTCAGCGCAAAGTAGACCGTGTAATAATGGCCGGCCGGACCCCATGAGCGGTTTCGCGGGCGAGCAGTCTGGCAAAAGACCGGGACAAACGGTCCCGGTCAGCGCGCCAACAGCCGCTCGATCGGCCTCGATCTCGAACTCTCGATCGGAGACGGCCAGTGAATACGAGGCCCTCGGGGCCCGCCTCTTTTACGCGACATGTGCCAACTCATGGGCAATGACCAGCCTACCAGCCGGCAGGTCGGGCCTGTAGCATCCGGGGGCAAAGAAGAGGGTCGCGCCGTCAGTACATGAGATCGTGCCGAGCGCGGAAGTGAGCCGCCGACCTCGAACACCGGTGTCGATGTTGACATGCCCCAAATCCTCGCCGAAGGCGGCTTCGCATTGTGCCTGCAACTCCAGCGGCAACACATCGGCGTAGTCGGTCGTCACGCTGTCAACAGCCCTAGGCACGGACGCCTCCTGAATTTATTCTCCGCGAGGCAGCGGCACTGCCTCCGACCTGCCGCCCCGGTCCGAGAAGAGAGCTCAAGCATCGGGCCGGTAAGAATAAGGTACCGACATTTATTCGCGTGTGACGAAGTTCACACTCGGCGAGAATTTCGCCCGGTCGTGTGGCCTCGACCTTGAAGGTCGACCTTCGCGCTGGCCCGGGAAAATTATTTGCCGATACAGAAATCGCGAAAGATCACGTCGAGCAGATCTTCGACATCGACCGTGCCGGTGATATGGCCGAGGCTGCGCAACGCCAGGCGCAGGTCTTCCGCGCGCAGCTCGGGCAGCGGGGCCTCCACCGCACGTCCTAGCGCTGCCGCCACGTCTTCGAGCGCCTGCCGATGCCTCGCGCGGGTCAGAACCGGCACCTCGAACCGGTAGGTTTGTGCCACGCGCTCGCCGAGCATCGACAACAGCCCGTCGACACCCTCGCCGGTCAGCGCGGAAACCGGAATCGCTTCTTCCGGAAGCCGGTTGGGGGAGCCGTTCGCCGATTGCCGCCCCTCACCCTCTCGCTCCGCGGGGCCTTCCCTCTCTCTGCTTGCGGGGAGAGGGTTCGGGTGAGCGGGTTTCCACAGCGCCGTTGCGGGCGGATTTTCGCTCCAGATCAAATCGACCTTATTGGCGACCAAAATCGTGTCGGGTCCGGGCCAGGCCGCCGCACCCTCCGCCTGATCAGGGCACCGCGCATCGAAGACAAACAGCCTGATCTCGGCTTCCCCGGCGCGCCGCAAGGCGCGCCGCAGTCCCTCCTGCTCGACAATATCGTCGCTGTCGCGCAACCCCGCGGTATCGGCGAGCACCACCGGATAGCCCTGAAGATCGACCGCGACCTCGACGATGTCACGCGTGGTGCCGGCGATCGGCGAGGTTATGACCGCCTCACGCCGCGCTACCCTGTTGAGAAGACTAGACTTTCCGGCATTCGGCGGGCCGATGATCGCGACCATGATGCCATCGCGCAACCGCTCGCCGCGATGCCCGTCGGCGAGATGCCACTCGATCTCGGCGGTCAGCGCCGCGGTCTCGTCGAGGATGCGATCCTCGATTTCCGGTGGCAGGTCCTCGTCGGGAAAATCGATGGCCGCTTCGAGATGGGCAAGAACGCGGGTCAGGCGCTCGCTCCAGCCGCGGTAGTGGCCGCCAAGCTCGCCGTCGAGCTGGCGGAGCGCCTGACGGCGCTGCGCCTCGGTCTCGGCGGCAACGAGATCGGCAATCGCTTCGGCCTGCAACAGATCGAGCTTGCCGTTGTGAAAGGCGCGGCGGGTGAACTCGCCCGGTTCGGCGAGCCGCAACCCGAGACGGCGCAGCACCTGCATGATGGCGGCGAGCACGGCGCGGCTGCCGTGCACATGGAGCTCGGCGACGTCTTCCCCGGTGGCGCTGTGCGGCGCCGGGAACCACAATACCAACCCGTCGTCGAGCCACTCTCCGGTCGCCGGGTTGACCAAGCGCCGTCTTGCCGCTCGGCGCGGCGACGGCAGTTTTCCGGCAACTCGCGCGACGGCGCGCCCGCTGTCGGGCCCGCTGAGGCGGAGAATGGCGATGGCGGCGCGGCCCGCCGCCGTCGCCAGCGCGAAGATCGTATCCGAAGCAGCCGCGCAGGCCCTCAATGCTTCGGCGGCAGCTGTTCCGGCTGGAGCATCAGCCGGGCGACTCGGCCGCCCTCGACCAGATGCGTCTGCAGGATCTCGTCGATGTCCTCTTGGGACTCGTACCGGTACCACACGCCCTCGGGGTAAATGACCATGTTCGGGCCGAACTCGCAGCGGTCGAGACAGCCCGCGGCATTCCAGCGGATACTGTCGATGCCGAGCGCTCTTGCCTTCTCGCGGGCATAGCCGCGCAGCTTCTCGACACCCCCGCCTTCCGCAGCGCGGGCCATGCAGCAGCCACGCGGATGGCCGTCCGGCCGCACATTTGTGCACATAAAGATGTGCCGCGTGTAAAAGAGCCGCGGGTCGGCGGGGGAATCTGCCATTTTCTTTCTCCGTTTCAGGTGCTGCACGGCGGAGCAGATGACGCAGACCGCCGTTCTCTGGAGTACACTGCAACCCTAACCCGTCGCGGCGCCGCGGGCAATGCGCGCACCGCCCGCCACACCCGACAATCCGCACGGCAGGAACCGACATGGACCGCAACCGCCTCGGCGAGGAGACCAGCCCCTACCTCCTCCAGCACAAGGAAAACCCCGTTCATTGGCAGGCGTGGAGCGATGCGACGCTGGCCGCCGCCAAAGCCGCCGACAAGCCGATCCTGCTGTCGATCGGCTATGCGGCCTGCCATTGGTGCCATGTGATGGCGCATGAGAGCTTTGAGAACCCGGACATCGCCGCGCGGATGAACGCGCTCTTTGTCAACGTCAAGGTCGACCGCGAGGAGCGGCCCGATCTCGACCAGATCTACCAGCATGCGTTGGCGCTGATGGGCGAGCAGGGCGGCTGGCCGCTGACAATATTCTTGACACCCGAGGGCGAGCCGTTCTGGGGCGGCACCTATTTCCCGCCTGAGCAGCGCTGGGGGCGGCCCGGGTTTCCGCAGGTTCTCGAGGCGATGAGCGACGCCTATGCGCGCGACCGGGACAAGGTCGCTAAAAATGTCGCGGTGCTGCGCGAGGCATTGCAGCGGCTCGGCAAGCCGGAGCGCGGCGGACCGCTTGCCCCGGAGCTGCTCGACCGGATCGCCGAGCGGTTGCTGCGCGAGGTCGACCAGATCCATGGCGGGATCGGCACCGCGCCAAAATTCCCGCAGACCGGCATTCTCGAGCTGTTGTGGCGGGCCTGGAAGCGCAGCCGCCAGGTGCCTTATCGGGACGCGGTGGTCAAGGCGCTCGACGCGATGTGCCAAGGCGGCATCTATGACCATCTGGGCGGGGCCTTTGCGCGTTACTCGACCGATGCGCGGTGGCTCGTGCCGCACTTCGAAAAGATGCTCTACGACAATGCCGAGCTCGTCGACCTGCTGACACTCGTTTGGCAAGAGACCAGGAGCCCGCTCTATCGGCAGCGCATCGAGGAGACCCTCGACTGGGTCGCCCGCGAGATGCTGACACCCGAGGGCGGGTTCGCCAGCAGCCTCGACGCCGACAGCGAGCATGAAGAAGGCAAATTCTATGTCTGGTCCGAGGCCGAGATCGATGCGGTCCTCGGCGATCGCACCACTTTGTTCAAACGCTTCTACGATGTCGACGCGGACGGCAATTGGGAAGGACACAGCGTTTTCAACCGGCTGAATACGCCGGCCCTCGCCGATGCCGCGACCGAGCGCGAGCTCGCGGAGTGCCGGGCGCTCCTTCTCCAGGCGCGCGACAAGCGCGGCCGGCCGGGTCTCGACGACAAGGTGCTAGCTGATTGGAACGGGCTGATGATCGCCGCGATGGCGAATGCCGGAACCGTCTTCGAGCGGCCGGCCTGGATCGGGCTGGCACGCGATGCGTTCGACTTTATTCGCCGACACATGGCGGAGCCCGACCGGCGCCTGTTGCACAGCTGGCGGACCGGCCGGGCGCGCCATCCGGCGAGCGTCGACGACTACGCGAACCTCTGTCGCGCCGGTCTCGCCCTGTACGAGGCGACCGGTAACGGCGATTTTTTGACCCAGGCCCGCGACTGGATCGCGATCCTCGATCGCTATTATTGGGATGGCGAGCAAGGCGGCTATTTCTTCGCCGCCAAAGATACCGAAGGGCTGGTCGCCCGCCCCAAGACGGCCGCGGATTCCGCCGTCCCAGCCGGCAATGGGACCCTGCTCGGTGTGCTGTCGCAGCTCGCGATGCTGACCGGCGAGGACGCCTATCGGCGGCGCGCCGAGGCGATCCTCGAGACATTTTCGGGAGAGATCGGCCGCAACTTTTTTCCGCTCGCCACCCTGCTCAACAATGTCGAGACGTTGACCAAGCCGCTGCAGATCGTCCTCGTCGGAGAAAGCGGGACGGCTCCTTTCGAGGCCTTGCGGCGCGCCGTATACTGGGTGTCTCTGCCGAACCGCTCGGTATTTTGCCTCGCGCCGGGCGGCTCGCTTCCCGCTGATCACCCGGCCTCCGGCAAAGGTCTCGTCGACGGCGAGCCGGCCGCCTATGTGTGCGACGGGCCCGTCTGCTCCTTACCCGTCACCGACCCTCAGGCTTTGCTCGAAACTCTCGCCCGAATACGCTAGTGATGCGGTGCGGATGCCGGGCTTGATAGAAGGCAAGCGCACCGTGCGCCGTGATTAAGAGAGGGAAAGATGGAGGCACCGGCTCCCCTCAGAAAGTCCCTCGCGCTGGTATGTTGCGATATCGTTGGCAGCACCCGCCTCATTGCCCGGCTGGGAGATCTCGTCGCTTCCGCCGTGATCCGTGAGTTTATCGAGCATGCCGGCCGCCTCGGCAGACAACATCACTGTTTGATGATCAAGTTCTTGGGTGATGGGTTTCTGGCAGCGTTTGAGAATCTGGACGATGTTATGCCGTTTTTAATTTCTATAGAGGGCTTGTTGTCACAAAATTCCACGCTCATCGGACAGCTGGAGGAATTTCAGCTGATTAGACGGCTAGAGGGATTTTATTTCAGCTTACATTACGGCAACGTTCTTTATATTGAAACGTCCTACGGCAATGATGTTCTTGGTGAGGACGTTAACGTCGCCGCACACCTGAGCGAGATCGCACAACCGAATGAAGTGGTCATTTCGCAGGCTGCGTTGGAGCGGATGCCGGTCGCTTACCAGTTCCGCGCCGGAGCGAGCGAAGTTCGTACTTTCAAACGGGTCGGAGACGTGGCGTTCCGGCGTGTAAAACTGCTCAAGGACGGACCCAACCGAATGCCCGCCGGGTTTATGCGGCCGTGACGATAGAGGCTACGACAAATGGCCGCGAGTGACGTCGAACCGATGCCGGAGGTCGTCACCGAGGCGATCGTTGTAATTGATCTCGTCGAATCGACCCTGACCAGCAATCTGTTCGGATGGTATGCGGTTGGCCGCCAATCGCTTCGCGATCTTCGAACCTTGATCGGTGAGGTTGGCAAAAGCCGCGGGTTGCGTTGCGTCAGGAGCACCGGGGACGGTTATCTTCTCACCTTTTACGATCCGCAATCTGCGGAGATGGCCGCTATCAGCGCCGTCGAGGCGGTGTTCGAGCTGTTGGGTCGAATATTTGTGAGGAACCAGGAGGTTTCCGAAGAGCGCGCGCTGAACCTGCGATGTGCGGTCCATCTGGGCGAGGTCGATATCGTACCAAATGACCGCGAGGGACCGCACATTTCGATGGCCTTCCGGCTCGAGGAGATCTCGCGCGCCTCGCTCCCGGCGGCGCTGAATCCGATCCCGCCCGAGCAGTTTCCCTTGCGGAACTACGTGCTTTGCAGCGAAGAGGTCGCGGGCATCCTATCTCGACGGGCGACGCATTGGGAGCTCGCCAGCGTCGGCTTGCTCAAATTGAAGGGCTTTCCGGGCTGGCGCGAGGTGTTTCGGGTGCTGCCCGAAGAGCACTCCGCTGGCCTCGGCGCGGGACTGGATGTCTCATAAGGCTTCGGCTGGTAAACCCGAGGAGGAACCCATGGCTCACGCGATCCGTTTCGAAAAGACCGGCGGTCCCGAGGTCCTGGCGTGGCAGGAGGTCGCGGTCGGCAAGCCCGGGCAGGGTCAGGTCCGGCTCCGCCACAGCGCCGTCGGCCTCAACTACATCGACACCTATCAGCGCAGCGGTCTCTACGCGCTGCCGTTGCCGAGCGGGCTCGGTTCCGAAGCAGCCGGTGTCGTCGAGGAAGTCGGGCCGGGTGTCACCGGGCTCAAATCCGGCGATCGGGTCGCCTATGCCGGCGGGCCGATCGGCGCCTATGCCGACGAGCGAGTGGTGCCGGCCGACCGGCTGGTGCCGGTGCCCGCCGGGATCACCGATCAGCAGGCAGCGGCGATGATGCTGAAGGGCATGACCGCCTGGTACCTCGTGCGCCGTACCCATCCCGTAAAGCGCGGCGAGACGATCCTGATCCACGCCGCGGCCGGCGGGGTCGGTCTAATCGTCTGCCAATGGGCCAAGCATCTCGGGGCCACCGTGATTGGCACCGTCGGCGACGACGAGAAGGCGGCACTCGTCAAGAAAAACGGCTGCGATCACGCGATCGTCTATAGCCGCGAGGATTTTGTCGCGCGGGTCGCCGAGTTGACCCAAGGCAAGAAGCTACCGGTCGTATATGATTCGGTCGGCAGAGACACCTTTTACAAATCGCTCGACTGTCTGGCGCCGATCGGGCTGATGGTGTCGTTCGGCCAGTCTTCCGGAGCGATCGGACCGGTCGACATCGGCATTCTTTCGACCAAAGGCTCGCTGTTCCTGACCCGCCCGACGCTCAACAGCTACACCGCGAGCCGTGAGGATCTGCTGACCGCGTCGCGCGAGCTGTTCGAGGTGGTGCAGAGCGGCGCGGTAAAGATCGCGGTCAACCAGACCTACCCGCTGCGCGAAGCGGCTCGCGCCCACCGCGACCTCGAAGGCCGCAAGACCACGGGACAGACGGTGCTTACCGTGTAAGAGATCTCGTCGTCGCGAGCGCAGCCCTGTGTGCTTCGAGACGCGCCCTAGTCGGGCGCTCCTCAGCATGAGGTTTTAATCTTGATAATATTACGAAAAACGCCTCACCCTGAGGAGGCCGCCCCTTCGAGACGCCGCGTGCGGCGGCTCCTCAGGACAAGGCGGCCGTCTCGAAGGGCGCAACACCCGGACGACAAGACTTCTCAAGTCAAGTATTCATTGCGTCGAAGAACTCGGAGTTGCTCTTCGATTCCTTGAGCTTGTTGATCAAAAACTCGAGCCCGTCGACGGTGCCCATCGGGGTCAATACGCGGCGCAGCACCCACATCTTCGACAATACGCCGCGATCGACGAGCAGCTCCTCCTTGCGCGTTCCGGATTTTGTAATGTCGATCGATGGGAAGGTGCGCTTGTCAGCGACCTTACGGTCGAGCACGATTTCCGAATTGCCGGTGCCCTTGAACTCTTCGAAGATGACCTCGTCCATCCGCGAGCCGGTATCGATCAGCGCGGTGGCGATGATCGTCAGCGAGCCGCCCTCTTCGATGTTGCGCGCGGCACCAAAAAAGCGCTTGGGCCGCTGCAGCGCATTGGCGTCGACACCACCGGTCAGCACCTTGCCCGATGACGGCACGACGGTGTTGTAGGCGCGCGCCAGGCGGGTGATCGAATCGAGCAGGATGACGACGTCACGCTTGTGCTCGACCAGCCGCTTGGCCTTCTCGATCACCATCTCCGCCACTTGGACATGGCGCTGGGCCGGCTCGTCAAATGTCGAGCTGACCACCTCGCCACGCACCGAGCGGGCCATGTCGGTGACTTCCTCCGGCCGCTCGTCGATCAGCAGCACGATCAGATAGACCTCGGGGTGGTTGGCGGCGACCGCATGCGCGATGTTCTGCAGCATTACCGTCTTGCCGGCGCGCGGCGGCGACACGATGATCGCACGCTGGCCCTTGCCGAGCGGCGTGATCAGATCGATGACCCGCGTCGTCAGATCCTTGCGGGTCGAATCGTCGAATTCGAGCTGCAGCTTCTCTTCCGGATAGAGCGGCGTCAGATTGTCGAAGTTGATGCGCTGACGCAGCCGGTCGGGCTCGTCGAAGTTGATCTCGTTGACCTTGAGCAGCGCGAAGTAGCGTTCGCCGTCGCGCGGCGACCGAATCTGCCCTTCGACCGTGTCGCCGGTGCGCAGTCCGAAGCGCCGCACTTGGCTCGGGCTGACATAGATGTCGTCGGGGCCGGCCAAGTAATTGGCTTCTGCCGACCTCAAGAAGCCAAATCCATCCGGCAGCACCTCGAGCACGCCGTCTCCCGATATCGGGACATCGTTCTCGGCAAGCTGTTTCAGAATCGCGAACAGCATATCCTGCTTGCGAAGCGAGGAGGCGTTCTCGATTTGCAGCTCCTCGGCAAACGCCAAGAGCTCTGCTGGGGTTTTACGTTTCAATTCCTGGAGGTTCATGGAGATTTACGTCAGGCTGAGACAAGGTTCGCCTGTCCAGAGGAAGACCTGCAGCGGATCAAAGGCAGGCGAGGTCAGGCGAGGATTATCGGAGAAAAACGCGAAGAACCGGTTACCGGCTCAGCGTTTCCCTTAGCCAAAACAGATATGCAAGTCAAACAGATTTACAAGACTCCGGGCTCATGGCCGGATTGCGTTTGCGCTCAAAACGGCTTGACCACCACGAGGAGCACGATACCGATCAACGCCAAGGTCGGCAGCTCGTTGACGGTGCGAAAAAACCGCGGCGAATGGGTATTGGTGTTGCCGGCAAAGGCCGCGCGCCAGCGTCCGAGCGCGATGTGAAAGGCGCTCAGCGCTGCGACGAGCACGAGCTTCGCCCAGATCCATCGCATCCGCCAATCGACGAGCCCAGGGGTGCCGGCGAGCGCCACCCCGAACCCCCAAGTCGCGATCATCGCCGGCGTCATGATCCCGCGCTGCAGGCGCCGCTCCATGATTTTGAAGGTTTCCGAGCGTTCGGAATCCACCGGCGCCATTGCGTGATAGACAAACAGCCGCGGCAGATAGAGGAGGCCCGCCATCCAGGCGACCATGCTAATGATGTGGAGCGACTTGATCCACGGATAACTCCCGGTGAGCCAAGCGCTCACGCTGCGGGTCCGGCAAGAGCGCGGTTCACGAGCGTCGCCAGCGACCCGATAAAAGCGGGTTCGACACCGACCGTCGGCACGCGGTGATAAACCGGCACGCCGGCCCTCTCGGCGAGACGCCGGTAATCGAGATCGAGCTCGACGAGGGTTTCCGAATGCTCGGATACGAACGAGACCGGCGCCACGACGAGCGCAACGCCATCCCCCCCCGCCCGCCTGATCTCCTCATCGGTATAGGGACCAATCCATTCGAGCGGGCCGACCCGGCTCTGGTAGCAGACCCGCCAGTCGAGCTCGGGCCGCGCCAGCGCGGCGACGACCGCTGCGGCCGTTTGTTCCACCTGATCGGGATAA
>Ga0306926_10006291_pt1 | contig 12729 bp, 11 predicted proteins | sample flu12Cox44000178_FD_203759 | JGI IMG/M metagenome (GOLD analysis project Ga0306926, IMG submission 203759) | Lab enrichment of tropical soil microbial communities from Luquillo Experimental Forest, Puerto Rico - flux8day.12C.oxic.44.000.178 (v2)... | ecosystem: Environmental > Terrestrial >... | reverse complement strand
TCTACCTCGGTGACGAGCGGGTCACCGGTCGCAGCCGAGTTTCACCGCGTGTCGCAAGTAACCACACCCAGCGATCCCACGCGACACCGACCACCTTCATTTGACCGTCGAAGCGCGCGCCGTGCCGTTCGGCGACGCGCCGCGATCGGGAGTTTTGCGGAAGAATGGCTGAGACCACGTACGACAGTCCCAGAACGTCACGCGCGTAGTCGCGAACGCAACCCGCCGCCTCTGTGGCGAAGCCTTGTCCCCAGACTGCAGGGTCAAATGTGTAGCCAAGTTCGCACTCGTACGTCAGCACAACGTCTGCGGCTTCCTCTGGCGGCCCGAACCATCCATTGCGAAGCCCATGCTCGGGGAGTGCGGTTTCGACAACGAGTTCCATAATGCCGCAGCGCCCGATCAGCGCTCCATCTTCCTTTCGCACGACGGCGAGATAACCGAGCGCCAGTTGCTCATAGCTTTCGAGAATGGATTTCAAAAATGCGGCCGTCTCTTGGGGCGTGCGCGGCCGGCCTCCCGGATAAAGATGCTGCGCGACTTTGGGAAGAGCGTGGATGCGAGTGAAGAACGGCAGATCGTCCTGAGTGATCCGCCTCAGAACGAGGCGAGCCGACTCTAGCTGCTCCGTGCCGCGCACCAGCGTCATTCCAGGAGGCCCCCTAGTGTCGCTTGGATCGTAGCTGTTCGCAGCCCTTTGGGAGGGAGCCGAATCCGGAGCGCCCCGCTCCATATCTGGAGATGCCGAATATCTGGAGATGCCGATGCATCGTTACACGCCGCGACAGGCTCGCGGCCGCCAAAGCCGCCCACCCCACTAGGTGGGTGGTCTTGCACTTTGGCCGGTCAGTAGCGGCGGTGCCGCCACATCTTCACCGCCGATACCAGCAGGATGGCGTGCTTCTTCCCCGACGGCCATCCGCTCGAGGTACTCGGGATCAGTGGAAGAAATGTAGTAGTCCTCATTGTCAGGGGAGCCAAGGATATCCGTTCGAACAATAGAATCATGAAAAGGCTTGCGGAGGTCCTCGGCGACGAATCTCTTGATCCTGTTCACACTCAATCCATCCGGAGCAACTACCGGAAAAGTCTCTATACCTGCCTTCACCGGGCAGGCATCGGCGTCGATATAGATCGAGGTGGCCTTGCTCATATCTCCCTTTTAAGCTGGAACCATGACTGCACGCACGCTCGGCCTGATCATGAACGGCGTCTCCGGGCGCATGGGCGTCAACCAGCATCTGATCCGCTCGGTGGTGGCGATCCGCAACCAGGGCGGCGTGCGGTTGTCCGACGGCTCGCGCGTCATGCTCGATCCCGTGCTGGTGAGCCGCAGCGCTGACAAGGTCAAGGCGCTGGCCGAGCAGCATGGCGGCCTGCGCTGGTCGACCGACCTCGATGCCGAGATCAAGAGCCCGAAGAACGACATCTTCTCCGACACGGCGACGACGCAGATGCGGCCGACCCTGCTCGAGAGGGCGATCGCCGCCGGCAAGCACATCTATTGCGAGAAGCCGATCGCCACCAACCTCGCGGAGGCGCTCAAGATCTGCAAGCTCGCCAAGGCCAAGGGCGTCAAGAACGGCACGGTGCAGGACAAGCTGTTCCTGCCCGGCCTGCAGAAGATCAAGATGCTGCGCGATAGCGGCTTCTTCGGCCGCATGCTCTCGGTGCGCGGCGAGTTCGGCTACTGGGTGTTCGAGGGCGACTGGCAGGAGGCGCAACGGCCATCGTGGAACTACCGCACCGAAGACGGCGGCGGCATCGTGCTCGACATGGTGTGCCACTGGCGCTACGTGCTCGACAACCTGTTCGGCCAGGTGAAGTCGGTGTCGTGCCTCGCCGCCACGCACATCCCCGAGCGCGTCGACGAGGCCGGTAAGAAGTACAAGGCGAGCGCCGACGATGCCGCCTACGCCACCTTCCAGCTCGAGGGCGGGGTGATCGCCCACATCAACATGAGCTGGGCGGTGCGCGTCTATCGCGACGACCTCGTGACCTTCCAGGTCGACGGCACTCTCGGCTCGGCGGTGGCGGGGCTCAGCGATTGCATGATCCAGCCCCGCGCCGCCACGCCGCGGCCGGTGTGGAACCCCGACCAGAAGCAGACCATCGACTTCTATGACAGCTGGCAGAAGATGCCGGACAACGTCACCTACGAGAACGGCTTCAAGGCCGAGTGGGAGATGTTCATCCGCCACGTCGTCGAGGACGCACCCTTCCCGCACGCGCTGATCGAGGGCGCCAAGGGCGTGCAGCTCGTGGAATGCGCGCACCAGAGTTGGAGGGAGCGCCGCTGGGTCGACGTTCCCAAGCTCGAGGTGTAGGAGGACGCCATGTCGATCGTGCTGCCCCTGCCCGAGGCCAACGGGAAGCTCGCGCCCTACACGCTGAGCGACGCCCAGTCCTTTCCCGACAGGGTGACGCGGCCGCTCAATCGCGTGGCGCTGGCCGCCGCGCACGTCGTCGCCGACCCCAAGGCCGACATCGATCCCTGGCTGAAGGCGGCGCCCGACTGGGAGCGCACCATCGCCTACCGTCACTATCTCTGGGACCTGGGGCTTGGCGTCGCCGAGGCGATGGACACCGCCCAGCGCGGCATGGGCCTCGACTGGACCATGGCGCTCGAGCTGATCCGCCAATCGGTGAAGGCGGCGGGCGGCCGCAAAGGTGCAGTCATCTATTCCGGTGCCGGCACCGACCACCTCGACCTCGCCACGGTCAAGACCATCGACGACGTGGTCGCGGGCTACGAGCAGCAGATCGCCGCCATCGAGGGTGTCGGCGGGCGCATCATCCTGATGGCCTCGCGCGCGCTCGTGCGGGTCGCCAAGTCGGCCGACGACTACGCCCGCGTCTACCAGCGCGTGCTGGTCCAAGTGCGCGAGCCGGTGATCATCCACTGGCTGGGCGACATGTTCGACCCGCAGCTTGCCGGCTACTGGGGCACCAAGGACCTCGGCCAGGCGATGGACACCGCCGTCGCCATCATCAATGCCTCGTCACCCAAGGTCGACGGCGTAAAAATCTCGCTGCTCGACAAGGACCACGAGATCGCCATGCGCCGCCGTCTCGAGAAGAGCGTGAAGATGTACACCGGCGACGACTTCAATTACCCCGAGCTGATCGCCGGCGACGACCACGGCTATAGCCACGCCCTGCTCGGCATCTTCGACGCCATCGCGCCGGCCGCGACCGCCGCTTTGTCGGCGCTGGCCGGCAACGACTTCAAGGAATTCCACGACATCTTCGCGCCGACCGTGCCGCTGTCGCGCCACATCTTCAAGGCGCCGACTCAGTTCTACAAAACCGGCGTCGTGTTCATGGCCTACCTCAACGGCCACCAGGATCATTTCACCATGGTCGGCGGCCAGGAGAGCGCGCGCTCGACGCTCCATCTCGCCGAACTGTTCAAGCTCGCCGACAAGGCGGGCCTGCTGCGCGATCCCGAACGCGCGGCGAGCCGTATGAAGGCGGTCCTGGCGGTGCGCGGCCTTGCGTGATCTCTCCGGCGAGCCCGCGCTGCTCTCGATCAACGGCGCGACGATCCGCAAGCAGGCCGACCTTTTGGGCATCATCGAGGGCTGCGCGCGCCATGGCATCGCCGCCATCAGCCCGTGGCGCGACCAGATCGACGCGGTCGGGCTGAAGAGCGCCCAGCAGGCGATCAAGGATGCCGGCCTGAAGCTTTCAGGCTTCTGCCGCGGCGGGCTGTTTCCTGCCGATTCGGCGCATCGCAACGAGATGCGCGATGACAACCGGCGCTATGTCGACGCGGCGGCGGCGCTGGGCGCACCCTGCTTGATCGTCGTGGCGGGCGGTCTGCCGCAATACGCGCGGCCAGGCTCGGCGCCGTCCAAGGATATCGTCGCCGCCCGCGCCCAGATCGAGGACGGTATCGCCGAGCTCCTGGCCTATGCCCGCACCGCCAGGCTGCCGCTGGCGATCGAGCCGCTGCATCCGATGTACTGCGCCGACCGCGCCGCGGTGAACACGCTCGCCCACGCGCTCGATATCGCCGCCCGCCTCGATCCGCAGCAGAGCGGCATGCTGGGCGTCGCGGTCGACGTCTATCACACTTGGTGGGACCCCGATCTCTACGCCGGCATCGCCCGCGCCGGCCGCGAGAAACGCATCCTCGCCTACCATGTCTGCGATTGGCTGGTGCCGACCACGGACATGCTCAACGACCGCGGCATGATGGGCGACGGCGTGATCGAACTCCGCCGTATCCGCGCCGCCGTCGAGGACGCGGGCTACAGCGGGCTCATCGAGGCCGAGATCTTCTCCGACCGCTGGTGGGCCGAGCCGCTCGACACCGTGCTGGCCACGTGTGTCGAGCGCTATCGCACCGTGGTCTGATCAGCTCTCGGCCAGCCAGAACGTGTCCGGCTTGTAGAGGCCGAGATATCCGCCCGGATCCCAGGCGTAGTAGCCCTTCTGGGGAACGTTCCTGACCTTCTGGCCGACCACCACCGGCTGGCGCACGCCGTTCACGGTGCCGATCGAGAACACCTGCTCGGTGTTGATCGTGAGGATCTTCTCCCACGCCGCGAGGCGGCCCGCCTCGTTGGTCGCGGTCTCCCACTGATGCAGCAGGTCGAGGAGCTGGCAGGCATCGGCCATGTCGCAGGCCTCGCCTTGGTGCTCCTTGCTCTCGACGTACATGCCCCAGCGCGGCCATTGCAGCCCGCCCAGCATGGTCGGCGCGAACTCCTTGGGCGAGATGTCGGCGGTCGGTGTTGCCGTGGTGATGCCGCCATAGGCGGTCATCACCGCATCGCCGGCATAAGCGCGCAGCCGGAAGTTCTCGAGCGTTTGCGGCTTGGCGAGCATCTTCAGCCCGACCTTCTTCCACTGCTCACCGATCAGATGCAGCGTGTCGATGTCTTCGCTGAGGTCGCTCTGATGCTCGACCACGATGACCGCAGGCTCGCCGTCGGGCAGCAACCGGATGCCCTCGGCGTTGCGCTTGTTGAGCCCGGCCTCGTCGAGCAGCTTGTTGGCCAGCGCAGGATCGTAGTTCGCCCACTTGGCCGCGTACTCCGGCTTGAACAGGACCGACTGAGACATGATGGTGTTGTTCGACGGCTTGGCGAGGCCGAGGAAGATCACCTCGTTGATCTCGCTGCGGTCGATGGCGAGCGACAAAGCGCGGCGGAACCGCACGTCGCGATTGACGGCGCGCCAGGTCTCGTCCTGGCAATTGAGATTGGGATAGAGCGCGAGTTGCGAACCCGCGCCGGCCTCCCAGAGCAGCACCTGGACGTGTGATTGCTGGCTGCTTTTGCGCAGGAAGGTGTAGTCGCGCATGTTGAGGTAGCGGCCCTGCAGGTCGGATTCGCCCAGTCCCGCCTTGGCCGGCACCAGGTTGGCGGCGACCTGGGTGAACACCACGCTGTCGAGATAAGGCAGCTGATGGCCCTTCTCGTCGATGCGGTAGTAGTAGGGATTGCGCTCGTAGACCAGGCGCGTGGCCGGAGGCATGGTTGTCAGCATCCACGGATTGAGCGTCGGCAGGTCCGGATTGCTGTCGTAGTACATCGTGTCGAGACGCTTGTGGATGCTGTTCCAGGTCTCCTGCGTGCCCTTGGCGGATTTCATGATCTCCGCCTCAGGGGTGTACTTGATGTGGAATTTCTTGAGGTAGTGCGACGGCCGGAACAGCCACAAGGGCGCCGCTTGCGCCTGGGAGGCGATGAAGTACGGATTGGGCTTCTCCCAGGTGTACTTGATCGTCAGCTCGTCGATCACCTCGACCTTGGGCGGCTTGCCGTCGACCAGCAGCACGACCGGCGGACCGTGCTTGGTCATTTCCTTCACGTTGGCGATGTCTTCCCAGTAGTAGCGGAAGTCCTCGGTCGTGAACGGGTGGCCGTCCGACCACTTGTGGCCGGCGCGCAGCTTGAAGGTGAACTCGCGGCCGTCCTTGTCCTCGTAGCTCTCGAGGATGTCGGGCTGCAGCTTGAAGTGCCAGTCGTAGACGACCAGTCGGGCGTTGCAGAACAGCGTCATCAGCCGCGTATCGCGGGCGCTGGCGACCAGGGTATTGAGCTGGCCGCCACAATGGCCAACGCCGTCGCTGCCGGCGAACTCCTTGACGATCGCCGGCGCGGTGGGAATGCGCTGCCCGACCGGTGGCAATCCGCCGGCCTTCACCTTGTCGGCGAACGATGGTGTCTCGATCAGATCGAAGGCCGGCTTGCCGAAGGCAACAGAGGGGCCGAAGCCAGCTGCGGTCATTGCCGCAATGAAGGTGCGTCTACGCATGGTCAATGCTCCCTGTTGGGCGCTGCGTCTATTGCTGCGGACCCTTGGCGCCCGTCCCGCTAGAGTCGTTCAAATCCACAACCTTGGACAACTGAGCCCAATTGCCGCGCCCGGCCCTCCACGTGCTACCCTTCCGGGCACTTTCGGGGGATTGCCGTCGATGAAGCTTGCGTTTTCGTTGGCCGCCGCGATGGCGCTCGCCGTGCTTCCCTGCCTGACTTTTTCGGCCGCGGCTGAGGACATCTACAAGAATCAGGGCGGGATTTCCTCGCCGCTGCTCTCGCGATGCGCCGGCAAGTTCGGCGCCGAAGTACGCGCCGCCGACAGCGCCTTTCCCGGGCTGACCCTGATGGGCGTACCCTGGATGACCATCGAGCCCACCCCGCAGACCGTGAACGGTCAGCGCATCGTCGCCACCGTCACCGGCATCGGCGCGCACAACCGCCGCCGCGGCGAGATCGCGGCGCTGCGCTTCCGCTGCTTGATCGACGACAAGGGGGATGCCGCGAGCTTTACCTGGAGCGAGCTGTTGCCGGAACGCAATGAAGCCCTGCCGCCGCACACGGTGCTGCGCGGCACGGCTTATTACCAGCCCAAGACGCCGCTCGCGCCGGGCACCGAGCTGCGCGTGCAGCTCTTCGATCAGGCCGCCAATCCGCCGGCGCTGCTGACCGAAGCGGTGGTGCGCTCGAGCTGGGTCGAGCCCATTCCCTTCGGTCTGCTCCTGCCCCTCGACATGAAGCTCGGGGGCCGCAAGCTCGTCCTCGACATGCGCATCGCGCTGGGAGCCGAGGTGCTGTTCCGCCTCAAGGCGCCGATGGTGCTTGCCCTCGACCAGCTGCAGCAGCCGATCGACGTCTCGCTCGACGAAGTGACGGGCGGCAGCACCGTCCAGTAGGAAAAGCGACACAGAACGGCCCCAACCGTTGAAGGCGGTTTTCCATGGCTGGCGAAAGGCCGGCTGGCTAGAGTCGACCGCGTACCTTGCGGGGGTGGTCTGGGGAGGCAGAGATGACCTACTACGATCTCGGCGCATACACGCGGCCGATCACCACCAAGTCACCCGACGCCCAGCTCTGGTTCGACCGCGGCCTCAACTGGGTCTTCGGCTTCAACCATGCCGAGGCGATCAAGTGCTTCGGCAAGGCGCTCGAGCACGATCCCACCTGCGCCATGGCGCATTGGGGCATCTCCTACGCCGCCGGTCCCAACTACAATCTGCCCTGGCATCTCTACGACCCGGCCGGCAAAGCCGCCGCGCTGGGCGCCGCCTATGACGCCATGAAGAAAGCGCAGGCGCTGGTCGAGGGCACCACGCCGGTCGAGCAGTCGCTGATCGAGGCGCTCAGCGTGCGCTACCCGCAGCGCGATCCGATCGAGGACCAGACCGCGTGGGACAAGGCTTTCACGCGCGAGATGCGCAAGCTCTACAAGACCTTCGCCGGCGACCTCGACGTCGCCTGCGTGTTCGCCGAAGCGATCATGAACGAGACGCCGTGGAAGATGTGGAACCTCACCACCGGCGGCGTAGCGGAGAACGCCGGCACGCAAGAGGCGATGGAAGTGCTGGAAGGGCTGTTCAACAACACGCCGGCCTCGTGGGACCATCCCGGCCTGCTCCATCTCTATGTGCATCTGATGGAGATGTCGCCCTTCCCGCAGCGAGCGCTCAGGGCCGGCGACCGGCTGCGCGAGCTGATGCCCGACTCGGGTCATCTGATCCACATGCCGACCCATATCGACGTGCTGTGCGGCAACTACCGCGACGTCGTCGTCTATAATCAGAAGGCTGTCACGGTCGACCGCAAGTTCCTGGCGCGCGAGGGGGCGGCCAACGTCTACGCGCTCTACCGCAGCCACGACCATCACTTCGTGGTCTACGGCGCCATGTTCCTCGGCCAGTACACGCCGGCGATTCAGGCGGCGCAGGAGCTGATCGACACCACGCCCGAGGAGGTGCTGCGCATCCCCTCGCCGCCGATGGCCGACTTCCTCGAGGGCTATCTCTCGATGAAGCAGCACGTGCTGGTGCGCTTCGGCAAGTGGCGCGAGATCATCGCCCAGGAGCTGCCCAAGGATGCCGCGCTCTACTGCGCGACCACGGCGATGATGCTTTACGCCAAGGGCGTGGCGCATTCGGTGCTGGGCGAAATCGCCGAGGCCGAGAAGATGCGCGCCGCCTTCCGCGCCGCCCGCGCACGCGTGCCCGATACGCGGCGGGTGCACAACAACACGATCGTCGATCTGCTGGCGATTGCCGAGGAGATGCTGACCGGCGAGCTCGAATACCGCCGCGGCAACGTCGACCTCGGCTTCAGCCATCTCCGGCGCGCGATCGAGCTCGACGACAACCTGCCCTACGACGAGCCGTGGGGCTGGATGCAGCCGCCGCGCCACGCGCTGGGCGCGCTGCTGCTCGAGCAGGGCCAGCTCGCCGAAGCCGAAGCGATCTACCGTTCCGACCTCGGCTACGACGGCAAGCTCTCCCGCGCCTGCCAGCATCCCGAGAACGTCTGGAGCCTGCACGGCCTGCACGAATGCCTGAGCCGCCGCGGCGAGAAGGTCGAGGCGCCGTTGGTCAAGGCACGGCTCGACCTGGCGTTGGCCCGCTGCGAGGTGCCGATCCGCGCCTCCTGCCTCTGCCGCCGCGAAGCCGCTTAGTAGGCACTGCGCTTCGCGCAGTGCCGGCGGCGTGTAGCGCTGCAGGGAGCGACCCCGCGGTAACCCGCGGGGTCAGCGACTGAAGCGCGGGCGCCGCGCCGTGCAGAAAAAGAGTCGACTTGCTCTCAAACGCCCGGCTGCGGGCGCGGCAGCGGCGACAGCAGCGGATCGTCGCCCGGCGGCGAGACCGGCAGATCGAGCTGGTTCACGAACAGCGCGACCGCAATCAGGGCGCAGAGGATGGTTATGATTCCGACCCACCACTTCATGATCAGAACCTCTTGGTGATGCCGAAGGAAGCGGCGAGTGTCGCGGCGGACAGGACCATGCAGGCGACCAGCGCCAGGCTGTAGTCGCCGTAGCGATCGTGCAGCAACCCTGCCGCGGTCGGCCCGACGACCGCGGCGAGCGCGAACGAGGTGTAGGCGACACCGATGATTTTGGAGATCGCCTTGTTGCCGAAGCTGTCGGCGATGACGGTGGGCAACAGCGCAATGCAGAGCCCATAGGTGACGCCGAACAGCGCGGCGACGACGAAGAACACGCCGATGCTCCAGGCGCCCGGCGCCCATGCATTGGCCGCCCACAACACCGCGGTCAGCAGCATGATCACGAGCGCGACGCGGATCATGCGGACCCGGCCGACCCGGTCCGCCCACGCACCGCCGCCCAGCCGCGCGGCCAGGCTGAACAGGCCGATGACCGAGATGATCGTCGCCGCCTGCATCCGGTCGCCGCCGGACTCGGCAAGCTGCTGCGGCAGATGCACGAACGCCATGAACGACAGCACGGCCGCGCCGAAGCTCGAGAGATAGATCAGATAGAACTGCCGGTCGCGCAGCACCTCGCCGAAGCCGAGACCGGCGATGGCCTGGTCCCGTGACGGCTCGGCCGGCCCGTCGAGACCGTCCGGCACCAGTCCTTTGAGCGTCGGATCAGCCACCAGGAAGCTCACGGCGAGCAGGCCGATCGAGGTGCAGAGCGCGGCAAAGCCGACGCACAGGACTCGCCAGCCGAACCCGTTGGCGACGACAGCGGCAAGCAGCGGAAACGCCAGGGTGCCGATGCCGACGCCGGTGGTGGCAAGGCCGGTCGCCGAACCGCGACGGCTGTAGAACCAGCGCTGGATCAGGCCGAGCAGCGGGATGTAGACCGAGCCGCTGCCCAGGCCGACCACGCCATAGCAGATCACCAGCGGCACGTAGGATCCCGCCGCCGACGCGCCGACCAGCCCCGCCGCCATGACCAGCAACCCGCCGCCCACGACGACGCGCGGGCCGGCGCGTTCGACCAGGCCGCCGGCAAACGGCCCGGCGAGAAAGGCCAGGAGCTGGCTGCATGAGAACAGGAAGGCCGCCTGCGCCCGGCCGATCGCGAAGTCGGCCTCGAAGAAGCGGAACAGGACCGGCGTCGAGTAGGTAATGCCGGACATGATCATCAGCAGGACGAAGGTCGCGCCGACGATGACCCATCCATAGAACAAGGAAGAGCGTGTCTCCTGCGCCGTCGTCAGCATCGCCAGTGCTCCACTTTCACGAACTGTTGATCGGGTTCCCGATGCGCATTGCCGACGCTGCATCTAGAGCACCCGACCGAAGGCGTCTTGGACAGGAGCGCAGGCGATATGGTCGACAGCGCAGCGATGGTTGCCGCGGCACCGCAGATACAGGTCTGGTCCACCGACGAGAGCCGGCGGAAAGGCGGCGTCGCCTATTGGCGCGAGTCGATCCGCGTCGCCACGTCGGGACTGTTCGACATCTCGCCGGAAGTCGAGGTCGAGCCCTTCGCGGCCCGCGCCACGCTCTGCCGTTCGGGCGCCTTCAGCTTCATGGCGGCCGAGTCGACCGCGCCGCTGCCGGTCGTGCGCAGCCGCCGCGTCATCGACAATGCGCCGATCGATTCCTTCTCCGTCTTTCTCCAGCTCGCCGGGCGGACGGTCTCGTTCCGCGGCGAGGAGCACATCGAGCTTTTAGCCGGCGACATCGGCTTCTGCGACACCCGCCAGCGCCAGCCGTTCCGCGCCGTGTATGGCGGAGAGCACGGCGGACGCTGCGCCATCGCCACCATGCCGCGCGCCATGATGGAACAGCGCGCGCCGTGGCTGCGCGGCCGCCCGCACCGCAAGCTGGCCGCCGACGCGCGCTTTTCCGATCACCTCAGGCTCCACATGATGGAGCTGATGGCCGGGCCGATGGGCGAGACCGCGACCAGCCTGCTCACCGACAGCCTGTGCAACCTGGTGGCGCTGGCCGCGGCGGAAGACTTCCCGTCGAGCCGGCTGGAGCCCGAGCTGCAGATGGAGGCGCTGTTCGCCTTCTGCCGCGAGCACCTCCACGACGCCGACCTGTCGGCGCAACACGCCGCCGACCACATCGGCATCTCGGTGCGGACCCTGCACGCGCGTTTCCGGCAGATCGGCCAGACCTTCGGCCGCTGGCTGCTCGAACAGCGGCTGCAGGGCTGCCGCGCCGCGCTGCGCGATCCCCGGCAGCGCACGCGGCAGATCTCGCAGATCGCCTACGCCTGGGGCTTCAACGACCTGTCGTACTTCAATCGCGCCTTCCGCCGCCGCTTCGAGGTCACGCCGCGCGACTGGCGGGACGGCGCCGCGTACGGGATGCCCGTGCTGCAGTAACCGTCGCGAGCGCCGGCTCGACGAGCTTGATCTCGACGTTGCCCTTCATCTCGACGCCGTGCACGAAGATGCGGATGGGCGCGAGGTCGGACAAAGCGCCGGACATCGATCGTGCCGTCGCCGCTCGGGCATCGGCAACGCGCAGATATTCCGCCTTCGTGTCGGCGTTGTTCTCGGCCCGAGTGCCGAGCACCATGTGGTCAGGGTTGCAGCAACGCCGGACGTTGCAGCGATGGCGCACCACTAGGCCCTCGGGGATCGGCCCGTGCTTCACTTCCCAGGCGAGACGGTGCGCCAGATGCATCTTTTTGCCGAAGTACAGGCGGCCATAGCCTTCTTTGAAGAAGCCATGCCAGATGTGGCAGCCGCTCAACGGATCGGGCTTCGAGTAGTGAGCGAGCCGCTGGGCGGGGGACCAAGTCCGGTCGCAATTACGCGGCGACCGGCGGATGTACTTACGCTTACGCGAACGCTTTTTGACCATCCGCGCATGATAACGCCGACGGCCTCGACTCACCTATTATGGTCATTAGAAGTTCAACCGCGGCGTCACTCGCCTTCACTCGCGTTATCGCGAATTCACTCAGAGGCCGAGACGATAGAACCTCGACGCCGTGCCGTGGAACAGGTCGGCCTTCTCGGCCGCGCTCGCGCCCTGCGCCAGGCGCTTGCAGGCGTTCCAGAACACGCCGTAGCCGTACGATCCCTTGTCGACCGGGAAGTTGCTTTCGAACATCGCGCGATTTGAACCGAAAGCCGTGATGCAGGTCTCGACATAGGGCCGCCACAGGCTGGCGAGCTGCTCGGAGCTCGGCGGCAGATCCTTCTCGTGCACGTCGAAGCCGAACACCCGCATGCCCAGCCCACCCAGCTTCACATGCACGTTGGGGCAGGCCGCCAGTTCCTTGATGCGCTGGCTCCAGTCGGCGAACACCGCGTCGCGCTTGCCCTTGTAGCGGCCGAGCCCGATCGCGCCGCCGACATGGTTGAGCACGATCGGTGTCGCCGGAAAGGCCCGTGCCAGGTCTAAAAGGTCGGCGAGCTGGGGGTGATACATGAAGGCATCGAAGCTCAAGCCGAGCGGCGCCAGCTGGGCGAAGCCTTCGCGCACCTTGGGATCGCGTAGCCAGCCCTGCGGCCGGGTGAGCGTGGCGCCCCATTGC
>Ga0306926_10006289_pt1 | contig 12730 bp, 10 predicted proteins | sample flu12Cox44000178_FD_203759 | JGI IMG/M metagenome (GOLD analysis project Ga0306926, IMG submission 203759) | Lab enrichment of tropical soil microbial communities from Luquillo Experimental Forest, Puerto Rico - flux8day.12C.oxic.44.000.178 (v2)... | ecosystem: Environmental > Terrestrial >... | reverse complement strand
CTCTTTATCGTTAAAGGGATCTGAGTCCAATCATCCATGACTCGTTTCCTTCGTCTTTACGAACCCTTTAGTTTCCGGAAACCGCAACCGATTCCCGCACAAGCAATTCCTCTGCAAGCTGCTGGAATTCTGCGCTGTATTCGAATTTCATCCAGCCGGCGGATGCTAAAATAAAAAACCGCGCGGCCGTAGTCGTCGACCGCCATCGGCCCGTTCTGCTCTTGATTGTTCAAAGCTACAAAAGCCCAATCATCCATTGCTCGTTTCCTCATCGTTGCGACCGCTTTGGTATTCGAGGAGCGGCCACCGATTCCCGCACCATCAACTCGGTTGGAAGCTGTTGGAATTCCGCCGTGTACGCCAAATCTCCAACCACCATCGCCGCCGCCAGCTGCCCCTTGGCCCGCGACTGTTGGCGAATCGTGGTCAGCGCAGGAGTGGATCCGGCGGCTTGCGGTATGTCGTCGAATCCGATGATTGAGAGGTCTCTTGGCATCTTCAACCCAAGCTGGGCCGCAGCGCGCAGCGCACCGAAAGCCATTCGGTCACTCATCGAAAATATCGCCGTCGGTCGCTCGCGTTTTCTTTTCAAAAATTGTTTCGTCCAATAAGATGCTTCCGCGTCGTCATTAATACGAATTTCGCAGACTGTGACCCACGCCGGATCAATCCCGGCGTCCTTGAATGCATCGGTATATCCCAAAAGGCGTTGCTGTGCGACAGAGCCGCGGCATCTTTGCACTCGGTCACCGTTTACGGGCCCGGAAAATCCGTCGGGCAGCATCTCCAAAGACAGGATGGCTACCCTGCGATGGCCGAACTGCAAGACGTGATTGGCGATTTTTTTCGCGGCATTTCGATCGTCGATTCCCACGGCGGCAATTTCCGGAAGTTTGCCCATGTCTACGGTGACGGTTGGCAATTGTCGGCCCAGGATGCGTTTGATGATCGAACTATGGTCCGGAATCGCGTAGAGAATGAAACCGTCGACGGCCACCTTGTCGATCGCTGTTACCCGGGTGATATCTCGCACGGGCGGTAAGACGGTTAATCCGTACTGGTGCTTCTCGCATACCTCAGAGATTCCCGCCATGAAGGCCGATGCGTTGGAATCCTCGAAGAGGTGAGGGATAGGATCGGGATTCACTAACGCGATGGCGCCGGCGAGTCCGGTTCTAAGCATTCTGCCGGATGGGCGCGGACCGTGGTAACCGGCCTCAGCGGCGCTGGCGAGGATACGTTGTCGAAGATTGGCCGATAACTCTTCTGGCCGATTAAAGGCGTTTGAGACGGTCATGGCCGAAACGCCGAGTTGTTTGGCCAAAGATTTAAGAGTCACGTGATGACGCACGGGAGGACTCGCATTGGCTGGGGGACCTTGAGGCACGAGAGGAAGGCCTTGGCTATAACGTTAAAGTATCGGCTCTCCCTATGGCCTTTATCGTTAAAGTCAAACAATTTTTATCAAATCACACTTCTTACCGCAACTGGACGCGATCGGGGCAACCTGCAAGTTGCTGGCCGAGCCGTGCCTTTTTTTTCAATTCGGGTAGCAAACAGAAAATGGGACGGCACAGAGGCCGTCCCTCCCATTAATAATTCCATCCAGTTCAGACCAAGGTGTTGGCTTTTTTTCCTGATTTTTCCGACAGCGCCAGTTCCTTGCAACGCGCCAGGTCGAGCTTGCCCGAAGCCAGAATTGGAATTTTGTCGACTCGCTGCATCGTCCGGGGAACCCACAGACTTGGAATACCGATCCCAAGCAAGCCCTGCCTTATCTTATCCAACGGCAAGTCTCGTGTGGCGAGCAGCACCAGCGCCTCTCCTTTTGATTGATCTGGAACACCAGCGATCGCCAGAACACGTTCGTCCTCCCCTTTCAATCCCAAGAGCTCGATGATTTTAGTCTCGATCGTTTCGTGTGGCACCATCTCTCCAGCGATCTTTGAAAAGCGGGAAAGACGACCTTCAATGTAGAGAAACCCATCATCGTCGAATCGAGCAAGATCTCCGGTCTTAAACCAGCCGTCTCGAAGCACCTCGGCCGTTCGTTCGGGTTCTCCAAGATATCCCTCAAAAATATTAGGTCCCTTCAGCCAGAGAATTCCCATCTCATGCGGCGATAATACCGCGTCGGTCTCAACGTGGCGAATTTGCGCCGCCTGGCCCGGCAACAGTTTCCCAACCGAACCGAATCGATCGGAGCTGTGAATTGCTTGGTCAGGATGACGTCGGGCGGGATCGGGCAAATTCGTGCTTACGACGGGAGAAGTCTCCGTCAGGCCGTAGCCCTCGAGTACATGTTTCCCGAATTTGGCCTCGAAGCTCTCCGCCAGTTCGAGAGGCAGCTTCTCAGCGCCCGTCACCAGCAATTTAATGCTGGCAAACTGTTTGGGTTCGGCTCGCCTTAGATAGCCGCGGAGAAAAGTGGGCGTAGTGACCAGCAAAGTAATGCCGTGGCGCTCGATGATTTCCGCGTTCTTTACCACGTCAACCGGGCTCGGGTAGGTCACTGCCCGGACGCCTCCAATGACCGGATACCAGAGAGTCACAGTGCAACCAAAGCTGTGGAAAAATGGCAGTGAGGCCATCACTGAATCTTCACGGCCCAGATTCAGCATCGATCCAAATTGCATCACATTTCCGAGGATGTTGCGGTGACTCAGGACGACGCCTTTTGGTTCGCCGGAACTGCCGCTGGTAAAGAGAAGAACCGCCTCTTCGCGGCCCCCCTGACGCGGAAGGCCGAGAATACTGCTAAGAAGCCACGCGGGAGTCACAGCCGAAACCAGGCGCCAGGCAACGATCTTTGGCTTCAGCTCCGGCATGAGCTCCTCCAATCTGAAGACGTCTCTGGGCCAAGGAAAATCTTCGAGACGCTTCATGACCGGTTTGGCCGAGATCGCGTGCAGGATCTGACCGCGATTGATTGCCGACTGTAAAGCCGCGCGCCCAGCGGTGAAATTAAGATTGACTGCGGTCTTATTTGCCAGGGTAACGGCTACATTTGCCACAACGGCGCCCACCCCCGGAGGCAGCACCACCGCCACCCGCTCCGCTGAACAATGCCTCCTGATCCACTTGCTCAACGCTATGCTTGCCGCCAACAAATCTCCGCGTTTGACAACGCGCCCATCCATTCCGTCAATTATTGCGTCGTCAAACTGCTTTCGTTTGAGGCCTCGCACAGTGGCGCGACCCAGATGTCCGTCGAATTCAGGTCGCCTTTGATAACAAAATTCACCGAGAGCAAGCAGGCTCTCACGGACGAGCCCGATTTCAACCGATGAAGCCGGAATAGGATTTCCGAATGCGATCGTAACCGAGCAGGGGATTTTTCGCGGAAACTTGAAGAAATATCGTCCTCCTTCGAAGGAGAAAATCGATCCCCAAAGGCCATCGAGCCAAACCGGCACAACTTCGCAGCCGGAGCGCTGCGCGATCAACTCAAAGCCCTTGCGAAGTTTCAACAGAACGCCGGTTCTGCTCAGCTCGCCTTCCGGAAAAATACAGACAATTTCGCCCATCTTGATCCGCTCAAGCGCCTGGCCCACCGCTTCTTTCGCGCGGACATTTGCAATCGGTATGGCCTCGGCGAGCCTGAAAATCGGCCGGAGCCATCGATTCCGATAAATGGATTCATGAACAATGAATCGAATCGGCCGAGGGCAGGCTAACTGCAGCACGACCGCGCCGATATAGGAGAGGTGATTCGGGACCAGTAGAAAACCGCCGCTTGGGAGGTGCTCTTTGCCGAACGCTTCAACCGTATAGAACGTCCGGCCAATAAGATTGCCGAACAGCCTGAAGAGCACTGAACGAAAAGTTTTGGAGCGTGGAGGGGGTTGATTCGCCACAGAGAAACAGAAAGCACTAAATTCGAAGGGAAATCAACTGAGGGAATCTATTACAGGGTGCTACTGTCCTGTCCCCGAAATAAGCATGCCTTTCGCCGCGGCCCGGAGGGTTGCGATGAAAGTGGGCCGGCGGCTGTCCGGCGGCTGCCGGATCGCTTACGTATCAATTTAGATATGCGCCCTCTAACTGCCAGTCCGGCTCGGACCGCCTTGCCGGCGGCCCATTTTGATCGCAACGAAAGATATGCTTATTTCGGGGACAGGACACCAGGGGCGGATCTCCGGGCTGCCCGTTATTCTTGCATCACCCACGCGGCGCCAGTAATCTTTCCCGCGATGTCCGAGACGCCAATGATGCAGCAGTATCAGAGCATCCGGCGAACCCTCCCTGCTGGCTCGCTACTGCTTTTTCGTCTCGGAGATTTTTACGAACTGTTTTTTGAAGACGCCAAAGTCGCAGCACCGATTCTAAACGTGGCTCTGACGAAACGGAATGGCATGCCGATGTGCGGTGTTCCCTTTCACGCCGCGGAGAGCTACATCGGTAGATTGATCAAGGCTGGTCATCGGGTTGCCATTTGCGACCAGACCAGCGAGCCGCGTCCCGGAAAGATCGTTGAGAGGAAGGTCACACAGATCATCAGTCCTGGAACGGTCAGCGACTTTCATTTGCTGGAATCGAGCCGGAACAATTTTCTGGCGGCCGTCGCAGCAGAGAAACGGTACTCCGGTTCGGTCGCTCAAAAAGAGCGATACGGCTTAGCTCTTCTGGACGTAAGCACGGGAGAATTTCGGGTCACCGAAGTCTATTCTTTTAGTGCGCTTCAAGATGAATTAGCCCGCTTTGCTCCGACCGAGGTTCTGGTCGCCGATTCACATCCGGAATTGGTTCGGGGGATTCCCCGTAGTTCGGGCTACGACGGATATACCTTTGAACTTGACCATGCAACTTACATCCTGCGGGAGCAATTTTCCGTTCAATCACTGGACGGATTTGGCTGCGGAAATATGCCGGTCGCCGCCGGTGCCGCCGGAGCTATCATCCACTATCTCAAACATCAGTTGCGCAGAGAGACAACACATATTCGCGCCCTCGGGGTCTTTTTGTCGGATGAGTGCGTAGCCATGGATGTCGCTACCCAGCACAATCTGGAGTTGGTAGGTTCCAGCACGCGGAGTTCTGACACAAGCCTTTTGGCGGTGCTGGATCGCACCGTGACCCCGATGGGCAGCAGGCTCTTGCGCCATTGGATTTTGAAGCCGCTTCGATCCCTCGGATCGATCCGACAGCGGCACGAAATGATCCAGCACTTTTTGGATCAAACTTTTTTGTTGAGCGCCGTCCGCAAGGCGTTGGCCGCTATCCGGGACATGGAGCGCCTGCTTGGAAGATTGAGTCAAGGAAACGGAAATGCGCGCGATGTTGCGGCGTTGCGCATCTCACTCGAAGCACTCCCGGACCTCCGGGAGCATTTGAGAGCGTTGGCAAGGGCGACTTTGAGCGAAGAAAAGCAGACATTAGCCGTTCAGATTGCTGAAGGCATTCACGAATTGCCTGATCTGGTTGCTTGTTTGCGCGATGCCCTGGTTGAGGAACCTCCAGCGCTCCTCAAAGAAGGAGGCATGTTCCGAGATGGATACGATTCAGCACTGGACGAGATGCGTATCGCCTCAAAAGGTGGCAAGGATTGGATTGCTGCCCTACAACAACGCGAGATCGAGCGTACGGGCATAAAGTCGCTAAAAGTCCGCTTCAATTCCATCTTTGGCTATTTCATTGAGATAACGAACGCCAATCTGGCTTCCGTCCCTGAGGATTACATTCGCAAACAGACGACGGTGAACGGTGAGCGGTTCATCACACCGGAACTAAAAGAATTTGAATCAAAGATTCTTGGAGCTGAAGAGCGGGCGAAGGCGCTTGAGTATGAACTTTTTCTGCGTCTCCGGGAGACGTTGCTCAAATATCTTGACGAACTGCAGATAACGGGTCGTTCGATCGCCGTCCTGGATGTTATCGCCTCGCTTGCTGAGACGGCCCGATTGTACGGTTATACCCGTCCCGTCGTTACGGATGAGACCCGGATAGTAATTCGGGAGGGGCGACATCCGGTTCTCGATCAGAATCTAACAGAGGAAAAGTTTGTTCCGAATGATTGCCTCCTGGATGGCGCGGAAAATCGTCTGATGCTTGTCACGGGCCCGAACATGGCCGGCAAATCGACCTTTATTCGTCAAGTCGCCTTGATAGTTTTGATGGCTCAAATAGGGAGCTTTGTTCCGGCAGCCGAAGCAGAGATTGGACTTGTGGATAGAATTTTCACGCGGGTGGGTGCTTCCGACGATTTGTCGCGCGGACAATCGACCTTCATGGTCGAGATGAATGAAACGGCAAACATCGTCAATAATGCGACCGACCGCAGCCTGGTCATTCTCGATGAGATCGGGCGAGGCACTTCCACCTTTGACGGGTTATCGATTGCGTGGAGTGTTGCCGAGTACCTCCATGATTTCATCAGGGCGAGAACTCTGTTTGCAACCCACTATCACGAGATGACCGAATTGTCGGTGATCTGCTCCGGCGTGAAGAATTACAACGTGGCCGTCCGGGAATGGAATGATCAGATCATCTTCCTTCGGAAGATACAGCCGGGAGCCGCGGACAAAAGCTACGGGATTCAGGTTGCGCGCCTGGCTGGTCTGCCAACTGAAATTGTGGAGCGCGCCAAAGAAATTCTGGCGAATCTTGAAGCTTCGGAACTAAATGCCCAGGGAAAGCCGCGACTGGCAGAGGCGAAGGCAGTGCGCCAGCGATCTCGCCGGAAGGATGAGCAAAGACCTCAGCTTAATCTGTTCGACTACAGGCCGTAGCGCGACGGGGTCATGCCTCAACTTTCAACATTCAGACTGTCTAAAAAGGAGGCCCATTACATGCGAAGCAAAGCACGTGAATGTTGAAAGTTGAGACATGACCTCGTTCATCCTTTGATGGATATTTGAAATTCGATGAAGAAGATTCTGACGTTAGCCGCAATCGTATCGCTCAGCTTTGGAGCCTGTGAACGGCATCCGGCATCCCAGTTGCCAAAAGAAGCGGAACCAAAAGAAGGAACCGGTAAGTCAGACCAATCCCGGAATGCAGAGTCAACGCCAGAAGTTTCGAGCAGTGGAACTCCAAAGACCTACTTTCCTAAGGATTCGCAATAACGGTTCGATTCAGATGCTTGCGGTTACCGCCAGTCCGGCTCAGACCGCCTTGAAAGACAGCCATCTGACCCGGCGTCTGCCGGGCGCACCAGTCGCCGGGGTGATGATCTGGAGCGTGGGGTGACATGTCCAAAGGGCGTTTCACAGCGGCTGTTTTTTTCGTTTGGCTGCGTAGACGAGCGATGAGCTTCGTCTGCGCGGGTCGCGGCCTGGCATTGCTTTGTCTCAGCCAGCCAAATTTCAGAATTCACCTTGCGGCAAGTATCTGCACAATCGCTTTAGGTTGGTTATTCTGGATCTCGGTGATTGAGTGGCTGATCCTCGTGCTGACAATCGCCCTGGTCCTCACGACTGAAGCGCTCAACACAGTTTTGGAAAAGACGGTTGATCTGTGCCGGCCCGACTGCCACCCGGCGGCGCGCGATGCGAAGGATCTCTCTGCAGCAGCAGTTCTAATAGCGTGCACGGGCGCCTTGATCGTAGGGATCGTCCTTTTTGGACCGAGAGTAGCGCGTCTCCTGACTGGATGAGGGAGGGCCCTAGCCCGAAAATCTCACGAGCCAAAGCGCTCGTCAGATTTTCGCGCTATGAGCCGCCCACGGCGGGCGGCTCCGGAGGAAAATTGGATTTTGACAGACTGAAACAAGGTGTTGGGCTGCTTCCCAGGTTTGTGAGCGATGCGGGCTGGAAACGGGCTAAAAGCCGCAGGTAGGGTCGCATCTCCGAGGCGACCACCGTTTGCGATGAACGGTCTTCGGGCTCCGGTCCGCTCGGAGATCGGAGCCTCTCAACTTCAGAGTTTAGATGTAACTAATTACAACTGAAGGTATTGCACCGCATACGGCTCAGATATTTAGAATTATTCTTGATATCGTTCTTGAGCATGTCACTTTACTTTATCGTGAGGCTTTCACCCGAGATGACACAGCGATTGGTTGCCAATGGAATTCGGCTCACCAAGCAGCGTGAAGAGGTCTTTGGGATTTTACTTCAGAAAAGGGATCATCCCACGGCCACTGAAGTTTTTCTGCGCGCCAAAAAACATATGCCGTCGATTTCGCTGGCGACGATTTACAATTGTCTTGAAGCCTTGGTCGATTGCGGCCTGGTTAAACAAGTCAATCTGGATCGGGCTCCGACCCGTTTTTGTGCCAATTTAGAGGAACACAGCCATTTCTATTGCGAGGGATGCGGTTCGGTTTCCGATGTAGTTCTGTCGCTGAATCGGGTCTGGGATTTGCCCCCGGGCTTTGTCGTGGTCCAGGCTGATGTTTCTCTTAGAGGGATGTGTCCAAAATGCTCAGCTAAAGGTCCGTCCGGCGCCGGTGGGTCCAAGGGTGGATTACGAGTTTTCGAGGACGGTTTAACGACCGAAATGCACAATCCAGGCAATCATTCATGAGTTCAATAGTCATCAAAGACCTGCAGGTAGTGATCGGTGATAGGGAGATCATCCGTGGACTGAACCTAGAGTTCAGCAAAGGTGAGGTCCATGCCATCATGGGGCCAAATGGCTCAGGCAAAAGCACTCTGGCAAAGGTGATGGCGGGACATCCCGACTATCAGGTCACCGGAGGCGATATCCTCCTGGATGGCGAGAGCATCCTCGAACTGGAACCGGACGTGCGAGCACGCAGGGGCATTTTTATGGCTTTCCAGTATCCGATGGAAATCCCGGGCGTAAGCAACGCAAATTTCCTCCGCGCAGCCTTGCAGGCCCGGCTACCTGAGGGTGAAGAAATCGACGCTACCGATTTCTATCGTCTGCTCTACCAGAAAATGGACTTGTTGGACATTCGTAGAGAATTTACGGCTCGTGCAGTCAATGAAGGATTTTCGGGCGGCGAGAAGAAACGAAATGAAATCCTTCAAATGGCTATTCTCGAGCCGGCATTCGCGGTTCTGGACGAAACCGACAGCGGACTGGATATCGACGCGCTTAAAGTGGTTGCAAAAGGGGTGAACACCCTTCGGGGGCCGAATGTAGGCATTCTTCTCATCACCCACTATCAGCGAATTTTGAACTATATCATACCTGATTTTGTACATGTTATGTTTGATGGACGCATTGTCCGTGCTGGCGGCAAAGAGCTAGCCTTGGAGTTGGAATCGAAAGGTTACGACTGGCTTAAGGAGATTGATACAGAACCGGTGGGAGCGAAGTAACGATCAAAGGAGACAAAACAATGAGCAGCACCACGAATTCAGTCGATATCGATCGGGATGTCGGCAATTTCTTCTACAATTTAACGCCGGCGCGTGACGCAGGGGTGGGGCTTTCGGAAGGCACGATCGACTACATCGTCGACGTAAAGGGCGAACCTGAATGGCTCCGCGAGTTCCGCAAGAATGCCTTGCACGTCTTCATGAGCAAGCCGTTGCCGACGCATTGGGCGGGAGACGAGCTCAAGGCAATCGACTTTGACGTGATTCGTTACTATTTGGCTTCCGGCGAGTCAGCCAAACGCAGCTGGGAAGAAGTGCCGGCGGAGATCAAGCAGACGTTCGAGCGGCTTGGCATTCCGGAAAGCGAGCGTAAATTTCTCGCAGGCGTAGAGGCGCAGTTCGATAGCGAGGCCGTTTACTCCAATATTAAACGGGCCGTCGCAGATCAGGGCGTTATCTTCATGGGTAGCACTGAGGCTCTTAAGGAGCGGCCTGATATATTTAGAAAATGGTTTGGAAAAGTCATCCCGACTGGTGACAACAAGTTCAGCTCGTTGAATAGCGCGGTCTTCAGCGGGGGAAGTTTTATTTATGTGCCGCCTGGCATTAAGGTGAAGCATCCGTTGCAGGCTTACTTCCGAATCAACGCTGAAAATTTCGGGCAGTTTGAACGGACTTTAATCATCGCTGACGAAGGCTCGGAAGTGATGTATATGGAGGGCTGTACGGCGCCGAAATTTACAACGGCTACTCTCCACTCGGCAGTGGTTGAATTGGTTGCGCTTCCAGGCGCGAAGATCCAGTACATCACGGTGCAGAACTGGTCGCCAAACGTCTTTAACCTCGTCACAAAGCGTGGGTTGGCTCTGGAGCAAGCGGAGGTCAAATGGATCGACTGCAACATCGGTTCCCGGCTGACCATGAAATATCCGAGCGTCGTGCTCAAGGGACGAAAAGCTCGCGGCGAGGTTATCAGCATCGCGCTGGCAGGAGATGGCCAGCACCAGGACACCGGCGCCAAAATGATTCACGCTGCTGACGAGACGACCAGCAACATAGTTTCGAAAAGCATTAGCATCGGCAAAGGCCGCGCAACCTATCGTGGTCTGGTCCACGTTCCGAAACATCTCAGGGGTTGCAAGAACAACACCGAGTGTGATGCCCTGCTGATTAACGCAAGCAGCAGGACGGACACCTATCCGGCCATCACGGTGCGCGGAACCGGCAACTCGACGCAACACGAAGCCAGCGTCAGCCAGATCAGTGCCGAACAGATTTTCTACATGCAACAACGAGGTCTGAGCGAGGCTCAGGCGATGAGCCTCGCCGTCAATGGATTTGTCAACGACCTGGTTCGCCAGTTCCCGATGGAATACAGCGTGGAATTGAAGCGTTTGATCGATCTGGAGATGGAGGGTTCCGTAGGTTAGACAAAGCCAAAGAGCCGCGATATCAGCGACTCGGCAGGTTCCGGATTTAGCGAAAATCCTGGGGCCAGGGATGCTGGATGCGACCAGTTTACTATGACGACGACTGAACCTTCACTGATTCTTCCTCCCCTCACAACCGCTCCAGAATGGTTTAAGGAACTGCAGACCCGGGCGTGGGCTGAATATGAAGCCGAGCCGCTGCCTGTGCGCACAAACGAGCTCTGGCGTTTTTCGTCGGTTAAAAATCTTTCGCTTAACGACTACGTACCCGCGCCGGAGTTTCTAGCCGACGCGGTCCGATTGACATCGCGGCGTAGCTATCAGAAACCTGCAGGTCGTTTGGTCTTCGCCAATGACGCTCTCTTTTCCGCTGAGTTGCTGGACCCGGCTCTGAAGGCGTCGGGAGTTATTTTTACCACGTTGGCTGACGCGTTGGAAAAACATTCCACCCTTCTTCGCCAGCACTTCATGGCTCAACCCGCAAAGTTGGGTTCCTCGAAATTCGCCGCTTTGCATAAGGCGCTCGTTCGGGCAGGCACGTTTCTCTGGGTTCCGCGCGATGCCGAGATTCAGGCGCCCTTTGAGGTTTTCCATCTTGTCGAGGGTGATTCTGCCGCAGTCTACCCCCACACGTTAATCATTGCAGATGACAACAGCAAGGTAACCTTTATTGAACATTTTGTGTCTTTTGACCCCGCACAACGTGGATTCGCATGTGGGGTGAACGATTTAGTTTTGAAGCCGGGATCAAAACTCACTTACGTGAGCCTGCAGGAGTGGAGCCAGAACTTTGTTTCGGTTCAAATAAACTCGACGATCGCTGCCAGGGACTCCGTGGCGGTGAATCTTGCGCTAAACTTTGGAGGCAAATATTCACGGCTTGAGAGCGTAAGCCGGATGGTTGATCGCGGTGCACGGAGCGACATGCTTGCCGTAACTGTAGCCCGTGGTGATCAGGAGTTCGATCAGCGAACTCTGCAGGATCACCTCCAGCCGGATACGACAAGCGATTTGCTTTACAAAAACGCTCTAAATGATCGTACGCGCACAATTTTCTCCGGCCTGATCAAGGTCGAACCGGGCGCGCACCACACTGACGCCTATCAAAAGGTGCGTAATTTGCTGCTGAGCGACGATGCGGAAGCTAACTCGATGCCCGGTCTGGAGATTCTCGCCGATGATGTCCGTTGTACGCATGGTGCAACCTCCGGCCAGGTTGAGCCCGAAGAGCTTTTCTATTTGAAAAGCCGCGGAATAGACGACCTGGCCGCCAAGCAACTGATCGCACGTGGATTTTTGAACGAAGTCGTTGCGCGGTTGCCAGAGGTAGAACTCTCCGAGTATCTTCAAAGACAAATTGAAGCACAGCTTTGACCGCTTTCGTTCGTGATTCGGTATCGCTAAACAGAAATTATGGTCACCTTGTTAGCCAATTTTGCTCCCGTGTTTGCCGCCGAGACCCTCACCGCAGCTGGCCGCGTCATTCCGGATTGGGCCAAAGGAAACGCGATCTTTGAGTACTTTTTCAGAGGCGGCTTCATCATGTACCCTATGGCAGCGGTCCTGGTTGTCGTGGTTGCCGTCATTCTGGAGCGGTTGTTTTGGTGGGCTGCGCAAACTGCTCGGCGGGATCCAGCCAAATTAGATCAGGTTTATGCTGCGCTCGAGCAAGGGAACGTGCCCGCTGCCATCAATATCGCCCGAGCGTCCAAGGATCCGCTGGTTCGCACTGTTTGGCACGGGTTGAACCATGTGCACGCCTCTGTTGAAGGGGCTTTGCAAGTCGCTTCGGGCGTGGAAATTCAAAGAGCCGGCCGATTCATGTCGGTTATGGATACAACAATTACTCTTGCCCCATTACTTGGATTGCTTGGCACCGTAACCGGTATCATGGGCTCATTTAACTTTGTCGGTAATGCTGATTTAGCACCGACGAAGGTCAGTGGAGGCATCGCGGAAGCTCTTATTGCTACGGCATGCGGCCTGGGTATCGCGATTTTTACGCTGATTTTTTTTAACTTTTTCAACGCCCGAGTAGCACGGCTTCAGTTTGAGCTCGAGTCAACATGC
>Ga0306926_10006287_pt1 | contig 12731 bp, 11 predicted proteins | sample flu12Cox44000178_FD_203759 | JGI IMG/M metagenome (GOLD analysis project Ga0306926, IMG submission 203759) | Lab enrichment of tropical soil microbial communities from Luquillo Experimental Forest, Puerto Rico - flux8day.12C.oxic.44.000.178 (v2)... | ecosystem: Environmental > Terrestrial >... | reverse complement strand
TCGAGCAATTCTGCGCGGTTATGGAGCAGCTCAAAGAGGTGCCGGTACACGTCCACTGTATCGCGAATTACCGGGTCTCCGCCTTCTTCTACCGCTATCGCCGGGATGTGCTCGGAATGGATGAGGCGAAGGCGCGCGCCGAGATGGAGGAGATTTGGCACCCCGAGGGTGTGTGGGCGGCGTTTGTCGGTCGTTAGGCTGTTGGCTTTGCTGAAGGTCCGGCCGATCATCAACAGGGGGGGGTGAGTCAAAGCGAGCGGCCGAGCTAGCCGGACAGAAAATTCCTTCCCGGCGAGCCGAAAGCGTCGATTCGCTCGCGCCGGGCCGGCATCCGAAACGCTTCCCGAAAGCGGCCATTAGCACGGCAGGTCACACATTGCTGCAGGGTTCCCCTGTTGGACCTCCGCGGGTTATTCCCGCTCCCACAAACAGTACGGCCGCCGCAAGAACCGTGATGACCCCGGCAACTACGATTTGGGCATACGAGGACCCGCCCCTCCGACGGAATGCCGATGCCGATTACTGTCGAGGGACTGCCAAGATGGGCCCCTATTAGGTATGCGACTGCTCATAAAGAGGAGTTCTGATGGACATCCGGCCAGTCGGCCTGGCGCGATGACCGTCGCCGATGCGGCTGCGGCGGCCCAGCGCAACCAGGTCCCGCTCGGGATCGCCTACACGGTCGGCTCGACCGTGATGTTCGCCGGCGGCAATGCGGTCGTGAAATGGCAACTTGCCGGCTATCCGCTGGGCGAAGTTGCGTTCGGGCGCACCCTGTTCGCATTCCTGACCGTCGCGGCGGTGGTATTGCCGCGCGCTGGGTGGAGCGTCTGGCGGACGCAACGCTATCGCGAGCATCTGCAGCGCGGGCTGTCGCAGTTCGGCTCGATGCTGTGCTGGTTCCTCGCGGTCAGCGTGCTGTCGCTTGGCTCGGCGACGGCGCTCGGCTTCGCGGCGCCATTGTTCACGACGCTGCTGTCGATCGTGATCCTGAAGGAGAAGGTCGGCATCCACCGCTGGTCGGCGCTGATCGTCGGGTTTGTCGGCGTCCTGATCATCACCCATCCGGGCGCCGGCACGCTGACTTACGGCGCGCTGTTTGGGCTGGTCAACGCGGTCTTGATCTCGACCGTGGCGATCGCGATCCGCCGCATGAGCATGACCGAGTCGACCGAGACGCTGACGCTCTACCAGATGAGCATCATGACCTTGTGCACCGCCGGCCTTCTGGCGCTCGGGTTCCGGGCCCCGCACTGGGGCGACGTGCTGATGGTCGCACTCGCCGGGGTCGGCAACGGAATCGCGCAGTTCTGGTGGACACGCTCGCTGTCATTGGCGCCGCCCTCGGCAGTGGTACCGTTCAACTACCTCTCGCTGATATGGGCAACGATCCTCGGCTTCGCGGTGTGGGGGGACGTGCCGACCCCGGGCCTGCTGGTCGGTTCCGCGATCGTTGTCGGCTCGGGCCTCTACATCCTGTGGCGCGAGACCGTGCGCACCGCCGCCGCCCGCCGGTCCCAGCGCCGCAGCGGGTGTAGTCTGACCTAACGGGTTGCGAAAGGCTTTGCGGGTAACGCGAATAGGCGGCTGAGCGCCGCTTCCCGACCTTCCCGCCCTTACCCGGGAATGGGGAGGTTCGTGAAGGCTTTCGGACGCCGGCCCTCGCCACGGCTGTACAGCTCGACGGCCGGCCGGAAGAGCCGGTAACATCGGCTGTCCCATTGGGGAGGCATCAAAAAAATGCCGGAACCAGGGCCGTTTCAAGCGTCGACACAAATCGAGAAGAGGCTTGCTGCTCGTATCGACGATGAGGAGAGCGGGCCTAGTGCATGGATACCAGCCACTTCGCCCCTGCTCCTAATTTACAAGACCATTTTAGGTCTAGCACTGTGTTCACTCGTTTCGGTCCGGCTAATCGTTTCGACCATAAGACGAGCAGCACGGTCAATCTAAATCAAAATGCATGGGGCCGTTGTATTTCCCCCCAAGGCCAGCGCGACCCTGTTTTGTCCGGCTAGGGGCATCTTCACCCATACGCCGCTTAGTCAGCCTTCGGTCGCAGAGCGCCGAAAGCGGCCGTCGCGAAGCGTGTAAAGCGCCATCCGAGAAACCACAACATTCCGACATCATGCGAGTAATTTGCGACTAACGCGGTGCAGGTGGAAAAGTCGCGACGATCGTTGGCTATTCCACCGGCTTGCAGTATTGGGTTGCGACGATCTTTGAAGCTTTCGTCTCGCTGATGAAGCAGACAATGAGTTGATCCTTCTTTTGAAGGAACAAGCCTGGTCCAACCTGACTGGGAATCGCGCCTACCACCGCAAAATCATTATGAAGAAGCGAACGAACCGTCGTCGTTTCCGGAACCGGCTCTGCTGCTCGAGCGCCCACGGCCGAGCAGATAATGGAAAGCAGGAGGACAAAGAACCGCATGCGACGTCTCCACGAAGAGTTTGACCATCTGAGTTTAGTATCGATCTCGACGCAGCGGAGGCATGGCCGCAGTTGGCGCGGCGAGCTCTCGATGACGATCTGGGCGTCGCATAGCGTCGATTTCTGCTCCGGGGCAATCAAGAGCAGTTCTCGCCGCCAAGGCCCAGGGACCGCTGTCGCTTCTCCGAAGCGACTTTCGCCGGGACGAGCGCCAACGGGCAAGACGCGCTGTGAGCGGTCATTATTGGATCTGCGATCAAACCGCCGGGTCCGCAACCTGATTTAGAAGGCGCAGCTGATACTCATACACAGCTAGATCAGCCGCCATTGCCCATCGGGCTGCAAACAGCTGCTGAGCCTAAAATGCTGTGGCGCGGCAGGCGTGCGCTTAGTTATCAACCTGTAATCGAGGGTCTCGCATCGCTGGCCGTTTCGCTTGAATTTCCTGACAAGCGCTATCTTGCCGGAATTCTGCGAGTCCGGATTGCTCCACTTAGCAGTGGTGCCGACCGGCTTCCTGTGCACCTGCTCGTTGACGGTGTGATGGATGATGTCGAGGTCTTGCTTTGTCAGGTCGACATTGAACTCGATCCCAGGTCCCAAATATTGGGCCTGAGCTGGCAACCAGCTGACGAGCGCGGTGCAGACGACGATCACTCTGAGCGATGACGACATTGCTGTACTCTGCGAATTGTTGACGGAGGCGAGCCTACCGCCGGAAGCTTCCGCGCTGCTTTGATCGAAGTCAACAAAAGCTACCGTCACCGAAGATCCGGTTTCCGTCGTCCGCGCCGGAAGCCTGTTGCGTCAACGAACGACCGGAATGGGGCAAATCGCGCCGTCCAATCGCGGTGGCGAGATGATACGCCATGGTCCGTAAAACGCCGGCCGCCGTCGGGCGTGCTGAGACCCCGTCTCAGCGCGCTGCCAGCGCCGGCTGATGCGCCGATGTGCCTTCAGAAAGATGCGCACCCGATTGATCGTCCTGGCCTTCCGCCGAGGCGGCTCGTGTCAGGGATAGTGAACTCGGCATTGACGCCGGCAATGCGATAGTCACCGAAGCGCGCGTCAGCCGCTCTGAAGTCGATAGCGGAACCAGATCACGTCATCCTCCAGCAGCTGACTGGGGTTTCGAGCGTCATGGAGCGGACCGGGGCGGGAGTCCCGGCACCTTCATCGCCGGAGGCGAAAACGCTCGGCGCACCTTTTTCGCCATCGACGGCCGGGCAGATCACAAAACTGATCTCGTCGATGAAGCGTGCTCGAAGGAAGGCGCCGTTGGCACCGTCGCCGCCCTCAAGCAGCAGGCATTTGACCCCAACTCGCGCTGCAGGATCTCCAGAGCCAGCCTTAGATCGAGGTCCCGCTCGCGGGCAAAGATGCAGGAGACACCCTCCCTGCGCAGTCCTGCCATGTGCACGTCCGAGCACGCAGACCGCGCACTTCTCGCTCCAGCCAGCCGCCGGCGACAACCGCCATGTGCCGGGCCAAGGCGGCGAGCCCTATTGCACCGGTTACCTCGGAGGCCGCTTGGCTGGGGGCGCCAGACGCCGCGACAAGGGCGAGGCCATGCGGCCCCACCGCCGCCTTGTCCCCGACTTATTTGCCGGTCTGGACGTCGGCTTTCTCCATCGTCGGGTGTGCACTACACGTCCCGCATTCGGGAGGGCTGAGCCAAATCGTCGCCAAATCCTGGTTGGAGTAGTGGCTCGGGCCAATCTGCCAACCGTGAACATAGGAGCGCAGTGGTACTAGCCGATTCCACCAAAACGAGTGGATATAATGCGCCTCCTCGTCCAGCACGCGCTCGTTGTACTGGAGCATTAGAGCCCGCTGCTTCGCCAGATCCGTCTCGTGGAGCATCTTCTCGTAGATATCGAGTTCTTTCCGATCCTCGTAATAGCCGTAATTCGACTCGGTGACGGAGCGTGGCAACCAGGGTTGGACATCCAACACCGGGTTGACGATGCCGTGGCAACTGCCACCGGTCGAGACGCTAAAATCGCCGCCTCGCAACGCCGCGAACCAGGGACCGGTCGGCACCACATTCTGAGTGACGTGCAGGCCGATCTTGCTCCATTGATCGATCAGCCAAGTCCCGAGATATTTGTACGGCTGATCGACGTTGCGGTTCACCAACTCGAAGCTGAGCCCCTCGGCGCCTGCCTCTTTCAGCAGCCGGCGCGCTTCGGCGCGTGACTTCTCGATGTCGGGCCAGAAACCGGCGATGCTGCTGAGCTGGTCTTTGTCGGGTGCCAGCGGCGATCCTGGAAAGACGAGGCTGCCGACGGTGTGCATCAAGCTCACCTTAGAGAGGCCTGGCGCGCTCCCCCAGCGGTCGAGTGCCAGGGTCAGGGCGCGACGCACCCGCACGTCGTCGAACGGCTTTTTCTGGTGGTTGATCCAGGCCCCGAGAGTGCAGTTCCAGTCGCTCTGCTGCACGACGATCTTGCCGCCAAGTTCTTCCTTCAGCTGGTCGATCGCCGATGGCGGGTAGCCGCGGAACTCGGTCGCGGCGCGGTCGGCGCGGATCGCATCGAGCTGCACCGCCTGCTTCGGCGCATAGATCCCGACAAAGCCGTCAAGGTAGGGCAGCCCCTGATGGTAGTAATGGGGATTGCGCTTTCCTTTGATTAATTGGCCCGTCTGCAACTCTTCGAAGACGAACGGGCCGGACCCCATGATGTTGTGCTCGTACCAGTGGGGGTCCTTGTCTAGTATTTTCTTCTGATAGATCCAGTTGTAGGGGTCAGCCAGCGCCGGCAGGAACGCGCTCGTGGCGAACTTCAGATGAATGACGACGGTGTGCGGGTCGGTCGCCGCGATCGTGTCGACCATCATGAAAGTCGATGAGCGCGGGCTTACCACCCCTTCCGGCGGAAAGGCGATCTTGTTCAAGCTCGCCGCGACGTCCTCAGCGGTCAGCCTGTCGCCATTATGGAACTCGACGTCGTCGCGGATCTTGAAGGTGTAGGTCTTGCCGCCATCGGTCGGCTGCGGCACCTCGGTGCACAGGTCGCAGACGATGTCGGTCGTCGATCCTGGATTGTCGGGGTTGATCCTTATCAGCACACTGTAGAACGGCGCCGCCGAGTGGATCGTCGCATAGGTTTCCTCGCGTTGCGCGTCGAAAGTCGGCGGCGAGTCCGCCGGGATCATGTAGGTCAGCATGCCGCCATATTTCGGCGCCTCGTCGGCCGTCGCCGGCGCTGCCGCCAAGAGCGCGACGACCAAACCGGCCGCCCAGAACTCTGGTGCCATCGCGTCCTCCCGTTCGGTTAGACCGTGTTGGCCGGCCTATACCTTCATCGTATAGCGGAAATACAAAAATGCCCATCGTGTTTGCGCCGAAATTGTCTTCGGAGCGTCCTCGGGCGCAACTAACCAGCCCCGGGGGCTGGTTCCCGATTTCACTGGCGGCTCGTTCGTTGCGGGTGTGATCGGGATGCACACCTCTTTGAGATTACCGCTTGGTAGGTGGCTTCCTCGGTGCTGCGTTGCCCCCACTGAAGTTGCCGGCTGATTGTGTTAGTCGTCAAAGTCTGGCTGGAAGTCCCCCCTCGTGCAAGGTTGAGCATGAAATTGGAGAGCATTCATGAACGCGCCGGGTCAAACCTATCGGGCCGGCGGGTGTCTGGCCGCTGCCTTTGCGGTGCGGTGGAGCTGGAGATCGACTTTCCCGCCTTTTGGGCCTGGCACGATCACTCCGAAGCAAGCCGTCGCGCGCATGGCGCCGCGTATGCGACCTATATCGGCTGTTGGCGCAAACGCGCCCGCGTGGCGAAGGGCCGACGCAGCATCGCTCGCTTCGAGGATGCGAAGACGGGGTCGACCCGAAGCTTCTGTTCCCGGTGCGGCACGCCGCTGCTCTACGAGCGCAAGAGCTCGCCGCATATGGTCAATATCCCGCGGGCGCTCTTCACCGGCCGTACCGGCCGCGAGCCACGCTATCACGTGGCCATCGAGGAGCTTCAGGATTGGGCCTACACAGGCAAACGGCTTGTCCCCCTCAAGGGCTATCCCGGGATCGTCTGGGAACGCCCGAAATCGCGCCGGCGCCCGCGGGACGTTGATGACTTTGGTTCCTCAAACCCTCGGCCGATCCGCTCTTCGCGCCATGCGCCGGCATCCATCTGATCGGTGGCGCGCGGCGCCGAGCGGCCGCGCTAGACGCATGGAAAAGACTAATTCCGGATGGCCTCGGTGGTAAAAGGTAAATTCCCTGGACGGAGGACCGTTCCATGCCCCTGACGACGGACGAGAAACTCTTGGCGCTGAGCCGAGAAACCATCGCGGGGTTCGACAAAGCTAATGGTGGTGTTCATCCAGGGTTCAGACCCGCGCATGCGAAGGGCATTCTGCTGACAGGCACGTTTACACCCTCATCGGAGGCCGCGTCGCTGACGCGGGCACCGCATCTGCACCGGAATTCGACGCCGGTGACGGTTCGCTTCTCGGACTTTGCGGGGATCCCGACCGTTGCCGATAACGACCCGCAGGGTGCCGGCCCGCGCGGCTTTGCGGTTCGCTTCCACCTTGCCGAGCATGTCCACACCGACATCATCGGTCATTCGGTCGACAATTTCCCAGTGCGCACCGCCGAGGGTCTCGTGGAGTTCCTCAATGCAGTGATTGCCGCCGACCCTGCCGGGCCGTACCCAAACGTCATCGAGCGGTTCCTTAGCGCGCATCCCGCGGCTTCGAGATTTGTTCAGATCCCGAAGCCCATTCCGACCAGCTTTGCCAGGGAGTCGTTTTTCGCGGTATCCGCGTTCAAGTTTACGAACGCGGACGGCATGAGCCGCTACGGCCGCTACCGGGTGCTGCCGGTTGCGGGCAACGAATATCTCGGCGAGACCGAAGCAGCCGCGCGCAGTCCGAACTTTCTGTTCGACGAGATCAAAGAGCGGGTGTCAAGGGAACCCGTCAGGTTTCGCGTATTCGTACAGTTGGCCGAGGACGGCGACACGATTGACGATGCCACGGTCCGCTGGCCCGAGGAACGTCCGCAGAGCGCGTTCGGCGAAATCAGTTTGCGGGAGATCGCCCCGAACAACGCCAGCGAGCAGCAACACATCATCTTTGATCCGATCCCGCGGGTGGACGGCATCGAAGCCTCGGCCGATCCTCTCTTCGAGCCGCGAGCCAACATCTATCTGATCAGCGGGAGGCGGCGCAGAGCAGCCGGAGAGCAACCGTAGGTCGGGTGAAGCGCAGCGCAGATTCCTTGGAGGGCGCCTCTGGCTTTCATTTGCACCGCAGGTGAATAAGGGGGCGGCCGGACGGCTCGTTCAGCGCATCTTTACGTATCCACTGGACGGTGCTCCACCACCCGACACACGCGGAATACAAGGCTCAAAATCGATGATGATGTGGAAACGGCGACTCGCGATCGCGGCTCTGGCGCTCTGCTCTTTTGCGTTCACGGGAGCGGCGCCACCGGCGGGCGGGGACAGCGCGCCGAAGCATTTCCTGTGGAAGGTTACCGGGCCGAAGGGCGTCGTCTATCTGCTCGGCACGATCCATGCCGGTAAGGCCGATTTTTATCCGCTGCCATCGATCATCGAGGAAAGCTTCAAAAGTGCTGACACGCTGATCGAGGAAATCGACACCAGCGAGCCCGCCGAAGCCGCCCGCGTGCAGCAAGCGTTCATGGAGAACGGCGATTACCCAAATGGCGACACGATTAACAACCATCTCAGCGAGGTCACCCGTTCGCACCTCACGGCGTATGTGAAAGAGGGCGGTCTGCCCGAGCAGGCCGTCGCGCACATGCGGCCGTGGCTGGTCAGCATGCTAGTCGAACTACGCGAAATGAAGCAGATGGGTTTCGACCCGTCATACGGGTTGGACCAACATTTCCTCGATGAAGCGCAGCAGTCGCACAAGCAGATCGGCGCACTGGAGGACGCCGGGTCGCAGCTCAAACTGCTCAGCTCGCTATCCGAGGAGTTCCAAGACCGTCTGCTACTGAACAGCCTGGTCGACATGGCGAAATCGCACGACGTCGTCGATCTGCTGACGCGGGCCTGGCAATCGGGCGATACCGCCGCGCTGCAGGAGCTGATCACCGGCAGCGTCCGCGACTACCCGCAACTCAAGCCGTTGATGACCAAGCTGATCGACGACCGTAACACCACGATGGCAGCAAAGATCGAGCGCTTTTTGCAAACGCCCAAATGCTATTTGGTCGCCGTCGGCGCCGCCCACCTGGTCGGCGACAATGGCATCCTCAACCAATTGCAGCGCAAGAATTTCACGGTGGAGCAGCTTTAGGGTCGAAACTCAATCCCTTCGGCGGCACCCTACTTCGCCCTAGTCGGAGGGCGCTTAGCTCAGCCTCGAACCCCAATCTGGCCGACCGCATCCTTGATCCAGATCAAAGGCGAGCCGGGCGCGTCAGTGGTGGAATGACGATCCCGCCACGAGGCGCGCAGGGGGTCGAGATATGGGCGAGGGTTTGCATGACAGCCGGGATTACGTCGCGCGTGCCCGCTCGCTCGGGCCGGCTCTCGCCGCGGCCGCGGACGAGATCGAGCGAAACCGCGAATTACCGGCGCCGATCGTGTCGGCGCGGATCGACGATGGGCTGTTCCGCTTGTTGCAGCCGTGTTCTCTCGGCGGCGTCGAACTCGACCCGATGACCTGCGTTCAGGTGGTCGAGCAAATCGCCAGCCACGACGTCAGCACCGGTGGTGTGTCGAACAGGCGAACGGCTGCTCGATGGTTGCCGCCTTTCTCGACCCCGATGTCGCGCAGGAAACTTTCGGACCGCCGGACGGCATCGTCGCCTGGGGCCCGGTCGGCCACGGTCCCGACGGCGGGCCGCTGTGCCGCGCGGATGGCGGCGAAAACCTGCGCACTTTGCTGTTTCCAAGGGCCCACGCGACGATGACCGATATCTGGCATGTCGTCGGCCTACGCGGCACCGGCAGCGACCGCTATTCGGTGACCGATCTCTTCCTCCGCGAGCGCTAGACTGTGCTGCGCGACCCGAAGATCGCGCCGCGCCAGCCGGGCCGGCTCTACTGCTCAGCAGCATCACTCTGTATGCCTGCGGTGTCGCCGGGGTGGCGCTCGGCATAGCGCGTGGATAATCTCCGACTTCACCGAACTCGCGACGGAAAAGACACCGCGCGGCGCCCGCCAGCGGCTGTGCGAGAACCAAGTGATCCAGTCGCAGCGGGCGCAGGCCGAGGCTCGGCTAGGCTCGGCGCGCGCGCCTTCCTGCTGAGTGGTCTCGCCGAGATCTGGGAAGCGGTCGGCGAGATCGTGAGCTAATCCTGGAGCAAAACACGAAGATCTGCCTCGCCTCGACCTGGGCCATCGACCAGGCTCGCGAGGTTGTCGACAGCCTCTATCACAGCGCCGGTGCGACGGCGATCTTCGACGACCGCCCATTCGAGCGCCGCTTTCGCGACATGCATACCGCCTCGCAACAGGCCCAGGCGCGGCAGGCCCATGACGAGACGATCGGCCGAATCCTCTTCGGCCTCGCGCTCGACACGGCGATGTTCGCTTTTAGCCCGTCGCGCATCCATGCAATAATCGCATGGGTTGTATTACCTTGTCGCCAAAAGCATCCGTATGGGCGACACTTGGTGCGACAGCCGCAGAAAGGCGAAACGACAGCCATCGCGGTCCGGGAAGTGTCGGGGAAGGAAAGCTTATGAAATACAACGTCGCGATCGTCGGCGGGGGAGCCGCCGGATCGGTGTTGGCGGGCCGATTGGCTGCCGATGCGCACACTTCCGTGCTGCTGCTGGAAGCCGGGGCGGATTACCCCGACCCAGCCAATCTCCCGGACGAAATCAAATTCGGCCACACTCGGTTTGCCGAAGCTCCGGACTCGCTACACAACTGGGCCTTGCGGGGCACCATCACCGAGGAGCAAGGGGCGATCCACGTGGCGCAGGGCAAGGTGATCGGCGGCGGGTCGTCGATCAATGGTCAGGCCATGCAACGGGGATTCCCCGAGGATTTCGATTCCTGGGCGGCGCTCGGCAACGACGAATGGTCGTATGACAAGGTCCTGCCGTACTTCCGCAAATCGGAGCATGATCTCGACATTCAGGATAATTATTGCCACGGCTCGCATGGACCAATGCCCGTCAGGCGCCGCCAGTCGGGTCCCTGGCCTGCCATCCAACAGGCTTTCCATGCGGCCTGCGTCCAGGCGGGGTTCGGCACCACCAACGATAAAAATGGCCTGCACCCCGCCGGCCTTGGTGTGTCGCCCTCGAACAACCTCGACGGCGTGCGAATGAGCACCGCGATGACGCATCTGAATCCGGTGCGCCATTATCTGAACCTGACGGTGCGGGGCGGAGTGTTCGTCCGGAAGATCGTGATCGAGGATGGCAGGGCCGTCGGCGTCGAAGCCGAAAGCGGCGGTAAGGTGTTCCACGTCGAAGCCGACCGGGTGGTACTGAGCGCCGGGGCGATTAGATCGCCCCACCTGCTGATGCTCTCGGGCATCGGCCCCGAGGACCACCTGCAGCAATTCGGGATACCCGCGGTTTGCCATCTCCCCGGCGTAGGCCAGAACCTGCGGAACCACCTCAGCGCCCAGACGACCTTCAAGGTCAAAGACGGCATCTCCCTCGCTGCTCATCGCGATGCAGCGCACTTTTCGTTGCACTACACCGCCCCGGGGTCGAGCGCCGTCAACGATATGGTGCTGCGGAGCAGCCCGGTCGTCGACCCACGGCAGGAGCGCGTACCCGGTGTACGGACCAAATACCTGAGCGGCGACGTCCCCCCTGAGCAGGCAGCACGGATCTCGTGCACGCTCGGGTTGCCTGACGGCTCGGGATACGTCAGGCTGGCCTCGGCCGACCCCGGCGTCCAGCCGACCTTCAACTATTGTTATCTCCAGCATCCAAACGACGTCAGACGGGTGCGGGACGGCCTGCGAATGGCGGTGAAACTGCTCGAGTCGGACGCATATCAAGACGTGGCCGATTACCGCATTCACCCAACGGACGACATTCTCGCCAATAACGACGCTTTGGACCTCTGGATACGCCAAACCGTGGGCACGGCCAGGCACGTGTCCGGGACCTGTAAGATGGGACCCGACACAGATCCGATGGCGGTCGTCGACCAATGCTGCAGGATCAAGGGCATCCAAGGGTTGTGGGTGGCCGATGCGTCGGTGATGCCGCGCATTCCCCGGTCGGGTGGTGCCCATGCCACAGTGATCATGATAGGGGAACGTGTCGTCGACTGGATAGCGGTGGACTAACCCCGATCATGGAAGTTCGGCTGTCAAGCTAAAGTTGGTCCAATGGCTCAAGAACCGTGAGTTCATCCGGCAGATTATGGATTACACTCTCACCAACCTCGCAAAAAAGGAGTGCCGAGGCATGATGCAAGCAGTGCAGAAAACGAAATTTACGGCCGGTCCGCTGACGTTCAGTGTCAGGCATGAGCTGTGGGACGGCAACATCCAGGATCATGCGGACCAGGGCGTCGCGATCACCGTGGTGGCGGAGGTCGCCGGCAAGGAGACGACCCTGCTGCGGTTTAATTGCTTCGATTTCGAAAAAAGTTACATCTACGGCCCGGAAAATGACGAGCTGGAGGTCACCGGACCTGAGATGCTGGGTGGCGCGCCCCTGACAAACTGCTACCGGATGGATCCGATCGCTGACGGGAATCCGATCAGCTGGACCATCAAGACCCTGGGGACCAAGCTGCCGAAAATGCTCAAGAGGGCCGGCTATCCGCAGATCGCCGCCGCGACCGAACTCGCCGAGGTGGCAAGCGTCCTGCCTGACGTCGAAGCCTGCGCCCGCGAGCTGTATGCCGTTAAGCGGAACACCGTGAAGCACAACCGCGGCACGCACATCTTCGAAGCCGGCAACATCCGCTTTGGCCTCGAAATGCGGCGGCTGCCGATGGGCGATGGCGGCCTCGCCATCCACGTCCTGGCCGATATCGGCGGCACGCCGGGCAAGGCCTACACGGAAGAAACGGAGCTGCTGGCCTTTGATCACTTCTGGAACGGGGCGCATTACCACTATGGCCCGCGCAACAAGAACCATCGCATCTATTGGGACAGGACATTGGTCGAGGACCCGCTCGCGTGGACGTTGGAGCAGTTCGAGACCGGAAAACTGCGGGCGATGATCGAGCGGGCCGGCTATCCGGGGATCGCAGCCGATCTCGATGAAGCAAAAATCGCCGCCGTGTTTCCGGCGATGAAGAAGCAGGCGCTCGAAATGTGGGCGGAAGGCGAGCGGCTGACGGGCCATCCGGGGCTGCCGTTGGAGCCGACTCCGAACCTCGCCGCC
>Ga0306926_10006285_pt1 | contig 12734 bp, 10 predicted proteins | sample flu12Cox44000178_FD_203759 | JGI IMG/M metagenome (GOLD analysis project Ga0306926, IMG submission 203759) | Lab enrichment of tropical soil microbial communities from Luquillo Experimental Forest, Puerto Rico - flux8day.12C.oxic.44.000.178 (v2)... | ecosystem: Environmental > Terrestrial >... | reverse complement strand
CCGGGCTTCTCGGCGGCGATGCGCTCGACCAGCGCCTCGGTCAGCCGCGACTTGCCGATGCCCGCTTCGGCCGAAACCAGCACGATCCGGCCCTCGCCGCTCTTAGCCTGGGCCCACCGCCGCAGCAGCAGGTCGAGTTCTTCCTCGCGGCCGACCAATGGTGTCTCGGCGGTGCGCAAGGCGGCAAACCGGCTTTCGACGCCGCTCTCGCCGACGACGCGCCAGGCTCGCTGGTCGCCGGCAAAGCCCTTCAACACCTGCGGCCCGAGATCTTGCATCTCGAATAGCATGCCGAGCTGACGCCGGGTGCTGTGCGAGACGATCACCTCGTTTGGCGCGGCCAAGGTTTGCAGCCGCGCCGCCAGGTTTGGCGTCTCGCCGGTCACCGTCTGTTCCTGCGCCGCCCCCGTGCCGATCAGATCGCCGACCACGACGAGACCGGTGGCGATGCCAATCCGCACTTGCAGCGGCTGGGGTAGGCCGAGCCCGGCGATCGCCTCGACGATCGCGAGACCGCCGCGCACGGCGCGCTCGGCATCATCCTCGTGCGCCAGCGGATAGCCGAAATAGGCGAGAACGCCGTCGCCCATCAATCTGGCGGCAAACCCACCATAGCGGGTCACTATCTCGGTGACGCGGCCATGATAGACGGCGATGATGTCGCGTAAATCCTCTGGATCGAGCCGCGTCGCCAGCTCAGTCGAGCCAACGAGGTCGCAGAACATCACGGTCAGCTGGCGACGCTCGGCCTGGACTGGCGCCGGTGCGGGAGGCGGCACCAATGCTGGTGTCGCCGTCAGGGCTGGGGCCGACGCCGCGGCGCCGAGCGCGGCGATGGCGGAAAGGAGTTTGCGACGATGGCCAACCGAGGTCACGCCGATGCTGATCAGGTCCTCGGCCGTCAGCTCCGGCAGAACTTCGCCATCGACATCGTTGTCGCGGAATGCCGCCGCGTATTGTTCGAGCCCCAACCTGCGTAGCCACGCCGCGATGTCCATGCGGTGATCCTCGGCTCCGAGGAAGTTGCGTCAGCTTCTCATGGGCGCGGTCGAAGAAGCGCCCTTTGACGCACGCGACCGCTTTGGGTCGGCAGACTGCGGCGAGGAGGCAGGCGGCCATCCGCTCGATCGCGTCGGCAGCGCAATCGGGGTCGGCGATCACAGCATTGCAGCGCGCCAGCGCGGCCGCCGCTGGTGAAACGCCATTGCTGGCGATGTGCTGGGCCCTGATCCATCTGGTTCATCTTCAATTGGAGCGCTACCCGCTGACAATCTATAATTTCGTTCGCGCGGGCCGCAAAGGCCCAATATGTGCTCGGGCTGTCTGCCACGGGCCGTCTGAGGCCTTCTCGATCAGCTCCATCTGCGCGCCGTCCGGCACGGCAACCCACCACACATGCCGACCGTTGTTGAAGCGCTCTTCGAGGATCGGCGCGCCCTTCTTCTTAAACCTGATCAAGCGGCGGGGATTTTTCCGTCGGCGAAGGTGCGGTGGCGGCGGGCCACACGGTGGCGGCCGGCTCGCACGGGCGCGGGATCGGGCGGCCATTCATGGCTGAGGTATTTGCAATGTCACGTTTTCGCCCGGCCGGAGTTCGCAACGGGCGGACCGCATCGCTGCGCGCCTTGCGGCCCGTTAGCGGGCGGCCTGCACGGCGGCGGACACCACATCTCGCGATGGGTGGAACAGCATCGCGGCGGCGGGCCCTCACGGAACCCGGCTGTGCCTCGGAACGCGGTCTCGCCATGGGAGGCGGGCGCCCTGCGGAGCGCCGCTTCACGGTGGGAGGCAGCGGCAAATCCGTGGCTCGGTGCCATCGCACGGTGCTCGCGTACTGGAAGTTCGAATCCATCTCCCTCCAGCAGACAGTCCGTCTCTCTCCAGATTTCGCCTTCGTTCCTAGAAAAGCCCGGGTTTTGCGCCGGTGTGGTGACGTGGCCGGGCAGTACGGTCGGCAGAGACGCGCAAGGTCCAGCAACATAGCGCTGAGGAGCGGTAGTGTCTCTATCGGGCGATATTTCAGTACCGCAGCGTCGCCGATGCGGTTCGCGCCGGTGGGGGCGGCGGCGCCAAGCGCGGGTTGCGCCGCTCGAGATTCAGCAATATCGATAAAGCTTAGAGCCGGGATCGGCTCAAGCAAAGCCGAGCACGGTCCGCTGATCGTGCCAAGCCAGCGGCAGACGCGACTGTACCAGCAACTTGTCTGCGGTCAGCCCGCGCGGCTGGCGCCCGTCGAGAATGGCGCGCGTGATGTCCGGGGCGAGATAGCTGAGGCGGACAAGCCGCGTGAAATAGGATGGGCTGACGCCTTCTTGCTTGGCCAATGCGGCAAACGGTACGCCGTCGCTGCCGGCGAGGGCGGCATTGAACCGGCCCGCCCGGATCAGCAGGTTGATCAGCCGCCTGTCGGGTTTCGCTGTGGCAAACGGATCGGTCCCGACGAGCATCCTGATCTCCCGCCCGCGGCGGCGCAGCTTTACCAAGACAGACAGGGTCTGGGTTTCGCCGCCGGTCGCGTTCGGCGATAGCGCAGCGGCAGGATCACGAAGCGCGCTCAGCCCTGTCGGGCGGATCTGGATGTCGATCCGATTGGTCCCGACGTCGATGCGCTCGATCAGGGCAGTAAGCAGGGCACGCTGGCGTGTCGCGGGCAAGCCGGGCCAGCTATTGCCGAGTTCGCTGGCTCGCGCCACCAGCCAGCGCTGCGCTGACGCATCGACAAGCCGTGTTGCACTGCAGATGCTGCCGGGATCGAGAAGCCATTGGCGCACGCGACTGGCGACGAGCTGCTCGATCTCCTCAGCGGGGATGCGCAGCCCGGCGGAACTCTTGGTCTGATCTTTGATGATCAGCGGGCGGGAGACATAGTAGCGGTAGCGGGTGCCCTGTTTGACGGCGTGGCTCGGCGTCACCGGCATGCTGTTGGCGTCAAACAGCATGCCGGTGAGCAGGCTCGGCTGGCGCGCGCGGGTGCCGGAGTTGCGCTCGGCGGTGTTGTCCGCGAGCTGGGCTTGAGCCGCATCCCACAGCAGCTGGTCGATGATCGGCGTGTGTTCGCCAGGATGGGACTGGCCCTTGTGAACGATCTCGCCGAGATAGGTGCGGTTCTGCAATATCAGGTAGAGCGCACCGCGCGAGAATGGCTTGCCGCCGATGTGGCGGCCCGAAGCACTCGTCCACGACTTGCTCTTGATGCGCTGCGCTTCAAGCTCCTCCTTCAACAACCGCACCGAGCCGAGTTCGGCATAGCGGCGGAAGATCGCGCGCACGATTTCCGCTTCGCTGTCGATGACGCTGAGCCTGCGGTCGTCGACCCGATACCCGAGCGGCGGCACGCCGCCCATCCACATCCCCTTCTGTTTCGAGGCGGCGATCTTGTCGCGGATGCGCTCGCCGATGACCTCACGCTCGAACTGCGCAAAGGACAACAGCACGTTCAGCGTCAGGCGACCCATCGACGTCGTCGTGTTGAACTGCTGCGTCACCGAGACAAAGGAGGCGTCCCTGGCATCGAGGATCTCGACGATCTTGGCAAAATCGGCAAGCGAGCGGGTCAGCCGGTCGATCTTGTAGACGACGACGATGTCGACTCGCCTCGCCGTGATATCGGCGAGCAGCTGCTGCAAGGCCGGCCGATCCATCGTCACCCCAGCGATCGGTGACCGGGCGCGGCGGCAAACGCCAAAGCTTTCGGTCGTCATAGCCGGGTATAATGGTCACCGTGGATATTTTCCCGGAACCTGCCGACGCGATCATTTTCGGATAGGCGGCAAGAGCCCAGGCGCCGCGTCCTAAACTGGCAGCTGCGACTGAAAAAATGTTCGACGCCTTCTGCTATATGAACCTTCGCTACATCGAGTCGGCCTTCGATGCTGACGACGTCGGGCGGCTACGGGCGAACCACCTGTCGCAATCGTCAGCTACCGTAAGAGCTTGATGATCCTGTTTACCGCCGAGCCGTCGGTCTTCCGCATTCCGGCGGCGCGCAAGGGCTGGGCTCTGGCCGCTGTGTTAACGGCCGGCTTTACGATCCGCGACCGCGGCGGATTTCTCTTGGTGTTGATTACGTCGGATTGACCGATAGTGAACAGGCCAAAAACCACAAGGCTGTACAGCTTCATGCCTTCTATGCCGAGCAGCTACAGGCTGCCGTCCATGATGGAAAGTCAAGGTTGCCGACGCCGTGGAAGACCTCGACAAGCGGCTGCAACTCGAGCCGCTTTGAACCGGTCTGATGAGGTTCGGTGACACAGGCCGAAACGCTCCGAGGTGGGGTCCCGCTTCGGTGCCGACTCACATCCCTCGTCACCCTGGACTAGAATAGCTCGAATCCTCCTGGCTCCAGCGGTGAGTCCTGGCTATCGGTCCGCATCTGACCGAGCGCGAGCCAGAAGCCGCATCCTCGGACCCGACCCGAAACAAGATCTCCTTCGATGTATCAACGAGTTGAGGCCTATCCGAGGTGGGGTCCCACTTCGGGCTGATTCACAATCAGCTTCCTGGAACGCCGAACGAGATCAAATCGGAATGGCCGAAATCATCTCCGATTTGCAGGCGATTTTCTCGCCGAACCTGCAGCGGGTCAAAAAATCTGCCACTAGGCTTGCGGGCGCTGCTAGCCTCCTTCCTCTCACGCGGCGAGCCAGGGGCTCGACTGAAACCGCGCCCTGTCTTTGTCGACGCGTGTGGGGCAGTCCAATTTGAACCGGCTAAGCGTCGAAGGCGCGAGGGCCCGTAGAAAGAAAAAGTTTGGGGGAATTTATCGATGAAGGATCGTTCCGGCTGGGTGGATGCGGTTCGAGAACTGCGCGGTACGCTCGAAACGATTGATCGAACCGAGCGTGACGGCATCGCTCAAGCGATGTTCGCTATCTGGCGAACGCTTGCGCGCGCCCCCACCCCGTTCCAGAAGCTATATGAGCGGATACCAGAAGACGAACTGCTTGAGCATGCTCATCAGCTGACCCGTGCGCTGAAAGACCCAGGCTTCGGATTCACTCCTTCATTCCAGGACAGGCGGTCGTTGATCCGGTCTGTCGGTGCTCAACTCCGTGCACTTGAGGAACTGAATGCCGTGGTCGGTCTCGGCGAGATTGCAAGCGATCCTGCGAAGGAGTGGACCGTGAAGTTTGGCGACGAGAAGGCATACCTTGTGCCCTTGGAACGCCCGCTCTGGCGTCTGGCGCCCGACCCCGCCCTAGACTTGCGGCCCTTCAACCAACGCGGGCTTCAGAAGCACCGCGTCATTCCCGCCAAAGTCGATGGCGCCGATGTCGTGTTGAAGCGCTTGGCTTGGCTCGGGACCAAGGCTCCGCTACTCCGTTTTGGGGCGGCGCTGTTTCCGCGGCTCAGGTTCACCTGCGAGGAAGACCAGATGAGCTTTCTCGTGACGGGAATCAGGTGTACGAAGCTTCACGAAGTCATCGAGAACGCAGTCCGCGAGACCCACCAATCGGGCTGCATGGCGACCCTGTTCCCGGAGCTCACAATCGATGACGATGCACGCGCGCTGATTGAGAGGCTCCTTCAGGAGAAGCCCTGGATAGATGAGGAGAGCGAGGACAACCCGGGCGCGGAAGCAAGACCGCGCACTCCAGCATTAGTAGTTGCAGGCTCTTGGCATCGCCCGACACCGGATGGCCACGCGAACATAGCGACCGTCCTTGATGGTGACGGCAACCTGCTACTCGAGCAGGCGAAACGGCTCCCATTTGTTGACGAGAAAAATCGCGAGGAGCGGATCGTTTCAGGCGAAGAGTTGGCGGTCCTGGTCTTGGATGGTTGCCTGATAGCGTTCGGTATTTGCCTTGACTTCTGCAACCGACGGCAGAAATCCGTCTATGACGATCTCGATGTCGATTTGGTCCTCGTGCCCTCATGTGGCAATGACTCGACCATGAAGGGCCATATCAGCAATGCCGAGACGCTCCTGATACGACGCAAGACCCGGACGATGGTCGTGCAGCAGGCTTACCCGAAGCGGCGTGGTGGCATCGGCTACGTGCTACCGCCGACAACGAAGATCGCGCCCCGCCCATCCAAGCTCGTCGAGAAGCGTCGGTGGAGCATTGTTTCAACGTAAATTTCCATGCGAATCTTGATACTCTCTTCCGGCCTCTCGATGTAAAATGAGATAAAATGAACGATGGAACCGACTTCCATGACCACCAGTCTCCCGGTGCTCCGCTCTTCATTAGACGCACTTTCGTCCGGCGATCTCAACATTCGCGAGGCTCGCTCGGCTGTCCGACGCGCCATAGGGGCGGGCGCTGCGATGGTCGAGCATGCCTACGTCTCGCTTCGGGGGGCTGCGTGGCGCATGATCAGCGCGCGTCAGGCGACTGAGGATCTTGGAGAGTGGTATGACATCTACACACACGCCGCTGCACTCGCGCGCAGAAAGGAGCGCCCGGATATCGCCGAGCGATTGACGACCCTGGCTGAGCTTGTCGCGCAAACCGGCCGCTTTGCCGACCGTCAGCCGCTTGATGAGGTGCTCGAGCGCCGACATGTGAAAGACCTTTTGGTGGAGCTGGCGCGGAATGGCGGCAGCGCGCGCCGAGTCCTACTTGCTGATGCCACAGAGCTTGCCGACGCGAACCTATCTCGGGTGCTTGCGATCCTGGGGGCGCACGGGCTCATTCTGCGCAAGCGCTCGGGCAAGGAGGCGCTCTTGTCGCTCACCCAAGCAGGATGCGCCGCCGCCGCCAAGGTGGGTGCGCTCGGCATAAGTTCCGCGAGTTTGGAGGGTACACGGTGGTGGGAAGGGCTCGACGTCCCGGTCGCACTATGGACCGCCGACGGCGATCCTATCGGAAGCAGTAGCGCGTTCCGGGAGCTTGTGTCCAAGGCAGGGTATCACGGTCCAAGCACGCTAGACTGGCGCGCGTGGACCGATTGGGTTGAAAGCGCGTTGCAGGGCGAGCACTCCGAGAGCAATGTTTCTGCTGACAATGTTGAGGCGCGCGTGCTGCAATTGAGTGATGGTCGTTGGGTGCGCTACGCGGAGCTGTGCTTCCCCGACAGCGCAACGTGCGTTTGGCTTCTTGACGTTTCGGCAGAGAAGCAGGCTGAGGCGAGCCTCTCACGTGAGCTTCGCGCACGCGATTATGAGATTACAAAACTCAAGGAGCGCATTGCGGAAGCTGAGCACAAGGCGGAGGAACACAAGCGCCGGGTGCAATCGTCCTGGTCAACCTCTACTCTGCCTCAAAGGTACAGAATGTCTACATTGGACGAGATTGCCAAAGAAGAGCAGCGGGTCAGCGAGGCGCTCGCGCGCATCGACGCTCAGCGTGAAAAGCTTTCTGGCCAGCTCGGCGAACTGGAAGCGACCGAGCGCGTGCTCGCGCGCTACAGCACAGACACGCAGGCGAAAAGGACCACCTCGCGCAAGATGTCGACCAGGGCGGCACACGGGGTCCTTCAAGCACAATCGGGCAGGCGACGGCGCACCAGAGCCGCCAAATCAACTCGCCTCGACCGCGGTTCGCCAAGCCTCGGCGATCAGATTCTTGCCCTGGCAACGGGCAAGACACAGCAGGAAATAGCTGCCGCATGCAAGGGGGTTCGCCCAAACCATATCGGCATCTCTATTGCCCGGCACAAGCGGGCTGGCCGAATCGAGGAGCGCGACGGCAAACTCTACACCACGCGCTCAACAGGGACGGAGCAACACGCCGCGGTTTGACGCGACGAAAAAGCGTCGGCCCGTTGCAATAGGTGCCGAGGACCAGTCGGATAGTTCGAGCGGCACTGCGCCGAAGCGGTCCGGATAGGAGCGTCCGGGGCCGGTCGTCGGCAGCGTGCTCAGCACGTCCGATCGACGTTGTCCATTCGTCGCGTTCCTCGCGGCTGACGCTGACGCCAAGCCGGGACGGTTTATCGGTTTTGCGGCGAGACGGCACTTTGTTGCACGGATCAGCAGCGAGGGCGAAGTCAGCCCCCGCCTCGACTGTCATGAGAGGCGTACGTACTCGGGCCGCCCAAGCTTGAGCATGCGGTTCAGCGAGGCGACGGCAATGGCCAACTCGGTGGTCTGCCGCCCTCCGGTGCGCGAGTGCAGCGCGTCACCGATCACTCGCTTGTAGCGGCCGATACTCACCTCCACCAAGGCACGCCAATTGTAGCCAGATGCCCGCTGCCAGTCTTGGGCCAAAACTCGCTGCCGATGGTGATCGATTGGCCGACGCGTGTTGCTGCGACCCCGCGGCCGATGTTTGCCGGTCTTTAGCAGAGGGTGCAACGGGCGTCACCCGTTGGCTATGCTAGATTCGCCATCTCTGGCCCGATGGCCGTCTAGCTTAGGTAAGCTAGTGAATAAAATCTGATGCGGTGGACGACCCCTGACGGCATCGATGTGCCAAGCTCGGGCCGTTGAGTGCAACAAGCTAAGCGCTGGTCGCGAGGTCGCGGGCGCTGGAATGGTCATCGTTGGGTTTGGGCCCCGGGGCGATGGCGATGGTGGTAGCAAGTTTCCCGCAGCCCTATGTGCCCGCCGTAGCCCACGCCGATAGGCATCCCCAGCTGCCGGTAATGTCTCTGTCGGGCCCTATTCCAGTACCGCAGTGCCAGGTCGGCGGTTCGCGACGGCGGTTTGCACTGGTGCGTCAAGCGACGTCGGGTCGCCCGAGACTTAGCGATGTGACCAGGCTGAGTCTGTCCGGCTCGGGCAATGCCAAGCACGGCCCTCTGCTCGTCCCAGGTCAGCGGCAGACGTGAATGCGCCAGTAGCTTGTCTGCGGTCAGATCGCGCGGCTGACGACCGTCGAGAATGGCCTCCGTGATGTCCGGGGCGAGATAGCTGAGGCGGACGAGCCGCGTAAAATAGGACGGGCTCACCCCTTGCCGCTTGGCCAATGCGGCAAACGGCACGCCATCGCTGTCGAGGAGTGTGGCGTTGAGCCGGTGCGCCCTGATCAGCAGCTTGACGAGGCGTGCATCAGGTTTTGCTGTGGCAAACGGGTCGGTCCCCGTGATCAACATCCTGATCGGCTGCGCGGAGCGGCGTAACCGCACCGGGATGGACAGGATTTGAATTCCGTCGTCGCACGGGCAACCCGGCCGCGAGTGTTTGCTGTGTTTGCATAAATTACGAAATTTGCAATGATCTTTTGGTAGGTAGGTTATTGGACCACCAGTGCCCAACGGAAATAATCGATCGGGCAAAACTGCGCATCGTGATTTCACCACCAATGGCATCTAGAATTGGCAGGATCGCAATTAGATCTCTGATACATTCATTTCGCTGGCGCGTGGCAAGCACGCGAATAGTCTCTACCCATTGCTGAAGGGAGCAATCGGTGGTTTGTGCCGCGACCGCTGCCAGTGCCTCGGCGCGCGACCCCACCCATGCATCAACGATGACGCCGGCGGCGCTCAACGCCTCGCCGAGGACACCCGGCTGCGCCTCCGGTGGCAGCCGCGCCGCGATCTGTGCCAGCGCTCGTGCGCGCGGCTCTGCATCATCGATGGCGCGGGGTAAGCAGAACCATTACGCCCGCCGCGGTAAGCCTCCCGGCATCGGCCATCTCAGCGGTGATGGCGAGGAGCTTTCCGACCCGCTCCGCCGGCAATGCCACAAGGCGGCCTCATCGAGCGGCGCATGGACCCGACCGTCGGCATGGTCCTCGCCGCGGCGGGCCCCGTCAATCGCCTTGGGTGTTTTGCGGAGTAGCCGGGACCGCGCATGGCTGAAGTGCAAGGTGCGGCAGACTCCGAGCTGCCGATCCCTCTATCATCCTGCCGCTGCCGGGGTTTGCAAATGCCCAAATTAGAGGTCTTGGGAGGAACGAAGATGACCGAAAAGACTATTCGACGGCGATCTGTATCGCGCCGGACGCTGCTGAGCGGAACGGCCGGGCTATTAGGCGGGGCGGCGCTGTCATCCGGCTCTCCGCTCGCGCAGACCGCGGCACCCGCGAGCACTGGCGCGCCAACAAATTCTCCGCCCAGCACGAGTTACCCTAATCCGGCCTGGCTCGCGCTGCGGCAGGAGGAAATCATCGAACCGGGGCTGGAGATCGTCGATCCCCATCATCATTTGTGGGACCGCCCCGGACACCGGTTTCTGATCGACCAATTGCTCGCCGACACCGGCAGCGGTCACAGCATCACGCAGACGGTTTTTATCGAGTGCGGCTCGATGTATCGCGCCGACGGGCCGGACGAGACGAAGCCTGTTGGCGAAACCGAGTTTGTCAACGGGACCGCAGCGATGAGCGCCAGCGGTCAATACGGATCGGCACGGCTATGCCGCGGTATCGTCGGTCATGCCAATCTACGGGTCGGTGACGGGGTGGCGCGTGTACTAGAGGCGCAGATCGCCGCTGGAGACGGCCGCTTTCGCGGCATCCGCCATTCCGTCACTTGGGATGCGAGCAATGTGTTGTCGCGGGGGCGCACCAATTCGCCGAAAGGGCAAATGTACGACCCCACCTGGCGCGCCGGCTTTGCGCGTCTGGCGCCACTGAATCTTACCTTTGAGGCCTGGCTTTACCATCCCCAGCTCCCCGATCTCGCTGACCTCGCCCGCGCCTTCCCGCAAACCACGATCATTCTCAACCATGTCGGCGGACCGGTCGGGATCGGACCCTACAAGGACCAGAAGGCCGAGACTTTTGCGCAATGGAAGGCAGGCATCAGCGAGGTAGCAAAGTCGCAAAACGTTGTCGTCAAGCTCGGTGGGCTCGGCATGACGTTTGGCATGTTCGATTTTTACACGCACGAGAAACCGCCTTCGTCAACCGACCTTGAGACGGCCTACAGGCCCTACATCGAAACCTGCATCGCCGCGTTCGGAGTGAATCGCGCGATGTTCGAGAGCAACTTCCCGCCGGATGGTGCCAGCTCGAGCTATCCGATCCTGTGGAACGCGTTTAAGCGTTTGGCAGCCGGATCCTCGGCCTACGAGAAGGCAATGCTGTTCAGCGGCACCGCAAAACGCGTCTACCGGCTGACTTGAGCCGAGAAGCGTTGCCCGAACGAGAGAAAGCGGCGAGAGGGCAACATGCTGTTCGCCTTCAGCGGACGCGCCACGACGAATTTCCTGGTGCTCGTGGTCGTGATGCACTTCATCCTCTTTATCGACCGGGTCAACCTGGCCGCGGCGGCGAGCGTGATGCAGCAGGACCTAGGCCTCAGCAACATCGGGCTCGGCATCGCGTTCTCGGCCTTCAATTAATCGCCGGCGGAAACCGGAGTTCCGGGCACGAACCAGAGTCGGCCAACGGCTGCCGTCGCGCTTCCGGCGCCTCACGGTAATTGACGGCGGTCGCGCATAAGCCTACTAGCGTCCCGATGTCCCGCTTGCCCCGCCCTGGCGGGGCTTTTTTGCGCGGTTCTAGGCCGCCCCATCTGAAGGGAGGCTTGCCGGCGGTTTGGGCGAAGGCGGCAATGACAACGAAAGCCGGGAAGTTAGAGAGGAAGACCCGGGCGGTCGAACTCGATATGGAAATCATGCGGGCCCGGGAGGCTAACGGTCTGCCAGTGATCAGCCCCATGCTCGGTCTGCCCCCGGAGAAATGGGAGTGAGAGTTCCGGGATTACCTGGTGGCGCTGGGCGACCCCCGAGTTGCTAATCCCGAGTGGCTGGCGGCTCGGATCCGGGAGGAGCAGCGTCGCGCCAGGTGGTTCGCGAAATGGTTCGATGCGTGGTTCGACGAAGCAGCGGACGCGTTCGACTTCGGGAAGGAGGAAGTGTGGCGCCAAGTAGGACAACCGCAGCACTCGCGACGTACACCCGAAGAGCGCCAGGAAGCAATGAAAGCGGCCGATGCCGGCGTTGCGGCCTTCGCGGACGGAATTGCGGAGAGCTCCTGCCCCCATAAGGTCGCGACACTCGCCTATTCCGCCTGGCGCAAAGGCTGGCAAGAGGCGCGCGATCGGGCCCGAGGCCGACCTCCGTGACCGCCCTAATCGCGCTTCACAAACCTTGCCCAGAAAAGACAGGGTCACCGCCCCTGGCTTTGCCCGCTCAGTAGTAGCGCTCGATGCCTTCTTAGAATCCTTTGCCGTCGGTTGCGACATACGACCGAGCAGGTCGAGGACGTGATGTTCCTGCACCTCAAGTCGCGGGTCGCCAAAGCATTGAGACGCGACGCACGAGGGCCTCGTAAGACGCCGGGGAAGGTCCAGCGTAGTCGGGCCGCGTCGTGTCGTGTTTGTCGATTACTTCGCGGCGGCGATGCGTTCGCGGCGGGTCGGAGCCGAGGCCATCCGCGATGCGATCTCGGCAGGTTTGGTCCACGCGAGGTATTCGGCGGCGTATTCGGGCGGCAAGACCTCGACCATCTGCTCGTTTTCGACCCACACCTCGATCACGTGAAACGGGCCGCGATTGCAGTCAAAGCAGTGCCAACCTTCGCGCTCGACGATGCCTTTGACTTTGGCCGCATCGGTGGTGACGCTCAGCGCGAAATGGGTCGGGGCAAACTGGCGCGGCTCTCTTCTGACAAAGCCGCCGCCGACCTCGCCGCCCGGGCGCAATTCGGTCCCCGCCGGGTAGACCTCGACTCCCGAACCGTGGTCGTCAAGCTGAAGCACGAAATGGCTGCCGGGATTGGGCGGAAACGGCACCGCTGTGCCGCCCATGATTTCGGCCAGAGCTGCGGCCACGTGTTGCGGGTCGCGTGCGGCGATCGACAGATGATGGATCATGGTTCCCTCGCGAGTTTGTTGGCGATCAATAACACAGCCGACTCCCCGGCGCGACACCGACCCGAGATAGCCTATGG
>Ga0306926_10006282_pt1 | contig 12735 bp, 11 predicted proteins | sample flu12Cox44000178_FD_203759 | JGI IMG/M metagenome (GOLD analysis project Ga0306926, IMG submission 203759) | Lab enrichment of tropical soil microbial communities from Luquillo Experimental Forest, Puerto Rico - flux8day.12C.oxic.44.000.178 (v2)... | ecosystem: Environmental > Terrestrial >... | reverse complement strand
TCTCCGCAGTCGGTTCGTCGACCGATTCAGATCACCGAGCCCCTCGTCCAATGCGTCCTTCTTCGTGTTCGCCTTGGCCTTCTGATTCTCAGTGGCACCCTGGCCCTTGCGACGGCCTGACGCCTGGCCGGTCGATTTGGCGTCGCTCGCGTTCTCTCCCCGCTTCTCGAGATAGTTCCTGAACTCATCGACGCCGTTTTCAACTCTCGTAATCAGGCCGGCGACCTGCGCTTTTGCCATCGACTGAGCGGTCGCTTTACTCGCGGCGGGTCCGATTAGGGCGAGGCCGCCGCAGAGAATAGCGGCGAGAATGGCGGACGTTGATCGATGCATATCCAGGACTCCTTTACTCCATTGTGACCGAGAAGTCTGAGCAATGTACTGCGGGAAGGGTGTGGGCCTCGCATTCGTCGTCACGCGCCCACTCGGCAGCGTAGCTCAGACGCTCGCTGTCACGCAGCGTTGCCCAATCTGAGATTCAGCGAGAGAATCAGCATTTGAAACCCGCATCCGTGAAACAGCGGCGTGAGTCGCATCGTTCTTTGGGGATCACAGCTCATGCTTCCGCGACCGTCTCTCGGTCCTTGAGAGCGCCAACCTTTCGTGCAAGCGCCTCCACATCAACGTCCTTTTCGAGGATCGCCTTGTGCGTGATGTCCATGGTGTAAAACCTCTCCAACCACACCACGCATCCGCTTGCCCCGCGATCGGCGTAGCATCTTGTCGTCGCGCAGGAGTCTTCGGTTGATCCGTGCAATCACGGCCACCAAGCTGACTGACGTTGGGATCTGATCCGCCTCGCTCGCGTGGCCGGCTCCGTGCTCGGTAAAAAGCATTCCGGCGCGGAGCAGGCGCTAACGCGGCGGCTCAGGCCGGGGCATTCCGTTCAGACATTAAGCCGCCTTTCTTGATTCCGCCGGCGGGAAGGGAGTTGTTGACCATCACGTGTGCTTTGCCAATCGTCGCGACAGCGGCATCAACAGCAATAACCCGACGATCGCGACGACGACCACCATGACGACGACGTTCGGGTCGTCGAAGCTTTGGCTGCCGACAACCAAGGCCGCCGCGATATTGCGTTGCGCCGTACCTAGGGCGAGCACCGTTCGTGTGTCGGCTGAGGGTCCGCCAAGCAGCCATCCGATGCCGAAGCCGGCTGCCAAAAAGAGCAATCCAGCCAGGATGCCGCCGGTGCCAAACACCGTCAGGACGCTTCTGACGTTTAGCGCGGTGAGCAGCCCGATCAGCAACATGAGACTCAGGTTGGATGTCTTGTCGAGGGCCGGCTTCACCCGTGCGGCAACCGCCGGGAGCTTGGCGTTCATCCATAACGCGCCAGCCAGCGGCAGCAGCATCAGCACAAACAGTGACCGGGCGATCTTTGCGGAGTCGACCGACACTCCCGGTAGCAGTTGTGGCAGAACAACGGGCATGTACCCGACGGTGACGACCATCAGCAACACCATCAGCCCCACCGCGAACGCCAGGTTTCCTCTCGCAATCTGAGCGAGCTTGGGGAGAAATGGTGCACCGGCAGCGGCCCCCAAGAGCAGCAAACCGACCCCGAGCGGTTGATCAAGCTGAAGGATTCTCGCGAGCACCAGCGCGACAGCTGGCATGACCAGGAAATTCGCAACGAGTGACAGAACGACCAGTCGCAGGTTGCGCAGCGGCCTCGCGATTTGACGAATGTTGAGCCCCAGGCCCATGCCAAGCATGCTCGACAGCACAAAAACGAGCATCGTCACAGAGATAGACGCTTGTTTTAAATCCATCCCCTTTGACTCAACCTAGAAGCTCACGGCACCCGACACCTGCAGCGAGTAACCCTGATAGGACGCACGGTTCGCGAATTCCTCAAAAAACCTGACACCGAGGTTGAACTTCTGCTTGGGAAACACAAAACCGGCCGCGAATCCGATGCCGTTGATCGCGTACCGCTCTTGTGACTGCTCCGGCGTTATTGACGGGCCCGTCTTTGCCGTCGTCTGGCGCTGCTCATAGCCAGCGACGCCGATCTGCACTCCCGATGGGCCCTTTGCGAGGGCAAACGTTCGAAGCAGCGAATAGTCGACGTTAATCGTGTCGCCGGGCTTAGTTCCGGTACCCTCCTGCGTGCTGTGAAACTCGTACAGCTCGAACGTGGAGAGCGTCAACGACTTGTTGGCGGTGAGCTGAAACGTCTGTCCAGATGAAAGCGTGGGTGTCCAGTACCCTGACCCTACGTTGTCGGTCGCGCTGGCGGTGAAGCGGCCGGTGGGCGCGAGGAATCCTGCCAGCGCGCGAAACGACACGCGCTCCTGGTTCCAGCCCAGAATCAGCGGCAGATAATAGGAATCCGCAAATCCGCCGCCGCCGCTCAGTTGTCCGTGGATATCTGATATCAACTGATTCTTCGCGACCGGCAGCGTGGCGACCGCCGAGTAGTGTGCGCCTCCCAGCAACGTTTTCGGGCTGACCCAGACGAACGAGTTCATGTCCATCACAACTGTGTTGAGGCCGGTGACAGGCAGCGTCGATCCATCATTTGCCTTGGATTCGTCGCGAGCATAGAACAGCAACTGATTCGCGTAGGTGAACCCGGGCTCGGGAGTCACGCCTGATCCCACGGCTGTCATGCCGAGCGGGTACACCCCGCGGCTTTGCGCGTGTGCCAGCGTGGGCAGACCCGTCATGTGGACCAACGCGAGCAGCCCCACCAGCGTCCAACGGATCGGCGCCGGCATCATCTCGTCGCAATGTTTTTCCAGAATCGCTCGAGGCTTTCGTCGCCTCCGAACAATGTCGTGAAAATCGTCGAGTCGGCCAAGAGGATGTCTCCCGCCCGATCGCCCTTCGGCGGCATCCAGAGGAACATGTTGAACTCGCGGTTCCCCGCCTGTGTGAATGGGTGTGGTTTAGAAAGGTCGATCGGCTGCCGCGCCAGCAGGTGGATCGCCGACGTGTCGCTCGTCGTCACAGCGTAATGGGGAAGGTGCGGATGAAAGTTGAACGTTTGCACGCCCTCCAGCCAATGGCGCGTATCCAGATCCTCGGTCTTGACGAGCGGCTGCAGACGATTGGTAGCGGCGATTGTGGCTGGACGCAGGCCGTACCGGTTTTCGACCGGAACGCCAAGCCCTTTCATCAGCGACCGCGTGTATCGTCCGAACCGCTGCTGCCGGGGGACGAGTGGGTCGCCGTGGTGCGCGTACTCCATGGCGCGTTCCTTCAGATCGCTCGAGACCCCAACATCGTGATGAGGTCCGAGTATCAGACAGGTACCGTCGCGGGTCAGAAATTGCTTCAACGAGGCGATTTCCTCTGGCGCCGCTTCCTGTTCGGTGACGAGATGATCCAGGCCGAAGACCATCATGGTATCGGTGTCATCGAGGACGCCCGCGTCGATGGGGAGCTTCTGGCCAGCCTGGTCGATGCGCTGGTAGACAGCGACTGGGTGTCCGGTCAGCTCGCCGACGAGTTGCTGAAAGCGGAGCAATGAGAGATGAAACAGTTCGAGCGTTCCGGCGATCCCCTGCAGAAACATCTGTGCCGAGAACTCAGGTGTCTCGTAATGTGGCCACGCGACGCGGCGAACCTCGGTGATGGTGGAGAAACGGTTGTCCATCTCCGTGACATCCCGGTTAGCCTCCCACGGGTAGCTCCACGTCCAGTAAATGCTGAAACGCCGTTTGCCCGGCGTGTAAGGCCTGGGGACCTGCACCTGGTTGTAGGTTCTGGGGCTGGTTTTCGATCTCATGACACCTTCTCCGAGTGGCCGCGTGCGAGAAACCGGAGGGCCCTGATGCCCGGAAGGAAGAAGTACGCGCCGCCCCGAATCGTCGTGAAGGAGGGAAGACCCTTGATCCGTTTCCGAATCGGCCGGTTTGGAATCGTCATATCAAACGTGCCATCTTGCGTGCCAACAATCGGGTCGCGCTCATTGCCGAGGTCCTTGAACGTCGGATCGTTCACCCAGACATTCATCGCGAACTCGAACTGGCGAATCAAACTCGCACAGCCGATGAACGCGGCAATGCCACGCTCAACGCCGTCCTCGGGCGCCCCTTCCGGCAGAGGCGGACCGTAGGTGCCGCCTCGACGAATCATTTTGCGGCGCGACATGTTTTCTGCGGTATCGCGCGGGTTCATGCGGCGGATGTGGGACCCGATCGGGCATCGGTAGCCGTGCGGGTCAGCGTCTTTGTACAAGAAATCGTTGGTGCGTTGCAGATCGCCGCCCAATACCGGATCGTCCTTGTCCGGAGCGAGCACGAGCGGCGCGCCGCTCCGCCAGCGTCCCATCAGCTTGGCGGCCAGACGCTCTTGCTGATCGGATGTCTCGGCTTGTTGCCGCAGAAAGTCACGAAACGCGCCGACGTGTTCTTCCATCCGCAAATAGGCGAGATAGCTGCCGTTGCGGGACAGCAGCTCAGGTTGCGGCAGCGGCGTCATCATTCCGCTTTCGTCGGTGTAGCCGAGAAAGAATTCGCCAGCCTTGATCGCTGGACCGGACCCCGGCGTTGGCTGTTCGCCCGTCCCCTCGATCACGGGCTGCGACAAGCGATCCCGATAACCGAAATGCTCGCGCGCAACGCCATCAAACGGCGGCAGCGCCTCGAGATTCAACGACGAGAGGACGTGGACACCTGTCAGCGTCGAGAGATATCGACGATGCTCCTGTTCGCAACGATCACGCTCCGCAACATCGCGGGCGAACAAGATGATGATGGCATGCAGTGCGGGGCTCGTCAGATCGCCGATCCAGTGGTCGGGGTGATTGGCGCCGACGCTTCCCAGAATGTCGGCTCTTGCGACCATCCCCTGACGAAACTCCTCGGGAAACGTTGACAATGATGCTTCGTTGACGCCGAGTCCTCGCAGACCGTTGAACGTGAAGGCGATAGTGACCCATCGAGCATCAGGTGAAGCCGAGCCGACGGATCGTCCTGTCCCAACTTTGTCTACCAACCCGGCAAGCCACGTCCGACCCGCGCCCGGATTCTGGAAGCTCAGAAACTCGTAGCGCGCCGCGAGCGCGGGAGTTCGTGTCAGCAGAAAATGCTGAATATCGTCCAGGTCCAGCGTGTGCGACATCGCCGTCCTACTGCATCTGGTCGAGCATGGTCGAGAACGCTTGCTTCAGTGCGAGCGCTTTCTTGATCTCGCCGGCCGACACGTACGGATACTCGCCGTATTCCAAGAAGCTCGGACACTGGTGATCGCGAAAGAACTTGATGACGGCTGCGAGGTTCGTCTTCCAGTCCTCGGGCCATCCTTCGAGGTTAACAAAAACGGTTGTGATGCCGGTCTTCACGAAGAGGGCCACTGCGTCCTCGAGGTATTTGTCGAAATCGGTGTCGAAGATGCCCTGATACATGAAGTGCAGCCCCGAGCCGACGTCGAACAGGACCCAGCGGAGGTAGTGGAGCTGCAGTGGCGCGAGAACTGAAGGATCGCCCTTCACCGCTTCCTCAATGCTCTTCCCATAGTCGCGGATCGCCTGCTCCTGGCCGGGCTTGACCTTTGCTACGACTGAAAACCCGTAACAGGCAGGAGTCTTGGGGAAGATCGGACCGAAACGTCCCAACTCCTTCTTGAAGTACCCCTCTTTCGGGATCGCCATCGCCGCTGGCTTCGTCCAGTCGGCCCCACTTGCCGCCACGCGTGCAGGCGCTGCCGCCGATTCGCTAACCTTGGTTGTCGCCATACGCCTCTCCTTGCTATCTCCTACGCACTCTCGCCTGTCGGGCCGGGTTCGCACCGAAATACGGCCGGGTCTCCCTGGCTAGTCGTGAGCAGGTCTTATGCCGGAACCCCCGAGCGCAGCGTGTCAGTGTTCCAGCACGTCTGCTTGCAGATCCTGGTCGCCGAACCGCCCCTGGGCGCTATCCATTCGGGCCGAGCGGAGTTGCCTCCATCATGTCGGAGGGCGATTCTTGCCGGCTGTCAGAAGGCGATGCCGAAACCGATGATTGTCGCGCGACGGTTGAAGGCGAGGTGGTTGCGCAGCAACAGGCCGCTGCACACGAAGGTTGTTCACTCCATTCAAGGAGCGGGTCACGACGTGCGGCCCCAGGCCTGCCCCTCGATCTTCCAGGCGCCATCGTGGTTCGCGAAGGTGTACGCAAGAGTACCGGTCCGAACGACCGACTGGCCCTTGATCGTCACCGTGAGAGTCCCTGATATGACCGCATATGCGGACGAGCCCTCGATAGTCCAGAAGCCCATCTCATAGGAGAGGTGCTCGGAGGTCACGCCGAGGTCCTCGCGCCATTTCTCCACATCCGCGAGCCTTCGCGGGAGCATTTGGGTTCAGCCAGCGATAGGGCGCAATGCCGTCGATGATGATTGCGGTGTCGCCGAACACGCTGAGGAAAAGATCGTTAGCTTGGATGTTGAAGGCGTTGATGTGAGTGTCGATGAGACTCTGGATGATAGCCGCGGTTTGCTAGTCCGGTAGTCCTCCGGTGCGTTCACGTGGCGATTGTGAGGGTGTTCCGATTTTGTTGACAGTTGTCGAAGTCGCCCGTTCCGACCCAGAACAATCTCCAGCCTGGAAGGGCCCTTGCACATTTCCTCGCGTGATCCAGAGTTTACCCAGGCTTCTCCGAATGATATTCCGGTCAATTCCTTATCCGTTCGCTCACCTCAAGTTTGACACTGAGGCCTTATCGTCGAACGTCGTAAAATAGTGGCGAGAGCTGAGGACATGAACTGGCAGGACCACATCGTCGCTACACCTGATACGCTTCACGGGGCGCCGCGTTTTCGCGGCACTCGAATTCCTGTTTCCATGGTCCTCGACAACCTGGCTGCCGGCCTGACGAGCGACGAGCTGCATCGCGAATACCCCACACTGCCAAAGGAGGCAATTCCCGCCGTCTTGGCCTATGCTGCAGATCTCGCTCGTGATCGCATCGTACCTCTAAGGGCTCGTCCGGAAATAACTGATTAACGACGACGACGCCTTGAAGCAGGGTAAATCGTATAGTTCCAATCGCCATGAAACTCGTGGCGCTCGAGGCGGACGGTGGCTATCTGGGCATCGGTGATGGTCACGCCATCGGAATAGCGCTGGCGATCGATCTCGGATCGGACGCGGAGACCCGATCGACTGTGCGTCGAGGCAATCAGGCTGACAATGGCCGCGAGACTCACGAGCGGGGTCCCGCGCCAGTTCATCGCGATGTGGGAGAAGAGGCGATGTTCGATCTTGTTCCACTTGCTCGTCCCCGGTGGGAAGTGACAGACGGTGATGGCGAGTCCGGTCCGATTCGCGAACCGCTGCAGTTCCCATTTCCAGAGGCGAACGCGCGGGCCGTTGCTGCCGCCGGCGTCCGCCGTGATCACCAGCGATCGCGCACGGGGATACGCGCGGCGACCCATGTGCTGCCACCAGCGGCGGATGGCATTGACCGCAAAGCTGGCCGTGTCGTGGTCAATCCCGACGCTGACCCAGCCTTCATCGCGGCGCAGATCGTAGACGCCGTAGGGAATCGCTCTGCCGTGCCCGGGATCGCGAATGAGAAAGTCGTGCACGCGGACGCGGTCGGGTTCGCCCTTGCGCCGCCAGGTGCGGCCGCCATTCTTGAAATCGCCCACCAGCTCCTTTTTCTTCGTATCCACGGAGATGGCCGGTTGGCCTCGCCGCTGCGCCCGCGTCACGGTCTCGGCGATGTAGCGAAACTGCGCATCCCGATCCAGATGCTGGCGGCCTTCCCGCGTCTTGACGTTCCCTTGCAGGGAATAGCCCAGCTCGTGCAGCAGCTCGGCGACGATGGTGTGGCTGACCGCGTGGCCGAGGGCCTGCAGCGCGGCCGCCAGCGTCCGGGTACTTTTGCAGGACCACCGCAGCGGCGAGTCCGGATCACCGGGCGCGGTGGGCTCGACCAAGGCATCGAGATCGCGCAGCAGGGTCGCATCGACGGCGGTGGCCGGTTTCCGACCGCCCCCGGGCCGGCGGCTGCGTCCCGGCGGCAGGGCCGTGTCTGCCTCGAGTTCGCGCAAGCCGCGCTGAATCGTCGCCCGCGAAATCCCGGTGGCCCGTTCGACCAGGCCGATGCCGCCGTGCCCGAGCGCGCGCGCTTCAGTCGCCGCCCACAGCCGACGTGAGCGCTCGGTGAACACCGGCGCCAACGCGGTATGTTTTGCGCGGAGCGTGGCCAACCGCACGCGCCACAGTACCATGCTCCGCGCGACAGTACAACCTTAGATTAATCAGTTATTTCCTTACGACTCCTAACCGCGTAGAGCTGACTGCTCAGGCGTGGCTGCCATCAAGCTGGACGAGAATCTCCCGGAGTCCATTGCCGTTCTTCTGCGCGAGGCTGGGCACGACGTCGCGTTGGTCGAGACGAGCAACTGGCAGGCGCCGACGATGATCGAGTGCTGAGCGTAGCGACCTCGAGGGCCGAGTGCTCGTCACACTCGACCTTGATTTTGCTGACATCCGTCGGCATCCTCCCGGCGCCGCTGCGGGTATAGTTGTTTTCAAGCTTCACAAGCAGACCGTGGGATTGATGCATCGCGTCGCCAAATCCGCCGGCGATCTGCTCGACCGCGAACAGGTCACGGGCAGGCTGTGGGTTCTTGATGAATCGCGGGCAAGGATTTGGCCGGCCTAAGTCGGTCAGAACGCCTTCAGACGTGTGCGGCGCTCGCTTAACAAGTTCGTCGACTTTCGCTCTTACTGAAAGCGTCGACTGCGCTGTGGTCCGCAAGAACGTTGTCGCGTACTCGCCCGGGGGAAATGTTGCCCTTTTCTTGCCCTTTGAGCGCAGCAAAGACCGGCAAGGAGCGGCGCACGACGGCACAGAGCGAAGGCGTTGAAAGAACGGACCTTGTGAGCATCCGTCCCTGGTCCGGCAAAGATCAGCAAGGGCTGGCAAAGCGCGGCTACGCGCGTTTTTTCTGGCTACGAACCAGGAGGTCGCAGGTTCGAGAAACTATGAGGCAGAGACAGGCGCGGGTCATGGTTTGTAAGGCTCCCTGGGATGTGTGATTCCAAAAAGGAGCGTAACGATGGCGACCATGACCCGAGACCGTGAGTCTATCGCACCGACGACGTGTCTCCTGCTGGCCTTCGAGCTGGGGCAGCGAACGTGGAAGCTGGGCTTCAGCCGCGCGCCGCCGGGACCGGCGAGTCGGGCGACTGTCGTCAGCAGATGAATGAAGAAGACGGCCCGGTCGCGCACGGCGCAATCGTAGCGTCGTGAAACACGAGAAATGCTCACGGATTTAGCAATTCGTCATGCACAGCCTGGCTGATTCGCAACTCCTGGCCCAACGCGGGAGCGCCATCGCCGGCCCGCTCGAACGCGCAGTGCAGTCGGTCATTGCGGCGGCGGAGTACGCTGGCTGGCTTCCCACCGTCCCCGTAAGCCATCTTTTCCTGAAGGATCGGAAGGCGCTCTCGACGGCACCGTCGATGTGTTCGCGCGACGAGGCATTCACCGGCGACGAGCGCCTTGCGGTCCTTAGTAATGGCCGCTGAGAAACTGTCGCGCAGTGGCTGTCTAAAGAGTGAGCGAACGTCCCTAGTGAGCGGAGGTAGGCTCAATGAAGGTTCACGCTACCCCTCAAGAGTCTGTCAGGTTAAGCGAGCCGGAGCCGCGGCGCGGCCCGCGGGGGGGCAGCGAGTTGGTGGCGGGCTAATACCTCCGCTTCGAGTTCGGCCCGAGTATGGAGGCTGGCGAATCGCCGCCAGGAGAGCAGTGATGTTTGGCACGTGACGGGTGACGTAATCGGCCGTGGCTGGTAAGCTCAATTGCCGCAAGGGTGCACGGTGTTCTTGGTAGGACAGGCTAAATACAGGTGGGCTTCAATTAGCAGTCGGACATCAGTTGTCGAGGTGGGTGCGCCATGAAAAAGATAGCAGGCCGGGTCGGCATGTTCGTCTTGGGAATTCTCGTCAGCATTCCATCGATCGGGCGGGCGCAGATGGCTGCGGCGCCGATCTCGCGAGTCACCGTTACCCAGGTCAAGCCCGACATGCTCGACGAGTGGCTGGACCTCCAGAAGAACGAACTCATTCCAGCCCTGAAGAAAGGGGGCGTCAAGACGCGGACCGTCTATTCGTCAGGCCTCTTTGGCACGGCCGGCGAGTACGTCTCGATCGTCCCGGTCGAGAAGTTCGCGAGCTTTGACGAACCCAACCCCCAGACCAACGCGCTCGGCGCCCAGGGGGCCGCACGGCTAACGGCGAAGTTGCGCAAGTGCATCGTGAGCCAGCACAGCTATCTCATCACGCGAATGGAAGAGCTCAGCAATACGACGCAGACGCCGCCGAACTTCATCATCGTCACCCGGGTCAGGATTCCAGTCGGCAAGTTGGCGGAGTTTCAGAACATCGTGAAGTCTGAAGTCACGCCTGTTTACAAGAAGTCCAACGTGAGCCTGACGGTAAGCCAGCGGGGCGTTGGCGGCAACCCGAGCGACATTACGCTTTCGAGCGGCCTCAATAAGATGGCCGACATGGACGGCGGATCGCTTTTGGTCAAGGCGCTCGGTCAGGAAGGGTTCCTTAAGCTCGCGGCCAAGATCACCGCCCTGGGCCCGGTCATCGACCAGGTGATGCGAGCCCGTGTCAATGATCTGAGCTTTTGACGCAGCGCGCCCGTTAGCGGAACCCTGAGGGGGCGACATTCGGTCATTGGTTGTCGTGTCCCTGCTAAAAATCGGTGGCGTGCGGAAAATCGATGTCGGCGATTCGACGGCGTTCTCAACGCCGGTCGCGACGGCGGCGAGGCCGATAAATCCCGTGCCGACCCGCCTCGGCCAGCGCCGTCACATCCCCGCGATCGGTCTTCACGCGTCGGCTCCGATGCCCCTACATCAACCCGTAATTGGGATCGGCGACCAAGCAGGCTGCACGCTGGTTCCTCCACGCTCCTTGTCCCTAATGGTCAAAAGGGCCATAATGGCCTATGGCCACGATGACAGTTGCCGAGGCAAAGAATCGGTTTTCGGATGTCCTCCGCCGCGCCGAATACGGCGGGGAACGCGTGATTGTCGAACGCCACGGTAAGCCCGTCGCGGCGATCGTATCCACGGATGACCTCCGCCGGCTGGAAGCGACCGAAGATGCCGCCGATCTGCAGGACGCGCGCGCGGCGCTCGCTGAAGCGAAGGAACGCGGCACAACCCCCCTCGACACAGTCCTGCGAAAGTACGGCTTGGACTATCTCCTCGCGGAGCCCGAGCCCGCCGGTCGCGCCCGTCGCACTGAACGAAATCGCGCCAGTGCAAAGCCTTCTCGAAGGACGCCAACCAATCGCCGACGACGATAGCCGCCTTGAATGGCTGCCTACCGGGTCGTCTTGACGCCCGCAGCCGAGCGGCAATTGGCCAAGCTGTCGAATCATGTGCGAGAGATGATCGCGGCCGCGCTCGTCGCCCTTGCAGCCAACCCGCGTCCTTCTGGATGCAGAAAGCTCGCCGATGCCAAAGACCTCTGGTGCGTCCGCGTCCGGCAATACCGCGTCATCTACCAGATCCTCGACGACAAGCTGATCGTCACCGTGGTGAAGATTGGAGATCGGAAGGACGTGTATCGGTGATATGAGGTACCGACCGGAACCGCGAGAAAGCTGTGGGATCACTGACGACCGCGTAATATCCGCGAAATAACCCAACGATCAGCTGCGCCCCAATGGGAAACTCACGCGGCGCGTTCGTAATAATTCAACTCGCCGCGGAGCCGGGGACGGCACCGAACGCGACCGCGTTTGTACCACTGTTCGGTCGACGTTTGCCGATCATGCGGCGTCGATTGGGCCGAGTTTTCTGAGCCCCAGGACCTCCTCCGACTGCGTCGAGCTGCTAATGGTCGGGTGATCCGACTTCGGCGGAGTTTTCGCACAGGACGGAAGCAAACGCGGCCGTCAGTCATCTTCATCGTCCACGGGAAATGGGGGGGCCATAGTTCCCCCCTGCACCTGTGCCAAGACCGCACCACCACGGACCGCCATGACCAATGATCGCTTCATGGTGTGCGCTTTCCTTATCCACGCTGAAGTTCCGAGCTATCTCCACGAACATTCTGCACTCTCTTGCGCGAGTTCCCGTCGTGTAGGTGGCAAGTATCGGGCAACGAACATGATCCCGGACAGGTTCTACCCGTCTACTCGTGCTCACGCGCGGTCCCCGGTTGTACTCCGCCTGCCAATTCAGGAGCGCGTGACACCGCCGCGGCCTTGCATACAGACAGACTAGTCGGTATGATACTCGTCTTTCATGCCGCGAGTCTACAGCAGTGCCAGGGATAAGATTCTCGACGCCACGGAGCGTGTGATCCTGCGCTACGGTCCGCAAGGCGTGAGCGTCGACGCCGTGCTCGCTGAATCGGGCGTGAGCAAGGGCGGCTTCTTCCACCACTTCCCCACCAAAGCAGCGCTGCTGGCCGGGCTGCTCGAGCGCCTGTCGTGTTCCGTCGAGGCAATCGCCGCGGCGTCCATGCGCGGCGACTCGCAAGGCCGGGGACGCGCGTTGCGGGCGCAGATCGCGGGCGCGTTCGATCTGCCTCCTGCGGAGCGCGAACGCACGCGCGCACTGGTCCTGGCCCTGGTGGCTGGCGTAATGGAGTCGCCGGACGTGGCGGCGCAGGCGCGCAAGGCAAACCGCGACGCGCTGGCGACGGCCAGCCACGAAGGCGTCGATCGCGGCGCCGCGCTGTGCGTGCAGCTGGCGCTGGACGGCTATGTCCTCGGCGAAATATTCAAGACGATCAAGCTCGATCGCGACGATCGGGAGGCG
>Ga0306926_10006281_pt1 | contig 12737 bp, 7 predicted proteins | sample flu12Cox44000178_FD_203759 | JGI IMG/M metagenome (GOLD analysis project Ga0306926, IMG submission 203759) | Lab enrichment of tropical soil microbial communities from Luquillo Experimental Forest, Puerto Rico - flux8day.12C.oxic.44.000.178 (v2)... | ecosystem: Environmental > Terrestrial > Soil... | reverse complement strand
GCGGACGCCGGCAATGGCGCTAGCGCGGGCAGGAGCAGAGCGGCCATCAGCCCGACCCGACGCAAGAGAGGGGCTTTTGACCGCGGGGTTTTTACGGATCTCGCACGACGGCCATTGCCGGTGTTAAGAGCGACATCGCGATCGAAGATGGCCGTCGCGCTTACCCCGATCAGAATAGGATCGGCCAAGCCGTAATCCCACGCGTTCCGGGGCGCAGGCATTTGGTCGGGGAAAAGTTGCTCGCTCGACGGATCGCCGGACCGATAGCGAATCAAAAGCAGCCGCGCCGGGATACTCCTTTGCGAATTGCCGAACGTGTTCATGCGCGATACTGCGAGGTCGTAGACCCGCGGGTGGGGAATGCGCGATGCCCATCCCCGAGTTGCTCGACTGTTAATAAGCTTGCGCCTGCTCGGTAGTTTGGACATCGCCTCACCTCGTATTTCGACGCTGACGGGTATCGACCGCTTCGCACCATCTCCGAGGATGCGATCCCGGCCGCCCCTGCCCGATACGGTGATGGACGGTAAGTGGCGCGCCGGTTAATTTCTTTGCTTGAGAAGCTCAATTGTTCTCAATCGGGATCAATCCGATGGTCGAGGGCGCGATCAGCTTCGGCCGGTTCCGACTTGACCTCGCGCGGCGCGAGCTGCGGCGCGATCAAGCACCGGTGCGGCTCGGCAGCCGGGCGCTCGACATCCTCTGTGTGTTGGCTTCAGCCAGGGGCAAGGTCGTTAGCAAAGACGAGCTGATGGAGCGGGTGTGGGCCGGGGTCGTCGTCGAGGAACACAACATCCAGGTGCATATCTCGGCGCTGCGCAGAGCGCTCGCCGAAGACGGGGACGGGGAAAGCTGGATCGTGACCGTCTCCGGGCGCGGCTACCGGTTTCTGGGCTCTCCGGACCGGCCTGCCGCCGACATCACCGCCGCCGAACCGGGCGCGGCGGGCCCGGAGCACCCGTCACTGGCGGTGCTGCCGTTTCTCAATCTCAGTGGCGATCCCGAGCAGGAGTATTTCGCCGACGGCATGGTCGAGGAGATCACCACCGCTCTTTCGCGCATCCGCTGGCTGTCCGTCACTGCCCGCAATTCGAGCTTCGCCTACAAGGGTCAGCACATCGACGTGAAGCGGGTCGGCCGCGAACTCGGTGTCCGTTACGTGCTCGAAGGCTCGGTGCGCAGGAGCGGCGCTCGGGTGCGCATCACCGCTCAGCTGATTGACGCGGGCACCGGGGCGCATTTGTGGGCCGATCATTTCGACGGCCCGCTGGAAGAGGTCTTCGATCTTCAGGACAAGGTCGCTGCTAGCGTCGCCGGCGTCATCGAGCCCGCCTTGCAAGCGGCGGAAACCACCCGCTCCACCGATCGCCCGACGACCGACCTTACAGCTTACGATCTCTATCTGCGTGCTCACGCGATGATCTCGTCGTCGTCGCGGCAGCTCCCGGAGGTGCTGGGTCTGCTGGAGCAGGCGATCGCACGCGATCCGCACTATGGGCCCGCGCTCGCCTGGGCCGCGCAGTGCTGTTTTTGGCTGGTTAGTGAATACCGCAGCGAAGATCGGGAGGCCGACCGTGTGAAGGGCAGCAAGTTCGCAAGACAAGCCCTGGAAGTGGCCGGCGACGATCCAGGCATCCTCGCGAATGCAGCCCATGCGCTTGCTTATTTCGGCGAGGATATCGGCGCCATGACGGCGTTGGTTGACCGTGCCCTGGCGCTCAACCCGAATTATGCGCGCGGCTGGCACATCAGCGGCGCCCTCAGGTATTGGGCGGGCCAGCCCGACATCGCGATCGAGCATGCCGAGACCGCGCTGCGGCTCAGTCCCCGCGCCCGCGTCGGCTCGTCGCTTTCGTTGATAGGCCGAGCGCACTTCCTGGCTCGGCGGTTCGATGAGGCCGTGCCGAAACTGCTCCTTGCGATCCTGGACGATCCGAACTTCTTAGAGTCGTACCGCTTTCTCGCCGCCTGCTACGCCCACATGGGTCGGCCCGACGACACTCGAGAGATCGTCGGGCGGCTGCGGGCCATCGCCGCTGTCGTGATCCCGGACGTCAGCTTCCTGCGAAACGCCGAGCACCGCGAGCTTTATCTGTCCGGCCTGCGCCTGGCGACCGGCGACGAGGGTGGTGTCATCGCGGCGCCGCCGCGGGTCGACGTTCTGCACGATCCGGTGTCGAGCCACCCTCGCGAAGCCGAACGCCGCCAAATCACTGCGATGCACTGCGAACTGGTCGGCGCGGCGCCGGGAGGCGACGATGTGGCTCTTGAGGATCTGCGCGAGGCGGTCGGCGATTTTCGACGCTGCGTATCAGAGGCGGCCGATCGCCACCAAGGGTTCGTGTCCCGGGATCGTGGCAACAGCACGCTCGTCCTCTTCGGTTACCCCGAGGCGCATGAGCACGACGCCGAGCAGGCGATCCGCGCGGGCCTCGAATTGTGTGCTGCGGTAAGAACCCTGCGGCCCGATGCGGACGCGCCGGTTCGCTGCCGGGTGGGTATCGCGACCGGCATGGTCATCATCGGCGACCCCGACGGAACCGGAGCGACGCGGGGCGAAAGCATCGTCGGCGATGCGCCGAACCTCGCCGCCCGGCTGGCGCTATCGGCGCAGGCCGACACGGTGACGGTCGAGGCGTCGACGCGGCGTCTGATCGGCAATCTCTTTGACTGCCACGAGCTCGTCGCACTCGAAGCCGTCGGCGCTGGCGCGCCGATCCGTTACTGGCAGGTTCTCGCAGAAAGTCTCGTCGCAAGTCGGTTCGAGGCGTTGCGCGGATCAGCGCTGACCCCGCTGATCGGCCGCGATGATGAGATCGACCTGCTGTTGCGCCGCTGGGCCCGCGCCAAAACGGGTGACGGCCAGGTCGTGCTGGTCTCGGGCGAGCCCGGCATCGGGAAGTCGCGCATCGCCGCGGCGCTGGAAGACCGGCTCGGCGCCGAGCCGCATTTTCGGCTGCGGTATCTCTGTTCTCCGTATCACCAAGACAGCGGACTGTTTCCGTTTTGCGAACAGCTCGCTCACGCGGCGGGGTTCGCCCGCGATGATGCGCCCGCGGCCAAGTGGGAAAAACTCGAGGCCGTGCTCGCACTCGCCAGGCTGCCCGATGAGGATGTGGCTTTGCTTGCTGATCTCACGTCGTTGCCGGCTTCGGAACAGCATCCTCTGCCGAGTCTCAGTCTGCAGCGGAAGAAAGAGCGGACATTGGAGGCGCTGATCCGCCAGCTTGAGGGTTTGGCCCGCCGACAGCCGGTCGTCATGGTTTTCGAGGATGCGCATTGGATCGACCCGACCTCGCGCGAGCTGCTCGACCTTACGATCGAGCGCATCCGCACCCTGCCGGTACTGCTGATCGTGACGTTCCGCCCCGAGTTCGAGCCGCCCTGGACCGGGCAGGAGCAGGTCAGCACACTGGCGCTCAATCGCCTCGACCGGCATGACCGCGCGGTCCTCGTAGCGCAGATTGCCGGCAACAAGGCATTGCCCAACGAAGTGGTCGCTCAGATTGCCGACCGCACGGACGGCGTGCCGCTGTTTGTCGAGGAATTGACCAAGAGCATCTTGGAGAGTGGTCTATTGCGCGAAGCGGGGGATCGCTACGTGCTTGATCGGGCATTGCGAGGTTTCGCGATCCCGACGACTTTGCATACTTCGTTACTGGCGCGGCTCGATCGCTTGGCCTCGGTACGGCCGGTGGCGCAGATCGGCGCAGCGATTGGGCGCCAGTTTCCTTATGCGCTGTTGTGCACCGTTTGCCGGCTTCCCGAGGACGAACTGCAAACTTCGCTCTCTCGCCTTGTCGCGTCCGAGCTTGTCTCCCAACGCGGCACACCGCCCGATTCGGTCTACAGCTTCAAACACGCGCTGGTCCAGGACACCGCCTACAGCACCCTGCTGCGCGGCCCGCGCCAAGCCCTGCATCGCCGCATCGCCGAGGCGTTGGAACAGCGATTTCCGGACTTCGTTGGAACCCGGCCGGAGATCGTCGCGTATCACTATGGCGAAGCTGCTATCGCCGACAAGGCGATCGCCTATTGGCACCGCGCGGGCAAATTGTCGGTAGCCAGATCCGCTGTGCGTGAGGCCATCGCGCAATTACGACGAGGGCTCAGTCTGTTGGAGGGGTTACCCGAAACTCGCGAGCGCAAACAGCTGGAGCTCGATATCCACGTCACCTTGACCCAGGCGCTGATGGCCGGCAAAGGGTACGCGGACCCTGAGGTCTTCGCCGCGCTGGAGCGAGCGAACCAGCTCGTGATCGAGACCGGGTCAGTCGGGACCCCACTCCATTTCCTCGTGCTTTACGGGCTTTGGGTCTCTACCGTGAACACCGGGACTGTTGTGGCCGGTCTCGAGCACGCCACCAACTTCCTGTCGTCAGCCCAATCGCAATCCTCCTCCGGCCCGCTCCTGATCGGCCATCGCAGCCTCGCTCAGTCTTTGATGGTTAGCGGCGATTACCCTGCAGCCCTCGCCCATTACGAAACGGCCGTGTCGTTGTATCGGCCCGACGAACACCGCGATTCCGCCTTTCGCTATGGGCAGGACATCGGGGTCAGCGCCTTTGCACAGTTGTCCTGGGCGCTCTGGCATCGCGGTTATCCTGATCAGTCGGCCCGAGCCGCCGATCGCGCGCTCGCATTGAGCCGGGAATTGGGACATGCCCACACCCTTGCCCACGCCCTTGCGTGGGCCGGCAGGGCCGCGGTCTTCGCCCGAGATGTCGCCACCGTCTACGCCCGCAGCAACGAGTGCGTGGCGCTCGCGAGCGAACACGGATTCGCCCTATGGGCGGCCAATGGCCGGATTCTCCAGGGCTGGGCCGACGCCCAAAGGGGTGAAGCGACGACGGGAATTGCCCGCATCCGCGACGGTATGGCCGCGTCCGAGGCGACCGGCACCCGCTTAAGCAAACCGTTATTTCTCACCCTGCTGGCCGAGGGGCTGGCACTTGCCGGAAAGATAGAGGAAGGTCTTGCCACCTTGGACGACGCATTGGCTAAAGCAGCCATCTCCGGCGCGAATGGCTGGAACGCAGAAATTCATCGCTTGCGCGGCGAGCTCACCGGTCGCTTGCCCTACTCCGATCCAGCGAAGGCCGAGGACTCGTTCCGCACCGCGCTGGCGATCGCCCGCGAGCAAGGCACACGGGGCTACGAATTGCGCGCCGCCGTGAGCCTCGCCCGGCTGCGCCGCGACCAGGGCCGCCGCACCGAGGCCCGCGATCTTCTCGCGCCTGTCTACGGCTGGTTCACCGAGGGCTTCGATACTCCCGACCTCAAAGAGGCAAAGGCGCTGCTCGACGAGCTCGATGCATAGCCGAGCTTCCCTCTCAGTTGTCAATTTCGTTCTGCTTATTCCACAGCGAGTAATAGAGATCGGAGACACACTGACCGAAAGCAGGGCTGCCGGGGTCGATCCCGACATCGGCGCATGCCAGCCGTGCCTGCCCCCAATCGGTTTGATTGGCGTTCTTAATCGCATTGGCGCAGCCGCCGCCCATCAGCAGCGCCGCAAAAGAGCAAGTTAAGATGATGCGCGACATTGTAATCTCCACTTTAAGAGTGTCTCGGGTTAAGCTGGGTTTGTTCAGGGAACAGCGGCGATTGCCGCATTGCCGCCACCATCCGCCGGGGATTGTTCTGCATGCACAACGCAGACCGCGAAGGCCGGCGAACCGGGCTTGATCCCCTGTTGAGCGCATGTCGTTCGATCCGTCGAAACCAGTTTGGCTTGATCCAGCCCAGACAAAGTCTTTTCGAGGCTACTGATGCACGTGTCGTAGAGGTCTCCCGTTTGATGAAGCCCCATGATGACGGCACAGGCGTGGTGCTCCCGTGCCATTCGCGTTGAGTTTTCCGCCGCGCTCGCAAACGTGTTGGCCGCGGCAAGCAGCGCGACCGCGGCAGCGGCGATGATTTTGACCGAACGCGGGGTCCGCCGGTTGAGCCGACCGGATGGATTAAGCTGTTGCGTTGGGGTCCCATTGAACGAGTTGAGCGAAAACATCTGATGATCTCCTTTTGAAGGCCGTCTGTTCGAGCAAGCGGCTGGGCGGGTTCCGCTCCGAGGCGATCTGCGAGAGACTGGCTCCCGCCCAACACGGTGATGGACGGTAAGCGGCACCCCGGTTTATTTCTTTGCTTGCGAAGCTCAATTGTTCTCAAGCGGGATCAATCCGATGGTCGAGGGCGCGATCAGCTTCGGCCGGTTCCGGCCTGACCCAGCACGGCGAGCTTCGCAGCGCGATCAAAGCCCGGGGCCACTCGGCTGTCGGGCCCTAGACATTCTCGCGGCTGGTCACCGGAGGCTTGGACACCCCCGATCTGAAAGAGGCAAAGGCGCTGCTCGACGAACTTACTGAGCCGACGATCGCCGCAGAGGGGTGAGTGACCACCGATCGGCCGCCGCTGCGGCGGGCTCGACCTGCAGAAGTCAAGCGCGAGCGGCCGGTTCATCATCGATTCTGACGATCCTCTTGCACGGCCACAAATGACCTTTGTGCGTCGAACCCTATTCTGGGGCGAAGGCGGCATGGCCGCTGTCGGCGGATATTGTTGAAAAAGTCGACGGTTGAGCTATTTTTGCCAACAATATTTCTCAGGAATTTCGCTTGCGGAGTTTTTTCAACATCGGGTAATGGGCGGCGGCTCATCCCGGGGCTGATAGGATCGGCTCCGTCATTGGAAGGGGAGGGCCGAACCATGGAGTATTTCGCCGGCTTGGATGTCTCGATGGCGGAAACGCGCGTCTGCGTCATGGACCGAGACGGCGCCGTCGTATTCGAAGCGAAGGTGCCATCAGCACCCGCCGATATCGCGGCAGCGCTCGCACAGGCACCGGCCTGCGGGCGGATCGTGTTCGAGACCGGCCGGATGGCGCCGGTGCTTTACCACGGTCTGAGCCAGCTGAGGCTGCCGATCGTCTGCATCGAGAGCAGACAGGCCTACCAGGCGCTGAAGTCGCTAGCCACGCACAAGACCGATCGCAACGATGCCCGCGGCCTGGCGCATCTCGCCCGCACCGGGTTCTTCAAGCCGGTTCATGTGAAATCGCTGCCCGCGCACGCCATCCGGTCGCTGATCATCGTTCGTAAGAAATTGGTCGGTCAGCGGGTCACTCTGGAAAACCAGATCCGCGGTCTTGCCGTGGTGTTCGGTGTTCGGCTGCCACGTGCGCTGAGCTCCGCCTTCATTCGCCGGGCATTGCAGGCCAGCGATGGCATCCCCGGCCTCTCTGCCGCTATGCGGGGCTTGGCTGCAGCGCGCTCCGCCGTCCTCGCCGCCGTCGTGGCGATCGATGCAGACATAAGACGGATGGTCAGAGCATCCGACGCGTGCCGTCGGTTGATGAGCATTCCCGGCGTCGGGCAACTCACCGCGCTCGCCTTCACGGCGGCAATCGACGATCCAGAGCGTTTCCGGCGATCTCGTGATATCGGCGCCTATCTCGGTTTGGTGCCGCGGCGCTATCAGTCCGGCGAGGTTGACTACACTGGCGGCATCTCGAAGTGCGGCGATCGTCGGGTGCGCACCCTATTGTACGAGGCTGCAAACGTCATGCTGACGCGCTACAAGGGCTCACTGAAGCTCAAAGACTGGGCCTTCGCGATCGCCCAACGATCGACGATGCGCAAGGCGCGGATTGCGCTCGCCCGGCGCCTCGCCATCATCATGCACGCCATGCTGCGCCGCGGCACCGAGTTCCAGCCGGCCTAGCCAAGCGGCATTTATAACAGGAGGTCGAACCGAGCTCCCGAGCGGAGCGACGCCCGCGGGAGGGAGTGGATGACGGCGCCGATTGTGTAGCACGCGGTCCGCCCAGGCCGACTGCGATTTCAACCGAGCCGCTCTGCACCCAGCCGACCCCATCAAGTGCCACAACGAGCACGCAGAGAACGCAGATACTCGAGGCCGTCGAAATCGCTCACAATCCAGCCGCCGTCCCTTGACCCATTAGAGAACACAATCGGCGCATCTCGCCCGTTGCCGCCAGTTCTGGCGAAGGTCGCCTTACCAAGCGGACTGCCGACCTTAGCCTCGACCGCGCGAGCGCGTACTCGTGCCCCTCAGGAGACCTTTGTCGGGCAAGGTCGAACCGTCTAAGTTGGCTGAAAAGCGGCCATCCAGGGCGGCGCGAAGATCAATAGTTGGCGCCACCCGGAATCGTTCTAAAAACCGGATAGGGCGACCCCGCGCGGGCGAGAGCCGCCACCAACCAAATTTTTGCTTGCGTTTCAGAATGGGGTAGTACAAAGCGCAACGGTTTTCCGGCCGAGGGTGCGAGACTGTTAGTGAGCGCGGAACCGCGACCCGGGATGAGCGTCCAATCACAACCCGCACTAGGGTTGGGTAACGGTCATCCCCAGAATCCACGCAAGGGGACCCGCGCGCGTCGCGCAGTGCCCTCACGAGCGACGGAGCGACGCGCGTGGGGAGGCTCCGTGGGCCCCCGGGGGCGATCCGCCGCATCGACGATCGGAATGAGGAGATCGACTATTACCGCTGGCTGGCTATGGATGCGGGGCCTATTTTTCGGCTCAACTGCGCCGAGCTGACAGGCCAGACGGACAAGCTGCTAGCACGCGACCGCCAGCGTCTGTTTCAAAACATCACGGTCGGAGCCGAGCAACGGCTTACAGATGATATCGATCTTTTGAGTGTCACAACCACGATGGAGGCAGGTGTCGACATCGGCTCGCTTCTCGCCGTGATGATGGCGAACATGCCGCCAATGCGCTTCAATTACCAGCAGCGGGTCGGCCGAGCAGGACGTCGCAAGCGCGGCCCTCGTTTCGCCCTGGCGAGCAAAACCAATCTTCGATCGACATCAAGAACTAATGTCGACCATCGGCCACGATGCGCCGCCTTCCAAGCCGACACAGGCCGTGGAGCCTCGGCCGTCGGGAACCGCTGAATCTGCTCCTTGAGAGACCTTGCGGCGATCGCTAGAACTGCTCGAAAGGCTCCCCCAACACATCTGGGTAGGGGATCCGAGAACTACCGCGAGTGCAGCAAAACAAAGTCAACAGCACGACCAATTGCCACTGCAGCATTGCAGTTGATGCGGCGTATCCGAGCGCCGATGCGTAAAGGTGACCGTCAGACACTACCCTATCCCAGCGGGGAGACAATACGGTCACTTGAGCTGCCTTCCAAAATGACATGAGCGCAAGGACGGTTCACTGCGGGCGGAATGTCTGTCAGCTTGCCATGCGCAGTTGCGCCTCAGAGGGAATTCAAAAAGGCCACCAGATCGCTCTTCTGTTGCGAGGTAAAGCCGATCCCGAAGCGCTGATCGTAGAAGTTCACTACATCTAGCAGCGTGGCCGCCGATCCGTTATGGAAATACGGTGCGCGTGCCGCCAACCCGCGCAGGATCGGACCTTTGGTCTTGCCGATATCGGCGCAATTGCCGCTGATCATCGCGCGGCCGACGTCGGTCACTTGGAAAGTTTCTCCGGCGAGCGGGCCGGCGATGCACAACACCGTGAATACCGGTAGTCCGGAGATATCCAATACCGGAGGCGCGAGCGGCCCCGCGTCGGCGACCCCGATGTTCAACGGCGCCTTGACCGAGTGATCGCCGGCGTTCGGCGTGTCATGGCAAGTTCCGCAGAAACCTTGGACGCTCGGCTCGTTGAGTACGTCGTTGATACCGGCGACTCCGGTGATCTTGATCGGCACCGAGTTGAACACCTCCTCGCCCCGGGCAATGGCAAGGCGCGCCCCGGTGACGGGATCTCGCCCGGTTAGGCCGGCCCAGGCCTCGTAAGCCGTGAAGATCACTGGACTGAAGGATTGGCCGTCGCAGCCGAACGGGTCGTTGACGCAGATGAAGAAGTTGTCGAGTTCTTGCGCCAAGGATATCGGACCGCCGCTGGCACCATCGGCGGCCAAATAAGCGGCGCTCTGGTCGACGATTTGTGCCGTGAACAAGCCGGCACCTGACGGGGTATTGGCGCAGGGAACGGGCGTGAAGGCCGTCGTGCAGCCCTCAAAGTCGACGATCTGCTGCTGCTGAGCAGGAGTGGGTGCCGTGCTGGCCTGCGCATGAATGAGCGTCGCGTCGGCGGCCTGGCTGAAGAGACTGGATTCCCGACCGTCCCACATGATCGTGCTGAGGAATCCCAGATTGGTAGAGGGAAGCGGCCGCCGGTAGAACGAGGCGGTGCCGCTTTGCGCGCCGGTCAGCCCCGTTGTCGGGTTATTGTTGCAGCCATAAGGATCGTCGACGCTCGAAATCTGGAACTGCATCGAGGATTGCATCGGCAACCCGATGCGAATCAGGCCCTTGCTCAAGACTAGGCTGTACGCCTTTCGCATCGCCTCCAGCGAGGACACGTCGTCCGACGGGCAGGTGGCGCCATCGACGAGGCGGAACAGCGGATCGGTCGGGTTTTCTGCGAACCGGTCTTGCGCGTGCTGGGCGCTGAGACCCCACCCGTCCTGCGGTTGGTGGCAGGTGAAGCAGGTGCGGCGGTTCGTGCCGAGATTCTGGAAAAACGAGTTTGTCGAGGTGAACGTAGGCCCCGCTGGCTGGTAGGTTGCAATCATTCCGCTCGGGTCGAGATCGATCTCCAGCGGCGGGATTACCGGCGGGGTTGCCTGGTTCCCGCTGACAGGATCCCGAAACAGCTGTCCCATTTTTTGCGCGTGCGCGATCTCGCCCGCAACTGCGGTTGCACCAAGCACATCGCCCGAGCCCGCCCAAGCCGGCGCAGCAGGCAGGAGGAGGGCGACTGCCGAACCTCCTGACAAAAGACAGGCCCGCCAATCTCGAAAACCACCAGACATCATGGATCGCTCCGATGTTGAACAAGCGTAGACTTTAGGACGCGACAGTAATTAAGGTCTTTGCGCAAACGCCTCCGGACGCCTATCGCGCGGCGCGCGATGATCAAGGATCTCATTCGGTCAAATCGCCCGCGGTCTCCCCAATTGACAATGGCATTTGTCGCCTCCTGCATGATGCACCGTGGCTGCTCGATGAGGAGCGGCAGGCTGTCCCCCGAACGCCCGCAAGTCTTTAAGACGATCCGAAAAAACTCCGAATTTTCCCCGAAATTGTTTAGTTTAAAGCGATGGCGATCATTGCGCTGGGACCATTTTGTCTGGATACGGCGCACAGCCTGCTGCTCCGCGGAGGTGCGCCCGTACCGCTTGGCCGGCGAGCGGTCGCCGTGTTGCGGACCTTGGTTGAACGGCCCGGCGCGTTGGTGTCGAAAGAAGTACTGATCAAATCTACGTGGTCCGGTCGGTTCGTCGAGGAGAGCAATCTTACCGTCCAGATTGCGGCGTTGCGCCGGGTACTCGGCGAGGCCCCGGGCGGGAATCGTTGGATCGAGACCGTGCAGGGCCGCGGCTATCGATTCATCGGGCCAATCGCCGCGGGAGTGGACCAAGACGCTACGGCGCTGCTGTCGCAGATCGAGACCGCGCGGCCCACACCGACGCTGCGAGCTAACGCCGAACGACGCCAAATCGCCGCGATGTCTTGCGAGCTAATTGACATCTCGGGGGGAGCCAACGTCGTCGGTCTCGAAGACTTGCGCGACGTAGTCGCCGCGTTTCAACGCTGCGTCTCAGAGACGGTCGATCGCAACGACGGGTTCGTCGTCAGCCGTCTCGGGAATGCCGCGCTGGTCCTTTTTGGCTACCCCGTTGCACACGAATACGACGCTGAGCGAGCGGTCCGCGCGGCGCTCGAATTGTGCGCGGCGGTCAGAACTTTGAGGCCCGGTGCTGACCTGCCGATGCGGTGCCGGGTCGGCATCGCGACCGGAATGGCCATCATCGGTGATCTCAGCGGGGGCGGCGCGCTCCAGGACCGCGAGGTTATAGGCGATGCTCCAAACCTGGCGGGGCGGCTACAGCTGTCGATCCAACCGGACATAGTAGCGATTGACTCAGCCACGCGCCGCCTGATCGGAAACCTGTTTGATTGCCGTGATCTCGGCACGATTGACACGACTAGGGGCACCGAGGCTTTGCACATTTGGCAAGTGCTGGAAGACAGCGCCAGTGTCAACCGCTTCGAGGCCTTGCGTGGGTTGTCACTCAGCCCGCTGGTCGGCCGCGATGAGGAAATCGATGTTCTGCTTTACCGCTGGGCGAGTGCCAAAGCGGGCGCCGGCCAGATCGTCTTGCTGTCGGGCGAGGCGGGCATCGGCAAGTCGCGGCTCGGCGCTCAGCTCGCCGCCGAGGTCGCGAACGAGCCGCACACGCGGCTGCGCTATCAATGCTCGCCCTATCACCGCGACAGCGTCCTGCACCCCTTTGTCGTGGCGCTCGGGCGCGTGGCCCGCCTCGCTCCCGACGACCCGGCCACCACACAGCTCGACAAGCTCGAAGCCATACTGGCGCCGGCGCGTATCTCGGAAACCGCACCGCTCTTCGCTTCGCTGCTGTCGATCCCGACCGGCGAGCGCTATCCGCCTCTGACACTGAGTGCCGCGCAGCAACGCCGCCTGACCCTGGCGGCCCTGCTCGACCAGCTCGAGGAATTGGCGCGGCAAAACCCGGTATTGATGCTGTTCGAAGACGTTCACTGGGCCGACGCCACCTCGCTCGAAGTGCTCGATCTGACGGTAGAGCGCGTGCGCGCCTTGCCGGTATTGATGCTGATCACCTTCCGGCCGGAATACGAGGCGCCGTGGACCGGCCTCTCGCACGTCACCAGCGTGGCACTCGACCGCCTGATGCCCGCCGAGGTCGAGACCCTGGCCGAGCATGTC
>Ga0306926_10006280_pt1 | contig 12737 bp, 10 predicted proteins | sample flu12Cox44000178_FD_203759 | JGI IMG/M metagenome (GOLD analysis project Ga0306926, IMG submission 203759) | Lab enrichment of tropical soil microbial communities from Luquillo Experimental Forest, Puerto Rico - flux8day.12C.oxic.44.000.178 (v2)... | ecosystem: Environmental > Terrestrial >... | reverse complement strand
ATATTGTCCGGGGCGCAGTGTGTTCCCAGGATTCGGAAACAGACCAGCGACCCGGATCGAACCCGTGCTCGGGTTCACCTGCCGATCGGCAAAATAGAAGGTCCCTGGCTGAGGATAGATCGTGCCATCGGCCAGGATCAGCTCGAGCCGCATCTGTTTGTGTTCGGCATCGACGGTGGCTTGCGTCGTGTATCGCCGGTGGAAGTCCAGGTATTCTTGTTCGCTGGCGGTGATGTTGGCCTTGATCGGATCGACCGTGGAAACAGTTGTTACCGGGCCGCTGGATGGGTTCACCAGCGCGCCGACCTGTTGCTGCGCGATCCCGGCAATGCCGTCGATGGGGGAAGTGAGCCTGGTGAAGCCGAGGTTCAGATCCGCGGTTGCGACTGCGGCCCGGGCCGCCTCGACTGCCGCAGTGGCAGCCTGAATCTGGGCGCGCGCGGTCTCTACCTGCGCCTGGGCCGCCTGCAGTTGCGCCTTGGCGGCCAAGTTGTTTTGGGTGGCGTTGTCCAGATCCTGTTGGGTGATGGCCTGCTGCTCGGCGAGGGGAGTGTATCGGTCGACGTCGAGCTGAGTCCGCCTTTGGTTGGCCTCCGCGACCGCAACCTGCGCCTCCGCCTGCGCGAGTTGCGCCTTGGCCTGCGAAAGCTGGCCGTTCGCCTGCGACAGTTGACTTCTGGTCTGATCGGCCACCGCTTGGAATGGACGTGGGTCGATTTCGAACAGGAGCTGTCCTTTCTGAACGAGCGAGCCTTCCGTATAGTCCTGCTTTTGCAAATATCCGGTAACTTGGGCCTTGATGTCGGCGTTGACATAGCCGTCTAGCGTACCGATCCACTCGCTATAGATCGGCACGTCCCGTTGCTCGACGGCCGCCACTTGGACAACCAGCGGTTCCGCGGCCCGGGCAGCCTGCGTGTTTTTTGCGCAGCCGCCGGCGCCGGTAAGGGCAATCACAATGACGACCCAAATGCTTAGATAAACTTTTAGATGCTGTTCCACCTTTCCTCCTCCAGGCACGCGACGCGGCGGGTAACTATTTAGGGACTTGGATGCGCGTACCGCGCAGAAGTATTCACCAAGGCTATGCCCCGAACGGCCCCAGCGAATGGAGTGTTCTGCTCGGCCCATCTCAGTCTTCCTAAGAGTTGCTTATAGAAGAATACTCTCAATCGGCAGCCACGGGTTGGGCGCACTCGATCTACGTTCGTGTGATGGCTTGCGGCTCCGGCTCGGCGCGGCGGCAATCGCATGAAACGCCGAACCCAGGGCGGCGGGTCGGACAAACTCAACTCCGTCCGTCAGCTTGGTGCGGCCAAAGGCCGTTGTTAGCAGCTGCATTTTCCGCAACCTCATTTGTGATCGAAATCACACCCAACTTGATTTGAAGCCTGTCGCGGTCGTCGGGAGGTTGGCTGAGTCATGATCTTGACGGCGACACAAAGAATCGGGGGGCTGCCGTAGTGGCAATTGGCGACGGGAGGGGTTTGCCGGGGATTACCCGTCCTGCTGGTGATCCCCGGCCGAAGCGGTTTCGGCCCTTTCCCGGACGGCCGGAGTCTGCTCTCGCGCACACGAGAGCATCTTCAACGCAGCGATGGAGCGACCATCGAGATCGCTCGTTTTCGCCCCGACCGCGGACCAAGCGACCGAGAGCGGGGCTGGCACGACCGGTATTGGCACTATGACCACGAGTCCCAGACGCGCGCGGCCTTCGAGCGGATCTTCTCCGATCGCCTCGGCGGACTTTGCGAGGCGCACTCTAAGTCATTGATGATTACCTACACCGGGCGGATCTGGGGGCGACCGGAGTGCGGATCGCCCGGCTCGTCGATTTGTATGGCGATCGCGACGAATGGAACCGAAGGCCATCTCATCGTGGCGGGCCCGGGGATGCTTTTCGAGCGACCGCACGATCCCCCGGGTACGCGGGGATATCTTGGGGGAGTGAGACCGTGACCGTGACCACTCGAGCGGAGAACAGTTCGATTTATCACATCCCGGGGTTGACTGGCAAACCCGCACGCGAGAAATGTGGTTGACGTATCCCGGATCGAACGCATCTTTCGACGGCCAGCGAACATCGACCCTGCTAGGAGTCGGCGTTTCACATCGAAGTATTTAGACTTGACCAAGACAAGAATTGAGAGGGCTCCGGAGGCTTCCCGATGAAAGCGACGCAAGCTCTACACAATCTGGGCCAAAGCATATGGCTCGACAACATCACCCGCGATCTGCTGGACAGCGGCACCTTGAAGCACTACATCGACGAGCTGTCGGTGACGGGGCTTACCTCGAACCCGACGATCTTCGATCATGCGATCCAGCACAGCACGGCTTACGATGCCGCGATTCGTCAAAAGGTGAAGAAGGGCGCTTCGGGCGAGGCCCTGTTTTTCGAGCTGGCACTCGAAGACCTCACCCGGGCCGCCACGCATTTCCGACCGGTCCACGACCAAACCGGCGGTGTGGATGGCTGGGTTTCTCTGGAGGTTTCGCCCCTGCTGGCCTACGAAACCGCCCATACCCTGGCGGCGGCCCAGAACCTTTATGCGCGCGCGGGACAACCCAACCTGTTCATCAAGATCCCCGGCACCAAAGAAGGCCTACCGGCCGTCGAGGAGGCGATCTTTGCCGGTATCCCGATCAACGTCACGCTGCTGTTCTCCCGGGAGCAATACTTGGCAGCGGCGGAAGCGTTCCTTCGCGGTATCGAGCGGCGCATCGAGGCCGGCCTGAGGCCTTCGGTGGCTTCTGTCGCCTCGGTTTTTATCAGCCGTTGGGACGCGGCAGTGATGGGCCGAACGCCCGACGCCTTGCGCGACCAGCTCGGTATTGCCATCGCCAGGCGTACCTACAAGGCGTACCGCGAACTGCTTGCATCCCCGCGCTGGCAGCGCGCCTTCAATGCCGGCGCGCGGCCTCAGCGGCTCCTGTGGGCGAGCACCGGAACTAAGGACCCGCAAGCCTCCGACGTGTTGTACGTCACGAACCTCGCTGCGCCGCTAACGGTAAATACCATGCCAGAAGCCACCTTGAAGGCCCTCGCCGACCATGGCGAGGTCGGTTCGATCCTGCCGGCCGATGGCGGCGACTGCGAGAAAGTGTTGGAAGCCTTCGCCCGGTCCGGTATCGACGTGGATGCCCTAGCTTCCGAGCTTCAGGAGGAAGGCGCGAAGGCCTTCGTCAAGTCCTGGAACGAGTTGATGGCAGTGATCGCAGCCAAGAGTCATGCGCTCAAGTCTGCCATCGCGCACTGAAAGACTCCCATGAAAGGGCCCTCAAATATGGCAACGCGCGCAGTACGCTCCACGCGCCGGCGTCTCGGACCGCTCACCAGTCGGAAGGTGTGGAAGGCCCTCCAAGCACATTACGAGAAGGTGCGCGGGATTCATCTTCGTGATCTATTTGCGGCTGATCCCAAGCGCGGCGAGCGAATGTCAGCGGAGGGGGCAGGCATCTTACTGGACTACTCGAAAAGCCGCCTCACCGACGAGACCGTCAAGCTCCTCGTTCAGTTGGCCGAAGAGTCCGGCCTACGCGAGCGAATCGATGCGATGTTTCGCGGTGAGAAGATCAACGTTACCGAGAATCGGGCGGTGCTGCACGTGGCCCTGCGCGCACCGAGAGGAACGTCCATCGTAGTGGATGGCGAAAACGTCGTACCCCAGGTTCACGCCGTGCTCGACAAGATGACGGATTTTTCCAATCGCGTCCGGAACGGCCAGTGGAGAGGACACACCGGCAAGCGCATCCGCAACATCATCAATATCGGCATCGGCGGCTCCGACCTGGGACCGGTAATGGCTTATGAAGCGCTGAGATTTTACAGCGATCGCTCCCTCACGTTTCGCTTCGTGTCCAACGTTGACGGGACTGACCTCGCCGAGGCGGTCCGCGATCTCGACCGATCGGAGACCCTCTTCGTGGTTTCCTCGAAGACGTTTACGACGCTTGAAACCATGACGAACGCGCATTCGGCGCGCACCTGGTCGCTCGATGGTGTAGGAGGCGATGAGAAGTCCGTGGCCAAGCATTTTGTCGCTGTATCCACGAATGCCACAGAAGTGGCGCGGTTCGGAATTGACACCGCAAACATGTTCGGCTTCTGGGACTGGGTCGGCGGACGCTATTCGATGGACTCGGCCATAGGCCTCTCGACGATGCTGGCCATCGGACCGGATCACTTCCGCGCGATGCTGGATGGCTTCCATCGGATGGACGAACATTTCCGCACCACCCCGTTCGACCGTAACCTGCCCGTGCTAATGGGCCTGTTTTCGGTATGGTACACGGACTTCTTTGGGGCCGAGACGGTTGCCATATTGCCTTACGACGAGTACCTGAAACGATTCCCGGCGTACCTGCAGCAGCTCACGATGGAGAGCAACGGCAAGCACGTGACGCTCACCGGCGCCGAAGTCTCCCACCCGACCAGCCCGATCTACTGGGGCGAGCCGGGGACCAACGGCCAGCACTCCTTTTATCAGCTAATTCACCAGGGGACCCGGCTCATCCCTTGCGACTTCATCGCATTTATGAAACCGCTCAATCCCTTGGGCCGCCATCACGACATGCTGATCGCGAACGTCTTTGCCCAGACCGAGGCGCTGGCGTTCGGGAAAACGCCCCAGCAGGTGAAGGCCGAGGGCACGCCGGAATGGCTCGCGCCCCACCGCGTCTTTGAAGGCAACCGGCCTTCGAACACGATCCTGGCCGATCGGCTCACGCCAGAGGTTCTGGGCCAACTGGTCGCCCTTTACGAGCACACTGTCTTCACGCAAGGCGCCATCTGGCAGATCAACTCCTTCGACCAGTGGGGAGTGGAATTGGGCAAGGTGCTCGCCCAGCGCATCATCCCCGAACTCGAAAGCCCGGCGGAACCCCCACTCGGCCATGACAGCTCAACCAACAGCTTGATTCGCCGATACCGGAAATCAAGGAGTAGGTAGGTTATGCAGACCGGAATGGTAGGACTCCGACGGAAGGGGCGAGACCGGTTGCGCCGCCTCCTGAGAGGCGGCGAGGGTGCGTCGCTTTCGAGGGGTCGCCCGGGAGTAACCGCGAGGGGGCTGCGATGAACGATTCCCGATCGGATCGACCGCTGTTCATCGGGGCAACGAGGGATCTGGCCTACCAGAAGATCTTGGCGGCCTTGGAAGCCATGCTCGAGCGAGGCCGCCTCGACGTGCCCGTGATCGGGGCGGCCCCACCCGATGGGAGTCTCGTCATCCAAAAGCACCTCTTCCCGCTGAACCATTTTTGTGACCGTTACGGAGTGGAATTCGGCCACATAATGTTATCTGTATGGGCGGCCGCACCGTTGGAACCTACGCGCAAAAGGGACATTGCCGGAGGCCTTCTTGCCCGACGGGTTCAGCAAAGCCCTGCGTCACGGGCGACCGTTCGCCAAAGTGGTTTCTTTAAGCCAGAGATTACCAGGAGCAAATCATGAGTGCCACGCAATCCATCTCACGCCGGGACGCACGGACCGATCAACTGTGCATCAACACGATTCGGACGCTGTCGATGGACGCCGTCCAGCAGGCTAAGTCCGGACACCCGGGCACGCCCATGGCGCTCGCACCGCTGGTCTACACCATCTGGAATCGCGTCATGCGTTTCGACCCCAAGGACCCGATCTGGCCCAATCGCGACCGTTTCGTGCTCTCGAATGGCCACGCATCCATGCTGCTGTGGTCCGTGCTCCACCTAACTCAGACACAAGCGGTGAATGCCGATTACGAGTTGCTCGGGCAACCTTCGGTGACCCTCGACGACATCCGCCGTTTTCGCCAGCTGGACAGCAAAGCGGCTGGGCATCCCGAGTACCACTGGACCTCGGGCGTTGAGACCACCACCGGCCCGCTCGGCCAGGGCGTTGCCACCAGCGTTGGCATGGCCATCGCCCGCAAGTGGCTGGCCGCTCGCTACAACCGGCCGGGTTTCGAGATCTTCGACTACAACATCTACGCCGTTTGCGGGGATGGCTGCCTGATGGAAGGGGTCGCCTCGGAAGCGGCGTCGTTGGCCGCGCATCTCGGCCTCGAAAATCTCTGTTGGGTGTACGACAACAACCACATCACCATCGAAGGCAGCACCAGCCTCACGTTCACCGAGGATGTGTCTGCGCGCTTCCTCGGCTACGGATGGAACGTGCTGCGGGTAGGCGACGCTAATGATATCGATCGAATCGAGCGCGCCTTGAGCATCTTCGGTTCAACCAAGGGCCGGCCGACGTTGATCATCTTGGACAGTCACATCGGCTATGGCGCCCCGCACAAGCAGGACACCGCCGAAGCCCATGGCGAACCGCTTGGCGAAGACGAAATCCGCCTCGCAAAACAGAGCTACGGTTGGCCCGAAGACGCAAAGTTTCTCGTGCCCGACGGGGTCTACGAGCATTTCGCGCGCGGAATCGGCGACCGCGGCGAGGCTCGTCGGCGGGAATGGAGCAGCCTTTTCAACGAGTACCGTGCGAAACACTCTGCGCTCGCGGCCGAGATCGACCTGATCGAGCGGCGCGAACTTCCGGCTGGATGGGACCGTAACCTGCCGGTCTTTCCCGCGGACCCGACGGGAATGGCCGGGCGCGACGCCTCCGGCAAGGTGCTCAACGTCCTCGCGCAGAACATTCCCTGGTTCCTCGGAGGCTCGGCCGATCTAGCTCCATCCAACAAAACTCGGTTGACTTACCAGGGCGCCGGTGAGTTCCAAGCGGATAGCCCCGAAGGGAAAACCCTGCACTACGGCATCCGGGAGCACGCGATGGGAGCGATCGTCAATGGCCTGTCGCTTTCCAAGATCCGGGCATTTGGGGCGACCTTCTTTATTTTCAGCGATTACGCGCGTCCTGCCATTCGGCTCGCGGCGATTATGGAATTGCCGGCGATTTTTGTGTTCACGCATGACGCTATGGGCGATGGCGAAGACGGCCCGACGCACCAACCTGTGGAACAGCTGGCGGCCATGCGCGCGACGCCGGGTCTGGTCACTCTGCGGCCCGCCGACGCCAACGAGGTCGTCGAAGCGTACCGCTACATCCTCGAGCTCCGCCATAAGCCGGCAGTGCTCGTGCTGTCGCGCCAGCCGCTGCCGACTCTCGATCGAAGCCGGTACGCCCCAGCCTCCGGCTTGGCGCGCGGCGCCTACGTGCTGGCGGATTCGCCCGGTGGCAACCCCGAATTGATCTTGATCGCCTCGGGCAGCGAACTGATTCTAGCCGTGAATGCGCACGAGACACTCGTTGCCGAGGGCGTCCGCTCGCGGGTAGTTTCGATGCCGTCCTGGGACATTTTCGACCAACAGCCAAAGGATTATCAAGACGGCGTGCTGCCACCCGCAGTGAGTGCGCGCATCGCGATAGAGCAGGCATCGACCTTCGGGTGGGAGCGATTTATTGGGGGCTCCGGCCGTATCATCGGCATGAAAACCTTCGGAGCCTCGGCGCCGCTCAAAGAACTTCAGCGGAAGTTCGGCTTCGAACCAGGGCGAGTGGTCGCAACCGCGAAGGAACTGGTGGGGCGAATGTGAGGTGCGTTGATGGCCACTCGAGCCATAAGTCCTGAGCATTGTGGACACAGCTCCCCTCTCGGCGCGTCCGTCACTGCTTCCGGTGTCAATTTCAGTGTCTTTTCCCGAAGCGCCGCGGTCGTGGAGCTGCTTTTGTTTGACTGCGAAGACAATACTCAACCTGCCCGAGTGGTGCCGATCGACCCGGTGACGAACCGGACTTATCACTATTGGCACGTTTTCGTGCCCGGTCTTAAACCGGGTCAGCTTTATGGCTATCGCATCGATGGGCCGTCCGATCCGGCAAAGGGGATGCGATTTGATCCCACCAAGGTTCTGCTCGATCCCTACGGACGCGGCGTTGTCGTTCCCAAAAGCTATAGCCGAGCGGCGGCGCGCAGCAAAGGCGACAACGCTCGGACGTCGATGAAAAGCGTGGTCGTCGATCCTGATGCCTATGATTGGGAGGGTGATACCCCTCTGTGCCGCCCGGCTTCTCGAACCATTATTTATGAGATGCACGTCCGAGGCTTCACACGCCATTCAAGCTCAGGAGTTCCGGAAAACACACGTGGTACTTATGCCGGTCTGGTCGAGAAGATCCCCTATCTTCAACAGCTCGGTATCACAGCCATCGAACTGCTGCCGGTTTTCCAGTTCGACGCGCAGGATGCCCCGCCCGGACGGGTGAACTACTGGGGTTATGCGCCGGTCTCTTTCTTCGCGCCTCACCAGGCGTACAGTTCGCGGCCAGAGGCGCTCGGCGCCGTCAACGAATTTCGCGACATGGTGAAGGCGCTACACCGAGCCGGCATCGAAGTGATTCTCGATGTCGTCTTTAATCACACTGGCGAAGGCGACCACAATGGGCCAACGCTGAGCTTCCGCGGCCTGGAGAACAGCGTCTACTACGTTCTCGAGCCGGACCGCTCCCGTTACGCCAACTACAGCGGCACCGGAAACACTCTCAACGCGAATCACCCGGTGGTTAGGCGGCTGATCCTGGATAGTCTCCGCTACTGGGTGGAAAAGATGCACGTCGACGGGTTTCGATTTGATTTGGCGTCGATCCTGGAACGGGACGAGTCGGGTAATCTGATGCCAAACCCGCCCGTGCTATGGGATATTGACTCAGATCCAGTGCTCGCAGGCACCAAGCTGATCGCAGAGGCCTGGGACGCGGTCGGCCTCTACCAAGTCGGCAGCTTCATCGGGGACAGTTGGCGGGAGTGGAATGGGCGCTTTCGCGATGATGTCCGCAGCTTCTTTCGTGGCGATGAAGGTTCGGTTGTGCCCCTTGCGGATCGTTTACTGGGTAGTCCCCAGATTTACGGCCACAAGCAACGCGAGGCTGAGCAAAGCGTGAATTTCGTCACCTGCCACGATGGTTTCACGCTCAACGACCTCGTCTGTTATGACCGGAAGCACAACGAAGCAAATGGCGAAGATAACCGCGATGGCGCCAATGACAACCGCAGCCGCAATTGGGGAGTCGAAGGCCCGACCGATGATCCCGCAATTGAGGCGCTGCGAAACCGGCAGGTCAAAAATTTCCTCGCGGTGACGATGCTCTCCTTGGGTCTGCCGATGATTCTGATGGGTGACGAAGTCAGGCGGACTCAACAGGGTAACAACAACGCCTACTGCCAGGACAACGAGATTAGTTGGTTTGACTGGAGCCTGATCGCCGAGCATCGCGATGTGCACCGGTTCGTCAGATTACTTTGCGCACAGCGCCTGTTCGAGGACACCGAACCGGAGCGGCAACGTCTGAGCCTGACACAGGTTCTCCGCAGTGCGAAAAGAGCTTGGCACGGCGTGAAACTCGGCCAGCCCGACTGGGCCGTTTGGTCCCACAGCCTGGCGTTCTCCGCGGAGACCCAGCATGACCAGCTGCTCGTTCACGTGATTCTAAACGCGTATTGGGAGCCGCTCGACTTCGAGCTGGCCCCGTTGACCGGCAGCGATCCCCTGTGGCGTCGTTGGGTCGACACTTCTCTCGAATCACCCGACGACATCGTGGAGTGGGATGCCGCGCAGCCGGTTCCCAGCCGCGCTTATCGGGCCGGGGCGCGCTCGGTTGCGGCCTTGTTTGCTCGCGTGTAGAGTAGCATTCCTGTCGGCCGCTCCAATTTTTCGCTATGGCGGTCTGCGTCTGGTTCGCGTTACCTGAATTCGTAAGACGCCGTGCTCAACGTTACTCGTGAGATCCGCCCTCATTCATGTGAAGACCCCCGACTCACTTGGTGATTGTTCCGCAGGCGATTCGGTCGCCTGCATTGCCCGCCGGATCGGACTTCATATCGTCGGCCTTGGCGTGAATCATCAGAGCGGTGCCGCCATTGGCAAACACCGAATTGTCGCCGGTGCCCAAATTCACGCGAGGGTCCTGGATGGTGGTCTTGACGGTCCCATCAGGCTTCACGGTAAAGTTCGGCATATCGCCGGCATGCGGTCCCTGTGGATTCTCTAACCCATGCTGCTTGTGTTCAGGGTTGAAGTGCGGACCCGCTGACGTAAATGCGGGAGCTTCACACTTGGCCGCGGAATGGATGTGGAGGGCGTGTTCGCCCGGCGGTAGGTTTTTGAGATTCAGCCGGATGGCCACACCCCCTTTGGATTGGGTCAGGATCGCCGTGCCCACGCTCTGCCCCTTGGCGTCCTGCAAATTGACGGTGACGGGCGGGTCCGCCGCGTAAGCTGCGGCGACGATCAAACCCGCAATCGCGATCGCGAAAATCCTGTTGTTCATAAGCTTTCTCCTGAAGGCGAATCATCATTATCATATCGCTCGATCCTCGGTTCTGCCCGATCTTCCCGGCCCATTGCCCCCCTCTCCGGCAACGCGTCGGGCGGCGTGGTTACTGGTGCGCGATGACGCCGGTAGCGTTCATAACGAGCCTATCGGCCGAGAACCATTCCCCTCTTACCGGTTCGCCGCCGCTCGAGCGGCCACACTGTGGCTCGAGGCGTGCCAGTTGAGCCATCTCACCAGGGTGCTCCCCAACTAGTCCGGGCCTCTGTGTCAGGCTGCAACCAGATTTCCGCCATCTTGTTGATCGCTTAGATGCAACTCGCTTGCCAAAAAAAATTTGCCAAAATCGCATAGTTTCCGCTATTCTGATTATCAATGCAAGTGATTTGCAGATAGCAGGCGGGGCTGCTTAGCGGCCTTCGTCAGGATGTGACCCGGCAAGGGGAAACCGATCCGGACCGGTACGAAGAGGAGACGTGTGCTCGATTCAAGGAGCAAGCCTGCTGGCGTTGGCTCACTGTGCAACATGGCGGCGGTCGTCCTCGTGGTCCTCGCTGCACGCCCAGGCTGGGCTGGCGAAAACCCCTTCTTCATTACTTACACGCACCAGATGGAAGAGCCCAGGAACCTGGAAATTGCCTCCAAAAGCGTCACAGGCATGCCCGCAGATGGCAACCGGTTCTGGGGAGAGGCGACGGAATTCGAATACGGTGTTAGGGGCTGGTGGACCACGGAGGTATACCTCGATGGTCAAGCGACCAGCAGCGAGAGTGCTTTGTTTACCGGGTACCGGTGGGAGAACCGATTCCGCCTCCTCTCCCACGAGCATTGGATCAACCCCGTCCTGTATGGCGAACTCGAAAACATCAATGGCGCGGACAAGAGCCTCCTGGAAGTGGTCAACCACGATGGAAATAAAGATCTCACAGGGGCGAATGGCCAAACCCGGTCTGAGAAGAAACGAGAAATCGAGGCCAAGCTAATCCTTAGCAGTTATTACCGGGGCTGGACAATTGCAGAGAACTTCATCGCCGAAAAGAATATTCGCCACGAACCGTATGAGTTCGGCTACGCCTTCGGCATCAGCCGCCCCATAGGGCTCCTAGCCAGGCCGGATCGCTGCAGCTTCTGTGCCGAGAACTTCCAAATCGGCGTGGAGATGTATGGTGGCCTGGGGACTCATGATGACTTCGGTTGGCACGGAACATCGCATTATGTGGCGCCCACCGTGGCATGGACGGTCGCCCACGGCACGACCCTCAAGGTGTCGCCTGGCTTCGGCGTCACCGAGACAAGCGCCCGCTTCTTATTTCGGTTCGGCGTGTTCTATGAGATCGACCAATTTGGCCGTAGCGTTCACGGTCTTTTCCACAGTCCGGGAGGTCGGCGATGAAGGTATGGAGAGGTGCGCTCTGGGGCTTTGCGGTGACCGTGGCTTGGGCTAGAATCGGAAGTCTTGTCCAGCAGGCGCCGGCGGGAGTCCGAAACCGGACGAATCCGCTGGCAGCCGACGCACAGGCGCGGCGGGCCGGCCGAAAGCTTTATGCTCGCGAATGCCAATCCTGCCATGGACCCAGACGCGAAGGAATCGGCAAGGCACCCCCGCTGAACAGTGCCGACGTGTACCGAGCCCTCCCGGGTGCACTCTTCTGGGTCCTGCGCCACGGATCCCTTCATCAGGGCATGCCGTCTTTTGCTCATCTGCCCGAACTGGAGCGGTGGCAGGTCATCACTTTTCTTCTGGAGGTCAAAGAAACATCAGCTGCAACTCGATAGTCGTTTCGGCCTCTTGCCTCCCGTCCAAGCCGGGGGTCTGAACGCCGCCCTTCCAAGGGCCGGCCCTGCCTTGTTTCGAGAGGGTGTGATCGCCTTTTTCAGCAGCTCCGAGGTCCTCCGCGCGCTATCAGTGGCGGGTGTTTTGGGCCGGCGGCGGAGGTCGCGGTCTTCTCTATCAGCGAAGAAACCGGGCGCGTTAGCAGTATGAGGACTCTCAGTACGGTTATGCCAGTACCGATTGAGTTGAGCCGAAGCCTGATTCTTATTGACAGACTTGCCTTTACAGTTCATATTAACTTCCGATAGCCCTGTTGCGAAGGGTGCGGTGGCTGTCCTGAACGGCTCAGGGTGGGGGCGGATGTCTAGCTCTTGTTCGCGGCCGGGGAGGACGTCACCACCGCGGACTTTGAACGCGGTGACTCGCAGCCCTGTTGCACTTTCTTTCACGTGAGTGGCGGTGTAATCCATACAGCAGATGAGGATTCAAGGATCATGGTGATGTCGGAAAAAGGATTCCATCCGAATCGGCTGAGCAGCCGGTCCGATGGCGGCGCTCGACCCGGGGTGGCTTCTTCCAAACCGCCGGACCTCCATCGGGAGGCAGTGGCGGGGCGTCCTCCGTTGTTTTCCGGCATTTCCGCAGACGACTATGCGGCGATTTCCGCCGCCGCCCGGACGAAGGAGTTCACCCGCG
>Ga0306926_10006279_pt1 | contig 12739 bp, 8 predicted proteins | sample flu12Cox44000178_FD_203759 | JGI IMG/M metagenome (GOLD analysis project Ga0306926, IMG submission 203759) | Lab enrichment of tropical soil microbial communities from Luquillo Experimental Forest, Puerto Rico - flux8day.12C.oxic.44.000.178 (v2)... | ecosystem: Environmental > Terrestrial > Soil... | reverse complement strand
GCCGCAGCTGACGCGGGAATTCGCACGGCGCACCTCCGGACCGGCGTGGTGCTCAGCGCCAAAGGAGGAGCTCTGAAGCAGATGCTTCCGCCCTTCAAGCTCGGACTAGGCGGGCGGCTGGGCTCTGGCAGCCAGTGGTTGAGCTGGATTCACATCGACGACATGGTGGGAGCCGTTCACCACATTCTCAAAACCGATAGCCTGCAAGGCCCAGTGAATATGGTCGCGCCAAAGCCGGTTACCAACGCGGACTTCACCCGCGTGCTCGCCAGCGTTTTGTCGCGGCCGGCGATTTTTCCAGTGCCCACATTTGCGATGCGACTTGCCTTGGGGCAAATGGCCGATGAAGTACTGTTGGCAAGCGAACGTGTCGACCCCGCCAAACTGAGCGCCAGCGGATATGGATTCCAGTACTCCGACCTGCGACCTGCCCTGACCTCCTTACTTCACTAAAAGAATAGAGGCAGAAGCCCCTGCTCCTGCCTCCTTTGTTAAAGTTATCCGACTCGTTCCAGTCGACCGGCATCGAATTTCATTCGCCCTTAGGTACCTCATGCGTGTGATTCCGGTCACAGACTGTTTGGTCGCAGTCTGCGAGCCTGTATCTGGCGGGAATTTCAGGATGCATGCCAAAGTGATCGCCGTACTATTGTTGCTCGCAGTTCCGGCTGCGATGCCGGCGGCATTGGCGATCAACGCGTCAGACTCGGCCGCCGCGCTGGCTCACGGCCACACCAGAATGCTTCAGCATGCTTGCTGCCCCCAGCTATCTGGAACGGCAGCAATGCCGGCACCGGTCCAAGCACCTCGATCCGATGAGCACCGCTGCTGCTTTCTGCGCGGCCCTCAGTCGTCTCTTCCCATGAGCACGGCATCGACGGAGCAACTCGCCCTGGCAGGTCACATGCCCGTCGAACTGGCGGGCTTCCGGCACGATTCCGGCAAGGGCTCGCTGACGGCTACTCGCGACTCTGTGCCGACTCCCCCTCTTTCGATACAAATGAGCGTCGTCCTGCGCAACTGAGACTCTCCCCTCACTCCAACTTTGACGGAACTACGGCATGACGAACATGCCAGGAGTTCGCGTCCACCAGCAACCCTCGAAGGTTTCAGAGTGATAGGAGAATTTTATGAAGACGAAATCGTTGGTACTTTTCTTAATGCTGGCCTTGCTCTCCTGGGGCCAGACGGCAAACCAATCGACGGCCCCGGCTGACAAAGGTGCTTCATCAACAACCGCGAAGTGCGCCTGTTGCGACAAGATGGACGCGGGAGCGGCTGCTGGCCACCAGGGCTGCTGCCATTCCAAGAAGGGCAAGGGGCACGAGCTGGCTATGGCGTGTTCCGGCAAGGACGGCAGCGCATGCTGTGGCGACGCAGCAAAATGCATGAAGACGAGTGCGTCGAACTCTTCAGGTGCCTCTTGCTGCTCCGGCAAGGCACAGTGTGGAGCGAAGGGCAAAGCCTGCTGCAATGAGAATGCCAAGATGGCTTGCTGTGGAGCCCAGTGTGGCATGCGTGCGTCTCAGTCGCAGGATGTCCTCGACTAACTAAACAACAAAGGGCCCCGGCTGCAAGGCTGGGGCTCTTCTTTATCTGGTCGTATCTGCTCACAAACACTGCCAGGGCAAGCCCACTGCGCCCAGCGATCTTCAGTTGTAGTCGGATGGGTTGGTCGGCGTGGACGGATCGTCTCCACCCTGGACCTCGCGTTCCAACCGGGCGAGCAACTTGTCTCGCTTGTCGCTGTGCAATTCGTTCTCGAGCTCTTCGAGTGCTAAGGCCACCACATGATAGTGATGTGCCCCTGCGAAGCGCGGGTCGGCGGTCACGTCCAGCCACACCTTGTGCATCAGGCTGATGTCTTCCGGACGCATGCGGGGCGTATGCGGTCCCAGCAGGTACTCGTGTGACGCGCCGTCCGGATCATAAACCTCCAGCGTGAGCCGCGGACGGGGCGCGGGAAGCCGCTCCCACGCATCTCCGGTGAGCTTGGCCTGTTCGTCGGAGCTAAGCTTGTTCGAGCGCCCACAGACAATCCGGCTGGAGTCGAGTCGCTGCGCGGTTACCAGAATCGCTTCGAAAACATCCGTGCCGGGGACAACGAGCAGCGAGACCGGCTTGCCCTCTCTTTCCGCGACCGCGACCACAGCGGTAAATAGCTCCTGCTCGTAGTGGTCGAAGATCTGGCTGGCTTCAAGCACGGAGCTGCCCCCAAAAGTATGTTCACGGTGGTAGAGGCGGGCACTCATCACGACTACGTCCTGCTTGGCTGTGTTGGTGTGAGCCAGCACGCTGCGGAGGTAATGCAAATTACGCGGATCCCGGACCGCGACCAGGATGTTGCCCGGCCGCACGCCCATCGCGCCGCTCCCTAATTCCTGATTGCCGTAGACGCGGAACTGGTCAAGTTGTTCAGGCTTTCCGTGGCGCTCTTTGATTACGTGCCGCTCTGACAATGTAAAGATCGCGAAGAAGACCGCGCTGAAAATGAGCCCGGCAATCGTGGCCTCGTACTTGGTAAACAGATTCACGATGGCCGTCGTCAGCAGCACGGCCGAGATCACAACCAAGCCAAACGGAATCTCGATCTTGCCGATGTGGAAGTTACCCGGCACGCGCCACTCGCGGTTTCCCGGCTCCGTGAAGCGCAGCACCAGCACGGCCAGGGACTTCATCGCGAAGCTCCAGATCACGCCGAACGCGTACAGCGCAGCCAGGGCGTATACATCGCCGCGGCTCAGGATGATGGTCGCTATCTGCAAACCAACCACTAGGTTGATAATGCGGAAGGTCGTGCCGTACTTGTGCTGCGGCTTCAGGAACCATGCCGTCAACACACCGTCTTCGGCAACCCGGTTGAGAACGCCATTTGCGCCGACGATGGAAGTGTTCTGCGCCCCGGCGAGGATCAGTGCGCCGACCAGCACAACGAAGCCATGGAAGAGCAGCTTCAGCGGCAACGGCCCCACCAGGTACATCGCAATGCCGCCGATCAGGTTCGCGAAGAAGTCCGGACGGACTTTATCCGGGATGATCATCACGGCGAAGAACGAAACCAACGAAGTGAATAACAGGCTGTAGATGAAGATCACCAGCCCAGTCTTCTCAAGATTCTTGAGCTTCGGATGTTCGATCTCCCGGTTTACCTGAGCCAGCGTTTCTTCACCGCTCATGGCGAGCACGGAATGCCCGAAGCCCACAAAAGCGATAATCAAGGGCAGATGGCTGAACCAGGTCCCATCCAACCATCCGAGAGATTTTCTGTTGAGCGGAATCACGCCCGGGTGAAGTGGATTTGGCGGCAAGTGAATCCCGATCTTCAAAACCGTGATCGAGCACCAGATCAGCAGGATCACTACCATCACGGTGGTGATGATCATGATCTGCAATGCCTTCTCACTCGACTCGTGGATTCCCTGGATGTTCTTCCACCAGAAATAACACACGACCACAAGGGCGAAAGCGGCCGAGAAATAGTTGTCGTTGTAGGCCAGTGGATGATGAAGGTACTGGCTGATCTCCTTCACAAATCCGGCCAGGTATTGCCCCGCGGAAACGGCGCTGATCGGCCCGGTAAGAACGTAATCAAAAAGCAGGGCCGAAACAGAGAATTTGGCCAGCGTGCTCCCCATGGCCTCTTTGACCACGCGGTACACGCCCCCGCGCACGAACATGCTGCTGGACTCGATGTACAACGCCCGAACCGCATAGCTGAACAGCATGACGGCCAGGATGAACCAGGGGGCACTCTTGCCGATAACCTGCTCAGCGTCGCCGCCGGCATAATAAGCAGAGGAAGCCAGGTCGGAAAGCACAATGGCGGCCGCACGCCAGAACGAGATAAAGGTCAACATCACCGTGGTGGCAACGAAGACCTTGACCGCAGGCCGCTTGGAGCTTTCTACGAAGCTTGACATGCAGGATCGAGCCCTAACAGGAGAGCTGGAAGAAGCCTTTAGAAGATAGCATAGACGCCGAGGCCCGAACACTGAGGCGGAGCGCTCGCGTCATCGCCGCGACCCAGTAATCTCGCAGAGATAAACGATTTACGCGGGAGGTGCGAGGTACGTGCGGGTCACGCGCTCGTGCCAGCACAGAGCGTCTTCATCGAGGAATTGCCACGCGTATCCCATTCCCAGCGAGAGCCCCGACAGAAAGCTGCACAGAACGCGCGAACGTCGGCTGCGACGGCTTACAGGTCCACCGTCAAAACGGCTGATGCGGAGATGTGCGGCCCGCAAGCCGAGAGTCGTTCCGCACAAAACCACGAACGCATACTGATACGCCGCCCAAAGAATGCAGCCCAGCCCTACGCCGCCACCGATCATTTCCCATAGGGGAGGTTCTGTGCCGGCAATTCGATAAAAGACGGCAGCGAAGACTCCACACGCGAGCAGCACAATCAGTGCGTCCACGAGGCTGGCCCATAGCCGAAGACCTAATGGTGCGGAACGTAGAGGCATGTCGATCCCGGGGCGCCGCTCCGGTTCAAGGGGGCGTGCGTCCTCAATAGTGATGCCGCCCATCGCCGGCGGAGGAGGCACGACCTCGGGCACCTCCAGGATGCGCGGCCGCTCCACAACCGGGTCCGCCAGTTCGTTTAGAGAGACCGGAGGAGCATAGGCCCAGCGCGGAAACTCCAGAATCTTGGCAAACCCCTGCGACGCGCGAGGCGGCTCTGCGGGCGCGAGCGCTGCCTCATCGCTCACCTCAGAAACCGCAAGCCCCTCTGTCTCCACCGGATTCATCGCTAACGCCTGGCAAGTGAGTGGAGTGGAAACGGTATGAGAACTGGAGACCATCTCTTCGCAAGCCGGGGTCTGCGGCCGCGCTGGGGGAGGCTCGAACTTAAGCCGCAAGGATGGATATCGCGGTGCACGAGGGCGTCGGCGTGCCCGATACCGGTTTAACCGGGCGCTCACCTCTTCGCGCCAAGTTTCCGCTTCCGATGCGCCCGCCTCGGTTTGCAGAGAAGCCACCGACGGATCGACGCGGTCATTAGACGTCACAACCGGAATAGCATCCGGCTGAATTTCATCGCTGCCAGGCCCGGACGGTGGCCCGCCATCGACAGGCTCTGCACGTACGACATCGCTGTCGTCCACAACGAACTTCGGTCGCGGAGAATCCGCAACATTCTGGTCCGACGACGCCCCACCGAACAGAGCATTCACGCTGCGCCCGCCATGCAGGAGGCGATCGTCAGACGTGCAGGTGCATGCCTCGCCGCACAACAGGCAAGTCATCGCAGAATGTCGGAGAAACATCAGGCCAGAGCAGGCGGCCAACTGCGGGAAATGAACCGGAATCCAACCGCCATGCGCTTTGCTTCGCAAGCCAGCGCCGTGCTAAGTTCACGAAGTCCCCGCAATACTGGCGAACGGGCTCCGCGCTTCCGAATGATCTCCCGCTCTCGATTCATTATCACGGCGGCGTTCGTTTGTCATCTGCTTCTGCGCCCGTGCTTAGTAACCAGCCAGTTGCAATCGAGCAAAACGTCCACAAACTCTCTACAAACCTCTTTAGCGAATGTTGCGCCGGAATCCCGCGAGCAGGAGGTTCGCATCCAGGCCATCGAGCAGGAGAAAGACGGCTCGACCTACAAATTGCGCGGGCAGGCTGAGATCCGTTATCGGACCTACATCCTTTACGCAGACGAGATCACCTACAACTCAGACACATCGGATGCGACTGCCCAAGGGCACGTGGTTCTCGACGGCGGTCCAAGCGACGAGCACATCTCCGCGAGCCACGGCAGCTACAACCTCCGGATGGAAAGCGGCACCTTCTATGACGTGGTAGGTAGTATCGGCTTGCGCGTGCGGGGCAGTACCACAATGTTCACTTCGTCCAGTCCATTTACCTTCGCCGGCAAGATGGTCCAGAAGACGGGTCCCGACCACTTCGCGGTGAATGAAGGATCGGTCACAAGCTGCGAACTCCCCCATCCCAAGTGGACCTTTAACGCCCACAAAGTGATCGTTGATGTGGGCGGCAACGCTCAGGTCTATCGCAGCACCTTCCGGATTCGTGGCGTGCCAGCTTTCTTCTTTCCTTACGCAGCCTTTCCTGCAGAAAGGCTCGCTCGCAAGTCGGGCTTTTTGATTCCCACCTTCGGCCGCTCTTCGACAAAAGGCACAATCTTCGGCGATGCGATCTATTGGGCGATCAATCGCAGCATAGATTTAACACTAGGCACGGAATATTTCTCGCAGCGGGGCTGGTCGCAGCGCGGCGAGTTCCGCGCCCGTCCCACGGATAGTTCTTACGCCGATCTCACCTACTTCGGCGTCGTCGACCGCAAGCATCAGGGAGGGCAGGAAGCTCACCTGAATGCCGAGGCCAGTTTGCCGAGGAACTTCCGAGCCGTCGCTAACATTGACTACTTGAGTTCCTTTGTCTTCCGCCTGGCGTTTGGAGAAACCTTCACGCAAGCCGTCAACTCGGAAGTGAAGTCCCAGGCGTTTCTCTCAAATACCACCCACGGCTTCTCCTACAACGCACTCGTACAGCGCTACCAGAACTTTCAGAGCACCAACAGTGGCGACGTGATCACGATCTTGCACGCGCCCAGTTTCCAGTTCACATCCGTCGATCGGCAACTGTGGCGAACCCCTTTGTACTGGTCCGTCGATGCAGCCGGCGAAGGACTCTCTCGCAGCGAGCCTTCTTTCAGCACTGCCGCGCTGGTGGGCCGGTTCGATTTGCAGCCGACCATCTCGTTACCACTGCTTTGGAAGGGCTGGAGCGTACGCCCGGCCTTTTCGTTACGCACCACGGTCTATACGCAGCGCCTGGTTCCAAATACGTCACTAGGGTCGGCAGTCAGCGATCCGATCAACCGGAAGGCGCTCGAAGGCCAAGTGGAATTGCGTCCAGCTGCAATGGCACGCGTGTTCGATCGTCCGCTGTTTGGCAAAAAGTGGAAGCACGTGGTCGAGCCCTACGCCACCTACCGGTATGTGACCGGTGTAGACAACTTTGCCAGCCTTCTGCGTTTCGACACGCGCGACATTCTCAGCAATACCCACGAGGTCGAATACGGGATCGTGAATCGCTTTTACGGCAAGAACGTGGAAGAGGATGCCGCAGATTGCAGCGTGGAAGGCATGACGTCGTTGCGGGTCGGCGCACCGGGCGACCCTCGCCAGCCCTGGGAGCGCACCTATGCTCCGGAGGGCAACCCGTGCGTGAAGGGAAATCAGGCTCGCGAGATCCTTTCCTGGACCCTGGCCCAGAAATACTTCGTGGACCCAACGTTTGGTGGGGCGGTTGTGGCAGGGCAACGCAACGTTTTGACGACCACTGCCGAATTCACTCCAATCGCATTCTTAACCCAACCCCGCCATCTCTCGCCACTGATCTCCCGTCTGCGGCTCCAGACCGGTACCCACACCGATGCCGAGTGGGATCTGGACTACGACTTTCAGGCCCAGGGTATTAACAGCAGCACGGTCCTCGTCAACTACCATCTGGGATGGTTTACCTTCGGCGGAGGTGACGCCTATGTGAGCGCCCCTCGAAACGCTGCAAGCCGGGCCACCTTCCCCGAGGAATTCAATCAATTCCGCCTGCTTTTTGGGTATGGCAATCCGAACCGGCGCGGGCTCACTGGCGCGACCAGCTTTGGCTTTGACCAAAACTTGGGGTTCCTGCAATACGGCACTGTACAAACCAACTACAACTGGGATTGCTGCGGCGTGAGCATTGAATATCGCCGGTTCGCCCTGGGCTCGGTTCGGAATGAGAACGAGTACCGCTTCAACTTTACACTCTCCAACATTGGTTCGTTCGGCAACCTCCGCAAGCAGGAACGCCTCTACTGATTCCGTCCCGTGCGCGAGCTCGGCTCGCGTATTACCATAGGGACATGCTGTCGAACGAATTAGCGGCGAAGCAGGAGGTGCTGTTTCAGACTCTTCGCAGCGCTGGCCGAACCCTGGTCGCCTATTCGGGTGGCGTGGATTCGGCTTACCTTGCGTGGGCCGCCCACCACGCGCTCGCCGATGACATGCTGGCCGTGATCGCCGATTCACCCAGCCTGGCCCGCACCCAGCTGTCTGACGCCCTTGCGTTCGCGACGGAGCTGCAGATTCCAGTCACCGTGATCACTACGGACGAAATGGATCGTCCCGAATATCTCCGTAACGATGGACAACGCTGCTTCCACTGCAAGGATGAGTTGTTTACCGTCATGGAAGAATTCCGCCAGAAGAACGGATTCGATCGAATCGTCTATGGCGTGAACCTCGACGACCAAGTCGACTTTCGTCCGGGCCAGCAAGCGGCGCGGGAACACGACGTAGCCAGTCCTCTGCTCGCCGCCAAGCTCACAAAGCGCGAGATTCGCCAGCTCGCTCGTGAAGCGAATTTGCGTGTTTGGGACAAACCTGCATCCGCCTGCCTTTCCTCCCGCATTGAGTATGGCCGCCCCGTCACTCGCGAGGCCCTGCTGGTGGTGGAACAGGGCGAAGAGGCACTGCATGATCTGGGCTTTCGCCAGGTGCGCGTGCGCCATCATGGTGAGACTGTCCGCATTGAAATCGCCCTCGACCAACTGCCGCGCGCGCTGTCTCCTGAGATGGCCGCCGAATTTACCCGCATCTTCCGAGGCCTTGGCTTTCGGTTCGTAACGCTCGACCTCGAAGGTTTCCGCTCCGGCTCGATGAATGCCCTCCTGCCCGCGACAGACCTGCTCCGCGCTCGGTAAAGCCCCTCCCCGCACCGGGCTCACAACCGTACTCGTATGAGATAATTAACGTTTGAGCCTAATGGCGAGGCGGATTCTAGTGGCGTTGTTGCATAAATCATTTGTGGTGCTTTTGCTGGTTTGTCTGGGTTGCTCGGCGCAATCCGTACCTGCCGATACGGCGGGGCTTATCGAACGCCAGGTACGCACGTCGTATCATCTTCCTTCTTCGGTCCACGTAGAGGTCGGCCCGCTCACGCCCAGCGACTTCCCAAACTACGACGCGGTGAAACTCACCTTCGCCGACGGCACCAAGAAAAAGGATTACGATTTTCTGCTTTCTAAAGACCGCAAGACGCTGGTGCGGCTGACCAAACTGGATCTCACCAAGGATCCGAACAAAGAGTTGATGAGCAAGATCGACATCCAGGGCCGTCCCGCGCGCGGGAACAAAGACGCCAAGGTAGTTGTGGTGAACTTTGACGACTTCCAGTGCCCTTTCTGTTCGCGCATGCACCAGACCCTGTTCCCGCAGATTTTCAAAGAGTACGGCGACCGGGTTCTGTTCGTGTACAAGGACTTCCCGCTGGTTGAGATTCACCCTTGGGCCATCCACGCTGCCGTAAACGCGAATTGCCTCGCTCAGCAAAATAACGATGCCTACTGGGACTTTGCTGACTACATTCACGCTAATCAGAAACAAGTGAACGGCGAGCACGGGCAAGAAGCCCAGACCGCAGCTCTGGACAAAATCACTCTGTTGCAGGGACAGCAGCACAATCTCGACACCGCCAAATTGCAGGCGTGTATCAAGGCCCAAAAAGACGATAGTATCCAGGCTTCCATGAAGCAGGGCGAGGAAGTAGGCGTCAGTGCCACTCCCGTGCTTTTCGTCAATGGAGAAGAAGTCGAAGGCGCTTTGCCGATTGAAGAATTGCGCGCTGTCCTTGACCGAGCCTTGAAGCAAGCGGGGGTTCCGGCGCCCGTTCCCTCCGCTGCAGCGGTTTCCGCCGCGCCTGGTCCGGCCGCCAAGTGAGAGCTGTCGATTCAGCCGTCCCGCGCACCGCTGGCGCGAATCCGAGACATTCTTTTCATTCGTGACTGCTTAGGTTCCTGAGGAGCTTTGCTTGATGAACACCACACTCGCGCGCCGCTCGCTGGCTTTTTCTGCAGCGTTCCTGCTGTTGCTTCTAGCCGCTTGCCAGTCGAACTCTGGCGGCGTTGATGTGATGGCTAGCGTGGACGGCCGCAAGATCATGCGCTCGGACGTGGAAAAGTATTATCAGAATCAAATCGCCGGCTCCGATCAGCAACCAGTGGGAGAGCAAGCCACCAGCCTCCGCCTCAGCATCCTGCGCGAACTCATTGACAACGCAATATTGATGCGCCGCGCCGAGAAACTCGGCCTGCTCGCCACCGATGAAGAAGTCGAGCGCAAGCTGAACGAAGCAAAGTCTCCGTACACCGCCGACCAGTTCGATCAGAAACTGAAAGAGAAGAAGATTACCCTCGACGATTTCAAGCACGATCTGCGACGCTCTCTGACCCTCGACAAAGTGCTGAACAAGGAAATCACTTCGAAGATCAATGTCACCGATCAGGACATCACCGACTATTACAACGCGCATAAATCCGAGTTCAATCTCATCGAGACCCAATACCATCTCGCGCAAATCTTTGTGACGCCGATGCCGAATCCCCAGGTCCATAATCTGAAGAACGACAAGGCGCAGAACGAGGCCGACGCAAAGAAGAAAGTCCTGATGCTGGGGAACCGGTTAGATAGCGGCGATGACTTCGCCACCCTGGCCATGAATTACAGCGAAGATCCAGAGACGGCGGGCAACGGCGGAGATTTGGGATTCACTCCCGAGTCCGCCTTGCAACGCACCGATCCTTCGACTCGCGACGTTGTGATGAAGCTCAAACCCGGCCAGTATAGCCCGGTCATTCCGGTGGTCGATCCGGCCAGCCATCGCCTGGTCGGATTCCGCATTGTGAAGGTCGTCGCTAAAGAACCCGCCGGGCAGCGTGAGTTGCAGGATCCGCGGGTTCAACAAGCCATCCGCTCGCAGTTGCGCGATCGTCGCGAGCAATTGCTCAAGGCCGCTTATTATGAGGTTTTGCGCGACTCGGCAAAGGTTGAAAATTACTACGCCGAGGACGTTCTGAAAAATACCGCGACTACGAAGTAACCTGCGAGACTTCTGCCACCGAGGGGTGACGGGTTCATTCCACCACGGCGAGCACGTCGCCGGCGTTGACGTTAGCTCCGCTGGCTGCAACCAGCTTTCTTACAGTGCCTTTCTTGGGCGACTTGATCTCGTTCTGCATTTTCATGGCTTCGACCACGAGCATGCCCTGACCGGCATCAACCTCATCGCCTTCACCAACTAGTACGCGCACGATTTTGCCTGGCATCGGCGCGACCAGTTTGCGCGGCCCATGATCGCTGCCACCCGAGGCACGCCGGCTCACCAGCGACCGCGGATCGCGCAACACCACCTCGTGACGAACCGGTCCAACCCATAGATGCAGGTCCGTCGCGGTCCGCTCGCGCTTGATCTCAAACGCCTTCCCCTCGATCAAGATCGACACAACATCGCGCCGTGGCATCACCGCATCAATGGCGATCTCCCGCCCGTCCAGCCGGCACTCCCAGCCGCCCTCCACTCGAACCAGTTCGAGCCGGTAACTCTTCCCGTCGATCAGCACTTCGTACATCATGAGATGTCTTACCGCAAACCTTCCTCGCGTCCTGCCTGCTTCCACTGCGATGCCATGGCCGCTTCGAGCTTTGTGCCGCCTGCCGCTCCATTGAGCGCAGTGCTCGGGTCCAGCAACGCAAATAATCCGGCCGCAATCGCAGCCAGTTCCGCACCTTTGCCATCAACTCCGGTGCTGTCTTCCTTGCGTTTCAATAATCGGTCGAGGTAGCCCGTGTCTAACTTGGCGGCTTGAAAATCCGGATCGTTCAGAATTCGTCGGAAGAGCAGCATGTTGGTCTTGATCCCACCCACGAAGTACTCATTCAGCGCTCGAATCAGCCGTGCCGTCGCTTGCTGCCGGTCGGTTCCGTACCCGATCAGCTTGGCCAGCAACGGGTCGTAGTCGATGGGAACCGTCCAGCCTTCGTACATGCCACTATCGCGCCGGATCCCCGGTCCCGAGGGCAAAAGCAATAACGTAATCTTCCCCGGGCTCGGAAAGAAATTGTTGTCGGGATCCTCAGCGTAAATCCGGCATTCGATGGCATGCCCACGGATAACGACATCCTCTTGCCGAAAGGGCAGTCGTTCCCCGGCCGCGATCCGGATCTGCAAGTGCACCAGGTCGAGCCCGGTCGTAAGTTCCGTTACCGGATGCTCCACCTGCAGCCTCGTATTCATCTCAAGGAAGTAAAAGTTCTTCTCAGCATCGACCAGAAACTCGATGGTGCCTGCATTCGTGTATCCCGCGGCTTGCGCCACACGCAGTGCGACTTCACCCATGCGCCGCCGCATGTCGGAATCGACGATCGGGGAAGGCGCCTCCTCCAGAACCTTCTGGTGCCGCCGCTGGATCGAGCATTCCCTTTCGCCTAGATAAACCGTGCTGCCATGCTCATCCGCCAGCACCTGCATTTCGATGTGGCGCGGATTGATGATCGCCTTCTCGATGTATACTTCCGCGTCGCCAAACGAGCGCTGGGCCTCGCTGCGCGCGCCCTCCAGCGCTTCCTTAAGCTCCGCACGTGTGTGCACCAGCCGCATGCCCTTGCCGCCGCCACCGGCCGCGGCCTTGAGCATGATCGGGTAGCCGATCTTCTCTGCGACCTGCACACCTTCCTCGGCAGACTCCAAACCCCGCGAAGTGCCCGGCACAAATGGCACCCCGGCTACACCCATGTGCTGTCGTGCGCGAGTCTTCGAGCCCATCATATCCATCGAGGCCGCCGTTGGGCCAATGAACTTGATCCCCGCGTCGGCGCAGGCCTGCGCAAACTTCGCATTCTCGGAGAGAAATCCGTAACCTGGATGAATCGCGTCCGCCCCGGCGCGCTTCGCG
>Ga0306926_10006274_pt1 | contig 12745 bp, 16 predicted proteins | sample flu12Cox44000178_FD_203759 | JGI IMG/M metagenome (GOLD analysis project Ga0306926, IMG submission 203759) | Lab enrichment of tropical soil microbial communities from Luquillo Experimental Forest, Puerto Rico - flux8day.12C.oxic.44.000.178 (v2)... | ecosystem: Environmental > Terrestrial >... | reverse complement strand
GCTGAGGCACGGACCGGCCGAACACCATGTATGCTGTCGGCCATGCCAGGCTCCGCAGCCCGCTCTCTCGGTGACCACCCGGGTGTCGCCGCCATGACGCTGCGCGTGTCCTGTCCTTCGTGTTGTCGCTGACAACGACGCTCTGCCGACCGTTGTCAACGCCGGGGCTCACCGACGCCCCCTGAAGCTCACGAAGGATGTCCCTTGACCGCCGACATGTCTGTCGCTCCGGAGATCGCCAGGCTCGCCGAGACCGTCCTGCTCGTCCCCGCACAGCCGGCCGTACCCGCCGCGGCGCCGTATGACCTCGCGGACCACGCCGCCGCGCAGCTCACGCTGGGCACCCTCGCCCGCCGGCTACGGTCCATCGCTGCCACCCCCGAGCGCTGGTGGGGTCTGGTTCGCTTGGAGCCGGGTCGTTCGGTCCAGATAATGGTTGAAGAGTGCGCGGCCTACCGGGCCTGGCTCGTCATCCTGCCGCCCGGCGACGCGGGACAGGTCTGTGACTGCGACGTGGCGACGATGATCGCCGGTGAGGCGGCCGAGGGCACGCCAGGCCGCGCGGTCCTGCGTCCGGGCCCGGTGCGGGTGCACGGCGACCGGCACGGGCTGCGCGGCCAGGGCGCCGGATATTCAATCAGCCTCCATGCCCGCGCCCACCGGCCGGTAATGAACAGAGTCACAAAGAAGTAATAGGCTAAACGGGCCGTGGTGGCACTTTCCGGACGGTGCCACCGGAGAGGACTCATCCGATGATTGAGGTACGGGGGCTCGTTAAGCAGTACGGCGCCAAGATCGCCGTAAACGACCTGTCATTCGATGTGGAGCCGGGTCACGTGACCGGCTTCCTCGGCCCGAACGGCGCGGGCAAGACCACCACCATGCGGCTGATTCTCGGCCTCGACTACCCGGACGCCGGCACGGTAATGATCGACGGGAAGCAATACGCCGGGCTGGCCTATCCGATGCGCGAGGTGGGTGCGCTGCTCGACGCTAAGGCGGTGCACGGCGGCCGGTCGGCCTACAACCACCTGCTTTGCCTGGCCCAGACCAACAACCTGCCCAGGCGCCGGGTGGGCGAGGTGCTTGAGCTCGTCGGGCTGACCGACGTGGCGCGCAAGCGCACCAAGGGCTTTTCGCTCGGCATGGGACAGCGGCTCGGCATCGCCGCCACGCTGCTCGGCGACCCGGCCGTGCTCATGTTCGACGAGCCGGTCAACGGGCTGGACCCCGAGGGGATCCTGTGGATCCGCAACCTGATGAAGGCGCTGGCGGGCGAGGGGCGGACGGTGTTCGTCTCCAGCCACCTGATGTCGGAGATGGAGCACACCGCTGACCACCTGATCGTGATCGGCCGGGGCAGCCTGCTCGCCGACTGCACAATGGAGGAGTTCATCGCGCGCAGCTCGGGGCAGACCGTCCGGGTCCGCACTCCGCAGCCCGACCTGCTGGCCAAGGCGGTATCCGAGGTCGCCGCCCGCGCAGGGACGAACAGCCCGGCTGGTGCCGTCACCAACCCGGATGGCTCGCTGACCGTGCACGGGCTCACCGCGGCCCAGGTCGGCGACCTCGCGTTCGAACATGGCGTGCGGTTGCACGAACTGACCGTGGTCCGGGCCTCCCTGGAGGCGGCCTTCATGGAGCTGACCGCCGACAGCGTGGAGTACCGGGCCGGCCAGGGCCCAGGGGACGGACCGCCCGCCGACGGTCAGCTGACCGGCGCAACCACGAACGAGGAGCAGTACAGCGCGGAAGGGCGGATCTGAGATGGCGGCCACGATCCATTCCCAGGCGGACCTGACGGCGCTGCCGCCTGCCTCCGGGCGGGCGGGCCTCGGCGGCACGCTGGCTTCGGAGTTCACCAAGATCCGCTCGGTCCGGTCCACCTACTGGACGCTGCTCGTGCTGCTGGTGGTCAGCGTCGGGATCGGGGCGGCGATCACCGGCGGGACGGCGGCCAACTGGTCGCACATGGCGCCGCCGGACCGGGCCTCGTTCGATCCGACGCAGGCCAGCGTGGCCGGCCTGTTCTACCTGGGCCAGCTGGTCATCGTGGTGCTCGGCGCGATGACGCTCACCGCCGAGTACTCCACCGGCATGATCCGCACCTCGCTGACCGCAATGCCCCGGCGGACCGTGGTGTACCTCGCCAAGGCCGCCGTCTTCGCCGTCGTCGCGCTGGTGGTCTCGTTCATCGCCGCGTTCGTCTCGTTCTTCCTCGGCCAGGCCCTGCTGGCCAGCACGCACGACACCGCCACCCTGTCCCAGCCGAACGTGATGCGCGCCGTGGTCGGCAGCGCGCTGTACGTGACCATGTGCGGCCTGTTCGCGTTCGCGATCGGGGCTATCCTGCGGCACACCGCGGGCACCATCACGGCGGTGATCGGCCTGCTGTTCGTGATCCCGATCCTTGTGCACCTGCTGCCGCAGAGCTGGTACCAGGACGTGGCCCGGTGGCTGCCGGACGCCGCGGGCCGGGCCCTGTCGGTCACGGTCGGGCCGCCGCCGCCGCACTTGTTCTCCGCCTGGAACCAGTACGCCGTATTCGCCATCTATACCGCCGTGCTGCTCGTGGTCGGCGGGATCTTGTTCTGGAAGCGGGACGCCTGAGGACGGCTAGGCAGGCAGCGGCACGATCATCGCCAGCTGCCGGGACTGGGCGACCAGGGTGCCTGCCGAATCCCAGACCTCGAAGTCTTCCTCGTGGTAGCCGCCGCTGACGAAGCGGGTGGCGGCCCGGCAGGCCAGCCAGCCGGGCGCCGGATGGCCGCGCAGGTGCACGGTCAGCTGCACGGTGGTGGAGGTCATGCCGAGCTCGAGCACGGACGGCGCGGTCGAGTCGACCAGCAGCGGCAGCGAGTACAGGTCGGCGTCCCGGCCGTCGGCGAACCGCATCCAGAACTCGCTGGCCGGCCGCCCCGTCGGCAAACCCCGGAACCATCCCGGTAGCGAAGCGGACCGGAACTCGATCCGCTCGGCAATGGTCGCCAGGCCGAACGACCCTATCGGCACGCCCACGCACTCCTGCGGCGGCGGCAGCGAGGGCGGCGCGCCGTCCACGAACAGCGGCCCGGCCGCGCCCAGCGCGGCAAAGGCAGCCGAGGCCCGGACGACGTCCTTGCCGTCCCGCGCCAGCACCGCTTCCCCGAACGCCGTCGTCCGTCCGCTCCGTGTCAGCGACGTGCGGACCATGCCCGGCCCGGCCGTTCCCGGCCGCAGGAAGAAACCGGAGATCACGACCGGATCCGGGAAGGGCATGCCCTGGCCGAGCGCCCGCAGGCAGATCGCCAGCATGTAGCCGCCGTTCACCGCGCCGTTGGTCCCGTTCCACCGTCCGGTCAGCTCCGTCGCGAACTCATCCGGAAGCGCACCGGGCGCCCACACGGACGTGTCCGCGTCGAACGCGAAATCACCCATGCAACGGCCCGGTATAACGGCAGGGTGAGGATCTCGTGGCCGTCCTCGGTGACCAGGATGGTGTGCTCGAACTGCGCGGTGCGCCGCCGGTCCTTGGTCACCGCCGTCCAGCCGTCCGGCCAGACGTCGTAGTCGATCGTGCCCAGGGTGAGCATCGGCTCGATGGTGAACGTCATCCCAGGTTCCATGATCACGTCGCTGTGCGGGTCGTCGTAGTGCGGCACGATCAGGCCCGAATGGAACGTCCGGCCGATCCCGTGCCCGGTGAAGTCCCGCACCACCCCGTAGCCGAACCGCCGGGCGTACGACTCGATCACCCGGCCGATGGCGTTCAGCGGTCGGCCCGGCGCCACCGCGCGGATGCCGCGCATCATCGCCTCGTGCGTCCGCTCGACCAGCAGCCGCGATTCCTCGTCGACGTTACCGGCCAGGAACGTCGCGTTGGTGTCCCCGTGCACGCCGCCGATGTACCCGGTGATGTCAATGTTGACGATGTCACCGTCGTTGATCACCGTGTCGTCGGGGATCCCGTGGCAGATCACCTCGTTCAGCGAGGTACACAGCGACTTCGGGTAGCCGCGGTAGCCGAGCGTGCTGGGGTAGGCGCCGTGGCTGACCAGGAAGTCGTGGCCCACCTGGTCCAGGTAGTCGGTCGTGACTCCGGGGGCCACGGCGGCGCCGACCGCCTGCAGGGCCTGGGCGGCCAGCTTGCCCGCCACCCGCATCCGCTCGATGATCTCGGGCGTCTTGACGTCCGGCTCCCCGGTCCTGGGATGCTTCTTGCCCACGTACTCCGGCCGCTGGATGTCCGCGGGAACCTGGCGGGTGGGTGAAAGCCGGCCCGGATGAAGCACTGTCGCCATGCTTTGCGAGTCTAATGTGCATGGACAACGAGAAGCGATGGTGGTACAGCCTCAGGACCCACAGCGTGGAAGACGACGACGGACCCACCCCGGGCAAGGACCGGCTCGGTCCTTATGCCACCCGGGAAGAAGCCGAGCGCGCGCTCGAGACCGTGCAGCGCAGGAACGAGGAATGGGACGCTCAGGGCTAGGCTGGAGGGGTGAGCGAACATCTGCCTCCCGTGGCCGAAGCTCGGATGCAGGAAATCCGGGCCAGCGGCACGTGGGGCTCGGCGCTGACCTCTGATGAGTTCGCCGCCATCCGCAGCGTCGGCTTCGAGCCGGTCGGCCAGGTGCTCGGCGCCGCCGTGTACAACATCGGCTACACCGGCGGCTACAACTGCCCCGGCGCCTGGGGATCCTGGGGCTACGGGGCCCCGGCCCGCACCGTCACCCAGGTCTCGAGCCAGGGTGGCTACGGTTCGTTCGGCCCGCTGGTCAAGACCATGTACGACGCCCGGCACAAGGCCATCGACCGGATGACCACCGAGTGTGACGAACTCGGCGGGCACGGAGTGGTAGGCGTCCGGCTGAGCATCGGGTCGTTCCCGGCCGGCGGCCTGGAGTTCAAGGCCATCGGCACCGCCATCCGCGCGCCCGGGGTGCCGCCCATGGCCAACTGGCACAAGACCGCGTCGGGCCGCAACCGGACGCCGTTCACCTCCGATCTGTCCGGGCAGGACTTCGCCAAGCTGATCATGAAGGGCTGGGTGCCCGCGGGTCTCGCCCTCGGCATCTCGATCGGATCCCGGCACGACGACTGGCTGACCGTCGGCCAGACCCGGTGGGGATCTGGCAACGCCGAAGTCACCGGCTACACCGAGCTGGTCAATGACGCGCGGCACGACTCACGGCAGGAACTGGAACGCGACGTCCGGCGTCTCGGCGGCGAGGGCGTGGTGATCGCGGCCATGGAGATGCGGATCCGGGACCGGGAATGCCCGGCCATGGAGGGCCGCCGCGACCACATCATCGAGGCCACCACCATCGGCACCGCGATCGCGCGGTTCGCGCGCTCGGAGCAGCAGCACAGCGGACCCACGCTGGCCATCATGTCGCTCGACCCGCAGCGCCGCCAGGCGGCCAGGATCCGGATATAGGAGACAAACCCATGACCGACCAGGGCAACATCACCGCGGAGCTGGATGCCGCCGGGGTCCCGCAGGATGCCATGCGCCGCCTGGCGGAACTGCAGCCGGGCCGGGCCGGTTCGATCTTCACTTCCGACCTGTCGGTCAACGAGTTCCTGCTGGTCCGGGAGGTAGGGTTCCGGCCGCTCGGCCTGGTTCTGGGCAGCTCGATCTACCACGTCGGGTTGCAGATCGGCCGGTGGGGCCGCAACCAGGAACTCGACGTGCTGTCCCAGGCCATGTACCACGCGCGCGAACTGGCCATGACCCGGATGGAGGCCGAGGCCGACGCGCTGCGCGCGGACGGGATCGTCGGTGTGCGGCTGGACGTGGAGATGAAGGAGTTCGGCGCGGACATCGCTGAGTTCATCGCGGTCGGCACCGCGGTCAAGGCCGAGGAGGGCGCCGGCGGCGGGGGTGTGGACAACTGGCGCAACAACAAGAACCAGCCGTTCACCTCGGACCTGTCCGGCCAGGACTTCTGGACGCTGATCCGGGCGGGTTATGCCCCGCTCGGCATGGTGATGGGCTCGTGCGTGTACCACATCGCGCACCAGAAGTTCGGCGCCAAGATGGGCAACATCGGCCGGAACGTGGAGATCGAGCAGTTCACTCAGGCCCTGTACGACGCCCGTGAGCTGGCCATGACCCGGATGCAGGCCGAGGCCGAGGCGCTGCACGCGGAGGGCATCGTCGGCGTCCAGCTGCGGCAGCACAGCCACACCTGGGGATCGCACACCACCGAGTTCTTCGCCATCGGCACTGCCGTGCGCCCGCTGCGCCCCGACCACATCATCGAGCGCCCCACCATGGTGCTGACCCTGGACGCGTGAGACCTGCGAAGCTTTACGGGATCGGCCCGCTCACCACGTCCAGCAGGTGCGCTACCCGGTCCCTCAGCCCGCGCACGCCTCGGCGGTACCGCTGGTAGCCCGGGGTGCCCGGCCGCCCGTCCGCGCTGAGTTCGGTGTCCCGGCCCAGCTCGCCGCAGGCCGCACTGATCAGGTGCTGGGCAGCCCCGAACGACATCATCCCCGGCACGCCCGGTCCCGGTGCGATCGTCATGGCCTCGTGAGCCAGCGCGTCCAGTTCCGGATCGCCCTGGTCGAGCGCGAAGATCGTGGCCCCGTCCCGCCGGGCGTCGCTGACCCGCTCGAGCAGTGGAACCGGCGCGCTGGTCGGCGTCACCACGAAGACCGTCTCGCCCCGGCGGGCCGCCTCCAGCCGCTCCAGGCCGACCCGCAGGTGCGGCGGAGCGCGGTCCGGGACCTGCCAGCGCACCAGCGTGGGTGTCAGCTCGGCGATCCCCGACAGGCGGCTTTCCTCGTCCAGGTGCGCGGTGAGGTGCCAGGGCTCCTCGGCGGGCGTGCCGACCAGCAGCAGTCCTCCCGGCGTCCGGGTCGCCTTCCGCAGTCCGCGCGCGAAGGCGCGGGTCCGGTCGAGCCATCCCGTGGGGGCTAGCAGCGCACGGAGAGTGGCCACCTCGTTCGCGTCCACATACCTATGGTGCCCCCTGAAGGTACCTTCGCGCAGCCATATCGCCACGGATTGTGTTGTCTCGGGGCGCCGGCCCGGCAACCCGCCTGGCCCTCGGCCTCATGGCCCCGATGGTCTGGCAGGATCAATGCATGACTGAGCGCGAAGCCCCGTCCGTCGACGGCCTAGTCATCGGCATCCTCGGCGGCACTGGCGACCAGGGCCGCGGCCTGGCCTTCAGGTTCGCCCGGGCCGGGCACCCGGTCATCATCGGTTCCCGCTCGCAGGAGCGGGCTCGGACGGTGGCCGGCCTGCTGGGACACCACGTCCAGGGCATGGCCAACCGGGATGCGGCCCGGGAGGCCGACGTGGTGATCGCCGCCGTCCCTTACGAGGGCCACAGCGACCTGCTGGCCTCGCTCGCGCCCGAACTGGCCGGCAAGATCGTGGTCGACTGCGTGAACCCGCTCGGCTTCGACGACCGCGGTGCCTATCCGCTGCCCGTTCCCGAAGGCAGCGCCGCCGAGCAGGCCGCGGCGCTGCTTCCCGGCAGCAGGGTGATCGCGGCGTTCCACCACGTGTCGGCCGTGCTGCTGCTGGATCCCGAGGTGGAGAGCATGGACCTGGACGTGCTGGTGCTAGGCGACGACCGCGCCGCCACCGAACTGGTGCAGGTCCTGGCCGCCCGGATCCCCGGGGTACGCGGCGTCTACGCGGGCCGCCTGCGCAACTGCGGTCAGATCGAGGCCCTGACCGCCAACCTGGTCTCCATCAATCGCCGCTACAAGGCGCACGCCGGGCTCCGCATCACCGACATTTGAAAGACCTTTTTGACGGAACGGAACGTGGTTCTCGCCGTCGGCCAAGCCTCGCGCATGCCGATAAAATGGACCCCAGCGGCCAGCCGCTGTGTTCATGCAGCCATCCCGTGGTCTTCATCCAGACATCATCCGTACGCAACGGCCTGTCCAGTATCCGGCCGGTCTGGGCGGCGACGATGTGATGCCAGCCGGGGAAGGATGACAATGCCGCCGACGAAGAAGAACCGGAAGAGCAACCGGCGCGGTAACCCAGCGTCCCGGGCGGCTCAGCCGCGGACCCGGCGCGACGGCGCCCCGCCCGGCGTACCCTCGGGCCCGGCGCCGGCCCAGGGGGCTCAGGGGGTCCAAGGGGTCCAGGGCGGCCAAGGGGTCCCGCCCGGCCTGACGTCCCCCCAGACAACGCCTGCCGGTCTGGCTCCGGCTAAGGCGCCGGACCAGAACATGCCTCCCGGCCTGGCTCCGGCTAGAGCGGCAGGCCAGAACCCGCCTGCCGGTCTGGCTCCGGCTAAGGCGGCGGGCCAGAACCCGCCTGCCGGATTGGTGCCGGCCAAGGCCACCGCGGCCCGGCCGGCCGCCGCCGCGTCAGGCCGCTCGCGGGGTACGGCCGAGGCCGCGCCTCCGGAGACCGTCGAGCCGGACACGCCGCCGGTCAGCAACGCGGACGACGACGTGCCCAAGTGGGCCGCAAAAGCCGTCGAGGAACTGCTCACGCCGACCTACTGGCTTGACCCCGGCGAGTCCGGCGAACCGTTCAGCGCGACGGTCCGCTTCTCCGGCCGCCGAACCGACGTGACCGGGAAGCTCCAGCCCCGCGACTCTTTCTGGCAGGAGGAGACCGTCGACGGGATCATCCCGGGCAGCGGGCCGGTAGCCATCACCGCGGAGGTCCGTGGCATCAACCCGGGCGAGTGGACGGTGACCGCGCGATCGGTCGCGCGGGTCGGCGGCCGTCCTTACCGGTCCTATCCGCCGCCTGGGCACGACCCGGCGGGTATGTACCGGGTGCCGCCGCCCCGGCGGGTCGAGATCCCGGCCGAGCCCGCGGCCACGATCCATACGTCCACGCTGCTGCGGAGCAAAGTACCCGGCATCGTCCGGTACGCTTACGCGACCCTGGTCGGCCTCGGCGTCCTGGTCGGACTGGGCCTGGAAGCACTGCTGCTCTCCCATGGCCACTACTCCCTGTTCCGTCCGATGCTGTTCTCGGTGATCGCGATCCTGGCCGGCGTGATCGGCGGCAAGGGCTGGTACGTCGCGGTGCACCGCGGCAAGAAGTTCGACGGCTGGTGCATCCAGGGTTTCGTGGCCGGTGCGGCCGTGGTGGTCGCCGCGGCCGCCCTCGCGGGGCCGGGTATCCCGGCCGGGGCCTTCCTGGCCGCGGCAGCACCCGCCCTGCTCATCGGCATGTCCATCGGCCGGCCGGGGTGCTTCTGGGCCGGCTGCTGTACCGGCCGGCCCGTGGCCGCCCGCTGGGGAATCTGGTCCTCCGATCGCCGGCTCGGCTGCCGCCGCGCGCCCGCCCAGCTGCTGGAGGCGCTGTCCGCGCTGATCAGCGGGGTCGTGGTGCTAGCCGTCGTGCTGGCCGACGGGCTGGCGCAATCCGGCCCCGTGGCCGTCGTCGGACTGGCGGCCTACACCCTGGCCCGGCAGGTCATCCTCGGCCTGCGGGCTGAGCCGCGGGTGTGGCAGTACGGGCGCCGGGTGACCGGCGCGATCGCCGTCCTCGCGCTCATCGCCGGCATCATCCTCCTCGTCAAGTAACCCCGCTCCCCACCCGTTCCCAGGCGGCCGCTCCCGCCCTTTTGCTCATCGTGTGCCGTTACCTCGCTACAACCAGGTAACGGCCCACAGTCATGGAATGACAAGCTGACTTGACAAGCGCCCGGTGTCAAGCTAGCTTGTCTATGACAAGTCAGCTTGACAGAACGGGGGTTCGTCATGAGGTCATGCGCACGATGGTTTTACGTGGTTACGGGGCTGGCTGTGGCGTTCGTCGCGGTCGCCGCGATTGTGCAGGCGATCCGCGAGGGCAGCTGGGGGCCGATCATCTCGGTGGGCTGGCTGCCCGCCGTCATCGTCGCGTCCCGGCCCGGCTCGGTCCGCCGCTGCCTACGGGGGCGCGGCGGCCGCCTCGGGTGAGCCGTCCTCGAGGCGATGAAGAACCTGGTACGAGCGCTGCGGACCGAGCGGAATATGGCTCAGGGCCAGCTCGCGGAGGCGATGGGGGTGTCCCGCCAGACGATCAACTCGATCGAGACCGGACGTTACACCCCCTCGCTGCCGCTGGCCCTGGCGCTAGCCAGGTACTTTGGTGTTACGGTCGAGGAGATGTTCGATGATCAAGGATCGTAGCCAGGCGATCATCCGCTCTAGGTGGTTCACGCCGCTCATCTGCGTCGGGCTCGGCCTCGTCGTGTTCGCCGTCAGCTGGCTAGGCGGCCAGCTCGGCGCGGGCTTGATCTCGCTCGCGATCATGGCCGCCTTCGGCCTGGTCCTGCTGCTGCTGACCGGCCGCAGCGAGACCGTCCGCGGACTGACCGTCGGCCGCGACGAGCGCTTTGCTCAGCTCGACCTGCGCGCGACCGCGCTGGCCGGGCTGGTCGTGGTCCTCGCCGCGCTCGTGGCCTGGCTGGTCGCCACCGCCCGCGGCCAGAGCGGGAGTCCGTACGGCTGGTTCCTCGCGATATGGGGGCTCGCCTACCTGATCGCCTTCGCGTTCTTCCGCTGGCGCGGCTGATTCCGGCCGCCCACTGATGGATTAGCGGGCCGCCGGTACCCGGATACCACCGCGGTGCTTGGATTAGTTGGAACCTGTTTTATCCGACAGCCCAGTGAAACAAGCCTGCGGAGGTATCGCGTGGACATCGGAATCGGCCTGCCCACCACCATCCCCGGCACTGAAGGCCGGACGCTCGTCGACTGGGCCCGGCACGCCGAGGAAGCCGGATTCAGCACCCTGGGCACCATCGGCCGGCTCGTGTACCCGAACTACGAGGAGTTGATCGCCCTCAGCGCCGCCGCCGCGGTCACCAGCCGGATCCGGCTGACCACCAGCGTGCTGCTGGCGCCGTTCTACACGAACTCCGCGTTGCTGGCCAAGCAGGCGGCCTCGCTTGACCGCCTCTCCGGCGGGCGCCTGGTGCTGGGCATGGCGGTGGGCGGCCGGGAGGACGACTTCACCGCCAGCGGGGTGAGTATGTCCGGCCGGGGACACCGGCTGGAAGAGCAGGTGGCCCTGATGAAGCGGATCTGGTCCGGTGAGCAGTTCGGAACCGCGGGCGGGATCGGGCCCGAGCCCGCCCGGTCCGGCGGTCCCCAGATCATCCTGGGCGGCGGCAGCGAGGCCAGTTTCCGCCGGGTCGCCCGGATCGCCGACGGCTGGATCATGGGGGGCGGCGCTCCCGACATGTTCGCCCAGGCGGCGGCGAGCGTGGATCAGGCCTGGCAAGAGGCAGGCCGCCCAGGCCGGCCGCGCAAGCTCACCCTGGCCTACTTCGGGCTCGGCACCGAGGCGCGCAGCCAGGCCGAGGGCTACCTCCTGCACTACTACGCCTGGCTCGGCGACATCGCCAACATGATCGCCGGAAGCGCCGCGGTCAGCCCCGAGATGGTCAAGTCCTACGTGGCGGCGTTCGAGGCCAGCGGCTGCGACGAGATCATCTGGGTCCCCACCGCGGCCCGGCTCGACCAGGTATCGCTGCTGGCCGAGGCGATCGCCTGACCTCAGGGAGCTTCAGGGCGGCGGACGCGGCGTAAGCTGCTGGTCATGGGGTACGAGCACATCCTGGTTGAACGGTCCGGCCAGTTCGCCACCATCACGATGAACCGGCCGCAGCGGCGAAACGCCCTGTCGCTGGAGCACATGCGCGAGCTGATCGCCGCGTTCGCCGACGTCGGGAGCAGCGACGCCCTGGGCATCGTGCTGGCCGGCCACGGGCCGGTGTTCAGCGCCGGGCATGACTTCGCCGATGTCGTCGAGGCTGACCTGTCCGGAGTCCGCTCGCTGCTGATGACCTGCACCGAGCTGATGACGCTGATGCAGGAGGTGCCCCAGCCGGTCGTGGCGCGCGTGCACGGGCTGGCCACGGCGGCCGGGTGTCAGCTGGTGGCCACCGCCGACCTGGCCGTGGCCAGCGAAGACGCCGGCTTTGCCGCACCCGGAGGCAAGGGCGGCTGGTTCTGCCACACCCCTATGGTGGCCATCGCCAGGAACGTCGGCCGCAAGCGGGCCGCGGAGCTGGCCATGTCGGGCGACGTCATCGACGCGCGTACCGCGCTGGATTGGGGGCTGGTCAACCGGGTCGTGCCGGCCGCCCAGCTCGATACGGCGGTCCAGGATCTCCTGGAACGGGTCACCCGCGGGTCAGCGGAGAGCAAGGGCATCGGAAAGCAGGCCCTGTACGCCCAGATCGACCTGGACCAGCCCAAGGCCTACGCCTACGCCATCGAGGTCATGGCCGCGACCAGCCAGCTTCCCGACGCGCGCGAGGGGATGCAGGCGTTCCTGGACAAGCGCAAGCCGCGCTGGAGCCGCGGCCCCGAGTAAATCACTCCGGCCTCGAGGTCACCGCCAAAGACCGGCCGGTTACCGGCGGCGAAGACTATTACGTTATTTCTCGAGTTACCCGCACTAATCTGTGGACGACCTGTGAATAGTGCCGTGGATAACGATCATCAACTGCGGAAAACTGCCAGCGATCTGTGGATATATTGTGGATGGAGAAAGAATTCAAAATAACCCGGCTAAAACCCTTGCGGGCCACTCGCGGGAGTAGTAGAAATGGTTTCACCGCCGGAAACGGGCACTACCTGGAGGAAACTCCAGGAGGTAAGAAAGGCCAGGAAACTGGACTTTCGCGCCGGTGCCTGGCCCTGGCGGGCGGCCCTAAGTGCCAACTGGCCAGGTGACTGGCTGCCCTGGTGCGGCGGGGCCGACGAGGCCTCCTCCATCTCATACATGGAGGAGGCCTCGTTTATATGTTAGCCCATCGGGTAGCGG
>Ga0306926_10006272_pt1 | contig 12746 bp, 10 predicted proteins | sample flu12Cox44000178_FD_203759 | JGI IMG/M metagenome (GOLD analysis project Ga0306926, IMG submission 203759) | Lab enrichment of tropical soil microbial communities from Luquillo Experimental Forest, Puerto Rico - flux8day.12C.oxic.44.000.178 (v2)... | ecosystem: Environmental > Terrestrial >... | reverse complement strand
TGAGCGCGCGACGGACGGCGCTGGCCATGTCGAAGGCATAGGCCGCGCGGGCATGGGCTATCCACGACGCCTCCGCCCCATCTTGCGGGATGAAACGATCGATATCACTGCGCTGCGCTGGTAGGTCGAGTGGCATCATCACGGCGCGGAACGGCCGCAAATCCTCGACCCACGTCGGCTGTTTGAGAAACGTCGCTAGGTAGTAATCAGCAAGAATGAGGACAGGATGGTCCGGCATGTGGCGCGAGAGTATCACGGCGTAAGGCCGCGGCTCGTCCGACTTGTGCGCGATGCCGTTGAACGCTGTGAGGTAGAACACGTTCCACGGAGCGGTGGCCACGATCCCGTCGAGACCGCGCGCCTTCATGGCGTGAAGCAAACGATCGAGGTTGCAAAAGCGCTTCGGCAGCGGCGCACGCGCGAAGGCATCAGCGGTCGCGGAGCGCGCTGTGTTCATCATGACCGCTTCTCCGTGGCGCAGCCATGCATCTGTTGGATGGTCGAACTTGCCATTTATTGCATCCCGAAACAACTGACAGACCCCAGTCGCGGTGTGATTATGGTTATTCTAATCTTGCTCGGGTTGCGCCACTGTTAGCCCAGATATGATACTAGCCGCTTGCTAAACCCATTTTCGCTGTAAGAATAATCAAATCTGCGGGTGACCGAATTGGGAATCGAAGCAGAGACGTTGTCCTGTATTTCAGCAGCCTGCTAAGGACCAACCCATGAAACTCACCGTCAACACCAACCATTTGGCACTGATCGATCGGGTCGTCGAAGCCGGGATGCTCGGCAATAGCCGCGGCGATGTCCTCAAAGGTGCTGTCATCGAACATACTCGCTTTCTGCTCGCCGGAGGAACTCCTTTCAGAACGGGTCCGCCGGGCTTCGTCGAGGTGGACACTCCGACCTACGGCGCGGTGCGCGAGGAGCTGGTCATCCAGCCGATCACCGGCAAGGCCATCCCGGTGCGCACCGGGGAGGTGCTGCGCATCAGTCAGGTCGAGGGTGGGACCTGCGTGGACTACAACGCCTATAACCTCCACGACTACAAGGAGTGGCTCGATTGCGGATTCAATCGCACGCGTGGGGTAACGGTCGGTAAGGGTACCATTATCTGGACCGGGTCTCCGCGCGCGCGGCCCATGCAGGTGATTCTCGATCATTCAGACAATTTCGATCAGTACTACCAGGGCCACCGATGCAACGGCCTTCTCAACGAGATCGAGTTCGGGTTCATCGACCATCCGAATTGCCAGGACACATTCGCCGAAGCCATCAGGGAGTACGGCCTGACGCCCGACGACGTGCACGACTCGTACAATCTTTGGATGCGCACCACGGTGACTCAAGACGGTCGCCGGGAGTTTCACTGGAATCGCGCCAGGAAGAACGACTATGTCGACCTGCTGGCGGTGATCGACACGCTCTCGGTGCCGATCATTTGCGGCATCGATACCATCCCGCTGAACAACTACGGCCCGGGATCGGTACGGCTGCAGGTGTTCGCTGCGTCGCCATCAACCCAGGGGCTGGTCGAAATCATTGAAAACCGGTTCGGTCGCTTCCGCGCGCAGAAGACACCGAAAGACTTCAAGAAGAAGGAGATCCGCACGCAACGGGAGCTCGAGCGCGATCCGAATTACGTGCCCAACTACTGGCCAAAACCAACGGAGACTTCGATAGACGTCAATCTCACAGAGGAGGTCGATCAGCTGTTGCAGTCGCTTCTCTCCACTGGCGACTATCTGGAGACCAAGGAGCACGCCCTCTTGAATAGCTTCCTGCGCTGGTACGACGTCGCGTGGCCGCGCGACCACGTCAGCACCAAGCTGAAGTTCCGGCCGAGGTGAGGCTGGAATAAAAGAGGCTGCTCAGCAGAGGGTGTGGGTAAGGTTTTCGACAGCAGATCAAGTCGTCTATTCGATCGGCACAGTTGGCATCAATTCGGCGGCGTAGATATCCGTAGCAGGGGTGGAACTATCTACGCGCTGGAACTTTGCAACCAGATTGATGGTCGCGAGCATTTTGTCTTTTTCGATTGGCCCCAGGCCGTTCTTTCGGGTGCGATCGGTCAGAATGAGCGGCAACGCCGCATCCCACTGTTGCAGTGCTATTGAGCGGCTGCTTTCCGGATAGTTCTTGACAAAAGCGTCGGCGGCCGCTTGCGGGTTTTTGATCGCCGAGGCGTACCCCCGCATGGTGGCCAGTGCAACCCGCCGGACCAGATCGGGCCGCTTGGCTATCAGGTCATCGCTTGCAATGATTCCGAGGGAATAATAGTCGATGCCGTAATCGCTGAAAACAAATCGTCCGACCTCCAGCCCAGTCTTCTGGGCTGCGCTCTGAATGGCTGGCTCCTCGTTGACAAATCCCACGATGGAATCCACTGTTTTCGCCACAAGGCTCGCATATTTTGCCGACGGCGAGAGATTGATCATTTCCATTTTCTTGTTATCGAACCCCGCGTTCGCAGCGAATAGGGGAAGCAGATTGACGGTCGCTTCGCCCGCCGTCGCTCCGATTGTCCGCCCTTCAAGGTCCTTCGGACTGTTGATGCGATTTCCCTTGATGAAAAAGATGGCATCCGGCGGCCGCTCATAGAGGCACGCGACCTGTTTCACCTTTAGACCACTGCTGCGTCCGACAATGACTGATGCAGCATCTGCTATTCCCATGTCGGCGGTGCCGGTGGCGACCCTCTTGGCGGTTTCCCCGGAACCGTATCCGCGCTGAACATCAACATCGAGATTTGCGTTCCGATAGAGCCCTTGCTCCTTGGCGGCGAAAACGCCGAAATTGTTTCCGTTGGCGATCCACTGCAGAGAAAAGATCAACTTGTCCTGAGCGACCGCATTATGGCTGCCTGCGATGAGCACGACGCTCGTCAGCATGAACATGTGAAGCTTGCTCATGGCCTTCCCCTTTCGCCTCTAGATGTATTCTAGCCCGACTAGACGTCCGATGCGATCGACAATTTGCATGAAGGAGAGCGAAACTCGGACGCTGGGATCGCGAGGACGCGGTAACGAGACCGTCACCACGTCGAGAATTCTTGCCGGGCGGGGCCCTAACACAACGATCCGGTCAGACAGGAAGATCGCCTCAGGAATGCTGTGCGTAACCAGCAAGCTTGTCTTTTGTCGCTCGCTCCAGATTCGGAGGAGCTCGATATTGAGCTGGTTGCGCGTCATCATGTCGAGCGCGCTGAATGGCTCGTCGAGCAGCAGGATGGCAGGGTCATGAGCAAGCGCTCGAGCAATCGCCACACGCTGCTGCATGCCGCCGGAAAGCTCTCTCGGATAACGCGAGGCAAACTCTGAAAGCCCAACCAGCTCCAGAAGTTCCTGGGCGCGCACGCGACTGGCGGCCCGATCTAGCCCCAGGATTTCTGCAGGAAGGAGCACATTTTCGAGAGCTGTGCGCCATTTCATCAGCGCGGGTACCTGGAAAACCAAGCCAATCTTGCGTTGAGGTCCGGTCACGGGAACCCCGTCAACCTCGACAGAACCGCTAGTCTTCACAGTCAGCCCCGCAACAATCCTTAGCACGGTCGTCTTGCCGCAACCGCTAGGACCGAGCACGGAGACAAATTCCCCCGGCTCTATCCGGAAGCTCACCCCATCGAGAGCAGGAATCTCACAGTCCGCTGTGGCATAGGTCTTGTGAAGATCGGCGATCTCTATGGCGGCGCGCGCTCTCACAGCACGCGTCCTCCCGTCGTCAACGGCTCCGAGGAGGCATGCCAAGGAATGAGAATGCGCTCGAACATCTCGATCAGCGCATAAAGGACGATTCCGACCGCAGAGAGCAGAAATATCGCCGCGAAAGCAAGCGCGGTGTCGAGTTCCTGATTGGCGACTATGATGAGATAGCCCAGCCCACGGTTGCCGCCGACGAATTCACCAATAATCGCTCCAATGATGGCAAGCGTGACTGCAATCTTCATTCCGCTGAAAATTTCCGGTAGAGCAGATGGAACGCGAAATTTCCAAAATGTCTGCCAGCGGCTTGCCTGCAGCGAGCTGCCGAGATCCAAAAGCTCAGGCTGGACCGAGGCAAGGCCGGAGGCACTATTGACGACGATCGGGAAGAAAGCGACGAGGAAAGCGATAATAATTTTTGGAAATAGACCATAGCCGAACCAGATGAGCAGGAGGGGAGCGACCGCTACTTTCGGCACAAGCTGTGCGACCAGCAGCAGTGGCATGACGACATCGCGTAGCCTCGGAATCGCAACAATGATCGCCGCAGAAACAATTCCGAATGCGACCGCCAGAAAAAACCCTGCAGTCGTCTCGTAAATCGTAATCCAGGTATGCATGAAATAGAGATCGTGCTTGTCGTACAGCCGCAACGCAACTTGGCTGGGGGCGGGAATAAGGAAGGCGGGAATCTGCAGCAGACGGCACAGCGCCTCCCACGAGGCCACCAGTACAACCAGCGTCAGAGTGAGCTTCAAAACGCGATGCAATGAAGCCAACGGCATGCGAAGGTAACCTCGCGGCATTCAATCCATTAAAGACGATCCTATCTTCTTCGCGAATACTCCATAGCCTACCTTGGCGATTACAACCCGGACGTTCGGGTTGAGTTTGCTTTCTCTTGAAAGGTCGTCCCATTGCGGGGGGACACCACGGCGAGATCAGCGGCGACCCCCTTGCGAACGCTCTCGGTGATCACGTTGATTATTCCGAAAGTAGGTTTGGCATAACGCCGCTTCCTTATCTCAGGTACCGCCATCTTACGCTCCTCGCGGTGCGCGCGGTCGCGAGGTCGTCCCTACCCTTCCCATTTTATTCCCAGTTCCGACTTCGGACAGGCGAAACGCGGCCGCGGGAAGCACAAACCTCGAAGGTGAAAGGTCTTTGGCCACCTCGCGGAGGTGATTCCCCTCTGAAGACCAATCAGAGAGTACCTAATTGTTCGCCAATCGCTGGCGGATGTCCGCTTTTCTCCCAAGGGCTGCCCCGCTCGATGTAGGCGGTCTTGGCACCGACAACCGCGAGTCATTCCTGCACGGCCTTGGCGATGAACTGCGGTCCGCCGCCCTGGAAGGCCGCGGGCATATCTACCGATCCCAGCTCGCTGCCGGCGCTCAAAGTGGAATACTCCTGCCCAAGCGCGCGGGCCGTCTCCTTCACGCGTCCGGGGCGCGCCTGAAGAAGTTCGACTCCATTTTGGTTGCGCCCGAGCGCAGGTCGCCCGAATAGCGCAACCCCCGGCACCCCGCCCTCTGCTGTGCGCGCCGCCATGGCGGTCACTGCAACCATCCCGATCGTGTTTGGCGTCGGCGACGATCCGGTGAAGTGGGGCATCGTTGCTGGTTTGGGAAGACCGAACGCAAATGCGACGGGCATCAATTTTTTCGCCGGCGAGGTCGTGGCCAAGCGGCTGGGGCTGTTGCGCGAGCTGGTGCCCGCCGCCGTCCGCATCGCCCTGCTGCTCAATCCCACCGACCCGGCCCGCAGCGAATCGGTGCTAAGCGATGTCGAGACTGCCGCGGGCAACCTCGCGCTGAAAATCCAAGCACTGAACGCCAGCACCAGCCGCGAGATCGAGGTAGCTTTCGCGACGCTCGCGCGGGAGCGCCCCGACGCACTGTTTGTCGGCCCTGACGGCTTCTTCAATAGCCGGCGGGTCCAGCTCGCGCTGCTGGCCGCGCGTCATGCGATTCCAACCACCTTCGCGGTACGTGAATATGCGGACGCCGGCGGATTGATGAGTTACGGCACGAATCTTGCGGACATGCATCGTCAAGTCGCAACCTCGTGGCTGCGCCCACCCGCGACCATGCGCTCGGCATGCGCGGACGCGTCTCCGGCGCGCACCAGCTCGATCAGCAGCTCGGCCGTAAATCCGTTCGCGAACATCAGCGCCTCGGTGCAACGGGAAATGCGGATTTCCTGAGTTCGAGTGCCGGCCAGTCGGGTCCTGGTGAGCCACGTCTGGGGCGTAGAAATAGGCACGACATTCCGGAGAGTCAGCGAGACGTTACCTAGTCTCTCAGGCGCTCCAATTGGTCACGATGTTGCAGGGTGTGTTCGGCCGGCGCGGCCGCCGAGGCGGTGTCGTCGGGAAGGCCCGATTTCAGCTTGGCTTCGATCTTGACGAGATCCTCGGGCTCGGGCTTGAGGTCGCGCGCGTGCGACCACTGGAAGCGCGCCTCGAGCATGCGTCCGACCTGCCAATAGGCATCGCCGAGGTGATCGTTGATGGTTGGATCCTCGGGCTTGAGCTCGACGGCGCGCTCGAGCTGTTTGACCGCCTCGTCCATGTTGCCGAGCCGATAATAGGCCCAGCCGAGGGAGTCGACGATGTAACCGTCGTCGGCGCGCTGCTCGACCGACCGTTTGATCATGCGCATGCCCTCGTCGAGATTGACACCCTGGTCGATCCACGAATAGCCGAGATAGTTGAGCACGTGCGGCTGATCGGGAAAGAGCTCGAGCGAGTTCTTGAGATCGGCCTCGGCCTTCGCCCACTGCTTGGCGCGCTCGAAGCAGATGCCGCGGTAATAATAGATCACCCAGTTCGACTTCTCGGGCTTGCTGATAGTGTCGACGCCCTTGGAATAGACGTCCGCGCATTCAGCGAACTGCTTGCGTCCCCGCAGGATATTGCCGAGCGCCATGATCGCCTCGAGGTCGCCCGGATTGGCGGCGATCACCTTTTCAAGGCCCGCTTTCGCCTCGTCGGTATGATCGAGCGCATCCAGGTTGAGCGCGAACTGAATCTGCGCATAGGGGTGGAGCGGCGAATTTAGCGGCACCTGCTCGTAGGTCTTGTTGGCGAGTTCCGGTTTCTTCATCGCCTCGTAGAGGTCGCCGAGCGACAGCAGGGCGAGCGGACGCGAGGGCGCGAGATAGAGTGAAAGCTGCAGGTAGATGAGCCCGAGATCCTCACCCCCGCGCCCCCCAAGCGAGGCACCGAGCCCGTAGAGCAACTCGGCGGCGCCCGCCTGCGGCGTGTCGACCATCAAGGGGAGCTTCTTGCGAGCCTTGAGCTCGTTGGTCGCCTCGACGATCAGCGGATGGCGCGGCAGAGCTTCTTCGAACGCGGCGAAAACCTTCAGCGCGTCAGCATCGTTTCCCTGTCGCGAGAGAAAACTTCCATAGCTCTGCACCACGCGCAGCGCGGTCGGATCGAGCTTGTAGGAGCGCTCGAAGCGCTTGGCGGCCTCCTTCTTTTGGCCGGCGAGGTCGAGGATCAACGCGGCATGCAATTCCTTGAAGATGGCGTACCAATCCGCGCCGGCGAGCTTGTCGATGGAGTCGGTCGCCTGCTTCACCTCGCTCGAGTTCGCCATCGTCCATGCCGACAACAGCGTCGCAGCGAGGTCGGTAATCGGCCCGCGGATCGACTGGGCGAGCTCGCGGCGCGCGACCGGATACTGCTTTTGCTTGAGCGCGCGCACCCCGAGGACAAGCCGTGCGATGCGATCGTTCTTGTCGACCTGCAGGACGCGCTCGGCGAGCCTGCCCCCCTCATCGACCTCCCCATTGGCCAGAACCGCCAGGAAAGTGCGGCCGAGCAGCTCTTTGTTGCGGGGATCACCGCGCAACGCGAGCCGGTAATAGGACGCCGCCGCCGCGACGTCGCGCTGACCACCGGCGTGCCGAGCGGCGAGATAGCTGCCCGAAGGCGAGGTCCGCGAAAGGCCCTCGCGCGGCTGCGCCTGCGCGCGAGCGAAGAGCACCGGCCAAGTTATGGCGAGTGCAGCCAGTGCGGCCACAACCGCACGCCGCAAGAGTGGCGAAGGGATCATGGCTCGTCGACTCCATCTGGCGGGACGAACGGCCTTGGCGCGGCCACATTGAGCAGAATGGACTGTTCGGGCCAGCCCCCAATAACTGCCCCGATCGGGCATGTCCACCGCATGATGCGCATCGCACATGCCGCACCAGTGAAATGGAACTAACAGAGTGCAGGATGCGAAATTGCGCCAAAATGTGACGCCCATCACACTCCTGCCGGTTGACTATGTGAAATTATTTTGTGGCTGGAGTACCCCACCTTGTAGCGGGGCTAGAAAATGGAACCTAGGTCCTTCCTTAACGACCCTAGGCACTGGCGTGAGCGCGCAGAAGAAGCTCGTAGTCGCGCGGATCAAATAGCCGAACCTCAATCCAAAAATGCGATGCTGCGCATTGCCCACGATTATGAAGTTCTTGCCGAGCGCGCCGAAGCCCGAGCCTCGGGCCATTCACTAAAATCAGACTGACTCACTGCCGTCGCTGCGCCGTGTGGCGGTTCTGGCCAATCCAGCAGCCAGGCAGTCCAGTCTCTGGAGACCATGTCCGGCTAGCAAGAACTCTTGAAAAGTTTGAGGAAGTAGACCGCGATAAGACTTCGGCCTGTCACGGATTTCATCGCGATAGTTCCTACCAAAGCTCAAACCGCGTTCATTTCCAGTTCATGACAGTAATGGTACGTCAGGATGCCGAACGCTGTTGGCAACCCGGGCAACTTCTCTGACTCACAACGGTATGTAACCGATATGCCTATCACCCTTCTGGAAATCAAAACAGCATTCGGCCCCGAAGACACTGCGGCCTTGACCGCCGCCTTTGAGGAAGCTTTGAAGCGATTAAATGTCGCTGACCGTGAGGCTCCCATGGCGACATCGGTCGCTAAAAAAATCGTCCGTCTGGCGAAGAGAGGCGAACGCAATCCGACACGCTTGACCGAAGGTGTCATCAGTTCGTTTCGGGCCAACCCCATCCCGATGTAGCCGTCTGTGATTGAGGCCCGTTGCCCAGTCAATCCTATATTTCTTTGGCGTGCCGAGCGGCGGTGGCCAATTTCGCGGGCCAGTCTCTGCTCGCGAATTTTCAATATCCGCGTTGTGATCGAAGAGACTCGGTTTGAAGTCGCATGAGACCGGTTCGACGGTCGCCTTAACGCGTGTCGTTCACTGCGGGCGATATCTTCCTTAGCCGCGAGACTTCGTTTGCTTTGACTGCGTACGGCGTAATCCTGCTGCGCCAGATGTCGCGATCTCTCGGACGACCTGCATCACGGTCCGGCATGCGAGGGTCAGGCTGCCATGACGCGACATGGCCAGCGCAATGTGGCGCGTTACGACCGGGTCCACCAACTTCGACGATTGCAGGCGGCAATCCTTCGATGCAGCGGCAATCGCATAGGGTCCCAACAAGGCGTAGACCCCACCTTCGGAGACGATGTGCGTTTGCAAGCTGAGCGAGTCGGCCTCCAAGGCAACATTCAGCGAGACCTTACGTTCGGCGCTGATCTGTTCGAGTTGATTGCGCCAACTGTTCGGGCGGCAAAACAGCACGAGCGGCAAGTTGTGCAGCGCCGAGAAGCGCACCGTCGGGCGGGATGTCAGCGGGTCGCCGGCGGCACTGACGAGGTAGGTCGACGTCTCGACCAGGTAAGTATCGCCATTCTTCGGCGACCCGCCCGCCCGTAAAAGGATTGCAAGATCGACGCTGCCATCCTCCAGCCAGGTCTCGAGCTGCGCCCCTTGCCCTTCTCGCACCGCCAGCTGAATGAGCGGGTATCGCTCCTTCAGCCGCTTGTGCAGCGTGCTCACCAACGGATGCGCCGTCGAGGGCAGACTGCCTAATCGTACTTTGCCAATCGGCGTTCCGGCCAAGTTGCGTACGTCATTCACGAGCTGCTCGCTGCTCGCCAGCCACGCCCTGACCTTCGGCGCGATCCGCTGCCCGAACTCGGTGAGCACGACCCCTCGTCCCGTGCGCTCGAACAGACGCCTGCCGCACGCGTGCTCGAGCTCGCCGATCCGACGGCTGATGTGCGGCTGACTTGTGCCGTAGGCCACGGCCACCTTGCTCAGGCTCCCGACCTCGGCGGCGTCGATGAAGAGCTTCCACGCGGCATATTCCATTGCTGCCCACCTATATCAGTTTTATTATATCTGAAATGTCCGATCTGAGTCTTCAGATATATGAAGGCGCCCGCTAGGGTCCTCCGCACGCGATCGAGAGGCGGTTTGCCAACGGACCGCGGACGATCCGGAAACATCAATCGGAGGAATTCACATGGAAGCCCTTGATCTAACAGGTCTCGTTCCCGCCCCCGTGACCCCGTTCACCCACGACGGGGAGGTCGACCACGCGGCGATCCAACGGCTCGGCGCCTGGCTCGGCAGTTTCAAAGGCGTCAAAGGCCTGGTTGTTCTCGGTCATGCCGGCGAAGGGACGTTTCTCACGCCCGACGAGCAGACCGCGGTCATCGAAAGCTTCGTCAAGTCGGTCGACGGAAAGGATCTCCCCGTCATCGCCGGCATCACCTTGGAAGGCACCAAGGTCGCCGCGCTGGAGGCAAAGCGGGCGGTGAAGGCCGGGGCGGAGGCCGGGCTGGTCTATCCCTCGCACGGCTGGCTGCGGTTCGGCTACCAGAAAGGAGCGCCGCAAGACCGCTATCGCGCGATCTACCAGGAAAGCGGATTGCCGCTGATCCTGTTTCAATATCCGGACGCGACCAAGGCGACCTACAACCTCCAGACCCAACTCGATATCGCGGCGCTGCCCGGCGTGTTCGCCATGAAGAACGGCGTGCGCAATATGCGCCGGTGGGATACGGAGATTCCGGTCGTCCGGCGTGAGCGTCCTAACTTGCAAATCCTCACCTGCCATGACGAGTATCTGCTGCACACGATGTTCGACGTGGACGGCGCGCTGGTGGGGTACGGCGGTCTCGCACCCGAGCCGCTCATCGAGCTCATCGCCGCCGGGAAGGCGAAGGATTACGCCAAGGCCCGAGCGATCCACGACAGGCTGCTGCCGGTGACTCGCACGGTTTACCATCGCGGGTCGCACATGGAAGGAACCGTTGCGCTCAAGCATGGCCTCGTTGCGCGCGGAATCCTCGAGCACGCGACGGTTCGTTCCCCGTTGCTGCCGCTCGAGCCGGGCGCCGAGGTCGCGATCGCGGACGCGCTGCGCTCCGCCGGCCTGGTGCCGGATGGGCGATCGCGGAGAGCCCGCGCGGCGTAGCAGGCGGCATTTCGGAATACGGCGGAGCGGGATTGCGCTCCGCCGTAATAAAAACAGGGAGGAAAAGTCATGTCCGTGCTCGTTGCGGACGGCGCCTTATTGCGCACGGCCACCGCCGCGCCATCTCACGCTGCCGGGAATGCCCAGCTCGTTGCGCGGCTCGAGCGGCTTCCGGTCACACCCAGGCTGATGCTGCTGCGCGTGATCGTGGGCATCGCCACGTTTTTCGACGCCTACACGGTCCTCGCCATCGCGTTCGCGATGCCGCAACTGGTTTCCGAGTGGAAGCTCACGCCGACCGAGGTCGGCATGATCATTTCGGCCGGTTATGTCGGTCAGCTGTTCGGAGCGGTTCTGTTCGGATCGCTCGCCGAGAAGATCGGCCGCCTGAAGACCCTCTTCATCACCATCGTGCTGTTCGTGTCGATGGATATCGCCTGTCTGTTCGCCTGGTGCGGCGTGTCGATGATGGCCCTCCGCTTCCTCCAGGGCGTCGGTACGGGCGGCGAGGTGCCGGTGGCGAGCGCCTACATCAATGAGTTCATCGGTGCCGAGAAGCGCGGCCGCTTCTTTCTGCTCTATGAGGTGATTTTTCCGATCGGTTTGATGTTCGCGGGTATGGCGGGCTACTTCCTGGTACCGATTTACGGCTGGCAGGCGATGTTCATCGTCGGCTTGATTCCGTCGGTGCTGACCATTCCCTTGCGCTGGTTCATGCCGGAGTCGCCGCGCTGGCTCGCATCCAAGGGCCGCATCGCGGAAGCAGACGCTGTCGTGAAGCTCCTCGAGGACGACGCGACGCGGCGCGGAACCGTTCTGCGCGAGCCGGTGGTCCGACCGCCCGATTGCAAGGCGGCTGCCGGCTCCGACTGGCGCGAGCTGTTCAAGGGCATTTACCTGAAGCGGACGCTCACGATCTGGGGCCTGTGGGTGTGCGTCTATATGATCAACAACGGCCTGGTCACCTGGTTGCCCACGCTCTACAAGCAGGTGTTTCAGCTGCCGCTGCAGACCAGCCTCGCTTACGGCTGGATGACCTCGGGCGTCGGTGTCATCGCCTCCATCGTCTGCGCGCTGTGGATCGACAAGGTCGGCCGCAAGCCCTGGTACGCGGCCGCATTCTTGTTCGGTGCAATGCCGCTCCTGATGCTGGCTTGGCTCGGCGCCACCTCGGCCACCGAGATACTGATCCTCGCGACCGCTGCCTACGCGGTTCTGCAGACCATCGCGTTTTCGCTCTATCTCTATTCGGCCGAGCTCTATCCTACGCGTCTACGCGCGGTCGGCACCGGCTTTGGCAGTGCGTGGCTGCGGGCAGGGTCGTCGATTGGTCCGATTTTGGTCGGCTCGATCGTCGCGGACTTGGGTATCCAGTATGTCTTCGCTGCGTTTGCGGCGGTCGCGATTATTGGCGGGCTCGTTACGCTGCTATTCGCAATCGAGACGAAGGGGAGGGTCCTTGAGGATCTGTCGCCATAAAGCTGGCAGTCATGTGCATCGAGATGAAGATGTCACCCCACGGAATTGGCAGTTCCGATCACCGAACACCCGCCATCTGAGGCCTTGACCGCCGAACCGGCGCAAGCATTCCTGCCGAGATCCTGGTCTCTGGCCCAAGCTGCGTATCCAACGCCGCATCTCAAACGCGAATGGTCTCAATGGCCGGAATTCGCCTCGGATCCAGGGAATCCGAGCGAGCTTTCAAAGGGATAATTTGCGACGACGTTTCTGAGTTCGAGTCCTACATGCCCAGCCACG
>Ga0306926_10006270_pt1 | contig 12750 bp, 9 predicted proteins | sample flu12Cox44000178_FD_203759 | JGI IMG/M metagenome (GOLD analysis project Ga0306926, IMG submission 203759) | Lab enrichment of tropical soil microbial communities from Luquillo Experimental Forest, Puerto Rico - flux8day.12C.oxic.44.000.178 (v2)... | ecosystem: Environmental > Terrestrial > Soil... | reverse complement strand
GACGGAAAAACCGAAATCGAAGCGCTAGCCACGCATTGCGATACCGTCTCGAATACCGGCGCCGACGGTTTGGCGCGGATCGGCGTCGCGATGCTCGAGAACGCCGTGACAAGCACGAGCCTGATCACCGGGGCCATGGCGGTGAACCGTATGACGGTGATTGCCCATCACTCTACTGAGGATGCAGCGGCCGCGGTGGCGGGCGTCATCGCCGGCTACCCGCCGCACATTTCGCTGCTGCTCAAGCCGATTACAATCGATATGGACCACGTCTTCTCCGATAGCGAGATCGACGCGTTCAACAACGCCCGCATCAACTGGGTGACCCGGACGCCGCTGATCCCCGGCGCCGGCTTCTACATGGGCGAGGGATACACGCTGGGGACCGATCAACCCTATATCGACATCCCTCGCTTCATCGACAAAACATCGTTCGATTTGAAGGCAGCGCTGATCCGGGGGATCGGCGTGCTGCGGGTGACCCGCGCGGGATTGCGCGCTCTGGTCGCTGGCATGACTGCCATATTGCAGCCATTGCAGGACGAAGGCGTCATTGACAGCTATCTCGTCTTCTTTCCGCTCCTGGTGCTGCTCGACAAAGATCCGTCAGCATTGACCGATGTCGAGCTTCAGGAGATCCACAATGCGCAGGCGACGCGAACCGTCGACTCGATCGTCACCATTGAATACGCCGGAGCGATCCACCGCCTCAATATCACGCTCAAGTTCGAATAAGGAGCCAGCGCATGCCCAACTGGTCCTCTAAGCTCGAAGTGCAAGTCGCCACCGGCGACGACAATAACTTCGTAACATTGACGCCGATTACGACGTTTACGACGAGCTTTGCCAGCTCGATCACGCAAATCCATTCGATCGAAGCGGACAATGTCGGGGTGATCATAAAGCCTCAGACCATGACCTTTACGATGACGGTTCCGGCGATCGGCCCCGATGATGCGACGCACAATAACGCGGCGAGCCTCTACAAACTGGCGATCGACGGAAAGCCGTTCAATGTACAGCTCACCGTGGCGAGCGGTAACGACTGGGCGTTCAGTCAGCTGATCTACCGAAACTGTTATATTACTGCGGCGAGCGGCAGCAATGTTACCGTTGGGACGACATCGGGGGTGTTGGACACCACCCCGATTGCGACCTTCAGCGGCATCGTCACGGATTTTGGCGAAGCGGACATAAAGACCCCCTGATGGCGGCGAGCGCAAATATTGCCGCGTTCGGCGCGGAGTTCGCCGGAGCGCAGCTCCTCAGGAACCCACCCGTGCTGGTGGGCGTGGTGCCGCTGCTCAAGGTGCAGAACTACGTCGTCACCGAGGCGTACAAGAGCGTGTCGATCCCCGCGAGCTCGTTTGTTCAGATGGTCGGGCTGACGAGCAAGACGATCGCGATCGACGCGTTCCTCGTCGGCTTAGAACGCGCCTTTCGACCGTTGCTCGAGGCATTGGCGCTGAACACGATCCCGGGGGTTCTCGCGGCCACATCTTTTCTGGAGTCTTTTGTCGGCATACCGGTCGTGTCGAAAAACTTCATCCATCTCGACATGCAGATCACCCAGCTGAAGTTCACCCAGGACAATACCAACCGCGATACGCTGTCGGTGCACATCGATCTCATTAACGTGCCCCGCCCCAAAAAGCTCGGGGGCTTTCTGCCCGGCGCTGATATCGCGCTGGCCGGGGCGTCGGCGTTTTTCTGATGATTACCGGTCCCTCAGGTCGCGTGTACGACCCGCTCCCGATCGATAATACGGCCGGGTTGCCACAGCAATTTCCGCTGGCGCTGAACGGCGTCAATTATCAATTCCAGCTTTACGTTGATGTCCCGGAGGCGGCGCTCGGCCCGATCGACGAGGTCATGGTGCTGCCGGATCCACAACGCTTCATGGTGGCACGGGTTGACATACTGGCGGCCGATGGCACCACGCAAACGATCTTTCTGCGCAAGGTCGTGCCGTCGCTCGAATACAATGTCCGGGGCATCGCCCTCTATTTTCCGACCCAGCTCGTCGCGCGCCGCAACCTCAACGGGGTCGGCAGCTTTGGTTCCAACATTGTTGGTGGGGTGGCTTTGCTATGAGCGCGCGCAGTGGGGTGTTCACCACGTATGTGATCGATTTTGCCGACGCCAAATTCAAAGTGTCGAATGACGTCACCGCCATTTCCGCCGGCGATTTGCTTCTCGATGCCGAAATTACGGTGATTATGGATCGCGATACTGCCGGAACGACCTTCAAGATCGTGCTTTACAATCTGCCGCAGGTGCAATTGGACACTCTTGATGCGGCAATAAAAGACAAAAGCTATCTGCAAAAGGTCAACATCTGCCTGGGCTATCTTGAGACAAAGGCTCTGCCGGTCGTCGAAGGCATCTACGAGAAGATCGAGACCACAGTAGCAGCCGACAGCACCACCGGGCAAAACCGGTTGATGACAACGATTACCGGCAAGGAAAAAGCGCTGCGTGCCTGCTCCGACGCCAAGTACAGCTGCACCCTGTCCGACGACAACGCCCACGACCTGACGAGTGCAGTGAAGAGCGTGCTGGCGGAAGTCAACTCGGACCGCAACAAGAACGATCATCCGGGCATCGAAACCCTGGTCGACTGGCAAACCCCGCACATTACGGGCGGGCTGAAGGGGCTGACCGCGACGACGTTTAACAACAATATGATCCTGTCGGTCCTCTCTGAAATGGTCAGCAATGCTAAACCCCCTAAAAAGCCTAAATCCCCTAGCAATGCTAAACCCGCCAGCAATCCTAAACCGGAGCTGCTGATCGTCGACGGCAAGGTCTATCTGGGTGCGCCAATCGCTTACGACCCCGACCCGCCAGGAACCTCCGGTATCACTTTGGACCCGACGATCAACCTGGCGCAGTTCAGCAAAGTCAAAGTGAAAGTCAAATCAAAAGACGCTTCCGACAAGACACCCCCCGGGAAAGACGACGCCCCGACGGATGCGACCATCCATGCTGTTAAATTTACCGCGCTGGGTGACCCCACTATGCGCCCGGGGCAAAAAGTCACCTTCAGCGGGCTCAAAGCGCCAACCTTCTCTGGGCTCAAGGATCCCGTCTTCGCTAGTAGTGATAAGGAATGGCGGATCAACACGGTCACCCACCAGCTCAGTGGTTCTGCCGGCTATACCTGCATCGGCGATGCAGTGGACCCGGATAACGCCGCCGCCGCCCGCGGCGCCATCAAGGCAAGCGCCGCCAGCAGCGCCCAGGACGTCGCCGGCGCGATCAAATCGCAGCCCGGCAAAAATCCGGTCATCGAGGTCGCTTCGGTCAAGGCGGCGGCGGACAAGAAAATGTTTCCCTACCAAGCCGATCTCTACTACGGGCAGACCGGCGGGGACGGGCAGACGGGGGACGGGCAGACGGGGGACGGGCAGACGGGGGACGGGCAGACGGGCGGGGACGGGCAGACGCCTGGGGACGCGCAGCAGCCGTCGATCCAAGTCCCCATCACAGCGAGCGCCTGTCAGCTGTATCGGCACCGACCAATCGCTTCACCCTTCGCCTGGCGCAATTGTGGTCTTGTGACACCCGTCTATCCGGCGATGAAGACGCTGGTCGCGCACAACGCCGGGTTGGCGACCGACGGCATCGTTACCGGATACATCTGGTCAAATAACCCGGCCTTGCCGCCGCCGCCAAACGAGCCCGGCGACTGGTGGCTGTGTCTGCCAATCGATGTGAATGCGACATCACTGCTGCCAAAGGACACCGACCTGACTGCAGTAGATAAAGAAGGGAAGTCGACATTCAAATGGGCGGATTGGGATTGGACTAACTTCGACAAAACAAAGGCCGCCAACGATCTGACCAGCGGCGCCGGCAAGCGGGTCATTGAGGTCAAAGGGCTCAAAATCACCGTCGGCGCCGACAAACTGGCCAAGATAGGCATGCGCCCAAGCGAAGGTCCGAATGACGATTTTCTGATCGAACACGCATCCGGGACGAGCATTCACATCGACTCCAATGGGGCGCTGATGATCGCCGCCTCGGGGACGAGCGTACAAATCGATGCCCATGGGGTGATGACGATCGATGCCAGTAACGCGTCGCTGACGATCAAAGGCAATGTGGTCGTCGAGGGCAACCTCGAGATCAAATAACCCTGCTAAAGCGAAGGTGATCTGCGCATGCCGCTTGTCCTGACCGAAAAATCGTCGCTCGTCTGCGCCAATCAAGGTGCGGTACAGCTGAGCGCGACGCAGTCGAAGCTCACCGTCGCGGGCGCGAAAGTGCTCGTCGCCGGCGACCTGACGAGCGCGCCGATCAGCCAATGCATGATCGTCCCAGCGGGACCCCCTCCCCCCATCTCCACCAAATGCCTGATGATCGCGTCAGCGGTTGGCGGTGTTTCGGTTAAACTGAAAGTCGCCGGCAGGGGTGTGCTGCTCGATACAGTACAGGGTACAACCTCGGGACTTCTCGCAAACGTCATTCAGACCTGGTCGGTGCAGAGCGCCGGCCAATCCAAACTGAAGGCGCCCTAAGCGATGTCCGGGGTTCCGGATGGGGTCTTTGGGACCAGCATCGCGCTCGTCGAAGGCGACTTCACGCTTGTCAACGGTGATCTGGCACCGGTCTCCGGCACCCAAAATTTAGGGCAGGCTTTGCAGATAATCGTCGGCACGCCGTTTGGCAGCGACCAGGTCAACGTCACTTATGGGCTTAATGTCGCCGCCATTTTCACCGTTGCGGCGAGCGTCAGCTCAATCAAGGACGTGATCCGGCTCAATCTCGTCAATTCCCTCAGCAGCGACAATCGCATTCGCGAGGTCGACGCGATCCTGTTTGACGATGAACCCGGCTTTGCCGCCCTTGCGCCCGAATTTGGCAACGGCGATCCGGCAGCGACGGCGCGGCGCTCGCGCCTCTGGCACGCTGTGATCGCCTTGACGACGGTCGCTGGGAACCAACAGCAAGTGCTGGTCTCGGGGGCCTCGCCATGACCGATTACGGGGTGACCTCAGCCGGGTTTGTGGTCAAGCCGTTTGCCGACATCCTCAACGCCAAGCTCGATCTGGCGCTTTCGGCGTTTGGGCCGGACATCGATTTGCGCTCGACCAGTGCATTGCGCAAGATTCTCGACATCGCCAGCGCCGAGGATCAAGAGCATTGGAAGGCGCTGGAAGGCGCATATTACGCGAACTTCATCTCGACGGCGATCGGCGACGCACTCGATGTGCTCGGAGAAGATCTTGGATTGCAGCGGCAGAACCAGCAAGCGACCGGGCAAGTGACTTTCACCCTCGCCAACGCGGCGGCGGGGCGCAACTACATCCTGCCGGTCGGAACTTTGGTCGAAACCGCCGCTCCGGCTCTCCGGTTTCGCACCACCGACACGGCAACCCTGTCGACCGACCAGCTGACTGCGACGCTCCCCGCCGCCGCCCTACTGCCCGGGGTCGGCGGCAACATCGCAGCGGCCGCGATAATTCAGATCGATCCGATCTATGCGAGCCATTACCTGTCGCTGGGTACGGCAACGATTGCGGCGACCAACTCTGCGCCGTTCACTGGCGGCGATCTACTGGCCGACGACGAGACCTACCGCGGGCAACTGCTGCGCCTGCCGCGCACCCTCTTCACCGTCCGAGCCGTCAGCGCCACGGTGCTCAACGTTGATGGCGTGCGCGACTGCACGGTCAGCGACCCGCTCGGCGGCGTCGATGTCTCGCTGAGCATCTTCGACTCATTCGTCTTCGACCGGCGCCGCTTTGGTCAGGCACGATTTCTCGGCACACCCTACTTTTTCGACGTGCTCGTCGCCCCGCAGCCCGGTTACGCCTGGGAGACGATCGGCACCGTTACCGGCCTGCACGATCAGGTGGCGGCGGCGGTCGACACGGTGCGGCCAATCGGGATCTTTCCCAATATTCGACTTGCTGACCTCGTGGTCGTCGGTGTGCGCGCCAACATCACCACCCAACCCGGCATGGATTTGGTCGCGGTCGGCGCAGCACTCAAAAGCGCTTTTGAGAACCGGGTCACCGGCCTTGGCCTCGGCGGCCCGGTGCTCGCTTCGGAGGCGCTCCGCGACCTCTTGAACGTCGCCGGCGTCGTCGATGTGCAGAACCTTCACCTCCGGCGCTATCCGCCAGCCTTCGGCTCGATTGTCTTTGGCGACCGCGAGCAGTTCCAGGGTGCGCCGATCGAAGCAGATATCGGCGCGAACCTCTCGTTGACCTCCAACGAGATCGCGACGTTCCAGTACGATTCGCAGCTGATCGACCTGCAGGTCAGCGATCGATGACCGCGCTCGAGACGCTTGCCGGCCGGTTGACGCTCCCCTATCGGCGCGGTGCCGAGTACGCCGCCATACCACTCGGCGACGACGCGGCTGGTGCGACGCCCTTCGCCCCTTACGACTTCGCAGAATACCGCGCGCGCTGGGGCCAAGACCCGACCGCGCCCTTTTATGTTATCGCGCCGCGCCAGGATGTGGCGGGCGACGACCTTATACTGACGATCGCCTATACCGGGGCTGCACAGCCGGCGATGCTAACGATCCCGCACGGGACACGCGCCGGGACGGGTTTTCCGATCCCGCTGCCGTCCGGTGCGGGTGCAGCGCTGCGCCTGACCTCGCTGCTGGTCGCGCCGTCGCTCGGCATCGCCGGTGGGGAGGCGTGGGACGTCGTCGCGCTGCTCGGCGCGATCGCGAAGCTCCTCTGGATCCTCGGCGCGGAAAAGGACGCGATCGCCCGGCTGCGCCAAGACGTGATGAAGATGCGTTTTGTCAAATCGGCCCTTGCTGCCGGGCTGGACGCGCTGGGCAAGGATATGCGCGTTCCGCGCTTCCCGCCGCGGCCTTACTCCTACGACGAAAACACGGTTGCACTGTGGCACCTCGACGAAGTCCCGAACGGCGGCCCAGTGTCGACTGTCATCGACCAGACGACGCGGCCGGGCTTCGCCGGACATCCGGGGACTGTAACCGGGGCCATTGCTGGCGCGCCGGGTAAATTCGCTACCGGATTCGCGTTTGGCAGCACGCTTATCACGAATGGGCCAACAGCTGCTGCAAATGCAACTTTACACTTCGCCGCCATCCCGGGAACGATCCTCCCAGGGATGGTGATCGCCGATCTTACCACTGCAGCAGCGATCCCAGCCGGCACGACTGTGGTTTCGACGACCCCCACGATTGTCGTGATGAGCCAAAACGCTGCCGGTGTCGGGGTTGGAAGCGCAGATGTGATCCAGTTCGGCGGCGCCATCACCATCGCCCCGTCGCCGGAATTCGACATTGCGGCGAACGCCGACGTGACCATTGAGGCCTTTGTGGCTCCGAGCGCCCCTCCTGACACAGCGCCGCGGGCTGTCATCGCCCGACGGGCTGTGGAAACAGCCGTCGGCTCAACGACAACACCCGGCTGGTCGCTCTGTGTCGTCAATACGCCCGAGCGCGGTTTTAATGCGAACGTGCTGTTTGCGCTGTGCGACGGGTCGAGCGAGGTGCGCCGCTTTGCCGATCTATCGATCGCCGACGGGAGATTCCACCACATAGCGGGCATTATTGACCGCACACGCAAACGCGCCCGGCTTTTCGTCGACGGCGTTCAACGAGCGACAGCGCCCATCGATACACTCGGCGCAATAACGCCGCCTGACGCCATTCGGTTTGGATCAACCGCCGCCGGCAATGCTCTAAGTGGCACCATTGATGAGGTGCGGGTCTCGCGCATTGCGCGGGCGACGTTCCACCCGGCACTGGGCGAAGACGACGATGCCTATCGCGCCCGGCTGCGGATTTTCCGGCACTGGGTGCTGCCTACGCCGGCGAACGTGATCGCGATGATCAATGAGGTCGCGACACCATTCCCTAACGACCCGGCGCCTACAGTCCCGCCTTATATCCTGATCGAGGCGAACCAGCCGACACAGGTGGCTGAATGCCCCGTGCGAATCGTTCCAGCGATACTGGCTAAAGGAACCGCCATCGCACTCGACGGCACGACGCCGCAGGACGAGACGGTCGCGGGAACACCCGCCGACGACCTCGGCTTTGATCCCGGGCTCGACTTGATCACCTATGTGCACGCCGGGGTCGATTCCACTACCGATCCCGGTGGTGCTCGAATGCAGGCTGGCACCGGCTTTGTCCTCGACGCGCTTGTTGGGCGCCTCGCCGCGACGCCGGGCACGCTCGTTCTCGAACATTCCTTTGACACCACTGGGCCCACGCCATTGCACACCGTCGGTCGTGCGCTTCGTTTGCGTCACTCGACGCTCGGCTCGGATGTGCTCGGCGCTCTCGCGCATCGTGCCGGGTTTGCCTATGTGCGGAACCTCAACCCCGATATCGCGGTCGCGGTTCCCGCGGGTGAACGGATCGCGATCCGCAGCGCACCCGCCGCCACCCAACGCGCTGATGTCGGCAGTGCGTTCGACCTGACGGTCGATCCTCCGCTTCCTTCGGCCGGAGTTTTCTCGTGGACGATTATTACGCCGGGTCCGGCGCGCGCGCACCTCGTCGCGCACTCAGCCGATCTCGTAGCACTGACGACGAACGGGACGACCGCCGCTGCAAACGCAACCCTAAATTTCGCCGCCGTACCCGCGACCGTCCTGAGAGGCATGGTGATCGTCGATCTTACCACCGCAGCGGCCATCCCTGCCGGCACGACAGTGGTTTCAACGACCGCCACGACAGTCGTGATGAGCCAGAACGCCACGGGGGCCGGCGTTGGAAACGGCGACTCGCTTCAGTTCTCGATCAATACTCCGATCCCATCGCGTCCGCGCGTTCGCCTAGCTACAGACACGCCGGGCGATATCGCCGTTCGTGTCGAATACGGGCGCGGCGGGCGAACGCGATCGGGCACGCTGACGCTGCGCGTCGATCCGACGACCCTCGCAGACGGCCACGCACTGGACACAATCGGCAATCTGGACCCAGACCCGACAGTGATCATCGGTTCGCCGGATGCCGGGTTCGACCCCGCCTACCTGGTCACTCACGCTCCAAGCGGGGCAATCGATTTTGGCGCCGACCCGAACAATTTCAAGATGCAAGTCGTATCGCGCGACGCCCTCGACGCCCTCGTGGCGTTGCTCGCGGCGCGCGCGACACCAGGCCGCCTCAGAGTAACGCAAGCGTATGTCCCCGGCGGATCTGGGGTCGAGAGCGTCGGCCGGCGGCTCGTCCTCGGACACGAGACTCTCGACGCGGGCGTGTTGGGCGCCCTCGCTTCGCGCTTCTTTGACTATGTCACGCGGGCCGGTGCCTCGGTGTCGGCATTCATGCGCCCCGATACATGGATCGAGATCGGTGACGCGGCAACGACGGCGCCCCTTCCAGCCGAAATCCTCCTCGGCACGCCGCTGACTACGAATGGGCCAACTGCTGCTGGAACTGTGACTCTACACTTCGCCGCTGTACCGGGGACGCTTCTGCCTGGGATGGTGATCGTTGATCTTAACGCCGCAGCGGTCATCCCTGCCGGCACAACTGTGGTTTCGACGACCGCCACGACAGTCGTGATGAGCCAAACCGCTACCAGAGCCGGCGTTGAAACCGGCGATGTGATCCGGTTCGACACGCCGCTCAACATTGCTGTCGTACCCGGCACCTTGCTACCAGGCACTTACAATTGGAGCACGCGTGCAATCAGTGCGGGCGCAGGCTCTTTTGACACGCTGGTTCGCCCCAGTGCGCATTTTACGTCGACAAAGCCGGGGCTGCTCGTCCTCGCTTTGACTTACGTCCAAGCCGATTCCTCGCGCGCGGCACCCTATAACTTCGAGATCCGGCTCAAGCCCGCTCTCGATGTGCCAAGCACGTTCATCCCCAAGGATCAATACGACATTATCATGAACGTGCTCGACGCCTTTCACCCAGTCGGCGTCGAGGTGCGCACCGACAACATTCGCAAACACGTCCGGGAGATCGAGCAGGATCCGGCCAAGGCGTTCCCCGCATACAGTTTTCCCAATTTCCGCTTCTGACAGCACAGATGCCTGCCTGCAGTCAAATGTTCCAACTGGACCAGAAGGATACCAAATAATGGCAGCTTACAATCGCAATTACCAGCACCAGGACTGGATTGATGGTCAAGACATCGTGCAGGCTGGTACTGAACGAGGATTCAATGCCGAGTTCCATGCCTTGGAAGCGGAGTTTGACAGAATTACACCAGTGATTACCGAGCTCAACGCAGGACTCGGGGCTTTCCAACCGGTGGGCGCCGCCGGCGCGGTGGCTTATGCCGGCGGTAATGTCGGTATCGGCACCACTTTCACCACGGCGGCCCCGCCAGCCTACAGCCTGGAGGTGAATCTCGGCGACAACACCGCCGTGGCGCAACAGGTGCGTTTTGGCAATGCGGTATGCGCTAACGGCAACGCGGGCACCTTTGCGGGATACGCGGTCTTCTCCCATAGAAATCATGCGTTCGATGCCGATTGCGCCTTGCGGCAGGGTCCCAGCGGCAACGTCCATATAAATGCCGCAGGCGGGCAACCGGTCAGCATTCGCCAGAATGGAACCGCCATCCGCTTTGGGATTTCCCCCGCCGGCAATGTGGTAGTGGGCAGCGAAGCCGATCTGCCCGGCGCTGGTATTGCGGTGCTGCAGGTGGCAGGTGAGGCGTTCAAGCTCACTCCAGCCCAAAACCTCTGGATGATCCCGTCCGACGCCCGACTCAAGGAGGACGTGCGAGACTTGGACGTTGGGCTCGCTCAGCTGCGGCAGGTGCGGCCGGTGCGCTTCCGCTGCAACGGTCGGGCCGGTACGCCGGCGGGGCTCGCGGGCGTGGGGGTGATCGGCCAGGAGATCGAGAAGATCTTTCCCGAAATGATCCGGCGGGTGCCTGGCGACGTCGCCGGCGAACCCGACCTGGAGGACCTTCGGATCTACGATGGCTCGGCCCTCACTTTTGTGCTGGTCAATGCCGTCAAAGAACTGGCAGGAAAAGTGGAACGGCTGGAGCAGGTGCTCATCGAAACCCTCAAGGAACGTGGCAGCGATGGGACAGTTAGAAAGGGCGCGAAGTAACTCTCTGAAATTTCGCCCGCGGGTTTAAAAAGGAACCTTCCATGAACAGCGTAATTCCGCCTCGGTCGATGGCCATCCACAACGGCTGGTTCTTCTTTGGGTTGCTTGTACTCGCCGGTCTTCTCTGCGATACCGCGTGGGCTCAATGTAACAATGCTCCAGGATGTAAGTGCCAAGATATCGCTATTAATCCAAAAGATATTCCTACTCAATGCCCGGGGAATCTAAGGAGTGTAATATACGACAATGCGGGCGGCACCCCAATCGCGGACGCGATTACACTTTGTCCGGCTCCCGACGCAACGACCACGACTGTGGACTGGTCATTTTCTGCGGGTTTGGGTGCCCAACCCGGAGGACCTTGCACTGCCACATCTACGGATATCACGTGCGACGACAAGCCACCAACGGGGCCGGCGGTCAACACCATGGTCCTCAAGGCTCCTCCGCCCCCGGGATTGGGCTCGGCCCAGTTCAGCGGCACAGTTCCCGGCGGCCCGGTTCCCAATTTTGATTTTAAAATTTTTACTGTAACCGCGACGGACCACAACAACGCCGCTGCCAGTTGTGCAAAGACCTACAACTTTAACACGATGGGCACCAGTGGGGGCTGGGGCGATCCGCACATCACCACCGTCGACGGCGTCCACTACGACTTCCAGGGCGCGGGCGAGTTCATCTCCCTGCGCAGTGACCGCCAGGGCGGGGGCGAATCCGCCGCCCCGCGCAGTGACGGATTGGAAATCCAGACCCGACAGACCGGCATCGCCACGACGTTCCTGCCGGGCGCGAACGGCTATACCGGGCTTCAGACCTGCGTCGCTCTTTACAGTGCCGTCGCCGCCCGAGTAGGCAAGCACCGGGTCAGCTATGAGCCGAACCTCAGCGGTGTTCCGGACCCGAGCGGTCTGCAGCTGCGCGTGGATGGCGTTTTGACCACGCTGGCTCCCCAGGGGATCGATCTCGACGGTTCCCGCATCGTGCCGCCTTGGGGCGGCGCCGGCATCGAAATCGATTTCTCGGACAAGACCATCCTGATCGTAACGCCGGCCTTCTGGCCTGACCAGCAGAAGTGGTACCTCAACGTGAATGTCTACGCGGCAACGGCCACCGCGGGGATTTTTGGCAAGCTCGCGGCAGGGTCACCTCCTTACTACCCGGCCAGCTGGTTGCCGGCCCTCCCCGACGGCACGTCGCTCGGACCAAAGCCAGATTCGTTGCATCAGCGCTATTTGGATCTCTACGGGAAGTTCGCCGATGCCTGGCGCGTGACTGATGCCACGAGCCTTTTCGACTACGCGCCCGGCACCTCGACCGCCACCTTTACGGATCGCGGCTGGCCAAGGGAGAACCCGCAGTCCTGCGCCGTTGAGGGACAACCGTCGGCTGGCCCCCCCGTCGAGGTAGGCGTCGCCGAAAAGGCCTGCAGCGCAGTCGTCGACAACAATATGCGTGCCGACTGCGTCTTCGATGTGAGTGTGACTGGCTTTACCGGCTTCGCGAACACCTATGTGCTCGCCCAGCAACGCCGGCCCGATGCGACCGAGACCACCGTGAAAGGCGACAGGGATTTTACCACTTACGGGGAGAACGCGACGTTCACTGCAACGGTGGCGCAAACAGTGTCGAGAGGCGCAGGCGCCCCGACCGGAACCGCGCAGTTCACCCTCGACGGCGGCAAGGTCGGGACTCCGGTTATGCTCGACGCGAACGGCCGA
>Ga0306926_10006269_pt1 | contig 12750 bp, 15 predicted proteins | sample flu12Cox44000178_FD_203759 | JGI IMG/M metagenome (GOLD analysis project Ga0306926, IMG submission 203759) | Lab enrichment of tropical soil microbial communities from Luquillo Experimental Forest, Puerto Rico - flux8day.12C.oxic.44.000.178 (v2)... | ecosystem: Environmental > Terrestrial >... | reverse complement strand
ACTGATCGAGCTGCAGGTGAGCCGATTTGAAACGTACGCCTGAATCCACTCGCAGATTCCCTGGATCGAAGAGCCGACACGGTTAGGCAATCATCTCCAACACAATCCTGCGTTTCATGGTACGGTGGCGAGAATTGTTTTAGGGTATCGACCGCCGCTGCCGAAAAATCCTGCGTGTTCTGCGAACGCCCTTTGGGAATTGTTCTCGGGAACACAAACCAGAAGAGAGCAACCATGAATCCGAATCAGGCGTTGTGGGAAAAAGGCGACTTTACTCGCATCGCAGAGAGCATGAGGCAGAGTGGAGACGCACTCGTCAAGCAACTTGGCATCACGAAAGGGCTGAAGGTCTTGGATCTGGGATGCGGCGATGGAACGACGGCATTGCCAGAGGCGAGACTCGGAGCCGATGTGTTGGGTGTCGATATCGCGAGGAACCTTGTTGAGGCTGCACAAAAGCGCGCGCAGGAAGAAGGCTTGGCGAACTGCGGGTTTCAGGTAGGCGATGCGTCCAATTTGCATGAGCTAAAAGAGCATACCTTCGATCTCGTCGTGAGCATTTTCGGAGCCATGTTCGCGCCGAAGCCATTTGACGTGGCAAAGGAGATGGTGCGCGTGACTAGGCCCGGAGGCCGGATCATCATGGGCAACTGGATTCCCAATGATCCGACCCTGGTGGCACAGATCCTAAAAATCAGTTCCGCGTACTCTCCCCCGCCGCCGGAAGGCTTCGTTAGCCCTATGACTTGGGGGGTGGAGAACAATGTGATAGAGCGGTTCCGAGACGCGGGAGTTCCCAAAGAGAAGATATCATTCGCCAGAGACACCTATACGTTTAACTTCGCCGGCACACCATCAGAGTTCGTTTCCGCCTTTAGGAAATACTACGGGCCGACCATGAACGCCTTCGAGGCTGCGGAAAGAAACGGTCGAGCAGCCGATCTCCAGCAGGAGCTCGAGGTTCTGTTCAACAAGCAAAACCAGAGTCCGAGAAAGGATCGCACCTCCATTCCTGCAACGTTCTTACGCGTGACGGTGGCGCTTTGAGCGGACAGTTCCAGGGATCATTCCGACTGCCCGATGAATGGCCAATCTCTAGCCGGGCCGACCTCCGCTTAGAGAACTTAGCGGGTTAGTAGGATAAGTTTTCCCGCTCCCCTCATCCGTCCAGGGCTTGCAGCTGAACTCCACAGTTCGCAACCAAGCCGCTGCGCGCAGAATCTAACCAGCAAGCCACCAGGAAGCGGAGGATGATCGAATTTTACAAAAAATGAACTCGGCAGTTTGCCAGGACAGGCGAATGACCCAGCCGCCATTGTTTGAACCCGAGGAGGTCTCCATGCCATCGACACCATCTCCAGCGCGTAACGCAGAAATTCTGATGACCGGCGTCGCCATGGGTGAATCGCCGCGATGGCACGAGAACCGTCTTTGGTTTTGCGACTGGGGCGCGCAGGAGATTCTTTCCGCCGATACCAAGGGCGGGAGAGAAGTCGCAGTCCGAGTTCCCTTTCGCCTGCCGTTTTGCATCGACTGGCTGCCGGATGGCCACCTCCTGATTGTTTCCGGCCGCGAGGGGCTTTTGTTCCGCAGGGAGCGCAACGGATCGCTTGTGACGCATGCCGAGTTGCACGGCCCCGCTGGCATGGGATGGAATGAGATCGTCGTGGACGGTCGCGGAAATGCCTATATCAATGGCGGCTCGGGAATCGCCCTGCTTACGCCTGACGGCTCGGTTCGACAGGTAGCCGATAACATCGCCTTCCCGAACGGCATGGCAATCACGCCCGACAACTTGATGTTGATCATCGCCGAGTCGTACGGCAACAAGCTCAGTGCTTTCGACATTGCATCGGATGGCAGCCTATCGAACCGGCGAGTGTGGGCTGATCTCGGTGACGGTGTCCCTGACGGCATCTGCATCGATGCAGAAGGCGCCGTGTGGTACGCCGATGTCCCCCATAAGTGCTGCGTGCGAGTCGGCGAAGGCGGTGAGGTGCTGCACAGCGTGAAGGTCGACCGCGGCTGCTTCGCGTGCATGCTCGGCGGCATGGAGAAGAAAACGTTGTTCATCATTGCCACCGAGTGGCGCGGCATGGACAAGATCACCGAAGTGGCGCAGGCGCGAACTGGACAGGTACTCACCTTAGAGGCGCCCTCACCCCACGCTGGCTGGCCCTAAAATCCTATGGTCCGATGCTCAGAGTAGCTGCGAATTCTCATGCGGGTGGTCTCCCGGCCGAGGGGATGGGCTGTTCGTAGTTACCGTCTTGGCGGCACCTGGACAGTAAGAACAGGGCCAGCACTAGCAGGAAAGGAACCGGTGTGTGTTTCCGGCTGTTGCTTTTGACCCACGTCGTCTCCGGGCGTATGCTCCTGTCGACTCAGTGCTGTCATATGCATCAAGGGGAATGATCACTGATGGGCGATAAGAAGACCGCGTTTTCACGCCGTGGATTTCTGGAAGCGAGCTCAGGTGCCCTCGCTGCCGCGAGCCTGTTCTCTGCAAGCGGGGCGGCAGGGTCGCCAGCGCAGAACCAAAGCACGCCAGTCGCTGGCCCTGCGACGAGCGACCCCGGCCCGAAAAATGCGGAGCTCGACGCGCAGAATAGCGACTCAATTCTTCCTCCCAGCACCGACGCGGGCGGCGTGCAAACGTTCAAGTATCCTTTTTCACTCGCGCACAAGCGTCTGCACTCCGGCGGCTGGTCGCGCGAAGTCACGGTGCGCGAACTTGCTGTGTCTACGGCGATCGCGGGTGTGAATATGCGGCTCACAGCGGGCGGTGTCCGCGAACTGCACTGGCACGCGGCCGGCGAATGGGCGATTATGCTGTACGGTAGCGCCCGGCTCACGGCGATCGATTCCGACGGGCGGAGCTTCGTCGGCGACGTGAACGAGGGTGACCTCTGGTATTTCCCGACCGGAATTCCGCACTCCATTCAAGGGTTGAATCCTGACGGCGCCGAATTCTTACTCGTGTTTGACGATGGCAATTTTTCAGAATACGCGACGGTATTGCTGACCGATTGGATGGCACATACGCCGCGTGATGTGGTGGCGCAGAACTTCGGGGTGAGTGAACAGGCGCTCTCCAAGATGCCGAAGGAAGAACTTTTCATCTTTGAGGCGGAGGTTCCGGGGCCACTCGAAGAAGACCAGCGGATCGCCGCTGGATCGCTCGGCGCCTCGCCGCACAACTTTTTGTTCCGCACGAACGAAATGCCGGTCACAAAGAAGAGGGAGGGCGGCGAAATTCGAATCGTCGACTCGAGTATCTTTAAGGTGTCGACGACCGTGGCCGCTGCGATCGTGACGGTTCACCCGGGAGCTATTCGCGAGCTACACTGGCATCCCAATGCTGATGAGTGGCAATACTTCATCAATGGCAAGGGTCGCATGACCGTCTTTGCCACGGGCGGGCGCGCCCGCACGATGGATTTTCAAGCGGGAGACGTGGGGTATGTCCAAAAGACGTTGCCGCACTACATCCGGAATACCGGCGATACGGACCTGAAATTCCTTGAAATGTTCAAGAGTGCTTTCTACCAGGACTTGGCACTATCGGAGTGGCTCACGCACACGCCGCCTGAGCTCGTCGCCGCACACCTGAATCTCGACAAATCGACGCTGGCGGCAATTCCGAAAGATAAGGTAGCGATTTCTTCCCCGCTGAGGCCGTCAGCCCGCTGATGCATGACCAACAGGTTGGTTAGCGATTCGCCGCATTGCGAAGACGACCTGTGTGAAGCCACCGATACTGTGCCTTCCCGTACAGCTGTTACCTGTGCCAAAGCAAACGCGCCGAGCGCGAGCAAGATGTCGCGAACGGCCAGGTGTCGAAGCAATGAGCACGGCCGAAGCTGCGGATGCCCTTGAGATCTCCGACGAGAACGTCAAAGTGCGCTTAGACCGCGGGCATTCCGTCTTGCGGCGTGAACTGGCCCACCGAGTAGGCAAAAGCTCGCGGAACGTCTTCGCCCTGTATGGTGTGCGCTGCGACCGCGTCGTGCGAATGTCTTTCCATCTCTTGGTTTCTCGACTACGCGTTCCTGTCATGACGGATGTAAAATCTCTCCGCCATAAGTGTGCGACTAAGAGACCGTGGCGAAAGCTCTGAAGCGGGCAGCCTTAAGCGAAAACCAAATCTTGAACCAGGTTGCAAATATGATTCGTGCGAGAGCCAGATGGGAACCAACCAAGAGAACGAGTAATCCTCAAAATCGAGGACTATCCGGTGCAGGTGTCCTGCTTTGCCTAAAGACGATGATTATGGCAGCTGCGGTAACGGTGTTTGGCACCCAGGCTGTTGTGGCGCAGTCGAAGAAAGCGGACCTGCCGTACGTCACTATCGATCACCCACAATTCATCGCAGCCTCGCAGGCCGATTTCCTATCTCGAGAGGATATTCTGATCGGTGTGACCGACGCTAAGACCGCTAAGGCCTATCCCGCTGCGATACTAGCGCAGCATGGCGTAGTACAGGACCAGATGGGGGATGGGCCCATCGCCGTCACGTGGTGATCCTTCTGCAACACGGCCCTCGTGTTCAGGGCCGAAGCCAACGGCAAGGCCCTTGAGTTCGACACAGATGGCCTAATTGGCGGCAACGAAGTCTTTAAGGACCGAGAGACAGGCAGCCATTGGCAGCAGTCATCTCTCGAAGCGATTTCCGGTCCACTGAAGGGCGCTCACCTGACTCTCTATCCGTTCCTGCTGACCACCTGGGGCGAATGGGAGAAGCAGCATCCCGATACCTTGGTGCTAAAGCCGCTTCCAGGATATGCCGATCGCCTGGCGGACATGAACAAGATAATCAACCAAGGCGTGGTGGGCCTTGCCGGTCCGGCGCCCAAAGGTGCCTTCGGTCATGACGCGCGCCTGCGCCCACGGGATACGATCGTGGGCCTCGAGACCGGCGGCGAGGTTAAGGCGTATCCCATGGCTGCGCTGCGAAACACACCTGTGGTGAATGATCACGTGGGAGCGAACCCTGTGCTGATCGTGCATCAGCCTGCTTCAGACACGACCACGGCTTTCCTCGCGCAGGCGAATGGCAGGCCGGTGAAATTCCGCGCCGCCGATGCCCAAGCAGACAAGCTGATCGATCTGGAAACGAATTCGGAGTGGACGGCCTATGGTGTGTGCATCGCGGGGCAGTTGAAGGGAACGCACTTGAAACCCCTGATCCTAGAGCCGGAATTCTGGTTCGCGTGGTCCGAGTTTCATCCGAAGACCGAAGTATATGGCGCGAGCGCCGCGAAATGACCGGCGCAAGCCTGTGTAGATGCCACCGTGCGAATTCAGTAGAGATTCCCGAAGTTGCGAGAGGAGAGCGTCTCTATGATCACTCGACGTGAAATGAATGGGAGCCTGACCGCTGCACTGGCGGCCCTTTTCTCAGGGGGCACAGGCGCGCTCCTGCAGGCTCAAGCAACGCTGGCGCAAGAGGGCGCCCCGAGTCACATGACAAACATGTCCTCCGTGGCGGTGAAGACGCTGATGCAAGAACCTCTGGCCGATATTCCCAACGCAGAAGTGACGGTCATTACGCTCACCGTGGCGCCGGGCGCGGTCTCGCCGCCCCATGAACACACCGGGCCGGTTTTTGCCTACCTTCTCGAGGGCGAAATCGAGAATCAGGTAGATCCGAACCCACCGCAAAAGTATACTCCGGGCGAATACTTCTACGAGCCCCCCCTGCACGTCCACCGCTCCCTTCGAAACCTGAGCGGCACTGAGCCAGCGAAACTTCTAATTTTTCAGATTGGCGAAAAAGGGAAGCAGTTCACCGTCGGCGCGAAATAAGCTCAACCTCGTTCGGGCTGGACACGTTCAAGACCTGTGGCAGCCATCGATCGCATCGGGCGAAATAGCCCGATTTGGCATGGTCCTCTCGCTTGTTGAGAGTTACCCCTGGTCGTACTCGTCGTGGTGGAGCCCCCTCGTTGCGCCCTGGGTGCATCCTCACCCGCCGGTACACGCCCACCAGCCGCTCGGTCCGCGTGCATGGTAAGTTTGCCCCCGGTTGGCCCTCCTGTTAGTTTAGACAGTCGGCGCTCATCCGCGTCTGATCTAATCCTCATTTGTCGCGGCCCACGACGACATCGATTCCGAGTGTGAGCCTCGCGATAAGGAAAATCGGACGGTTATCTCAACGCCTTAGTTCACAGAGGACCAACGATGTGCGGAAAGCTATTCACTGCCTCATCCGTTGCGGTTATCAGTTTGATGGTTTCGAGCCTTGCACTGTCGCAGCAGAGCGTGAGCGAAAAAAACACCCTTATCATCAACGGACAATATACGCGGGTGCCACTGATTGACATCAATGGCCATTCCTATGTTGGTCTAGAAGCTCTGGCGGACGCCATTCACGGCTCGATCAGCCGTTCCGGGCAAACCGTTGCTCTCAGCGTGCCCATCGATCACGGGGGCGGGTCGTCCGTCAATTCGTCCCCAGCATCGGCACACGAATCCGGACAGAATACGGCATCTAGTCAAGGTTTTTCGCGAGGCTTTTTGACCGCCGGAATCGAGCAAATGTCCTCTCTGCGCGAGTGGCACACCGCGCTCTCGACCGCCATCCAAAGCGGAATGCCTTTGTCGACTACTCTGCTCGATCCGTATCGGGCCCAGGCGGCCACGAATCTGCGCTTGGTCTCGCTCTCCGCCACAACTCCTTCTGATCGCAGTGCTTATCAGCTTTTGGACAACGAGTTTCAGAACATGACTAAATTGAGCGAGAAGTATCTCAAATTGCGCGCCAACTTATCGTACATTTCTCCGGACGCACTCGAGAAGGACGATCTTAATCAGAACATCATCGCTTGCGGCCACTCACTGGGAGCCATGGCGGCAAGCGGTCAGTTCACCGATGACGGCACGTGCGGCTTGAGCCGCTAAGAGAATCCGCTAGTCAGGGAGCGTCGGAATCAACCGGCATGTTGCGGAGAATGAGACAAGGATGCGGCGCCGCCAAGGCGCCATTGCTGACCCATGGTTCAGGTTGCTGAAGCGTGGCACTGTACGGCGTGCCGAACCTGACGATTCTCTTTCGTCTGTTGAACACCCCGGATTAATTGCGTAGCGTCCTGCCTTTTTCCGAACTCCTCCTGGGATCCAACTTTTTTCGGGGAATTGAGCCTTAATGCTTGGGCTCTTAATCGGGTGCTGGCAGATACAGCAACCGGCAGCGCTTGCCTAAATTGACTCATTGTCCATGGGGCCTTTTTATGGGCGAGAGGGAAACGCACCGCCAACGGCCGTGACAAGGCTTGTTCTGAGATTGGGTAGCCGGACTGATCGGTTACTTGCTGGAGCGCTTGCGCGACGGTGGGCGATACAACCGGCGCAGAAGTTAAACCGGTCAGTAGGCCTCGGAACTCAGAATCTCACTGATCGATACTTCTTGTCCTCTGCCCTCTGCGCTGAAGACACTTGTGATCATGATCTCGATTCGTTTCGCGCCACAGTAAAGCCTGACGTAGCGTACCTCCGCTATCGGAGACCGGGTCGTGGGGAGTTCGAAGGAACAGGAGTGCTGGCCGTCGCTCTCCATCCGAGCCAGCGCATCCCATAAGGCTTGGGCGAGGGCATATTTGTTTTCGTCTCCGTGGGTCCACGACCTGCTCGCGTAGGTGAGTTTCCCATCGCGAAATCCTAGATAACCTTCCCAAATGCTGGGTTTCATCTTATCGGTGACGATCCAATCATCGCCGGTACCCGTTTTCATCTTCGTGACGCCGTAATTCTCATTCAATGTCGCGATGATGGCATCGCGGGGCATACCCAGTCGGAGTGGTATGCCAATCCAAATAGACCACTCTTTAGCGGGCCGATGCTGAGCAAACGCAGAAGCGGCCAGCGACAAGAATAGAACGGGAATCAGACGCATGCGTTTCAGGCACAGGAGAAACGTTTTCATAGCATTCCCTCTCCTACCGCAGCGACGAAGTGGGCTCGTTTGACCCAAGCACACTGGCCCGAAACTGCGGCCATCGACGACAAGCAGTAATCGCACCCCGGCGGTCACACCGGAACTGGCATATCTGCCAGCGAGAGCCTACGGACAGGCTAAGCGGATCCTGCCTGCCAAAATTGACAGGTGTGGGAGCCACCGCGGTTGCGAGCATTATGGTTAGCCTCGCCGAGCGAAGATCAGGTACCACAGGGACTGGTTATTTGTTCCCCAAGAAAGCAACGAAAATGTTCTCAAGTAGGGTTCTTTGCGGCGTCGCGCTTCTTTTCGTTCTTGCGCTTTCAGCCGCTGCTCAGGAATTCCGAGCTCACCCCGTCGAGATCACCCCTTTTGGTGGTTCGCGCTTCGGCGGCGCCATTGACCTAAATTCCGGTCCGTTCAGTCAACTAAACATTCGCAGCTCGTGGGATTATGGCGCCTGGCTTGATGTCCGCCTAGTTCCGGGTCTCGAGGCTGAATTCATGTGGAATCATCAGCCCACAGTTCTCGCTGGGGTGAGTTTCCTAACGGGAGGGAGTAGCCGCGTCGGGGAGGCCAATCTCAATTTTTATCACTGGGGCCTTGACTTTCCCATTCTTCCGTCTGGTTCGAAGCTGCAACCCTACTTCGCGTTCGGGCTAGGCTTCACGCATTTCAGCACCAACAGTTCAGCAAGAGACGTACTTCCTTTCGAGAACCGCTTCTCGTTCAACATCGGCGGTGGTGTGAAATATTTCGTTGTCCGAAATTTCGGTTTCCGGCTCGACGTGCGCTATTCACCCACACATACCACATCATCTCTCGGTTTGTTTTGCGACCCCTTCTTCGGTTGCTACACCGCCGAAGTGGCAAACTACGCGCACCAAGGCGCGGCCAATCTCGGGCTGATTTTCCGATTCTAGTCGTGGCGCGCCGGTTCTAGGTTGCGTCGACAGTATCGATCCTCGCTGTTGCGCTCCCTCTGGCAGCGCTCGTTCCAACAGCAGAAAAATTCGTCCGCCGAGCTGAGCTTTTTTACACGAGCGCTCCTCCGCCGATCTGTTCAGGCACACGAATCGGGCCTTCTTCGTGGATGCACGAAGCAGCTGGGCGAAGTTGCTCTGGCGCAAAGACTTGGTTGTCCTACGAGCATTAGAGTGGATCCTTGGGGTACTTCAAAATCATTCAAGCGGTACGAAAAATGGACTTCGTTAGCGTTCTTGTAGTCGATAACTTTGAACCCTTCCGACAATTTCTCCTTTCCCACCTGCGACAAAGGTCGGACCTTCAGGTTGTGGGACAAGCCGCCGATGGATTAGACGCTGTTCGGCAGGCCGCCAATCTTCAGCCGGATGTTGTCCTGCTTGACATCGGCCTTCCGCGCCTGCACGGTCTCGAAGCGGCCAAACGGATTCGTCAATCAAGCCCTCAGGCAAGAATCGTGTTCGTGAGCCAAGAGTGTGCTTTCGGCTTAGCGGATGAGGTGATGCGAATAGGTGCTTGGGGCTACGTTCACAAGCAGCGCGTTCACAGGGAACTGTTGCCTGCTATTGACGCGGCGCTCGGCGGCACACGATTTTTCAGTGGCTGTTTGGTGCATAAGGCAGCCGGGGATGATTCGTTCCAACACGAGGCTCAATTCTATTCGGATGAGCGGAATTTTTCTGACGGCCTTGCTGACCTGGTACACTCCGCCCTAAAAAGAGGGGAGCGGGCCCTTGTCGTTGCGACCGGCAAGCACCGTTCTTCGTTGATCCGCAGATTGCCCGATTTCGCCATCGATCTTCTAAGCGCCCAAGAAGAAAGACGGCTAATCCTTTTGGACGCAGCAGAGACGTTGGCCCGGATTCTTGTGAAGGGGATGCCAGATTCAGCCCAGTTTTCTGAAATCATCGGTCCCTTGGTTTCCACGGCCAATAAGGATCGAACCTCCGGCGGACCGCGCGTAACTGTCTTCGGCGAAATGGTTGCCTTGCTCTGGGCAGATGGTAGCTATCAGGCGACGAATCGTCTTGAGCAGCTTTGGAACGAACTGGCGTTGCGACATCGCTTTTCTCTTCACTGTGCCTACCCGATAGATGCTCTCTACAACCCGCACAACCGCGAACTAATTATGAGTGTCTGCCGTTTGCACTCGATGGTCTGTTCCATCTAGGAGTCGAGGTCGCGGCGATACATCGATGATAGGTCTTCAAGAGGACAAAGGCTCTCCTGACGCGCTCGGGCAAGAGCGCGGGTAGAGATTCTTTCTGAGTGCCGGCTCTCGAGGTTGCGCAGAACACCCCCTAGCACGTGGTTCACGGGAAAGGCGCGCGGTGGTCGACGAAATTAACCCCGGACCGCGCATTCTTGACCAAATCATGAAATAGCGGCTGGACAAAACTATAGCCATAGCCAGTACAAGGCACTTGCATTCCTTCTGTTTTTTGTTGGTGTGTTGCGTGGCCAAAGACAAACAGGCTGACCTGTCAGTAATTGCAGCTGTCACTAAAGGCAGTAGTGCTGTACCTGAGTTCAGCAAATAATGCTGAAAGGCCGGGGTTTCAGAAGTGGTAGGCCCTGGGTGCCCTCACAAGGCTGTACCGCGGTGACCAGAATTCGCGTTCTACTGGCTGACGACCATCCGCAATTTTCGGAGTTGGCGGAGACTCTCCTCAACTCAACTTTTGAGGTTGTCGCAAAAGTGGGCGATGGCTGGGCATTGTTTGACGCTGCACTGAAACTCAAGCCCGACGTCATCGTCACCGACATTTCCATGCCCCTTCTCAACGGGATCGAGGCCGCGAGGAGTTTGAAAGGGTCCGGCTGCACCTCGCCTGTTGTTTTCCTGACGGCCCATGGTGGCGGCGACTTCATTCACGCCTGTCTTGCCGCAGGAGGGCTGGGCTTCGTCTCAAAGCGAAGGATGGCCACTGACCTCATCCGCGCCATTTGGGAAGCGCTTCGAGGTCACATTTTCGTGTCTCCCTTAGCCACTAGCGCGACCGGCTAACTAAGCAAGGTGTTATAGGTGATGGGAGGGGCGAACTGTCTTTATTTTCCGCTGAACCAGCTTTATTACCTCAGAGTTTCCCCGTCTTGAGGACTGTCGACAGGGAATCCATTCGGCTTCCTACACAATTGTTCGGACGTTGTGCAATGTTGCGCGGACGCTGAGTCAAGTGAGCAACATGGTACCGCCCCGCAAGCAAGAAATTCAGACGCGCGGGTAAGCATAAGCTTGTCCAGGCAGTGCATAGTACGGCTCGTAGACGCGCTCGCAGATGCGACAAACGCACAAAACCAACTCGAACGCGGAAGGAGACAACAGATGCCCCTAATTGAAGTCAAGGTAATCGAGAATGTGTTTACCCCGGAACAGAAGAGCCAGATCATCACCAAACTGACCGATACCATGGTGTCGATCGAGGGCGAAAACCTGCGCCCGGCAACGGTTGTGGTCATTGAGGAAACGCGTAGCGGAGACTGGGGAATCGGCGGGAAGCCCATGACGACCGACGCCGTCCATGCTCTGGCCGCGGGGAAGAAGTAGTGGGCGAACCACGCTTTGCGCCTGGGGTGCTCTAGCAAGTGGGCAGGTGCTTGGTACCGGCGGGCACCTGCCCAAAGATTCGATCGGATACTCGCTACCCTCAGAAGGAGGATCTCAGACATGGAACGATATCTAATTGAAATACCGCACGAAGCAGAAGTACAGGCCTGCGCGCGTGTTGTGCGAATCTTTCTCGCCAGTGGTTCGCATGTGCTGACCCACGCGGGTTAGGGATGCTCGGACGGGGTGCACACCGCGTGGCTCAGCGTAGAGGCGGAAAGCAAGGAGGCAGCCCGCTACATGGTTCCGCCCGCGTTCCGCGCCAGCGCAACGATCATCGGGCTGAACAAATTCACCATGGAGCGGCTTGAAGACATTATGAGTCGTCATGAAAAGTGATCGGCGAGTAAGGTCGATCTCGTCGTTGCAGCTGGCTGAAACACGGTCACAACTTTAGGCAAAGGAACCTGGACGCCAGATCAAATAATCGACGCTGTACGGCGCCCCAGGCAAGAGAGCCAGACGCGCGGCAAATACGGGCCGCCCGGTTCGGGTATCGTATGAATTGATGGCGTGGCGGATCGGTCCTTTAAGTCAGGGAAGACGGAACAAAAAGGAGGAATCGCGATGGATCGTGAGCTCACCTCTCTTCGCGTGGTGCTCGTGGTGGTTGGGATCATCTTCATCTTCGGGATATTTCCGTTGACGATCATCTGGCCGTCCGGATGGGCGTGGCACATGGGAGGCCCGTCGATGTACCTGCAGATGATTTTGGGGATTTACGCTACGTTGGGAGTTTTCCTCCTCCTTGCGGCGCGCAACCCGCTCAAGCACCTGAGTCTCATCTGGTTTGCCGTCTGGTCGAGTGTTGTGCATGCTGGCATCATGGCGGCGCAGGCTTTGGTCTACCCGGAGCATCGCGGGCACTTGCTGGGCGACGTGCCGGCTTTGCTTTTGATAGCTATCGTGCTCGCGTTGCCAACGTCTCGGGCCGCAAAAGCGGGAGCCTAGCGGGAAGTGCAATTTGTCAAACTGGGACATGCCGTTTAACCTAAAACGACGTTGTTCCGTGATGGCCGAGCCCTGATCAAAAGTACATGAGGGGGATGCGGCGAGCGGATCTTGGCGGCAGTTTACGAGCTTGCCACCGCTTACCTGGAGCTGAAAGGCAACTATGCAGAAGTGGCCATACACAAAAGGCCTCCATGATCTCGGCAACGGTTGCTACGCTTACCTACAGCCGGACGGCACCTGGGGCTACAGCAATTCAGGACTGATTGCC
>Ga0306926_10006268_pt1 | contig 12751 bp, 11 predicted proteins | sample flu12Cox44000178_FD_203759 | JGI IMG/M metagenome (GOLD analysis project Ga0306926, IMG submission 203759) | Lab enrichment of tropical soil microbial communities from Luquillo Experimental Forest, Puerto Rico - flux8day.12C.oxic.44.000.178 (v2)... | ecosystem: Environmental > Terrestrial >... | reverse complement strand
TCTCTCCGGCGCTTTCATGGGCTGATCGGTCCCCGCGACCCAGCCTGGCACCGCTCGGCACCAGGCGCTCTTGAACCGGCCGGCGTGCCCGCCAGCGCGTCATCAGCGATTTTGCTGCCACTCGGAGTGATAGAGCGCACAAGAACGGCGATCCTTGGGCGCGCGGTGAGGCATCAGCACGCCTCTGCCTGGCCCTGAGAGCCGGCCTTGAGACCCCCGGGGCTCGCCAAACGCTGCGAGGGAGTAGTGGAAAGTGGTTTTGCACAACCACAAATTGCCGCAATCTCCGTTCGTGGGGCGGGGGCTCTGCCAATGTGCTCCGGTGCGAGGCACGATGCCTTCTGCCGCCGAGGCCGGCGCGGTCGCACATCGTCATCGCGATGCGCCATCGCCTGCGCAATTGCGGCCTGTCGCAGCGGGCGGCTCGCTCCGCGTTGCGTGCCGTGCAATGTGGCGCATAGCTTGGTCAGAGTGGCATGGCAAACTCGATCCAAGCCAGAGGTGCCGGCGTGGGCAAGGGATCCGGGCGCGGGGGCAGGTTTTTTCGCACCGCTGCCCAAACCCTCGGCGCACGCCCATCGATCCGCTGAGGATCTCATGCCTGCCTGGGAGGCAGGCGTCTCCTGCAAGCTCCTGTCATGGCCGAACCGTTGGCTGGCGCGCCCCTTCGGTCGATGGCATCACCGCCTCGCATTGGGCGGGCGCGGATCCGACACCGGCCGTCGGTGCTCTGCAAGACTGAGGCCCCCTGCCATACCCCCTTCCCCATCCGAACCCGCAGCCACCGGCTTCACCACGTCGGCCGAGACCCCATTTGCGCCCTCCACTTGCAAGACGTGATTGGCAATGCACCGCGCAACCTCACCCGCGTGAGTTGAGATCATGAAGTGCGCGGCCCCGGCGATCTCGACGGAGCTCGAGGCTCTCAACGACGCACCCACAATCCCGTTGGCGCGCCGCGCCGCCGGGTGACTGCATGCGCCCCAGGCGACCAGGCTGGGAATGTCGATCGATCGTACCATGGCTGACGACAGCCCGAAGCCAAAGGCACTTGCCCAATCGCGGATGTTGATCGCAGTCGTTTCCATCGCATAGGCGCGAACCCGCGGCGGCCAGGAAGCGAAAGTTCCCGGTCCGCCGTAGAAATCGATCATCACCTGGATGGCCCCGGCATCACCACCGGCAAATGCGGCAAAGTACCTCTCCGTCATGTCTTGGAAGCTTCGATAGTGATGCCGGTCCTGCTCAGCCTCGCGCAGCAATGTTAGCGCCGGCGCCTCGAGGACAGTGAGGCTCGCCAACGGCAGTCTGCGGGCACGTGTAAGGTTCTTCAACACAAGCGCGATTGCCACCAGGCCACCGAAGGAATGGCCGACCAGATGGACAGGGCTTGCAGCCGTGCGCACGACCCGTTCCAGAACTTCCACCTCGTGCGAAATCGAACAATCCCCGCCATCTCGCCGTTCGTGCGTACCACCATACCCAAGCAGGCTCGTGCTGATGCAGCGAAATCTGCCACCCAGGCCGGCGATGACCGGGCGCCAGGCAGCCCCTGTGCTGCACGATCCCGGAACGAGCACTACGGTCGGCCCGCTACCGCTTTCGTCGTAGTCGATGTTGCCTAGCGCATCGCTGATCATGTGGGGCCCAGGTGCTTGCCAAGACGGCGACTGTCCTTTGCGCACGTTTTTGGTTGCCGGCCGGGTCCGTGCAAATCCCCTACTCGAGCGCACCCAACGGGAGCCGCAACCGCCTGCGGCAGCTTGCAAGCGGATCGCGCGAGCCCGGTGCAACCTCGTGACGGAGCACCGCTTACGCTTTCGTGATCACGATCTCCGCGTAGGCGGAAGGGACGCGCATCGTGCCGTCGGTGGCCGTGTTGAAGCTCGCGATGGTGGCGTAGAGATCCTTGGCCAGCGTCACCTGCCCCGCCGGGTCAAGCGCCAGGAACGCCTTGTGCACGGGACCATAGTAGGTGCGGAAGACCTCCATGAAGTGCTCGGGTGAGCGATAGCGGAAGACGAATACTTTGCCGTCGATGGCAATGCGCCGCGCCTTCGGCCCAAACTGCTGCTCGATCCACGGCTTGGTGCCCCACAATGCCGGCGAATTGACCCCCGCGGGCGGCGCGATGTGCTTGGAGAGGCACTTGAACACTTGGCCGATGAAGCCCTCGGGCGTCCAATTGGCCATGCCGATCATGCCGCTCGGTCGGCACACGCGCAAAACCTCGCTCGCCGCCTTGCCCTGGTTGGGCGTAAACATGACGCCGAAGGTCGACACAACCGCGTCAAAGCTCGCATCGGCGTACGGCAGCTGCTCGGCGTCTGCGATCCGGAACGTGACGTCCTGGCCCTCGGCTTCGGCCCGTGCGCGTCCGTGCGACAACAGGGCATCGACATAATCGCTCGAGGTCACCCGGCACCAGCGCCGCGCGAAGGCCAGCGTCGCGTTGCCGTTGCCCGCAGCCACGTCGAGCACGCTGGAGCCGGGCGTCAGGTCCATCGCCTCAGCCAGGCTCTCGCCGACGATCTGCAGCGTCGTGCCGATCCGGGCATAGTCGCCCGAGGCCCAGGCGGCGTTCTGCTTGGCCTTGATGGCGGCGTAATCGGGGGTCTCAACGGTGTGGGCTGCGACGGTCATTGGAGTGTCCTTGCTGGGCGCTGTTGGGGTTGCGAGGCCAGGGCGATGGCTCGCCCGCTCAATCGCAGTTTCGCGCTTCCCGCGCCCCGGTGCTTGTGGGCAGCCTGGAAATTGCCGGTAGGGCGCATGGAGAATTCTGGGCGTGGGGACGGCCTTGCTGGTGGAAGCATGGGGATGGCTCGGGCTACGATCTGGCCCAACCTGTCCCGAGGCCCCGCATGCGCTACCGCTTCGATCAGTTCGACGTTGATACCGACCGGTACGAGCTGCGCCGGGAGGGAAGGGTTCAGCCTGTCGAACCGCTCGTATTCGACCTCATCGTCTTCTTCGCCCGCAATCCCAACCGCCTTCTCAGCCGCGACGAAATGGTCGAGGCCGTGTGGCGGGGGCGCTCGGTGTCCGATGCCACGATCGCGAGCGCCGTCAAATCGGCCCGACGCGCGCTCGGTGACAGTGGTGACAGTCAAAGTTTGATCCGCACGGTGCGCGGTCGCGGCTTTGCCTTTCAGGCACGCGTGGAGATGGACGCGCCGGTGCAATCCGCGCAGGGCGCAGGGACCCCCCTCGCCCAGCCCACAACCGTTGGCAACGGACGTGAGGACCCCAAGCCCGTGCTCGTGGTGCTGCCGATCGCCAACCTGAGCGCGGAAACGGATGAGTACTTCGCCGACGGCCTGACCGAGGACATCATTACCAATCTCGCGCGCTTTCGCGATCTACGGGTGATCGGCGGGGCCTCATCCTTCCAATTTAAAGGGCGCGCGTTTGACCTTGCGGATCTGTGCGCCCGCACGCAGGCCGGCTATGTCGTGCAAGGCAGCGTACGGCGCGCCGCGGGACGCGTGCGCATTTCCGTAGAGCTGATCGAGGGCGCGACCGGCGTTCAGCTCTGGGGCGACCGCTACGACCGGGAAATGGTCGACATCTTTGCCCTGCAAGATGAGGTGACGCGAACGATTGCCGCAACGCTCGGCGTCAAAATGCAGGACGTGGTCCTGCAGCGCGCGCTCAAGAAGAGCCCGGCTGAGCTCAGCGCTTACGATTGCCTCTTACGGGCGCGCCGGTACACGTGGATGCTGAGCGCGGACATGCACGCGGAAGCACGCGACCTGCTTGAGAAGGCCGTCGAGCTCGATCCGCTGTCGGCCGACGCCCATGCGCTCCTCGCCAACGTCTATCTTGGCGAGCATCGCTTCGAAATGAACCCGCGACCCAATCCGATCGGGCGCGCGCTGGTGCACGCGCTGGCGGCCACCCGCCTCGACCCCCAGAACGCCTATGCGCGATGCTGGTTGGCGATTGTGCACTTCTTCCGCGGCGAGAATGAGAAGTTTGAAGCGGAGGCCCAGCTCGCTTTGAGCCTCAATCCCAACGATCCTGAGACGCTTGCGGACGTGGGCCACTACTATGCCTTCATGGGCCAGTTTGCACGCGGTGCGGAACTGTCGCGGCGGGCACAGCAGCTCAACCCATTGCATCCCGGCTGGTACCACTTCAGCTTTGCCAGGCTCCACTACCACGAAAAGAACTACCGGCAGACCATCGCCGACGTGGAGAAGGTGGCACTTCCGCACTTCTACTGGACGCACATGCTGACCGCCGCCGCCAAGGGCCAGCTCGGGCAGGCGGACGCCGCCGATGCGCTGGCCAAAGTCTTCGACTTGAAGCCCAATTTCTCCGCGCGCGTCGAGCTGCGCAAATGGAACGCGGCTGCGGCGGACCTAGAGCACATCCTCGAGGGATTGCGGAAAGCCGGATTGCGCGAGTGACGGGCGGGCGCTGGTCGCCCCCGCAAGCCCGGCTCAGGAGCTGCCGGCGTGGCCCAACAGAGCGCCCACAGCACGCTTCCAGCCCGCATACTTGCGCTCCCGTTCGATCGACGGCAGCGCCGGCTTGAAGCTGCGATCGAGCTTCCACAACCTGCCGAACCCCCGTGCGTCCGGCCACACGCCGGCCTTGTGACCCGCGAGCCAGGCCACGCCCAGCGCGGTGGTTTCGCCGATGGTGGGCCGCTCCACCGGCGCCTCCAGGATGTCGGCCAGGAATTGCATGGTCCAGTCGCTCGCCACCATGCCACCGTCGACGCGCAGCACGGCTTGCCCGGCCGCCGACCAGTCGCTGTGCATCGCCTCCAGCAGATCGCGCGTCTGGTAGCACACCGCCTCCAGCGCGGCGCGGGCGAGCTCGGCCGGGCCCGTGGCGCGGGTGAGGCCGAACAGCGCGCCGCGCGCGTCGGGTTGCCAGTAGGGCGCGCCAAGCCCGACGAAGGCTGGCACCAGATAGACGTCCTGGCCGGGATCGGCCTTGCCGGCGAGCTCACCGCTCTCCGGGGCCGAGGCGATCATGCGCAGCCCGTCGCGCAACCATTGCACCGCCGCGCCGGCGATGAAGATGGCGCCCTCCAGCGCATAGGTGCGCCTTCCGTCGAGCTGATAGGCAATCGTGGTGAGCAACCGGTTGTGCGAGGCGACCCGCCGTTCGCCCGTGTTGAGGAGCACAAAGCAGCCTGTGCCGTAGGTGGCCTTGACCATGCCGGGGGCAAAGCAGGCCTGGCCGATGGTGGCCGCCTGCTGGTCGCCGGCGACACCCAGGATCGGGATGGCGGCGCCGAGAACGGAGGGTTCCGTGACGCCGAAGTCGGCGTTGCAGTCGCGCACTTCGGGCAAGATGGAACGGGGCACGTTAAAGAGCGCGAGCAGATCGTCGTCAAAGGCGCCCTCGGCGATGTCGAAAAGGAGGGTGCGCGCGGCGTTGGTGGCGTCCGTGGCGTGCACCTTGCCACCCGTGAGGTGCCAGATCAGGAAGCTGTCGATGGTGCCGAATGCCAGGTGGCCGGCGCGGGCGAGTTCACGCGCGCCCGCCACGTTGTCGAGCAGCCAGGCGATCTTGGTGGCCGAGAAATAGGGATCAAGCAGCAGGCCGGTCTTGGCCGTAATGGCGGGCTCATGCCCGGCCTGCTTCAGGCTGCGGCAGACGTCCGCCGTGCGCCGGTCCTGCCAAACGATGGCGCGATGGATGGGCTTGCCAGTGCGCCGGTCCCAGATCACACAGGTCTCGCGCTGGTTGGTGATGCCGATCGCGGCGATGTCGCCGGGCCCCAACTTGGCAGCGGCGAGCGCTTGGCGCGCGGTCTCAACCGTCGTGCGCCAGATGTCGTCCGGGTCGTGCTCCACCCAGCCCGAGGCGGGGTAGTGCTGGGCGAACTCGCGTTGCGCGAGGCTGAGCAAGGTCAGGTCGGCGCCGAACACGATGCCACGCGTCGAAGTGGTACCCTGATCGATGGCGAGCACGGCGCCTGGCCTGGTCATGACGTCTTATCCTATGAGCCAACGATGGGGCGAGAGCGCTCTCCACCACGCCCTTGATCGTTCAAGCTTTGCCTAGGGATCTCGACCACACCTTTGAGCCTAGGCGCCGCGCGGCCCACAGGCTAGCCCTTCCCGCTCGAGCCATTTTGCTGATGGGCTTTCCTGCTCAGCGCCCCACGCGGCGGGGAGGACTGCGCCAAGCGCGACGGGCTGGGCGGCGCGGTCGCTTGTCGCAACGATGGCCTTGGAGGGGAGATTGAGTGCAGATTGAGTGCAGGGCACGCGAGGAGCGGCCCGCGCCAGGCTCCTCATCGACCCGCGGCATGATGGCAGCAAGCGCTTTGTGCGAAGGCGAGCGACCGCACAGGACTGCCCGTCAGAGCCTTGCTTGCCCCCACAGAGACGTTGATCCAAGAAGCGCAGCGAGGGTGGTCTTGCCTATTCGCGCAACCGCATCGCGTTGGGCCAAGTTACCTCCTCGGCAAGCGCGTGAGCACCCGCAAGCACCCGGCGCAGGGCCCACGGAGGCCCGAAAAATTGCCTTTTCCCTCGCCTCGGATTTGGCTGTAACGTGCGCCCGCAAGGCGACACGCCGCTGTCACAGGCTGCCCATACAAGGTCACGCCCGCACGAGGGAGCGATGGAACATGCAAAGACTTCTACTCTCTTTGGCCACCGTGGCCGTCTTTGGTCTCTATGGGGGTGCCGCATCAGCGCAGAAGGAAATCCAATTCTGGCATGCCATGGGTGGGCAGCTCGGCGATGTCACTAACGCGCTCGCCGAAGAGTTCAACAAGAGCCAGACCGAGTTCAAGGTAGTGCCGGTCTACAAGGGCTCGTACACCGACACGCTCACCGCCGCGATCGCGGCATTCCGCGCCAAACAGAACCCCCACATCGTCCAGGTATTCGAAGTCGGCACCGCCACCATGATGGCGGCCAAGGGCGCGGTCTATCCCGTGTATCAGCTGATGGCCGACAGCGGCGAGCCGTTCGACCCCAGCGCGTATATCGCTCCCGTGTACGGCTACTACTCCACGGTCGATGGCAAGCTGCTATCAATGCCGTTCAACTCCTCCACTCCCGTGTTCTACTGGAACAAGGAACTGTTTCAGAAGGCCGGCCTTGATCCCACCCGGCCGCCGACGACCTGGCCGGAGGTGGGCGAGATGGGCAAGAAACTGGTCGCCGCCGGCGCACCCTGCGGCATCACCATTCAGTGGCAGACCTGGACGATGATTGAGAATTTCGGCGCCTGGCACAATCTGCCCTTCTCGACCAAGGCCAATGGCTTCGGCGGCCTCGACACCGAACTCAAATTCAACGACGCTGCGCGGGTCAAACACCTCGAAGCCCTGCACGATTGGTCGAAGGACAAAGTGTTCGTCTACGGCGGTCGCGAAGGCAAGTCGACCGGGCTTTTCACCGCCGGCGAGTGCGCCATGCACATTGCCTCTTCGGGCACAGCAGGCGCCATTCAGGCGGCCTTTAAGGAAAAGCCGTTTGGCATTGCCATGATGCCCTACTGGCCAGACGTAGCCGCCAAACCCCAGAACTCGATCATCGGGGGCGCAACCTTGTGGGTGCTGCAGGGAAAGGATAAGGCGGACTACAAGGGCGTCGCAAAGTTCTTCACTTATCTCTCAAGCGCCGCTGTCCAGGCGAAATGGCATCAGCAGACGGGCTACGTGCCGATCACGACCGCGGCGGCCGAGCTTTCGCAGAAGCAAGGCTTCTACGATAAATTCCCTGGCCGCGACGTGGCGGTCAAGCAGCTGACACTTAATCCTCCCACGGAGAACTCCAAGGGCCTGCGCATCGGCAACTTCGTCCAGATCCGAGACATTATGGACGAGGAGATGGAAGCCGTATGGTCAAACAAGAAGACCGCCAAACAGGCACTCGACGACGCGGTCACCCGCGGAAATAAGCTGTTGCGTGAGTTCGAGGCCGCTAACAAGTAGAGTGCAGCCCGTCAGGTACCGCCCGCCCCTGCAGGGCGGGCGGGTGCACCTCGCTCACGCCGGACACCCATGAACAAGCGTGTCACCTTCAACGCCAAACTGCTTCCTTATTTTTTATTGGCACCACAAATTGCGGTGACCCTGGCCTTCTTCATCTGGCCATCGGGTCAGGCCCTATGGCAATCCGTCATCCTTGAGGACGCCTTCGGTGGCAATACCCGCTTCGTCGGCTTCGCCAATTTCGAGAGGCTGTTCGCCAACGAGGGCTACTGGGACTCCGTCCGCATCACGTTGTTCTTTAGCTTGATGGTGGCATCGTTGGGGCTTGGCTTTTCGCTGCTGCTTGCGACGATGGCCGACCGCATCGTGCGCGGAGCCACTGCCTACAAGGCCTTGTTGGTGTGGCCTTACGCGGTCGCGCCGGCGGTCGCTGGCGTGCTCTTTGGGTTCCTGTTCAATCCCTCGATCGGGATCGTCACCTGGTTCCTGAACAAGGGGATCGGTTACGAATTCAACTTTGTCATCAATGGCGGTCAGGCGCTGTTCCTGGTGATCCTTGCCGCCACCTGGAACCAAATCAGCTACAATTTTCTGTTCTTTCTCGCCGGCTTGCAATCGATCCCGCGCTCGCTGACGGAAGCCGCCGCCATCGACGGCGCGGGGCCAGTGTGGCGATTCTGGACGATCACGTTTCCGCTGCTCTCGCCCACCGCATTTTTTCTGCTGGTGGTCAATATCATCTATGCCTTCTTCGGCACGTTCGGCGTAATCGATGCGCTGACGAAGGGTGGTCCCGCTAGGGCGACCGAGATTCTGGTATTCAAGGTCTACAATGACGGCTTTCGCGGCCAAGATTTCGGCGGATCGGCGGCGCAGTCGGCGATCCTCATGGCGATCGTAGTGGCGCTCACCGTGGTACAGTTCCGCTTCATCGAGCGGCGAGTCCAATACTAGGATCACGGATGGTCGAAAACCGCCCGATACTGACCTTCTTGAGCCATTTGGTGGTGCTGTTGGGCGTGGCAGTTATCGCCTTCCCGTTGTGGATGACGTTCGTTGGATCGACTCACGATCAAACCACCATGCTACGCGCGCCACTGCCTCTATGGCCGGGCGCGCATATGCTGGAGAACTATCGCACCGTCCTATTCGAGGGCTTTGGTACCGGCGCAGCGCGCACGCCGCTCTATGTGTCGCTCATCAATAGCCTGATAATGGCGTTAGGCGTCTGCGTTGGGAAGATCGCGATCTCGATCATAGCCGCCTACGCAGTGGTCTATTTCCGCTTTCCGTTGCGGATGTTCTTTTTTTGGCTGATTTTCGTGACGCTCATGCTGCCCGTGGAGGTGCGCATCGTGCCGACCTACCAGGTCGTGGCATCGCTTGGTATGGTGGACAGTTACAGCGGGCTCATCGTGCCGCTAATCGCCTCGGCCACCGCCACCTTCCTGTTTCGCCAATTCTTTCTAAGCGTCCCGGATGAGTTGACCGAAGCGGCCCGCATCGACGGCGCGGGCCCAGTGCGCTTTTTCATCGACATCCTGCTGCCCATGAGCCGCACCAGCATAGCGGCGCTCTTCGTGATCCAGTTTATCTATGGCTGGAACCAGTATCTTTGGCCGCTGCTCATCACGACAAGGGAAGGCTTCTATACGGTCGTTATGACGCTTTCGCGCCAGGTAAATACCGTGGACGCGGCGCCGAGCTGGAATTGGATCATGGCCATGGCCATGCTCGCAATGCTGCCACCGGTTCTGGTTGTCGTCTTCATGCAACGCCAGTTCATCAAGGGGCTCGTGGACACGGAAAAATGACTTTGCACGTGAGTGTGCTCACGAACTCGCGCGACGCTGGATGGCGAGATCCTCGCGATCTAACTCGCCCAGCGCATGACATTTGCCGGGTCTCAAAATGGAAGACGCTGGACACGCAGCCTAAGACCCATGGTCACCTCTTCGTAACAGCCCGCACTCTTCAGAGGTCGCAGCCCGTCCGGGGCAAGCCATCCCAGGCTTCAAGACGGCGCTCGAGGAGCTTGCCAGATCGGCCCTCTATTCTCTGTGGCTCGGGCGAGGCCGCGCTCGGGCTCGCCGCTTCGGCATCAGCTCAATACCAGGCAGATCTGTGCCATTTTCACCACCCCATCGGCCCACGTGTCCGGTTGCCATTGGCAGGCGCTTCGAGGCCATCACCAGCACCGATACGCACCGCGGTCTCGTCCAATCGCAATGCTTGCGACGATTTTGCGCTTCACGTACCCTTTTCGATGGATCACACCCAAACAGCAATCGGAGCGGCAGCTCGGTGTTGACCGCGGCCTCTACCATCTCGCAGCCGGCGTGCTGTGGCTCCGTGGCTCTTAATGGTCCGGCCATCGCTCGGTCGCGTTGCAGCGGCCTGTGCGGGGCGAGCATCGCTTCGAGCGCAGGATGACCTACTGATGCCGCACTCCGTGATGTGGAAATTGCTGACCGCGGCCGATCTGCGGGCGAAGGCCGCAGCCGGGGCCATCGTCGTGCTGCCGGTGGCGTCCATAGAGCAGCACGGGCCGCATTTGCCCGTCGGCGTCGACACCATTCTGACCGAGGCCGTGTGCCAAGCGGCGGCCGAGGTCGTGGCCGGTGATGCCGCGGTCGTCGTTGCGCCGACGCTGTGGTGCGGCATGGCAGAACATCACATGGCCTTCGGTGGCACCTTCACCTTCGACATCCCGACCTACCGATCGGTACTCCACTCTTTGCTCGCGAGCATCGGCCGGCACGGCTTCAAGCGCGTGCTGATCGTCAATGGTCACGGCGGCAACATCGCCGCGTTGGCGGCCTTCCTGCCGGACATCGCGCGCGAGATCGGCCTGGAGCTCCGTGTCACGACCTACTTTGAGCAGGCAAGGACAGCGCTGGGGGAGGTGCTGGAGGATCAGGAGGGCGTGCATCACGCCTGCGAGGCCGAGACCTCGATGATGCTGGTCGCGGCCCCCGACAGCGTGCGGCGCGAACGGCTCTCCGAAGCCTACGGGCCGGCCCACTCGTCCGCGCCGCCGGCAGGCGTTGCGCGCTACCGCTCGTTCCGCGACATCACGCCATCGGGCGTCATCGGCGACGCTCGACGCGCAAGCCCGCAAAAAGGTGAAAAGCTCATGGCCGCCTGCCGCGACGGTATTGCCGCGGTGCTGCGCAATCCCGAGACCTGGAGCTCAAAACCCATGGTCGAGACGCGAAGGGAACCCCCGTCTGTGGCCGATCCTGATCACCACGCGCGATGATATGCAAACCACTGACATCGTAAGAAGTGCATCGTGACGGCCGAGGCACTCACCCATTGGAACGTGGTACTGGCGAGGCCATGCTGGCCATGCCGCCGCCGGTGGCGGTGCTCCTGCAGCGCTGGGATCGCGAGCGGCCTGGCGGGGACGGAGAAATGACTTTCCGCTGCCAGGGCGTTCGGGGTGGCGAGACCGAGCGCAGTTTTTGACGCCGACACATGGACATCCTGCAGCTCATCCTCAACGGACTGATGGCCGGCACCATCCTGGCCGTGCCGGCGATCGGCCTCACCGCCATGTTCGCCGTTCTGCGCTTCACCAACTTCGCACTCGCCTCGCACATGACCATCGGCGCCTTTGCCGGGTTCATCGCCAATGTCTCGCTCGGGTGGCCGGTGGCCGCAGCACTGCTCGCTGCATTCATTATCGCGGGGGCCGTCGGGGTTGCTACCGACGAGCTCATCCTCAAACCCTTTCGCGCGTCAGGCTTCATCACGACCGCCATCGGTTCGATCGCCCTCACCATCGCGCTTGAGAATTGCGTTCGCTTTGCATTTGGCAACGAGCTGCGCGGCTACGATCTGCCGATCCGGCGCGACTGGACCTGGGGCGGCCTGCACGTGGGCCCGCAACAGGTTGAGAACCTCCTCATAGCCGTGATCGCCATGAGCCTGCTGTTCGCCTTCCTCTCGTTCACCCGCACCGGCAAGGCCATGCGCGCGGTGGCCGACAATCCCATGCTGGCCGCCATCAAGGGCGTCAATGCCGACATGGTGGCAAGGCTCTCCTCGTTCGTCGGCATGGGATTGGCAGGCCTCGGCGGCATGCTGATCGGCCTCGATACCACCATCGATCCACTGATCGGCTTCAAGACCATTCTGTCGATCTTCGCCGCCGCGGTGGTGGGTGGCCTCGGCAGCCTGCCCGGCGCCGTGGTGGGGGCCCTGGTGGTGGGCGTCGGCGAAGAGCTGAGCCTCTTGGTGCTGTCGCCAGCCTATCGCAGCGCCGTCGGCTTCCTCGCCATCCTGGTCGTCCTGACGCTGCGCCCGCGCGGCATTCTCGGCGCCAGGGCCTACTGAAGAGGGCAAGATGGAACACTACGCCGTCGCCATCGCCGTCACCGCCGGCATCTATGCCCTGATGGCGCTCGGCATGAACGTCATTTGGGGCATGGCAGGCCTCATCAACTTGGGGCTCGTGGGCTTCTTCGCGGTGGGCGCCTACGTGTCGGGCCTGCTCGCCCTGAGGTTCGGCACGCCGATCCCCATCGCCATGGCGGCCGGTGCCGCGGCGGCCTCGGCCTTCGGCGTCGCCGTGGCGCTCATCACGGTAAGGCTGCGCGGCGACTATCTCGCCATCGTCACGCTTGGTTTTGCCGAAACGCTGCGCATCGTCATGTCGAACGAGCTGTGGATCGCCAACGGCACGGACGGCCTGTCCGGCATTCCCGGGCCATTGCGCGGCGCGCTTCCTCCACACCTCTTCAATCTCTTCTACCTCGGCCTCGTCGTGGCGGCCGTCATCGTCCTGTTCTTCCTCGTGGATCGGCTGGCGCACGCGCCCTTCGGTCGGGT
>Ga0306926_10006267_pt1 | contig 12751 bp, 11 predicted proteins | sample flu12Cox44000178_FD_203759 | JGI IMG/M metagenome (GOLD analysis project Ga0306926, IMG submission 203759) | Lab enrichment of tropical soil microbial communities from Luquillo Experimental Forest, Puerto Rico - flux8day.12C.oxic.44.000.178 (v2)... | ecosystem: Environmental > Terrestrial >... | reverse complement strand
GAGTTGTGCCCCGTTAGCCGCGGTGCCGTAGATGGTGCCCTTATCCTCGAAGAACAGGGTCGGGCTGTAGGGAACGACAAGGCGAATGAGGCGCCGCTCGAGCATCGCGTCGAAATCGCCAGTGAACTGCCCCGCGAACCACGTCCGCAGGGCGGTGCGCGGCGGCGGCGGCGGGCGCGGGCTCAGGTTGGGGGGGGGTTGGGACCGCCCGGGCGGCGCGGCAAGCGCGGTCAGGGCCGTCGCTGCGATTAGACTCCGGCGTGACATTGTCATCGTTTCTCCTCCCTCGGCTCGATCACGGGAGGCGCGCGACCACCAGAATGCGGCCGTGACACAGGGCAATCACTGTACGCTTTTAACCAACGACCTAGGCCAAGAATCTTAGTTTGTACGTCGGAGTGAGCGATGTCGACGAGGTTTTGAGGCGGCCACATCGAAAGTGATCGCAGAGCCAAGAGACTGAAGCATCACCGACCGGTCATGGGCGTCGCCGGCAGTCGAGCGGGTGCCATGCCGCGAAAACTCGGCCGGTTATTTCTCTTTTTCGAGCGCCATCGCTAGCCCGCCTTGCAACACGGTTTGGGCGTCGATATGACCGAAGTATTCGACCAGACCGGCGACGACACCGGTCCATCCCGTCTGGTGACTGGCGCCGATGCCGGCCCCGTTGTCGCCATGGAAGTATTCGTAGAACAGCAGGTGGTCGCGCCAATAGGGATCGCGCTGAAATTTTTTCGTGCCGCCAAAGACCGGGCGCCGGCCGGTTTCGTCGCGGAGAAAGATCTGGCCCAGCCGATTGGCGATCTCCTGAGCCACCTCGAACAAATTCATCAACCTGCCCGAACCTGTCGGACACTCAATCTTGAAGTCGTCTCCATAATAGGCGAAGTAGTTCAATAGAGCGCGAATGATTAGCGTGTTGACCGGCGCCCAGATCGGCCCGCGCCAGTTCGAATTGCCGCCAAACATTCCGCTGTCCGACTCCGCCGGCAGATAGCTCACCCGATATTCCTGGCCATGAACCGGAAAGATGTAAGGATGCTCGGCATGGTAGCGAGACAGTGACCGAATTCCGTAAGGGCTCAAGAATTCCTTTTCGTCGAGCATTCGCGTTAGAATCCGGCGCAGGCGGTCCCGGTTGACCAGCCCGATGATGCCGCGTTCCGCTACGCCAAAATGGCCAGGCCCGGTCGCATGGATAGACTCGCGCAACTCGGGCATTTGCTGCAACCGAGCCTGATATTGGGCGACCAGTTTCGGCATTTTCTCCCGCTGCGTGCGCTCGGTGACCGTCGCAGCGCAAAGCGGCAAGAGACCAACCATAGAACGGACTTTGAGCCGCGTCGAGGTTCCGTCGGGCACACGTAGGACGTCGTAATAAAAGCCGTCCTCCTCGTCCCACATACCGTCCGCGCCCACCGCGTTCAGAGAACGCGCAATCAGCACAAACTGGAGCGCATAGTTTGTAGCCAAATCCTCATACGCCGGATCGTGCTCGGCCAGCTCGCAGGCAATCTCAAGCATGCTCTGGCAAAACAGGGCGACCCAGGCGGTGCCGTCGGCCTGCTCCAAATATCCGCCGGTCGGTAGGGGCGCGCTTCGATCGAAGACGCCGATATTGTCGAGTCCGAGAAACCCGCCTTCGAATAAGTTGTTGCCCAAGCGGTCTTTGCGGTTGATCCACCAGCCAAAATTCGCAGTCAGCTTGCCAAAGACCCGCTTCAAAAAAGCGACGTCGGCCCTGCCGTGCAGCGCGCGCTCGGTCCGGTATAAAAAAATCGTAGCAAAGGCCTGTACAGGCGGGTTGACGTCGCTGAAATTCCACTCATAGGCGGGAATTTGACCAGTAGGATGGAGGTAGACCTGATCGAGCAGCAGGTCGAGTTGGCGCTTGGCGAAATCGATGTCGACCATCGACAAAGCAAGCGCATGGAAGGCGAGGTCCCAGGCGGCAAACCAAGGGTATTCCCACTTGTCCGGCATTGAGAAAATGTTGTCGCTGACCATGTGGAACCATTCACGGTTGCGTACTTGGCGGGTGGTAGGATGCATCGGATCAGCGCCGTGCTCCTCAAGCCATTTGTTGGCGTCGAGGAAAAAATACTGCTTGCTCCACAACATCCCGGCATAGGCTTGACGCACGACATTGGCCATATCTTGCCCGATCCGGGGCGGCATCCTCGCCTGATAGAATTCGGCCGCCTCGCGTCGGCGCTGATCTGCAATTTGATCGAATTGGTTTTGGAAGGGCTTTGCGATAATACCGTTGCTCAACCGCAGGCGAATGATGGCCGTGCCGCCCGCAGCCACAGTGACCTGGTAATGAGCAGCGGCCTTGGTTCCCGTCCGGTCGGGGTTGACCGCGTCCACCCGGCCCGCCAGCAAATAGTTGTTGATCGCGTCCTTGACGTAAGGTCCCGGGTTGGGAGTGCCGAAGATCCGCTCGGTGTTGGTGTCGTTTTCGGTGAACAACAATGTTGGATTGCCTTCACAATGCAGGCCGTATTCGCCCAATCCGGAATGTGATGCCCGGATTCTTCCGATCCCGGTCTCTCCAGGCAGCGCCCGCAGCGAGGGCTTGGGCTGCTCAGGCCACCACACCCACGTGTTGCGGAACCAGAGGGTGGGTAGCACGTGCAGCGTCGCTGCCTCCGGCCCGCGATTGCACAGGCTGATCTGGATCAGAATGTCGCTGGGCCCAGCCTTCGCGTATTCGACGAACACGTCGAAGTAGCGGTCTTCATTGAAGATGCCGGTATCGACCAACTCGTATTCAGGGTCGTTGCGTCCGCGCCGCCGATTGGTTTCGACGAGGTCACTGTAGGGGTAAGCATTCTGCGGATATTTATAGAGATATTTCATGTACGAGTGGGTCGGAGTGCTGTCGAGGTAGTAGTAATACTCCTTGACGTCCTCTCCGTGATTGCCTTCGCTATTGGTCAAGCCGAACAGCCGTTCCTTGAGGATCGGATCCTTGCCGTTCCACAGGGCAATGGCAAAGCACAACCGCTGGTGGTCGTCGCTGAAACCGGCGAGACCGTCCTCACCCCAGTGATAAGCGCGCGAGCGGGCCTGATCGTGGGTGAAGTAGTTCCACGCGTCACCCCTCTCGCTGTAATCCTCGCGGACCGTGCCCCATTGGCGCTCGCTGAGGTACGGTCCCCATTGCTTCCACGGCACTCCTTTCTCGCGCGCCTCGTCGAGCCGTAAATCTTCTGCCGTCTTGCTCCGGTTTGGCTCCGCACTTCCTCCCATTGCTTCCTCCCCAAGGTGAAGATCGCGCTTCGGTCCGCGTTGGTGGAGACAGGATAACGCCTTCCGCGGTCCGCGCTAGCCCGGTCGCAGGTTCAGCATCCTTCGGGCGAGATCGTCGGGAAAGCGCTTCTGCAACTCGCTGGGCCGGTCGCGAACGGCTTGCAAGGTCTTGATCGCATTGGCACCAGGCGATTGATAGATCGCAATCGCCGCGGCGGGGCCGCCGTTGAAATGGGTCTCGCGATCGAGGTTGGCGGCGCCCAGTTCGAGCCGCGCCACATCGCTGAGCCGGAGAACCGAGCCGTCTGGATTCGTACGGATGACGATGTTGGCGAACTCGTCCACGGTCGTCAGCCGTCCTTTGGTCTGCAGGTTGAGCTGCAGTTGCTGATCGTTTTAGATCGGGCGGGCGCCGATGCGGCCGACCGCGGCCTGGATGTTCTGCGACTGTATTGCGTTGATGACGTCGCCGGGGGTCAGGTTGAGGCCGGTCAACTGGTCGATCTGCACCCAGGCACGCATCGCGTAATCCTGGGGCCCCCACAAAAGCGCATCGCCACCCCTGGAGTGCTCTTGATTTGGTCGAGCAGATTGATCGTAACGTAGTTCGACAGGAATAACGGGTCGTAGGTCTGTTTTGGCGAATAGACGGCGATAACGCCGAGCAGGGCGGAAGACTTTTTCTTGACTGTTATACCTTGCCGCTGCACCTCTTCTGGCAGGCTTGGCAGTGCGATTTGCACGCGGTTGTTGACGTTGACCGTGTTGATGTCGGGATTGGTGCCGAGCTCGAACGAGCAGATCAGAGTGTAGCTGCCGTCGTCACCGCTGACGCTCTTCATGTAGATCATTTTGTCGACACCGACGACCTGCGCTTCGATCGGCTGGGCAACCGTCGCATCGACCACGCCCGAATTCGCACCCGGGTATGTCGTGGTGACCTGCACCTGGGGCGGGACGATATCGGGGTATTGCGCGAGCGGAATGACCAACAGTGACACCAGCCCTGCGATCGTCGTGATCAAGGCTATGACGATGGCAAACCGCGGCCGGTCGACAAAAATCGCGGACAGCATCGGCTTAGCTTCGGTTGAGTGCGGCAGGTACCGGTGTAGCCTGTACCGCCATTCCGGGTCGCAACGACTCGAGACCCTGGACGACCACCAGCTCGTTACCCGACAGACCCTCGGTGACGATTATATCTGCGCCGCTGGCGCCGCCTGTCTTGATTCGCCGGATCGCCACCTTCCCATCTTCGACGATGAACACGTAAACGCCCTGCTGATCCGTGAGCAACGCAGCCTGGGGCACCACGACCTGCTCCTCGGTCTTGCCGGCCTCGAGATTGACCTCCCATAATTGTCCGTCGATCAGAGCACCTGACGGGTTCGGGAAAACCGCGCGCGCCTGAACGCTGTCGGTCGCGCGGTCGACCGTTACGTCGACGAAGTCGATCTTACCCACCGATCCGTAGGCCGTCCCATCGGCGAAGCGCAAAGTCACCTTGATACCTTCAATATCGAGGCCCGAGTTCCGCGCATGCGAGATGTCGGCCTGGCTCACCGGAAACAGCACATATATCGGGTCCTGACTGACGATCGTCGTCAGCGTTCCGCTTTGTGGGCTGACCACATTACCTTTGGTGATATTGGTCCGGCCGATCTTGCCCGCGATCGGCGATACGATATCCGTGTAGCTGAGATTGATGTTCGCCGTGTCCAGTTGGCCCTGGGCGATCAAGATACGGGCATCGGCATCCCGATCCGCAGTGAGCGCCTTGTCGCGCGTCTCGAGCGTGCCGGCGCTCGTCTTGGCCAGCGTTTCCGCGCGTTGGTATTCAACCGCGGTCAGCAGCTTTTTTGCCTTGTCTTCCGCGAGCGCCCCCGCCGCCTGGTCGACGGCGGCCTGGAACAGATCCTTCTCGATATGATAAAGATGCTGGCCTTCCTTGACAAGCTCGCCCTCCTTGAACTGCACGTCTTCCAAGTAGCCGGTGACTCGCGCGTGAACTTCGACTTTGTGCCTCAACCCGCCCGACAAAGTTTTTCGTTTTGGCGATCGGCTTGTGCTCGGCCTTGACTGTGCCGACCGGAACAACGGCAGGCGCTTGCTGTTGCGCCGACGACGAAGCGATGGAGACGCAAATCACTAGGCTAACGCCCGCAGCAGCGCGCGCCATGGACCCGATAGACAGCAACCGAGCTCTCCAAATACTAGGAAAAATCGGTGCCGATGATGGAGCTCTGACCGGTATCACGATAGCACCTATCTTTGGTGTGGGCGCAGGCGGTACGCGCGTATCGTCGAAGTTTGGCGCCAAATTCGGGTCCCGGATATCACATGATGTAGCATCCGGCGAGGCATGAGTTCCATCAAGGTTTTCTCGACCTCAGGATCGATTGGGATCATCGTTCCGACCTGGGTTCTATCGGCTCCACCGCCAAATTTCTTACGGGAGTCTACAGTAAATTCTAGGTTAATGCTCGAGCATTCGGAGCGGTGGAGTGGGCCGCCGCATCGTGCGCGGGCAAAGCCGGTTACCTATTGTTTCTGCGCGCAGGCTGGCTTCCCGCAGGCGCGTTTTGTGCAGGCTGACCGTCGCGCCGCAAAGAGCTGGGACCAACCCGGACGCACTCAGAATTGCATTTCAGGGTGCCCGTGCAATCCGGCGCACAATATCGACTAATTGAGTATGCGCGGCGGTGGCCGGATCATTGAACTCGTCGACCGAGTGAGCATCCGCAAGCTTGCTCAACCGGACGAGCTCGAAGATCCGTTGCCGCCGGTTCAGCGACAACTCGGATGCCCGGCTGGTGACCAGCAGATGCCAGAGCTCGCCTTTACCAAACAGGTGATTGAGCTCGGTCGCCGTCTCATAAATCACGAACACAACCAATATCCAGAGCTGAATCGCGATGAAGTGATGCCAATCAAACGTCGCAACCATGTACGGCAGGAATGTCCCAAGTGGATGGTGTTCGACAAGCCAGAACCGGATCCAGTGTTCGAGCAGGCGCGCGACAAGCACGACGGCCCAGTAGAAAGCCGCTTTGAACAGGATCGGCCGGATCAGCGGCGCGCGATCGTAGCGGCGGATCGATTGCGTCGCGTTAGCGACCAACACGGCTTTTCCGACCACGAGCGCCCCGCCGGTAACCAGCATGAAGCTGCCGAAGGCCGCACCGTAATTGGCAACGAGCAGGTTCGTCGTCAGCAAGATCAGGTTAAAGGCGATGAAAAAGAAGATCGTCGGCGGTAACATTTCGCGCAGTTCGCGCAGCAAGAAGGCACCGACCCGGCGCGCAATCCCGACGGGTGCTTGAGGTGCCTCGACGGAAGCTTCGAACCCGGGCGCCTTATCAGTGTCCAGGACAGGCGCGCTCCTCATCCGCCTCCTCCTCGGTTACGCCTTCATGTGCGATCGAACGCTCGACCGGCACGATCGAACCCAGAGTGGTGGGGGGAACCAGCCACCCGCCTTCTCCGCATTTCCTGTAAGCGGGTCGATAGCACTGGCGATGCAGGAGAGAATGGCCGGAGGCTCGCCTCCGGCCCTTCTACGCGTTTATTACGCTGCCGCCCGGGCCCGTCTTGCTCCGTGCGCACGTCCTTCACGAAGAAGGTGCGCGAGCATAAGCCGACGGAGGCGGCGCCGACGCAACATGCTGCTGCCGATCAGCAAGCGAGCAAGGCGATGCTCGTCACCGCCACCCTCATCCTCCTCCTCGTCGATGTCGTCATCGTCCTCCTCGCGCCTCTCCCGAAGGAGGCGTGCGAGAAGCAGGCGACGCAAGCGCCGACGGCGCACAATGCTCCCGCCGATCAGCAAGCGAGCAAGACGATGCTCGTCGCCGCCCTCGTCCTCTTCCTCGCCGATATCGTCGTCATCGTCCTCCTCCTCGCGCCTCTCGCGAAGGAGGCGTGCAAGGAGCAGACGACGCAAGCGCCGGCGCCGCACGATGCTCCCGCCGATCAGTAGGCGAGCAAGGCGACGCTCGTCGCCGCCACCCTCGTCCTCTTCCTCGCCGATGTCGTCTTCATCGTCCTCCTCCTCGTGCCTCTCGCGCAGGAGATGGGCAAGGAGTGCGCGACGCAAGCGTCGGCGGCGTACCATGCTACTACCGATCAGAAGACGGGCGATCCTACCCTCGTCTGATCCGCCATCCTCTTCGTCATCCGGGCTAGCTGTCGCGCGCTCGCGTCGCAAGGTTGAAATAGCCATTTCATCCTCCTTGGTGCGGTAAGATTGCACTGCTCTGACGTTACTCAGGGGGTTGAATGCCCTGGCGCGGTTCGCCAGGAGCTTCCCCCTGCCGTTGCTGAGCCGAGTTGCTCCCCAGGTTTGGAGAGACAGGATCGAGGCCGTGTTGAACCACCGATCCCAGAAATGCGCGGCTCAGAACCTCACGCTGCATCAAGTGCTGTACAGGGGTCTGCCTGATCAGGGGCTCAAGCAGAAGGTGACGGAGATCCGCTTCTTCCTCCGACTCGTCTGCTTCGCTGCGCCCGATTGGGTCGCCAAGTACGCAAGCTATTCCAGCCTCGAATGCCTGCTCGATGAGCGCTTCAAGCGTATCTTTGCTTGCTTTCTTCAATAGATCTGCTCGCTCTTGATCCGAGAGTTCTTTGCCTCCACCACCGCCTTCGGCGCTCTGGATCTTAATGATTTGCCCGGTCTTCGCCTGAATTGTGATGGTCAACAGATCCGCATCAGGTGCGAGCTCTGAAGTGGTGGGCGAATTCGGCGCTCGGTTCTTCCCTGCCCGTCGTTTCGCATCGGCTGCAGCATCGTCCATCGCGGTCATCTAGGTCCTCCTTTCGGGTGATCTCCCTTCCGCCGCCGCGCCGCGCCCGCAGGCGCGGGGAACACGTATCTGAGGGCGTAGTCACCGATCTATACGCGTCGCCTCAACACGGAACTCGCTGTGCCGCGGGAGGAGACCCTCTACTTGCAGGTTACGTATCCCTGCAAAATATTCGTCGAAGTCGGTAAATGTGCGGACGGCGCTCGAACGCATCGCTACCTCGCTGAGCTCGGTTGGCACACGAGTAGTAGCCCGTCACGGTGACAGAAATTTGATCTCGATCAATTGTCAACAAAAATTTACACACTCTGTCCGGGTCGCTTGGACACCCGCGGAGAATCTCGCCGTTCGGGCTGCCGCTGGTGCAGCGGAGGTTTCGACATAGTTATCCCGTTATTAGTCCCTTACGAACTGACTCATTGCCGCTTGTGAGCAAAATTGACGAAGCGCAGATCATGCCATCATGAACGCGCCGTAATGGCTCGAACTCTTTGGGTTCGTTAAGTTTGCACCCGCGTTGCGGGAAGATCCGGGCGGATGTGAATCGGCAGATCATCCAAAAATAGCCCGTACGGCCGCGGGCGGAGCGTGTTCGGAATCGCTTGTTTGGTTCTGGCTTTGCCAGCTTAGGGCTATACGATTGCTATCCCCCGACCTACTCTTCCACACTCGCCTGTAGGCTGTCCGATAATCAGCTCGCATTTACTGAGGCGCACCGCCGGGCTGGGGGCAGCAGCTAATGATAAGCGGTTAGAGTAAGCCAAACCTCATCTGGCCTATTTGGCCATGTGATCGTCACTATGTGGCTTGTCCTATCATTTGCGAAATACGGGTATTCGAAATCGCACGGATTATTATTATGCCCATTACCACGACACAATAAACCAAACGCGTCGTCCTCCAGATTCGGCGGGTATGACTCTCGGATAATTTCTGTATCCCATTGAGTATTTTGGCAGTGGGGATGGCAACTCGCTGGAGGGATATAATGGTCGGTAGTAGATATCCAATCTACTGTGACCTTAGGGTGGGTAGTAGACAGCGGATCTCCTGCGACCCAAAAAGGTGGTGACCACATAGCCGCCACTGCATGGCCGGCCGGCGGGGGTGGGGCCGTGACACCGGGAGGAGCGATGGCGCAGCTGTTTAGAACAATCCCACAGGCGGCCAATGCTAGCCACGAAGGCGAAAAGTTCCGCGGTAGCAAGCGCATCTGCACCCTCGTGGAATTGTCTCTGTCTGCCTAGCGGAATGATCTCTCTTAGAAGGCAATCGTCAATGTCGAAGCCCATGAAAACAAGGATTTAGACGATTATCTTTCGCGCCGCTCTTGAGAGCCTCCTATATGCGAGCTCCGGTCAAAAGGCCTGGATCTGGTTCCCAGTCGCGTCATAGACGCAGTTCCGACCTGTCGCCGGACCCGTCAGCACGAAATTGGCGCGATTCAATCCGCCTAGTGGATCGTCAATACGACCACGCGGTTGCTGCGCAGGCGAACCCCCTCCGGCGTTGGCACCTGTAGGCCGCGTTCCCCCGCTATCTTTGTCGTGATGCGGCTCGGAACGACACCGGCGCCAGCGAGGTAAGTTTGCACCGCTACCGCCCGTAACTCCGAGAGATTAAGGTTATCGGCTTCCTTTGTGTCGGTGTGCCCGGCCACATCTATATTTACGAACCGGCATTTCCAGGCATCCAGCAAATCGTTCAGCGTTTTGCGGCTGTCTGCGTTGACCCAAGTCTTTTCAAAACCAAACTCCAGCAGGTAAACACGAGGCGCATTCACCGGCAGTCCTGGCATATCTATCGTCAGGCCCTCTCTGGCGACCCCAAGACTGATGCCGACCGTCTGCAAGGTAAGATCGACCGACACATTGTTGGCATTGTTCTTCAGCGACATACTGCCGCCACCGGCGACGAGAGTGGCTTGACCCCCGGTTGAACTGTAAGTTCCCGGGAAATCCTCGATCTGGGTCAGGTTCTTGACAGGTCCCGACGCCGTCACTTTCGACACCCCGACTTGAAGACCTGCGCCAAAGCCGCTGACGGTGAAGGGATAAACACAATTTGTCCCGAGGTTCGGCAGATTGAGCTGACCTTCCCCGTTCTGCCCGCCGACGCCGGCCATGACCGATATTGTTTCTATTTCAACCCAAGGCGTATCTTTCCAAGGCGTATCTTTTGTCTGAGCACTTGCCGGAGTTGCCCCGACAAAGAGGGACAAAAGCAACGCAGCAGCGGTGTACTTTGCAGAGTTCATCGGGTCACCTCTTCTGAGAGGGCGGACTGATCTAACGCTATGGCGCATGGCGCTTCTCGCCGGTTGAAACGCGCCCACCGTACCAAGCAATGAGAGACATGAACGGACATCCCTGGATTCCTGATTCTAAGACCAAGATCGCGCTTTTGAATGAATTTGGCAATGGCAAATCGCGTTTCACGTGCCTGGCAGGCGTTCAAACCGATAAGTTGCCGACGCGAGGGCACCGAAGCGCGCTGAGGGTTGCTGCACCTTCGATGATCGGGATAGACGCCCCGATCGTCACGTCTTCCTGTTCATCCTTCACGCCGCAGCTGAACGAGCACCGACCGCGCCCCCATGCTTCCCGCGAGAGCGGGCTCGTTGTGTGCCGGGCATGTTCAATAGCTCGGAGGTGAAAGTCCTCTACCCAACCTGATGGAGGTGAAGGGTTAGTGATGCGCAAGGGCTATCGCCGCGAGGCGGGGTCTGAAGGAAGCGCGAAGCAAAGGTGCGAGCCGATGGACAAAAACCGGATACGAGGCGCAAGCGTCGGACGAGCGGGCAACGTATCGCGAAGTCCATCTCCATCAACGGCGCGAAGCGTAGATCCGGCGGTTGTGCACCGAAGGCGATTGAGCTTACCCCGGGAGATCTGCCGCGTGTCGCGATTACGGCGACTGAGAAGGCCGAGAGGCCGTCTGACCGCGGGGCAGAAGTCAGCAGAGGGCATAGTAGGTCAAGTCGTCGGCGAGGCTAGTGAGGCACTCCAAGGCCGAAAGGCGGAGCAACAGATGGGCCGAGCCGGAAACGATGGCCGAAGGCCCGAACGAGTGGGAGTGGCAAGTAGGACTGGCGACTCATGACGGGAACGCCGCAGACGATCCAGTACTCACTGGCCTTGGAACTCGGTAACCAGGGTGAAACCCCGGTCAGCGGTTACCAAGGGGCCGAACCAGTCGTGGCGAAGCCAGCACCCGAAAGCCCGGCTTCGACGGAACAATTAATGGAGGAGGTGTACGATCGAGAGAATCTGGTAAGAGCGTGGAAACGCGTTCGCCAGAACAAGGGCAGTCCCGGCGTAGATGGGATGACCATTAGCGACGCCAGGGACGACCTGCGTGAGCACTGGCCAGGCATTCGGTCTCAACTGCTCGAAGGAACCTATCAGCCGCAGCCGGTCAAACGGGTCGAAATCCCCAAGCCGGATGGCGGGGTCAGAAAGCTCGGCGTGCCTCGTGTCGTCGACCGACTGATCCAGCAAGCCCTGCTGCAGGTTCTACAGCCGCAATGGGACCCGACGTTTTCCGAGCATAGTTACGGCTTCCGACCGGGGCGCTCGGCCCACCAGGCGGTGGCCCAAGCGCAGCGCTACGTTGCCGCGGGCTACCGGGTTGTGGTCGACCTTGATCTCGAAAAATTTTTCGACCGGGTCAACCATGACCGCTTGATGGCGCGCGTCGCCGTGCGGGTGACCGACAAACGTGTGCTCAAGCTCATCCGGGCGTTTCTCAAGTCCGGAGTGATGGAAGACGGCCTGGTCAGTCCGGTGGACGAGGGGACGCCGCAAGGCGGCCCGCTCTCGCCCCTCCTGAGCAACCTCGTGCTTGACGAACTCGACAAGGAGCTGACCCGACGGGGTCACTGCTTTTGCTGTTACGCGGATGACTGCAACATCTATGTTCGCAGCCGCCGCGCCGGTGAGCGGGTCATGGCCTCGGTGAGCCGGTTCCTGACCATGAAGCTGCGGCTGAAGGTCAACGAGGCGAAAAGCGCGGTGGCGCGACCGGAGGAGCGCAAATTCCTGGGGTTCAGCATCTCGAATGACGGGAGCGAGCGGCGCATCGCGCCAAAAGCCCTCGACAAATTCAAGATGCAGGTCCGGGACATGACACACCGGACACGCGGGGTCAGCCTGCTGCAGCTGATCGGAGAACTGAGGCCATACCTCATTGGATGGCGCAGCTACTTCGGTTTCTGCCAGACCCCGCGTGTGCTCACGAACCTGGAGGCGTGGATCCGCCGAAGATTACGCTCCTATCTTTGGCGGCAGTGGCGGAACGGGCACACCCGCTTCAACGAACTGCGCCGTCGTGGCGTACCAAAGTTCCATGCAGCGGTCGCCGCCGGTTCCCCGACCGGGTTCTGGCGCATGTCCGGACACCCGGCGGTTCAACAGGCCCTGCGCAACCACTACTTCGACTCTCTCGGTCTCCCGCGACTTTATGTTCCTGACCAAGCTTAACCTAGTCGAACCGCCGGGTACGTGACCCGTATGCCCGGTGGTGTGGGAGGGGTGGCACCGCGAGGTGTCCCCCATCCCGATCTTCGACCCTAAGCAGCCGTTCGTTGTCGGCAGCATGACGGCAAGGACCCCGGTGTGAGGGTGCAGCGGCTGCTCTCAAACACTCTGTGGACCTCCTTCGATAACACGGAGAGCCGGTTGGCTGGTCGC
>Ga0306926_10006253_pt1 | contig 12761 bp, 9 predicted proteins | sample flu12Cox44000178_FD_203759 | JGI IMG/M metagenome (GOLD analysis project Ga0306926, IMG submission 203759) | Lab enrichment of tropical soil microbial communities from Luquillo Experimental Forest, Puerto Rico - flux8day.12C.oxic.44.000.178 (v2)... | ecosystem: Environmental > Terrestrial > Soil... | reverse complement strand
AACCTTGCTTTTAGCCTCAGCCATAGAGCTACCACTCGTGGCTCGGTTAGGCCTGACCGGGTAGTTCGCGCTCCCGGTTGGGCCGTATAATTTTCAAGAAGCGTGCAGCGGAATTACCTTGCTGTCCTCCCTTCCCTCGACCAAGGCGATGACGTGTTCGGCCCAGCGCACCAGCGCCGTCGTCACCGCACGTTCATAGCGGCTCTTGTTGTATACACCCGCGACGCCACGGCGGTGGCCACTGAAATGATTGAGTGCGGCCTCGATGTGGTGCGGCTCGATGCCGATGTCGGCCATGCCGGTGGCGACAGTCCGGCGAATGTCATGGACACGCCACGGCCTCACCTTGACGCGTCGCTCGAGATCGACCTTGCAGTGCGACCATGATGTGAAGCCGTCGCCGGCGCGGTCACCGAACAAATGATCCCGGCTCGTCAGAGGCACCGCCTTGATGATGGCGCGCGCCGTTGGCGGCAGCACAATCGTGTGCGAGCGATGATTCTTGGAGCGCTCCGCAGGCAACGTCCACGTGCCAGCTTCAAGGTCAAGCTCCGACCAACGCAGGCCGCCGATCTCCTGGCGCCGGCTACCGAGCAGAATCAACAGTCGCATGATGCGACCAAAATCATCATCCTCGCAGGCATTCCAAATCTTCACCAGCTCGGCGTTAGTTAGGACGTGTTCGCGCGGCCTGGGATCGAGCGGCTTGCGAGTGCCGATCACCGGGTTCGACGATGTCCATCCCTCTTCCATGAACCACCGGAACGCGGCCGAGATGGCACGGCGGGCAGCGGCAGCCGTATGGGGACTATGGTCACGGCTGATGGCGGAGAGCCGTGCTGCGATGTCGGGATGGGCGATCTCGTTCACGCTGAGTGGATGTAGCGGTCGGAAATACGATCCGGTGAGGTAGAGCTTGCTGATGCGGTAGGAGCTCGGCCGCCACCCCGGTTCTTTGGCCGCGAGATGGGCGTCGATCGCCGAACGGAACGTGCGCTCCGCCTGTGCCCGCTTGGCTTCCTTCTCACCCTGTGGGTCATGGCCGAGTGCAACACGAGCAAGCAGCTTGCGGGCGGCCTCGCGGGCCTCAACCGGCGTGAGCTTCCCGACGGTGCCGAGCGTGACGCGACGGGTGCGGCGACTACCGGGCAGGCGATACTGTGCGACCCACGCCTTGCGGACGCGCTCGCCGTTCTGGCGCAGCCGCACGCCGAAGCCGGCGAGATCCTGGTCGAAATGGATGGTGTCGGTCTTGCCGGCCGCCGGCAGGCGGAGCTGGGCGATAGTTCTGGCGTCGAGTCTCATGGTGGCTTCCCAAATCTGGGAAGCCAATGGGAAGCCAAATTGTCTTCCCTCGTGCCTCCCGATGCGGCGATAGTTAACAGAAATCTAAGCGTAAGTGCCTGGAATGAAACGGCTGTGCATTCTCCTGCTTTTTCCTGCGCCGCTATTTAAAGCAACGAGCCATTAACAGCCGCCGCGTAGGGTAGCGTGTTTCGCGCGAACGGCTTCTCGTCATGGCATTGTTGGGTCCGATGGTTGTCGTCGCCGAGGCCTCGGCGGCGGATCTGGTGGATGTGCTCGGCAAAGCCGGCGCCTTTCCCATCATCGAGACGCGCTGGAGCGAGGCGCCTGCCGCCATCGCCGAGATTCAGCCGGTGGCGCTTGCCATCGCCGATCCGCAAGGTCGCCCGGCGGCCCGTCACACGCGCGCGCTTGCGGAAGCGATCGCGACCCGCGGCGGCCCGGTCACACCGATCATCGCGCTTGTGGAGAAAGACACCGCGGCGCCCCTACCCGAAGCGCTGCCGATCACGATGGACGATTCCACCGATCGCCTAGTGTCACGGCTGCGCTCGGCGCTGCGCGTCCGTACCCTCCATGCCGGCGTGCTGCGACGCGCGCGCAGCCTGAACGTGACGCATGGGATCCCGACGTGCGTACCGGCCGATATCCTCGACCATGCGACCATTCTCTGCGTCGCGCGCGGCGGCTCCTATTGCGCGCTTTCGCAGGCGATCGGCGACCGTGCCGGGCTCGTCGGCGCGCTCAGCAGCGAGACCGCTGCCCGCTTTCTGAACACGCGCGATATCGATGGTGTGATCATCGGCGAAGGGTTGGGTGCGCGGCCGGTGGCGGCGCTGCTGACGCTGTTGGCAAACGACGCCCGCTTCTGCGATCTGCCCGTGGGCGTCCTCGACAATGACTCGGTCGACGACGAACGGCTGCCCAATCTGGTTCGCGCCGAAGGCGACGCCGCGCGTCTCGTCGGGCTGGTACTTCCTTTCGTGCGCTGGCAGGCCTTCGAGGGGCAGCTCAAGCGGGTGCTCAAGTCACTCGAGAGCGAAGGCGCGATCGATTCAGACACCGGCTTACGCGATACCAAAGCGTTTTGGCGCGACCTCGACCGCGCAATCCGCGCTGCTGAACCGGCCGGCCGCGCGCTGTCACTGGCACGCTTCTCGTTCGATGGACTTACCGATCGCCGCATGTATCTCGATGCCGCACGCCTGTTCGGCCGATTGGTGCGCGACGTCGATTTCGCCTGCCGCGAGCGTGACGGATCGATCGTGGCTGCATTTGCGGAGACCGACCTGCGCAGCGCCCACGTGTTCGCACGCCGCATCGCCGGCATGCTCAGGCGGACGATGCTGTCCTTGAGCAGTACTGCCGGCAGCATCAAGCCGACAGTGACGCTTGCCACGCTCAAGCCGACCGACAACCTGGACACGCTGCTAGGGCGGGTCGGCTCCAATATTGCCGCAGATCCGCAGATTGCAGGGGAGCAACGGCAGGCTTAGGCTTTCCGCCTCGCAAAGGAGGCGGCCATGGCCTTGACCGTTGCAATGGTATCCGACGTCGTTTGTCCCTGGTGCTTCATCGGCAAGCGCCGTCTGGAGCAGGCGATCGCCCGCGTTCCGGAGATTGCGGTCGAGGTGCGCTTTCGACCCTATTTCCTCAATCCTTGGGTGCCGCGCGGAGGCATGAGCCGCGATGAATATCTCACGCGAAAATTCGGCTCGCCGGAGCGCTATCGTGGCATTGCCGAGCGCGTGGCGCAGGCGGCGGCAGCCGATGGGCTCGCCTACGCGCCTGACAAGATAACGCGCCAGCCCAAAACGCTCGATTGCCACCGCCTGATCGCGTGGGCCGGTGAGATCGGCAATGCGGGGCGCATGAAGCAGCGGCTGATGGACCTGTATTTCACCGAAGGCGGCGATCTTACTGACCACGAGGTGTTGATGCGCGCCGCGGCCGAATGCGGCCTCGACGCCGATCGCGTGCGCCCGCGGCTGGCGAGCGAGGATGACGTGGAGCGCGTGGAAAGCGAAGCCAATGCCGCGAAGGATGCGGGCATCGATGGCGTGCCCTGTTTCATCTTCGGCAATGTGATCGCCGTGCAAGGCGCCCAGTCGCCGGACCATCTGGCGCAGGCGATCGAGCGCGCCGCAAACGAAACGGCGAAGGGCGTGGCGGCGGAATAGTCGCGCGATCTTCCGGGCGACCTCAAGCGCCAGCGCCCAACATCCGAGCCGAAAACCTCTTCGCCGACCGCACCAGGCGGCGGCGAATGGGTCGTGCCTGATCGAGCGGCAGAATATGATCGAGCTGTCGTCAACCGTTGCACCGGAGACAGCCATGATCAGGAGAAAATCGCTTCGCGTCGCTCTCGCCCTGAGCGTCCTCGCCGTCGCCCCGGCGCTGGTTATCCCCGCCCCGGCTCACGCGCAAAATCAGCACATGGAGGTTATCCACCATCCCAATTACGACCAGAGCGTGTTCATGCCGTTCGTGCCGGCCATCAAGATCAAGAGCGGCAAGATTCTTTGGCTCGCCGGCACGACCGCGCTGCCGGTCTATCACGACCATCCGCACAAGCGCGACCAGATCCAGCAATACATGGTCAACGACCTCGAGGCGCAGACGCGCGCGGCCATGGAGGGGATCAAGAAGACGCTGGAAGCTTCGGGCGCCTCGTTCAAGGACGTCGTGCACTTCTTCGTGTTCCGCGCGCGACCGCGAATTGGCGACATCGGCAAGGCCAGCGCGGTGATCAACTCCTACTTTGCGCCGTTCAACCACAAGCCCACGTCGACCAACGTCGCCGTGCTCGAATTGGGCGAGCCGGAGCAGCTGATCGAAATCCAGATGGTTGCCGTCGTGGATTAGCGCAGGCTGCCGAACGTCACCGCGTCATTGCGCGCGGGTCAAGCCCGCGCCTGACCCGTCTGGGGCCCTCACGCCGCCTTTGCCGGTTGGGCGAGCGCCACGAGATTGCGCAGGATCGATGTGGTTCCGCGCAGGCGCGCTTCGGGGTCGTCCCAATCGGCGAAGAAAACCACTTTCATGTCGGGGCGCACCCGCGCACCGCCCGCCTGCTCGTGGATGAAACGGACGAGGCGATCCGGATTGGCGAAACTGTTGTCGCGGAACGAGACCACGGCGCCTTTGGGACCGGCCTCGATCTTCTCCACGTTGGCCTGCCGGCAGAGCGATTTGATCGCGACCACCTGCAGCAGGTGCTCGACCTCCGCCGGCAGCGGCCCGAAGCGGTCGACCAGTTCAGCGCCGAACGCTTCAATCTCGCGCTCGTCCTCGATCTCGGCGAGGCGCCGATAGAGCGCGAGGCGGATCGGCAGGTCGGCGACGTAGTCTTCCGGAATCATCACCGGCGTACCGACCGTGATCTGCGGCGACCATTTATCGGCGACCGGTACGGCGACGCCGGCTTTGAGATTTGCCACCGCCTCTTCCAGCATCTGTTGGTAAAGCTCGAAACCGACCTCCTTGATGTGCCCGGACTGCTCCTCACCCAACAGATTGCCGGCGCCGCGAATGTCGAGGTCGTGGGAAGCGAGCTGGAAGCCCGCCCCCAGCGTGTCGAGCGATTGCAAGACTTTCAACCGCCGCTCGGCTTGCGGCGTGATCCTGCGGTCCGGCTGCAGCGTGAACAGCGAATAGGCGCGCTGCTTCGAACGGCCCACCCGTCCGCGCAGCTGATAGAGCTGGGATAGCCCGAAGCGGTCCGCGCGGTGCACGACCAGCGTGTTGGCGGTCGGAATATCGAGTCCGGACTCGATGATCGTGGTCGACAGCAGCACGTCGTACTTGCCGTCGTAGAATGCGGACATGATGTCGTCGAGCACGGTCGAAGGCATCTGCCCGTGCGCCACCGCGACGCGCACCTCCGGCACGTGCTCGTCGAGAAACTCCTTGGCGCCGGCAATATCCTCAATGCGCGGACAGACGTAGAAGGCCTGGCCGCCGCGATAGCGCTCGCGCAACAGCGCTTCGCGCACGACCAGAGCATCGAACGGGGCAACGAAGGTGCGAACCGCCAGCCGATCGACCGGCGGCGAGGCGATGATGGAAAGGTCACGCACGCCGGACAGCGCGAGCTGCAAGGTGCGCGGGATCGGGGTTGCGGTGAGCGTGATCACGTGCACTTCGGCGCGCAACTGCTTGAGGCGTTCCTTGTGGGCGACGCCGAAGTGCTGCTCCTCGTCGACGACGAGCAGGCCGAGGTCCTTGAACTTGATGGTCTTGCCGAGAAGGGCGTGGGTGCCGATCACGATGTCGACGCTCCCATCGGCTATTTTTTTCTTCACCCGCGCCAATTCGGACGAGGACACCAGTCGCGAAGCCTGCGCGATGTTGACGGGAAACCCGCGAAACCGCTCGGCGAACGTCTTGGTATGCTGGCGCGCAAGCAGCGTGGTCGGGACCACCACGGCAACCTGCTTGCCGTTCATCGCCGCGATGAAAGCCGCGCGCAGCGCCACTTCGGTCTTGCCGAAGCCCACGTCGCCGCAGATCAGGCGATCCATGGGACGGCCCGAGGCGAGCTCGCCGAGCACGACATCGATCGCCCCCTGCTGGTCCTCAGTCTCCTCATAGGGGAAACCGGCGCAGAATTCGTCATACGCGCCGTGCTCGACCGACAAGCGCGGCGCCTCGCGCAATTGCCGTTCGGCGGCGATCTTGATCAGCTCATTGGCGATCTCGCGGATGCGGCTCTTCATGCGCGCCTTGCGCGCCTGCCAGGCGCCGCCGCCAAGCCGGTCGAGCTCGACGTGCGTGTCCTCCGAGCCGTAGCGCGAGAGCAGCTCCACGTTCTCGACCGGCAGGAACAGCTTGTCGCCGCCGGCGTAATGCATTTCCAGGCAATCGTGCGGGGCGCCCGCGGCTTCGATGGCGCGCAGCCCGACGAAACGGCCGATACCGTGATCGACGTGCACGACCAGGTCGCCGGCGGCGAGGCTCGTCACCTCGGCGATGAAATTCTCGGCGCGGCGCGCGGCGCGGCGCGGGCGAACCAGGCGGTCGCCCAAAATATCCTGCTCACCGATTACCGCCGCGTCGGCGGTTTCGAAACCGCTTTCCAGCCCAAGCACCGCGAGCGCCACCTGCGGCTTGGGCAGTGCCACCGCTTCCGGCCACGACGCCACGGAACTTAAGTTGGCCAGCGCGTGATCGGCGAGCACATGGCGCATGCGCTCGCGCGCGCCTTCGCTCCAGAGGGCGATGATCACGCGCTTGCCGCCCGCCTGTAGCGCGGTCACGTGCTGGGCAAGCGCCTCGAACACGTTGCGGCCCGGCTCGGCGCGCTCGGCGGCGAAGTTGCGCCCTTGCCTGGTTTGCGCATCGATCGCCGGCCCCTGCCCTGCGGGCACCGTGAATGGCGTAAGCCGAGCGAGCGCGGCGGCATCGAGCCGCTCGCGCCATTCCGATTCCTCGACGTAGAGCCGGGCGGGCGGCAGCGGCTTGTAGGGCGGACCCGCGCCGCGCTCCGTGAGCGCCTGCTGGCGCGCTTCGTAATAGTCCTTGATCTGACCCAAGCGCTCGCGCACGGCGTCCTCGGCGAGCGGCTCCAACACGACGCACGCGCCCGGCACATAATCGAACAGGGTGTCAAGCCGGTCGTGGAACAGCGGCAGCCAGTGCTCCATTCCGGGGTGGCGCCGGCCTTCGCTCACTGCTTCGTAGAGCAGGTCGTCGGGCGTCGGCGCGCCGAACGCCTCGACATAGCCGAGACGGAAGCGCTTGATCGTATCGGGGGTGAGCTGAAATTCGGCGACCGGCACGAGATCGAGCCGGCGCAGCTGATCGGTGGTGCGCTGGCTCTCCGGATCGAAGCTGCGGATCGATTCCAGCGTGTCCCCGAAATAATCGAGCCGCACCGGCTCGGCCGTGCCCGGTGCGTAAAGGTCGATGATCCCGCCGCGCACCGCATAGTCGCCCGGCTCGCGCACTGTCGATGCACGCATGAAACCGTTGAGCTCGAGCCATTGGATGACGCGATCCATGGCGAGTACGTTGCCGGCCGCGATGGAAAGCGCTTCCTTCGTGACAAAATTCCGCGCCGGGACCCGCTGGAGCGCGGCATTGACGGTGGTGAGGAGAACCGTCGGCGATTGATCCTGCTGCGCGCGGGCAACCCGAGCGAGCACGGCCATGCGCTGGGCGACGAACGCGGCATGCGGCGGAACCCGGTCATAGGGCAGGCAATCCCAGGCGGGAAACTCCAGCGCCACGATGTCAGGTGCGAAGAAGCCCAATGCGCGGGCGAGCGCGCTCATGCGCTGCCCGTCCCGGCATACGACGAGAAGGCCTACTGCTCCGGCATCGGCGCCCACCGCCGCGGCGCGGGCAAGGTCGGCAACGACCAGCCCCTCGGCGCCGTCGGCAACTCCGGCGAGCGTCAGCGGGCGGCCGGGTGCCAGCAGTTCGGCGGGAGATCGGGCCATGCTCAGCTCGTGCGCCCGCGATCGTGACTGAACTCGCGCAGGCGCCGAAACAGCGCGGTATCGAAATTCGCCGGCACCTCTGCTTCGTAGGTCACCCAGGCAAGCAGCTCACGGTCCGGCACTTCCAGCAACTGCTCCAATTCGCTCAGCTCGTTTTCGGTCAATTGCGCGATGGCCGCATCGGCGAAGCGGCCCATGATCAGGTCCACTTCCCGCATGCCGCGACGCCACGAGCGGAACAAAAGCTTACGCCGGCGCGCCTCCAACTGGTCGTGCGGCGACGTCTCGCTGGTCATGGTCCCTCAGGGCACTGGGCAAACGCCAAAAACCCGGACGTGCCGGGCGAAGGCTATATAGGGGGACGGCGCGCAAATGTCAGCGTGGGTGCCCTGCCGATCTCGACACCGGCCCGGTTGCCTCCCATCGGGGCGCGCGCCAGCATCGCCGACGACTGAATCGGGAAAGCGCAATGCGGCCGAGCCTGCTCAATCCGCTGTTTGCCCCGCTCACGGCGCTGTCGGGCGTGGGGCCGCAGCTGGAGAAGCTCTATCGGCGACTGTTCGATCGCGATGCGCCGGCGCGCATCATCGATCTGTTGTTTCATCTGCCCAGCGGCGTCATCGACCGACGCGCGCGGCCGAAATTGCGCGACGTGGTGCCCGATACGGTGGTCACGGTCGCAGTCGACGTCGATCGCCATCGTCCGTCACCGCCACACCGGCCGCGCGTGCCGTATCAGATCTACACGAGCGATGAGACCGGCGATCTGATCCTCGTCTATTTCAACGCGCGCAAGGACTACCTGCAGAAAATCTTGCCCGTGGGCGAGCGGCGCTACGTGTCCGGGACGGTGGCGCTTTACGACGGCATGCGACAGATGGTGCATCCCGATCGCGTCGTCGCGGAAGCCGATTTCGCGAAGCTGCCGCTGGTCGAGCCGGTCTATCCGCTCACTGAAGGGCTCACCCTCAATCAGGTGCGCAAGGCCGCCGACGCGGCGCTCGGGCGCCTACCGGCGCTGCCTGAATGGCAGGAACCGAGTTGGCTCGCGCGCGAGCGCTTTCCGTCGTTCTCCGATGCATTGCGCGTTTTGCACCGGCCTGACGACCCGGCGGATGTGCAGCCTGAAGGCGCGGCTTGGTCGCGCCTGGCCTACGACGAGTTTCTGGCCGGGCAGCTCGCGCTCGCGCTGATGCGCGCGCATTTGCGGCGGCCTGCCGGACGGGCGACGCCGGGGACCGGCCATCTGCGCAAAAAGCTGATCGAGGCGCTGCCCTATTCGCTCACCCCGTCACAGGGGCGCGCGGTCGCCGATATCGCCGCCGATCTCGCCAAGCCCGAGCGCATGCTGCGCTTGCTGCAGGGCGATGTCGGATCGGGCAAGACCGTGGTGGCATTGCTCGCCGCTGCAACCGTGATCGAGGGCGGCCGGCAAGCCGCCTTGATGGCGCCGACCGAGATTCTCGCGCGCCAGCACTTCAACACGATCACGCCGCTCGCCGCCGCGGCCGCGATCAACGTCGCCATCCTGACCGGGCGCGAGCGCGGCCGCGAGCGCAGCGAGATTCTCAAGCGGCTCGCCTTCGGTGCCATCCATATCCTGGTGGGCACGCATGCAGTGTTCCAGGAGCAGGTCGAATTTCGCGACCTTGGGCTGGCGGTGGTGGACGAGCAGCATCGCTTCGGCGTGCACCAGCGGCTCGCGCTGGCGAAGAAGGGCGAAGCGGTCGACGTGCTGGTGATGACGGCGACGCCGATACCGCGGACCCTGGTGCTCACCTATTTCGGCGACATGGATGTCTCGGAACTGCGCGAGAAGCCCGCGGGCCGGCAGCCCATCGACACGCGAACCGTTCCGCTCACGCGGCTTGCCGAAACGACCGACGCCGTCGGCCGCGCGCTGGCTGAAGGCCGACGCGTTTACTGGGTGTGCCCGCTGGTCGAAGAATCCGAGAACACCGATCTTGCAGCAGCGGAAGAGCGCGTGGCCGCCTTGAAACAGCGCTTCGGCGCAATGGTCGACCTGGTGCACGGCCGCATGAAGGGCGCCGACAAGGATCGCATCATGGAGCGCTTCGCGGCCGGCGAGACGCGGCTCCTTGTCGCGACCACGGTGATCGAAGTCGGCATCGACGTTCCGGAGGCCAGCGTCATGGTGATCGAGCACGCCGAGCGCTTCGGGCTCGCGCAGCTCCATCAATTGCGCGGTCGCATCGGCCGCGGTTCGGAGCATTCGACTTGTCTGCTGCTCTACAAGGCGCCGCTCGGCGCAACCGCCAAGGCGCGTCTCAACATCATGCGCGAGACCGAGGACGGCTTCCGCATCGCCGAGGAAGATTTGCGCTTGCGCGGCGAAGGCGACGTGCTCGGCACGCGGCAGTCGGGCATGCCAAGCTTTCGGCTCGCGCGTATCGAGGTGCACGGCAAGCTGATCGGACCGGCGCGCGACGATGCCGCGCTCATCCTGACGCGCGACCCTTCCCTCGCCTCGCCGCGCGGCGAGGCGTTGCGGCAGCTGCTCTATCTGTTCGAGCGCGACGAGGCGATCCGGCTGCTGCGCGCGGGGTGATACCAGTTATGTCGTCATGCCCGGCAACGCAGTCAAGCTTGCACAGACTGCGTAGACTTGTCTGCGCTGCCGGGCATCCACGTCTTTACTTTTTACTTCTAGTACAAGGAAGTCGCGGATGGCCGGGACACCAGCGCGGTTACGCGCGTCTTCGACGCGCTATGCCCCGCCATGACGGACTACTTCGCCGGCGCCGTTGCGTGCTTCGGCTGCGCGGCTTGGGCCGCGCGCGCGGTCTCGGCGAGCGCCGCGAGCTTGCGCTGCTGGTCGCCGCCGCCGGGCTGCGCCATGCCGGCCGACATCAAGAGCGTCATCGCCGCTTCGACGGTGATGTCGAGATCGATGATGTCGCGGCGCGGCACGTAGAAGAAGAAGCCGGTGGTTGGGTTCGGCGTGCACGGCATGAACGCCGCCACGTGCTCGGTGTCGGGAAGGCGCGCGGCGATGTCGGTGCTTGCTGGATTCGACACGAACACCAGCGACCACATGCCTGGCGAAGGAAACTCCACCAGGCCGACGCGGCGGAAGCTCGAACCGCCCTTGGTGAACAGCGTCTCGAAGATCTGCTTGAGGCTCTTGTAGATCGGCCGCACCACCGGCATGCGGTTGAGAATGTGCTCCCCGGTCTCAATGAGCTTGCGGCCGACGAAATTCGCGGTGAGGAACCCGAGCACGGTTAATGCGACGAGGGCAAGAATGAGCCCCAGTCCGGGGATTTTTACCGGCAGGTAGGTCTCGGGCCGGTACGCGGTCGGAATGAAAGGCCGCACAAGATCATCGACCCAGTTGATGAACCACCAGGTGAGGCTGATGGTAATATAGAGTGGGCCGACCAGGACGAGCCCGGTCAGGAAGTAATTGCGCAGTCTGCCGATCAGGCCGTGGTGGAACGCCACTGGCTTGCTAGCATCGGGCACAGCAGCCGCCGATGGCCCGGTATCGCGATCAAATTCGCTCATAACGCAACGATTATCGGCGCCTTTTCGCTTGCTGCCGCACCATAGCGACCCGGGTGCGGCGCGGCGATATACAACAAAGTCGCGGGTGTGTCTTTCTCGCGGGAAACCGACGTTTTTGTGGGACTTTGCTATCGGTTTGCTACCATTTTGTTCTCGGTTTCACCCGAGCGCCTCATCGATGACGGCCGCCGCTGCGCTGTCGCTCTTGGCAAACAGGTGGGCATAGATCGCGAGCGTCACGTTCGGGTTGGAGTGCCCCAGGCGTCGGCTGATCGTCACGATATCGATCTTGGCGGCGATCAGTTGCGAGGCATGAGTGTGGCGCAGCGCGTGAAACGTGATCTCGGGCCTCCCGATCCGTTCCATCAACTGCCCCCAGTCTGATGACATCCGGGAGGTCCGCAGCGGCTGGCCTTCCAAGTTCGTGAACAGGAGATCATCAGGCATCAGCCTGCCGCGCCCCATCTGCAGCCGCAACTCCAGCAGCTTCCTGCGGTGCTCCCGCAGCGCCTCGATCACGATCTGCGGCATGGTGATGTCGCGCCGACCGGCCCCGGTTTTGGGCGGCTTGAAGCGGACACCGTGGGCTGCTGTTTCTTCCAATGCCTCACGCACCTCGATCACACCAGTGTCGAAATTAACGCTGCGCTCACGCAATGCCAATATTTCACCAAGCCGCATGCCGGTGAACAGTCCCACGATCGCGAGCGGATAAAACAGTGGACCAGCATGCTCGCGTAGTTGGGCGACAAACTCGGGCACGTCCCGTACGATCGCCATGGGTCCTTTGTCGCCCTTGCGGCGGGGCGGCGGCTGATCCTCGCATGGGTTGAAAACCACAAGCCTGTTGCGCTTGGCATCGCGGAGCGCGGCTTGAAGCAGGCCGTGAGCATTTCGGATCGTGGGGAGGCCCATACCGGCTTGGTAGAGCGCCGTATGCCAAGCCTCGATGTCGGATGCCGATAGCTTTTGCAGGTGCTTCGCGCCGAGGTGCGGGTTGATCTGGTATTTGAGCAACTGCCGGTAGCGCTGCGCCGTCCTCGCGGTGATGCCATCGGGCGCGGCTTCCCACTGATCGATGCGGCTGCGCACGTAGTCAGCGATCGTCACTCGGGATCGATCGACGTAAGAGCCCTGGTCGAGTTCAGTGACCAGTCGGGCACGCTCTCGTTGAGCTTCGCGCAGACCGCCGCGAACTGTATGCCAGCGGCGTTTGTACTTGCCCGTCATCGGATCGCGCACGGCCAGGACGATGGCCCAGTGGCCGGGTGAACGCTCTTTGATGTGCCCCTTCATGACTAAACCCTCTCCTGTTCTGCCCGCAGATGGGCTGCAGTGCGCTTGAGGCTGTCGATCACCTTGCGCAGGTGCTGTTGAGCCTCGGCTGGCGGCAAGTCTGGCCGCAACGTGTCGGCCACCAGCTCGATGATCGTGGCGGCGTTGTCCATCGACGTGGCGAGACGGTCCTCACGGGCAAACGACCAG